>FSSH01000077.1_pt1 | contig 60912 bp, 55 predicted proteins | sample 1166101 | NCBI WGS metagenome assembly FSSH01 (sample SAMEA32972668, study PRJEB13176) | freshwater metagenome | biome: Drinking water system; feature: Biomass in drinking water that filtered by 0.45 um membrane; material: drinking water | place: USA | collected 2012-12-20 | depth 0 m | reverse complement strand
AAGCCAAATTCCAGCGTGGTTCTGCCAACCACCGCCAGGCGCGCGTCAGGCAGATGTTCAGAAACCCGATCGGCAACATCCATGATCAGGCAATCCGCACGCGGCGCACCAAGATGCCGCCGCAAGGGCACGAAGTTCATGATTTCTGCAAAACACAGGAACCGCCAAGGGGCGATCATCGGTAAAGCGTCCGACAAATCGGCAGCCAAGTCGTCCAGGGCAGGCGGCAAGCTTTTGACAATGAACGGCATATCGAGCTGCAGCCCAATATCGCCCGACACAGTGATCCCAGACGCGGAGGCGGACGCAAAAAGCGATCGTCGCGTGAGGCGGTCATCCATGTGACCGAGGCCATGATCAGCAGCACGCATCATTCACCTTGGGTTGTACGGCTCAGCCTTGAAAGAAAGGTTAAGCGCCGATTTCAGGCGCCAAAGCCGAGCAGCGATCTCCGCGCTTTAGCACCGTCGCATTGCATCATGGTAAAAAAAGTTTTAATAAAACAGCGCGTTCGTCATGAACGTAGTCTGGGAGACAAATGATGTTGGATCTTTTTGTATCGCTGTTCCACCAGGAAGAAATGAAGCCCTGGTAACTGCATAATCGGCTCGATTCCCTCATAAGAAACTGATTTTTCAGGGAAATTTGTTGGAATCGGGCCGATCACAGCCGCTCAACAATTGGCAAGCGTTCAATTGTCACGCTGGTGTACCAATTTGAAACGGTCTCCCGAATCGGGACATATTGCGATTCGTAAACTGCGTATTTTGCGTAAGAATTGCTCACGCAGCGCTTAGCGAAGCGCCTCAATCAACCGCTCCATAAAGCCAGCGCCGCGCACCCATTGGGCGATTTCCAGATATTCATCGGGTTGATGCGCCTGCTCGATCGAGCCGGGCCCACAGATGATCGTCGAAAATCCCGCCTCCTGAAACTGCCCTGCTTCCGCGGCATAGGGAACCATCCGGGGCGGGCCGTTGTCACCGGCCAAGCGGCGCGCCAAATGTTCGGCGGGGCTATCGGGATCAGGCACTAAACAAGGTGTCTTTGATCGCCGCACCACCGATACGCCTGCGTCCCCAAATTGTGCCTTGATCCTGGCATCCTCACTTGCGGCCAGGGCGAGAAATGGCGCAACGATCGCCTCCGGATTCTGCCCCGGTGGCGTGCGCAGATCGAAGACAAAGCTGCATTTGCCCGCGAGGATGTTGACGGCGGTGCCGCCCTGAATCTGGCCGATCGTGAGCGTGGCGTGTGGCGGCACGAACCCGGATTGTGGATCGCCCTGTCGTTCAAGCTGATCGGCGATATCGGCGAGTTTCTGCATCAATCGCACTGCCACCATATTGGCCGACACACCCAGATGGGTGAGGCTGGAATGCGCTTCGTGGCCGGTGACATTGACGATCCAGCTTGAAATGCCCTTATGGCCTGTGACAACCTCCATATTGGTGGGTTCACCGACGATGACCGCCATCGGCGCGGGCAGATTCCGCACGAGTTCGCGGATCATCGACGGGGCGCCGAGACAGCCGACCTCCTCGTCATAGGAAAAAGCGAGGTGCACGGGACGCTCGAGTCGCGCGGCAAGAATGTCGGGGGCGGCGGCCAGAGCGAGCGCGAGAAACCCCTTCATGTCGCAGGTGCCACGCCCATAAAATCGATCGCCACGCTGCGTCAGCGTCCAGGGATCGCTGGTCCAGTCCTGCCCATCGACCGGGACCACATCGGTATGGCCGGAAAGCACGACACCGCCCGCGACCATTGGCCCGAGCGTCGCATACAAATTCGCCTTGGTTCCCTCCGCGTTCATCACCCGATACGACGCGATACCCAGCCCGCTCAGCAACGCCTCGACATGGCTGACCAACGCAAGGTTTGACTCACGCGACGTGGTATCAAAGGCGATGAGCTGTTCAAGGATGGCGGTTGCGCGCGTGACGAGGTCAGTGGTCATGCGCGCACTCTAGGCGACTGTGCGGTGCGCGCCAAATTCAGGCCGAAACCGGCTCCCGTCGCATCGCGCCAACCGCCGCCTTTGGCTCAGGATTCGAGAATATCATCTCGTCATCCACCGACCCAAAGCGCAGCGCGGTCAAATCCTTCAGATAATTCTGATGCACTTGCCAGGGTTGCTTATCGCCCTGTTTGGGGAAACGTTCCATCGCGCGGGTGACATAGCCCGAGGTGAAATCAAGGAATGGCGCCGCCTCCAGATCGCCAGCGATGCGCGGCGTGGCTTGGCGCAGGCCACGCTTCTTCATCGTATTGAGCAAGCGGCAGACATAGGCACAGGTCAGATCAGCCTTCAGCGTCCAGGAGGCATTGGTATAGCCGAAGGACGAGGCGAGATTAGGCATGTCGCTATACATCATGCCCTTGTAATTGAATGTCTTGGCGAGATCGCGCGGCTGCCCGTCAACGGTGAAGGCGACGTCGCTCAACAATTGCAGCTCCAGCCCGGTCGCGGTGACGATGATGTCAGCATCCAGCCGCTTGCCCGACGCCAGCGCTATGCCCGCTGTATCGAAATGCGCGATCGTGTCGGTCACGACCGATGCGCTTCCCGCCTTGATTGCATCGAACAGGTCGGAATCGGGCACCAGGCACAGCCGCTGGTCCCAGACATTGTAGCGGGGTGTGAAATGCTCGGCGATCGTCTCGCTTGGCAAATGTTCGCCGAGCATCGTCAGCACGCGCTGCTTGGCCTGGACCGGATGCTTGCGGGCGGCGTTGTAGAAATACATGCCGAACAATACGTTGCGCCAGCGCACCAGCGCATAAGCGAGCTTTGAGGGCAGCAATTTCCGCAGGCGATTGGCCAGCGCATCCTCTGACGGGCGCGAGACGACATAAGTGGGCGAGCGTTGCAGCATCGTTACATGGGCGGCCGTCTGCGCCATTTCGGGCACGATCGTGACGGCGGTCGCGCCGGAGCCAATCACGACCACGTTCTTGCCGGCATAATCGAGCGTGTCGGGCCAGAATTGCGGGTGGATGATCTGCCCGGCGAAATCCTCTGCGCCCGGAAAATCGGGCATATGGCCCTTGGCATAGTTGTAATAGCCCGAGCACATGAAGAGGAAATTGCAGCTATACTGTACCTCGCGCCCGTCGGTGACGGCGGTCACCGTCCAGCGCGCGTCCTCGGTCGACCAGCTTGCAGCGGAGACGTGGTGGTTGAAGCGGATATGCTTGTCGATGCCGTATTTGGCGGCGGTGCGCTTGACATAGTTCAGGATGTTCGGCCCGTCAGCAATCGCCTTCGCCTCGGTCCACGGCTCAAAGATGTAGCCGAGCGTGTACATGTCGGAATCGGAACGGATACCGGGATAGCGAAACAGGTCCCAGGTGCCGCCCATGTCAGCGCGGCCTTCCAGGATCATATAGCTGCGGTCAGGGCTTTTGTCCTGCAGGTGATAGCCTGCCCCGATCCCGGAAATCCCGGCCCCCACCACGATAACGTCGACATGATCCATTGTGGCACCTCCTGTGCCCATACCTGATATTCGATTTTCCAGCAGGGTGCAAAGGGAAGCGACGTCAAACCTGCCGTTTCCTCGGTTATTGTGCTGCCAACCCTGCTATTGTGGCCACAACCCGATGCGGCCGAATTGCGTACTCATCGCATCAAAGCGCGAGACATCGCCCGCTCCCCTGGCGATCATCATCGCTCCTTCGAGCGCGGCGAACAATGCCATTGCATGATCCCGCATCACATCGCTATCGATTGGCGCGCCGGCGGCGCGCCCGAGCATCGTGGCAAGCCAGGTCACATTGAGATCGATGAAGCGGCGTACTTCGGCTTTGACCTCGGGCGGAACAGCATCGGTTTCTGCAGCCAGCATGCCGCACAGGCACATCTTGCCATCCTGTTCCAGCGTAGCCCGGATCGTGGCGACATAAGCAGCAAGCGCCGCACGCGGGTCCGGCCGCTTCTGGTCAATCGCATCAAAGTGCGCGACCAGTCGATCCGTGTAGCGGCGCGCGACCGCCGCCGCCAAATGCCCCTTGGTCGGGAAATGATAATGCACGCTCGCGCTCTTGATCCCGACGGCCGTGGCCACGTCACGAAAACTGAGACCGTTATAGCCGACAGCCTGCATGATCTGCTGTGCAGCATCGAGAATAGATGAGGCGGTGGCCGCCGGAGCAATGGTCATTCAGATAATTCTACCTATCGTTAGATAGCCGTTGACGGGCTGGGACATTGACGCCACAAAGGCTTACCTATCTATCGATAGGTAGCAAGCCCCGTAATTGCAACCAACAGGAGAGCCGATGTTTTTCCATGTCATGGTGGGTGCCACCGATCTTGAAGCCTCAAAGACATTCTATGATGCAACCCTTGCAACGCTCGATATCCCGAGCAAGGGACAGTTCCGCGAACAACCACAAGCCTATATGTATGGCGATCCCGCAACTGGCCTGTTCTTCATCACTGACACGATCGACGGCAACCCGGCCACCCATGCCAATGGCGGCACGATCATGTTCAGCGCCAAATCCAAGGATGCCGTTGACGCGTGGTATGCCGCTGGCCTCGCCAATGGCGGCACGGCCGAGGACGCCCCTGCCCCGGCTGGTCTGCCGGGCGCGACCATCGCGCGTTTGCGCGACCCAACGGGCAACAAGATCGGCGTGATCACCTTCGCCTGATCTGCCACCTGGCGACGGTCGCGACACGCGCGACCGTCGCTTTCGGCAAGCCGGATCTGCGCGCCTTCGAATAGCAGCGCGCGTACCGCATAAGGCCGATGGCTTATTTCAGCTGAAGCGCCGCCGAAATATCAGCCCAGCGAACGAGTTTGAAGTTTTGCGCTTTCGGGGCGTTGTCGCCGTCCTGGGCGATCATCAGGCCGTGTTTGAAATCGCCGCCATGATTGGCAGTCGAGATATCAATGCCGTCGGTCTCGCTCGTACCGCCGATCGCGCCACTAGCCGTGATCTGGAAGCGACCGACATAGCGGTAATCGGGCAAGCGCCAGGCCGCATAGGCTGAATCGCCCTGGCTCGACGCGATCAGCCAGCCGCGATTGCGTCCCTTTGCGGCAATCGCTAGCCCCTCAACATCGGCGATCAGCTGCACCCCATCGACACCGGCGAGCTTGATCGGGGTGGTCGGCGCATCGGGCGCGGCACCGAAGCGCCAAATGCCGACATCCTCCTCCGCGACATAGAGCGTCGCGGTACGATCATCAGCCACACAGCCTTCTGATTGGGTGGCGAGCTTCATTGTGCGGACCGGGATGGCCGTTGCGGTGGGACCGGCGGTGTCGATCCGCAGCTGGATAATCAGCCCGTCCTTGCCGACGACAAAGGCATAGAGCCTGCCGCCCGCGCGATAGAGACACAGGCCATAGGGCTCCGCCATCGCGATCGGCACCCGCGCGACTTCGGTCAGCTTCGCGGCTTTGCCATCGAGCGCGAACAGCGCCAGCCGCCCGTCGCCAATGACATTGCGGTCACTGGCCGCGACCAGGATAGAGCGCTTGCCAGCGATCATGACATTGCCGCGCAGATCAACATTGTTGACTCGCCCGGCGGCTATCGTTGAGCGGAGATGGCCATCAAGGCCATAGACGTTGAGCCCGGCCTTCTTGTCAGTTGCAACGATCAGACTCTTTGCCGGATCGGTTGGGTTGCGCCAAATCGCAGGATCATCGGCGGCATCGTCGATACTGGCGACGGCATCGGTTTCGCGCAGCGCGGGAACCGAGCGGGTGAGGTCAGCGCCACCTGTCTGCATGGCAACTGCGTGTCCGCATCCCGCCAGCAGCATCGCCGCCAGCCCCGCCACCCGCATTGCCAACGGCGGCGTCGATCGCATGCCCAACATCGCTTAATTCCCCTGCTCGATTTCTCCCCCCTGGGTGGCGGTGATGGCAGCGCGATGACAGGAAAAGTGAAATGTTCGATCGAGCGCACCGTGCCGCCCTTCAGCAACAACAAGTTACAAATGATTCACCAAACGATCTTCCAGACGTCATTCAGACGTAACCTGCCGACGCCAAGGGACCGCTGCGGTGCAACAACGGGCACCAGATCAATACAGAATCACACACGATCGTCGGGGGACTAATAATGTCGGGGAATATAGTTGGATCGCCGCTGGTGTCGGCGATGGCTTTGGCGTGGGCATCGGTTTTCCTGCCAGTTGCGGCACAGGCCCAACAAGCAGCGGCGCCCGAAAGCGCCGACGACATCATCGTCAATGGCGAGCGTCCGATTGCTGAATCGGAAGCCAGGGCACTGAAGATCCAGAGAAATTCTGATTCGCTGGTGACCGTCCTGTCGGCCGACTCCGTCGGCCGCCTGCCCGACCAGAACATCGCCCAGGCGGTTGGTCGCCTGCCGGGCGCCGCGGTTGAACGCGATCAGGGCCAGGCGCGCTATATCTCGCTGCGCGGTCAGCCGAATTACTGGACCACGCTATCGTTTGACGGGATCAACGTCGTCAGCCCTGAAGGCCGCGACGCACGCTTCGATTCAATTCCGTCGGCGATCGCATCGCAGGTCATCGTGTCCAAGGCCGTGACGCCGGAAATGCCCGGCGAAACGGTATCGGGTAACGTCAACATCGTCACGCGTTCAGCGTTTGATTACGCTGGTGCACATGTGATCGGCAAAGCCGGGTTCGGCGTCGCCCAAGTTGGCAGCCGCAACCAATATGAGGCGTCACTGGTCGCTTCAGACCGGTTCAAGATCGGCGAAGGCGAGCTGGGCGTGCTGGTATCGGGCAGCTATTTCGAGCGCGGCCAGATCACCGACAATTTCGAAGTCGATTATGAGCGCGTTGCGCAGGATCAGCGTCCCGGCAACCAGTCCCGCTTCTGGGCGCATGAGGCCGAGAACAAGCTGTATCGCCTGACCCGCAAAAACTGGTCTCTCACGGGCCGGCTCGACTACAAGCCAGATTCGGACAATACCATTTCGCTGCGGTCGATCTACACGATCTTCACCGACGATGAGGCACGCGACAATTATCGCTTCGATCTGGACGATCGCCAGGGTGATCTGGTCGCCAATACGGCCGCCTGCACGCCGACCTTCAATCCGACGCCAACGACCAGCGGCTATGCCGATATCTGCATTGGCAACACCCCGCAGGTCGGGACCGTTTACGGCGTTGACATTCGCCAGCGCGCGACGCTGCGCGCCTTCCGGCAATCAATCTCCACCAGCACGCTGTCCGGTGATCATGACTTTGCCGATGGCTGGCACCTGATGTGGTTGGGCAACTATACCCAGTCGAGGGACGATCGCTCCGTCGTGGGTGAAGCGGCTTATGATAGCCCGACCACGCGCAACCTGCGCCCGACGATCAGCTATGATTTCAGCAATCCTAATCGTGGGGGCACCCAGCTGTTCACCACGACGCAGCTGACCGGCCCAACCCGCTTTCAGGCTGGTGCGCGGGTGACGGCAATCGACAGCTTCGCCAAGGCACCGGTTTCCTTTACCGTGCTCGATGCGGTCGACACCACCGACGCCTATACCGGCAAGCTGGTATTGTCGCGGGAAACCACTTTCCTGGGGAGCAACGCGACGTTCAAAGCGGGCTTCCAGTTCGATCAGCGGACCAAGGTCGCGAACGAAAATAACATCGTGCTCAACACGACAGCACAATTTGCCACAATCGGCCTGCCCGCGAATTATAACCGGTTCTCGCTGGAACAGCCTTTTCTCGGCAAGATCCCATTGGACTATACGTTCCGCTATTTCGATACCAACCAGATGCGCGCTGTCGCTGCCCAGGCGCGCGCCAACTTCACATTGGTGCCGGTCACGGGGAACAACTATGATGTGCGCGAGCGGGTCTTTGCCGGCTTCCTGATGGGCACGCTGAAATATGACTGGGGTTCGATCCTCGGCGGCGTTCGTATCGAAAACCTGCAGAACCGTGGCATTGCGCAGGCAACAATTGGGGCAACCAGCGGTCTAGTCACCGCCGGATCGAGCCAGACGCTGTTTTTGCCCAGCCTGCACATCAACTATAATGTCGATGACACCAAGAAACTGCGCCTGTCATTCAACTCGGGCGCAGCGCGCGCCGATTATGATCAGCTGCGGCCCAATGTGGTCATCAACGACCCGAACCAGACGATCTCAGGCGGCAACCCTTCCGTGAAGCCCGAACGTGCCTATGGCATCGACGCCTATTTTGAATGGTATCTCCGCCCGCAAGGCTATCTGAGTGTCGGCTTCTTCTACAAGAAGGTGGAAGACGTGCTGTACACCCAGCGGCGGAGCTTTGGTTCCAATGCGCTGGACACCAATGGCATTGATCGTTCGGCCTATCTCTTTTCCGGCATCACCAACGGCGGCGAAGGACGCTTGTTCGGCGGCGAAGCGGCGGCGCAGCTCCAGCTTGAACCCTGGACCAACGACCTTGGCTTGCCTGACTGGATGGGCGGCTTTGGCGTCACCGCCAACGTCACCGTCAACGACAGCCAAGTCACCAAGCCAGCCACCGGCACCATTCCAGCCCGCCGGGTGCGGTTGCCGGGTACGTCGGACGTGGTCTACAATATCGGCGGCTATTACGAGAAATACGGCCTTTCGTTCCGCCTGCAATATCAGAAGCGCACCAACTGGCTCGATACCATCGCCGATGACCTGACCGATGGCGGCGACACCTATTGGGCGACCGATGACGAAATGGATTTCTCGGCGCGCTATGCGATCAACAAGAACTTCGAAATCTATTTTGATGCCACCAACCTGCTCGACCAGCCGGGACGGCGTTTCTCCGAACCTGGCAATTTGCTGACCGCAACGGGCACCCCGACGCGGTTTGCAACGGGCCAGACGATCGAATGGGAACGCTTCGGCCGTCGCTTTGCGGGGGGTTTCCGCTTCAACTTCTAACCGTTGTCACGACGGATCACCGAGACTGAAAGGGCGTCCCCAAGCAATTGGGGGCGCCCTTTTTTTGGTGTCAGCCTGCCTTTGCGCGCGCGCGATACGCATGCAGCAGCGGTTCGGTGTAGCCGCTCGGCTGGTTGACGCCTTCGAACACCAGCGCCCGGGCCGCCTGCAGCGCGATGCTGTCCGGATGCCCGGCCATTGGGCGATAAAGCGGGTCGCCCGCATTCTGCGCGTCGACCTTTGCCGCCATCCGACCAAACGCGGCATCGACATCCGCCTTGGTCGCGACGCCGTGGAGCAGCCAGTTGGCGATGTGCTGTGACGAAATGCGCAGGGTGGCGCGGTCTTCCATCAGGCCGATATCGTGGATGTCGGGCACTTTCGAACAGCCAATGCCCTGATCGATCCAGCGCACGACATAGCCGAGAATCCCCTGCGCATTATTGTCGAGTTCGCGCGCGACTTCCTCGGCGGTCCAGTTGCGGCCGCCGGCGAAGGGCACGGTGAGCAGGCCGTTTAGTGCGGGGATTGCCTCGCCCGCAATTTCCTTCTGGCGGGCGAACACATCGACCTTGTGATAATGCATTGCGTGCAGCGTGGCGGCGGTGGGCGACGGCACCCAGGCGGTGTTGGCGCCGCTCATCGGGTGGCCGATCTTCTGGTCCATCATATCGGCCATACGGTCAGGCGCGGCCCACATGCCCTTGCCGATTTGTGCGCGGCCCGACAGCCCGTGGGCGAGGCCGATGCGGACGTTGCGGTCCTCATAGGATTTGATCCAGGCGCTGGTCTTCATCTCCGCCTTGGGGATCATCGCGCCGCCGTGCATGGCGGTGTGCATCTCATCGCCGGTGCGATCGAGGAAGCCGGTGTTGATGAAGACGATGCGGTCCTTCACCGCGTGGATGCAGGCGGCGAGATTGGCCGAGGTGCGGCGCTCCTCGTCCATCACGCCGACCTTCACCGTGTGGCGCGCGAGGCCGAGCAGATCCTCGACCGCATCGAACAAGCGGTTGGTGAAGGCGGCTTCTTCCGGCCCATGCATCTTGGGCTTGACGATATAGACGCTCCCGGTGCGGCTGTTCTTTAGCGTGCCGAGCCCGCGCAGATCGTAGAGCGCGATCGTCGAGGTCATGATCGCATCGAGAATCCCCTCGGGCGCCTCACCGCCTCCGGGCAGATGGATCGCAGGCGTCGTCATCAGATGGCCGACGTTGCGGACGAACAGCAGCGAACGGCCAGGGAGCGTGAGGTCGCCATAAGTGCGATCGGGGTTGAGCTTGCGCGTGAGCTGCCTGCCGCCCTTCTCGAATGTTTCCTCCAGATCGCCTTTCATCAGGCCGAGCCAGTTCGTGTATGCCGCGACCTTGTCCTCCGCATCGACCGCGGCGATCGAATCCTCGAGATCGCAGATCGTGGTGAGCGCAGATTCGAGGATGACGTCGGAAATCCCGGCAGGGTCCCTCAAGCCGATCGCGTTGCGGTTTCGCTCGATCTCGATATGCAGCCCATTGTGGCGAAGCAGAAGAGATTTATCTGCCCGCCCGACCAGCTGAGCCGGGTCTGCAAGCCCCGGATCATCGCCCGCGAAGTCCGCCCAACTGCCCGATGCCAGCGGGACCGCCTGATCCAGAAACGCCTTCGCCGCCGCAATCACCTGCGCGCCGCGCTCGACATCATACCCACCCGGCTTGGCCGCCCCCGGCAAGGCATCGGTGCCATAGAGCGCATCATAGAGGCTCCCCCAGCGCGCGTTGGCCGCATTCAGCACGAAGCGCGCGTTGAGGATCGGCACCACCAGCTGCGGCCCGGCCATCGTCGCGATCTCGGCATCGACATTCTCGGTGCCGATCGTGAAAGCGCCAGGCTCGGGCACCAGATAGCCGATTGCGCGCAGAAACGCCTCGTCGACCGCCTCACCCGCCTTGTACCGCGCATCGATCGCCGCCTGCAAAGTCTCGCGCTTGGCGAGCAGTGCGGCATTCTCCGGCGCGAACTTGGCGAAGATATCCGCCACGCCCTGCCAATAACCGTCCGCCGCTATGCCCAGCCCCGGCAGCACGGCGCTCTCGACAAAATCGGCAAGCTCGGCAGCGACCTTCAGGCCGGCGCGATCGACGGTAACGGACATGATTCCTCCTTGGGTGGGCAAGATGATCGGCCTGGGGAGGCGCGTGTCGCTTAGGCCAAGCGGCCCACCGGCTTCAACCCCGTTCGGGTGCCAAACGCGCCGCCGCTGCCTCGATCCGTTCGAGCATCGCGGCGAACTGCGCCATCTCCTCGCCCGAAAACCCGCCGAAAACCGCTGCCTCCAGCGCCAGCGCCTTGGGCGCGACGCTTTCGTACAGCGCCTGTCCCTCGGGACTCAGGGACAAGAGATGCGATCGCTGGTCATCCGGATTGGCCGCGCGGACCACCAGCCCACGATCAACCAGCGCAATCGCCGCGCGGCTGACCGTCACCTTGTCCATCTGCGTCGCCGCCCCCAGCGCCTGCTGCGTCATCGCCTCCCCCTCGGCGATCACCGCGATCAGCCGCCATTCGGGGATCTTGAGGGCGAACAGGGCCTGATACGCCGTCGCCACCGCCGACGACACACGGTTCGACGCGATCGACAGGCGGTACGGCAGGAATTTGTCGAGCTTGAGCTGGGTCATGCAGGCGGTGGTGCCACCGTGATGGGCTTCCTGGCAATAAGCGCAATCACCAGCGCCGCCCCCGCCGCGACCCACAGCGCATCACTGCCAACGAGGATGAACGCCACCGCCCCCGCCGCCCCGCCGCCGAGCAGCCCGCTCCACAGCAGGACATGCGGGATCCAGCCCCAGCGGTCCTCCCCCGCCAGCGCCGCCGCCAGCATCTGCCCGATCTTGACGAGCCGCCCGGTCATATAGGTGAGCCCGATCCGCACCTCGGTCCCCTCGGCGAAGAAGATATTTTCCACCCCCATCGCCACCGCCATTAGCACCGCGGCGGGCCAGAGCAGCTGAAAATCGCCCAGCAATGCCGCCCCGCCAAGCAATCCAGCGAGCACCAGCGGCACCACCTCCCGATGCCGCCGCCCCGCCACCCGCCCGATCAGTGAGCCCGCTATAACGCCGACCAGAAAACAGCCGATCAGCATCGCGGCAATCGCGGCATTGCCCGACATCTCCGCAATCCCCACCCCGAGCCGCGTCGAATTGCCGCTCATGAAGGAAACGAAGAACCCGCCCGTGGCGAGAAACCCAACCGCATCGACATAGCCCGCGAGTGCGGACAGGCCGATGGCAAGGAGCCGGTCATGGCGGTCGAAGGATTTCACGAGGGCGGTTTAGGCGGTGTGAGGGCGGATGGGAAATTTCCCACCAGCGACGCGAACGACCGTGGCATGCTTTCCCCAATTGCAGGGTAAATCAGCGGGCCGGTTGCGGGCTGGGCACAGGGACGCATTGGCAAGCGCACGCACAGTGGCGCAGACATTGGCAAGCGCGCGGGACCGTGCAGCGACAAAGCGTCGGTGCGGGCGGCGCGGGCGGTGGCGGTGGCGGGGGCACCGGCGCTGGTGGCAACACGATGGGCTGAAGCGGATCGCGGGCGCTGTGGCGGTGCTGCGCGGGCGGACGCTTGCAGCAAGGGCAATCATGCGCCTCTTGATCAGCGTCGCCCTCGGCATTGATCTGCTTCTTCTTTTTCTTCAGCACTTTGCGGGCAACCGCGCAGAATTCATAGGCACGGCCAGTCAGCTCATCGACGCGGCGATCGAGGAAAGCCTGTTCGGTATGATATTGATACACCAACATAGCATCGCGCTGCTTGTCGACCGGCTCCCGCAGCAAGGGATAGGTGATCGCCTGATGCAGATCGTCGAGTTGCTTCGACATTGCCGCGATTTGCGCGCTCCAATTGGTGAAGGCCTTGAAAACACCGGTGCCGTGCCAGTCGCTCGGCGGGTTTGCGCGCATTTGCTCGATGAAATTCATCGGAATGCTCAAGTCTTCGCGCAGATGGCGGACCAGAATGCGCATCGCTGCAATGTCGGTGGGGGGCTGTCGCAGCCGCTGCGCGAAAACACTGGTGATCCGGTTGGTGCAGTCCCAAACCTGATCGCAGAGCATCGTCACGAATTCGACCGCGCCGCTCTTCTCTGGCTCTGGGAAACGATCCTTTAGGGCGTAAGTCAACTGGAAGACCGAGATGCTGACGACGACACTCGTGGCTGCGATGAACAGCTGGATCCAGTCGGGCAAGTTTCCTAAACCGAGCCACCAACCGGGCCCTGACGCGCCACTGGACGTATTCGAGACAACGTTTTCCGCCATTTGGATGGCTGCGCTGCAAAGACTGGTCACCGCATTAACCATTCCTGTCCCCATCGCGAATCGCCCGGCATGTTCAGCAACATATAGTTAACAGGCAAGAGCCGCTTTCCCATGCGAATACTTTGCACCTACTATGCGGCCGTCGCACCGACTTGGCCAGGTGTTGATCGCCTTGCATGTCGTGACAGACTTAAAGCAAAGCAGCCCGGCTTATGGCAAAGGATGGCACTGCCCCTTTTCCTCAGGAACCAAACCCGCTACATAGTTTCATCTGATACCATCTGCCGCCACGGAGACCCCTGCCATGACGACCGCGATCGCCCCCCTCGCCGCCACCGCGACCGATAACCCCATGGGCCTGAACGGCTTCGAATTCGTCGAATTCACCTCGCCAAACCCGGAGGCGCTGGCCGATCTGTTCGTCAAGATGGGCTTCACCCATGTGGCCAATCACCGCTCAAAGAATGTGCGTCGCTATGCGCAGGGCGACATCAATTTCCTGCTCAACATGGAAAATGCCGGGCAAGTCGCTGGTTTTCGCGACACGCACGGCCCGTCGGCCAATGCGATGGCGTTTCGTGTCGCGGATGCCGCCAAGGCGGTGAAGCTCGCGACCGAGCGCGGCGCGGTGGCGGTCGAGGGTAAGGTGGGCCCTGCCGAACTCAACATCCCGGCGATCGAGGGAATTGGCGGCGCGAATCTCTATCTCGTCGATCGGCGCGGCGACACGACCATCTATGACATTGATTTCGAGCCCGTCCCCGGTGCGACCCCCGATGACAACAGCGTCGGCCTCCACACGCTCGATCACCTGACGCATAACTTGATGCGCGGGCGGATGAATTACTGGGCGGATTATTACGAGCGCATCTTCAACTTCCGCGAAATCCGCTTCTTCGACATTGAGGGTAAGGCGACCGCGCTCGTTTCCAAGGCGATGACCGCGCCCGACGACAAGATCCGCATCCCCTTGAACGAAAGCCAGGACGAACATTCGCAGATCGAGGAATTCATCAAGGATTACAAGGGTGAAGGCATCCAGCACATCGCGATGGCGACCGACGATATCTTCAAGACGGTCGACACGCTGCGCGCGAATGGCATCCGTTTTCAGGACACGATCGACACCTATTTCGACCTGATCGACAAGCGCCTTCCCGGCCACGGCCATGACGTGGAGGAGATGCGCAAGCGCAAGGTGCTGATCGACGGCGCGCCGGAAACGGGCGGCGGGCTGCTGTTACAGATCTTCACCGAGAACATGGTCGGCCCGATCTTTTTCGAGATCATCCAGCGCAAAGGCAATGACGGCTTCGGCGAGGGGAACTTCAAGGCGCTGTTCGAGAGCATCGAACTGGACCAGATCCGGCGCGGCGTTATTCCGGCGACGGCGGAGTAAGCCTCGTGCGTCTCGCGACGGCGATGGCAGCTCTTATGCTGGCAGCTTGTCAGCAGGCACCGGCGCACAAATCCGACCTAGCATCGTTCGCCCCCCCTGCGCAGGCCGGTGTCCGCGCCAACCTCTACCAATGTGAGGGCTGCGAAGCGGTATCGGAAGCCGACGCCGCTACCCTGACCAACAGCGCGCGGATCGGCCCCGGTATCGATCGGGGGCCCGCGCTCGCGGTCGATGGCGTGGTGTATCAGAGCGATGGCAAGACTCCCGCTGCGGGCGTGATCGTCTATGCCTATCAGACCAACGCGGCAGGCCGTTACGCCAACGGCACGGCCGAAACCTTGTGGAGCCGCCGTCACGGTCGGCTGCGCGGGTGGATCAAGACGGGTCCTGATGGCCGCTACCATTACGATACGATCAAGCCCGCGCCTTACCCCAATGATACCATCCCAGCGCATATCCATATGACGGTGCTCGAACCCGGCAAGCGCCCGTACTGGATCGACGACATCGTTTTTGACGGTGAGTTCGGCGTGACGCCCGCCTATCGTCGATCGATGGTCAATCAGGGCGGCACTGGCATCATGCCACTCCGGCATGACGCCAGTGGCAGCGCTCATGTCACCCGCGACATCATTCTGGAGCGACACCCGACATGACGACCACCTACATGACCGGCTTCGGCAACCATTTCTCGACCGAAGCCATCCCCGGCGCGCTGCCGATCGGCCGCAACTCCCCGCAAAAACCACCGTTCGGGCTTTACGCCGAGCAACTCTCCGGCACCGCTTTCACCGCGCCGCGGGCCGAGAACCGTCGGTCATGGCTCTACCGCCTGCGCCCCTCGGCAGCGCACCCCGCCTTCACGCCATATGATGGGGCACCGAACTTCGCCCCAAGCGTCCCCAACACCCCGCTCGCCCCCAATCGCCTGCGCTGGGGCCCGATCGAGGGTGTGCCCGGCACCGACTGGCTCGATAGCCTGACGACCATGCTCGTCGCAGGGCATGGCCCGCTTAGCCAGACCGGCGTCGCGGTCCACCTCTACGCCTGTGACACCGACATGACCGACCGCGCCTTTGTGTCCGGGGACAGCGAACTGATCATCGTGCCGCAACAAGGCGCGCTCACCTTGCTCACCGAAATGGGCCGGATCGATATCACCCCCGGCCAGATCGCACTGATCCCGCGCGGAGTCCGCTTCCGGGTGACGCTCCCCGATGGCAATGCGCGCGGCTATGTCGCGGAGAATTACGGCGAACCCTTCCGCCTGCCCGATCTCGGACCGATCGGGGCGAACGGCTTGGCCAACCCGCGCGATTTCGAAACCCCCGTCGCCTGGTATGAAGATGACGAGGGCGATTTCGAGCTGGTGCAGAAATTCGGTGGCAGCCTGTGGACGACCAACCTTGGCCGATCGCCGATGGACGTTGTCGCCTGGCACGGCAATCTCGCGCCTTGCCGCTATGATCTGGCGCGCTTCAACACCATCAATACCGTGAGTTTTGACCATCCAGATCCGTCAATCTTCACGGTGCTGACCTCACCCAGCGATATCGCCGGCACCGCCAATGTCGATTTCGTCATCTTCCCGCCGCGCTGGATGGTGGCCGAAGACACCTTCCGCCCGCCCTGGTTCCACCGCAATGTGATGTCGGAGGCAATGGGGCTGATCACCGGCGCATACGACGCCAAGGCCGACGGCTTCGTCCCCGGTGCGCTGTCGCTCCACAATCAGATGAGCGGCCACGGCCCCGATGTCGCGAGCTGGGAAGCCGCGAGCAAGGCCGATCTCAAACCCCACAAGATCGATCGCACGATGGCGTTCATGGTCGAAAGCCGCTGGGTGTTCCAGCCGACCGAGCAGGCGCTCAAATCCGCCGCGCTCGATCCTGATTACGATGCGGTCTGGGCCGGGTTCCCAAAAGCGCAGTTACCCAAATAATTTTTCGCGCCGCTGTCGATTCCGCTCCCCTTCGCCCGTCTCCTGGGTACGATCGCGATAGGCGCGGTCGCCTTAGGGAAGGATAGAGCGATGCAATACCTCATGATGATCGTTGAAGACGAAGCCCATTATGCAGCACCCGGCGCCTTCGAAGCGATTGTCGCCAAGCATATGGCGTTTGGCCAGAAGCATGGCGCGTCGATCGTCGGCGGCAACGGGCTGCAAATGAGCACCACCGCCACGACCGTGCGCACCGAAGGCGGCAGCACGAGCATCCATGACGGCCCGTTTGCGGAAAGCCGCGAGCAGCTGGGCGGCTATTATGTGATCGAGGCCGCCGATCTCGACGCCGCGATCGCCATCGCCAAGGATGTCCCCTTGGCCGCCGACGGCGCCATCGAAATTCGGCCAGTCCTCGCCCAGGGTGGTTGATCCGCTCGATCGGGCGGCGCGCGCGGATGGCGGCAGGATCATCGCCGCGCTCGCCGCCCGGTTTCACAATCTGGATATTGCCGAAGAGGCTTTCGCCGAAGCGTGTGCCCGCGCCGTTGCGGCCTGGGCAAACACGCCCCCGCGCGATCCCGCGGCGTGGCTTTATCGCGTCGCGGAGCGCGTGGCGCTCGATCGGGTGCGTCAGGCCACCGTCCGCTCGAGTATGGTTTTGCCCGAACCCGAGCCCGACCCTACCGCGGAGGAACTGATGCTCGACGCGAGCCCAATCCCCGATGAGCGGCTGAAGCTGATCTTCGTCTGCTGCCACCCGGCGATCCACCCCGAAGCGCGCGCCGCGCTGACGCTGCGGCTGGTCTGCGGCCTCAGCGCCGAGGAGATTGCCCGCGCCTTCCTGATCAGCGAACCGACGCTGGCGCAGCGGCTGGTGCGCGCCAAACGCAAGATCGCGCTGGCGGGTATTGGCTTTGACGTGCCGGGGCCGGAGGCCTGGGTTGACCGCCTCGATGCCGTGCTCAGCACGATTGAGGTGGCCTATGCCCACGCCCATGCCGATGGCGCGGGCAGCGGGCGGCATGCCGATTATGCGACCGAGATGCTGGGCATCACCGGCACGCTCGCCAAAATGCTGCCGAACGAGGCCGAAGTGCTGGCGCTTGCCGCCATGGTGCGCTTTGCCGAGGCGCGCCGCCCCGCACGGGTCAATCAAGACGGGATTATGGTGCCGCTGTCCGAACAGGACCCAGCGCTGTGGGATGCCGCATTAATTGCAGAAGGGCGCGGCTATTTCGCGGTCGCTGCCCGGCTCAGTCCCCGCGCGCCGCGCGTCGTGGCGGCGCTGATTCATGCCGAATGGTGCGCCCGCGCATCGCTTGCCGAGCCCCCGCCCTGGGCCAATATCCTGACCATCTATGGCGCGCTGCTGACCGTGCGCGACGATGCCATCACCCGGCTGAACCGCGCCGTCGCGCTTGCTGAAGTGGCTGGCTATGAAGCCGCGCTCGACGCCGTCGATGCGCTTGATGTGCCGGGGCTGGCGCAGTTCCTGCCCTATCATGCGGTGCGCGCCGGGCTGCTCTATCGGCTTGGGCTGAACGCGGCAGCGTGTGATGCCTATGACGCGGCACTAGCGCTCGGTCCAGGCGAGGCCGAACGGCGCTGGCTGGCGCAGCGGCGGGCGGAGGTCAGCTGAGCCGAGTTACTTCAGCTGCCGCTTCACGCTCGCCAGCGTTGCCTTGCCATAAGGCGGCTTGATGCCCGCAAGCTTGGCCACATCGATCTTGGGCTGCTGGTATACCGCCTTGGCATGGCTGAAAGTCTTGAAGCCGTCTGGCCCGTGATAACTGCCCATCCCCGATGGGCCGACCCCACCAAAGGGCAATTCCTCCATCGAGACATGAAAGACGACATCGTTGATCGTCACCCCGCCGGAAATCGTCCGGTCAGTCACGCGGGTGCGCTCTGCCACATCGGTACCGAAATAATAGAGGCCGAGCGGGCGATCCTTCGCGTTCACTTGGGCGATAGCGTCGTCAATGCTGTCATAGCGGCGGATCGGCAGGATCGGCCCGAAAATCTCCTCCTGCATGATCGTCATGTCATCGGTCACGTCAGTGACGATGTGGAGCGGCATTTTCCGCGCGTTGCTGGCACCGAAATCCTCATTGGCCGGATTGACCGTCTCGATCGTCGCCCCCTTTTGGCGGGCATCGTCGAGCCAGTCGGTGAGCCGCTGGAAGTGCCGATCATTGACGATCGCGGTATAGTCAGGGTTGGCGAGCACCGTGGGATACATCGCGCTGGCGGCCGTTTTCAGCCCCTCGACCACTGCCCGTTCCTGATCCCCGGGCACGATCATATAATCCGGCGCGAGGCAGATTTGCCCGGCATTGAGCATCTTGCCGAGCGCGACCCGCTCGGTCGTTTGCTTGATATCGGCCGATTTGCCGACGATCACTGGCGATTTGCCGCCCAGTTCAAGCGTGACCGGCACGAGATTGTCGGCCGCTGCATGCAGGATATGTTTGCCGATGCTGGTCGCGCCGGTGAAAAGCAAATGATCAAAGGGCAGCGAGGCAAAGGCCTTGCCGATATCCGGTCCGCCCGAGAGAAAAGCGAGTTCATCCAGCGCGAAATATTTCGGGCAAATCTCTTCGAACAACGCCGCGGTGGCGGGCGTGAATTCGCTGGTCTTGACCATGGCGCGATTGCCCGCGGCAAAAATGCCAGCGAGCGGGCCCATCACCAGCTGCACTGGGAAATTCCACGGCGCGATCACGCCGATCACGCCTTTGGGCTGATACTCGACCCAGGCCCGTGCGCCCAATAGCCCGAGCGGAAACTGCACCGCCCGTGGATCTCGCCGCGCCCATTTATCGAGCGATTTGATCGCGTGCCTGATCGGCGCGACCGAGCCGCCAATATCGGTGACCATCGATTGTTCGCGACTGCGGTGACCGAAATCCTCGCTCAGCGCGTCGCAAAAACGATCGGCATTGTCCGCGATCATCGCGGCGGCGCGATTCAGCCGATCCTTGCGGACCGCGATCGGCACCGGCAGTTCGGCCATGAAGGCGGCGCGCTGTTCGGCCAAGATATCCTGCATCGTCGCCATCGCGATCTCCTTTCGTAAGTTCAACCGCAGCCAATCAAGCCGGCCACCGGCACGATCACGCTATCGTGCCCGTCGTGATCGACGCGCATCGTTGCGGACGGGATCGCCGCGCCATCAGTCAAATCGCCGCGCGTGACGATCTCCATCTCAATCCGCACCCGGTAATCGCCGCCGGCATAATCGGTCGCTGAAACAAAGCCGCGCTCGCCTGGCCCGGATTGCCCGACGCGCACCAGATCAGTGACGGTGCCGCCCGGCGCAAAGCGAATCTGCGCCGGATCGCTGGTCATCATCGCCACCAGTGCGCGGGTTTGGGTTTTCGACCAGAGAAAGGCCGCGCACCCGCTTGGCGGCAATTCCTGTTGCGGGATCGCGCCGATGGGCAGGCCATCGATCGAGATCGGCAATGGCTTTGCAGCAGTCGATTGCGGCGGGGCCGCAGGGGCTAGGCTCGCCATGCCGGCCAGAGTCGCCACGATCAGAAGCTTTTTCATAGCGGCATCATTAGCATGGCGATGGCGGCCGGGTAAGCCGCAACCGCCAGCAGCGCACCGAACGGCAGGCGATCGTCGCGCCGGACGCCGCGCCCGCTGAGCATCCAGAACAGCGCAACGCCAAGCCCGATCATGCCCGCCAACAGCACCACCACCGGCAGCATCTGCCAGCCCAGCCACAGCCCGATAGCGCCGAGCAATTTCGGGTCGCCACCACCCAGCCCTTCCTGCCCGCGATAGGCCTTATATCCCGCCGCGATCGCCCACAGCGCGGCAAAACCACCGACGCCACCGATCAACCGATCCATCAGCGGTGGCGCGATGCCGATGTACCCGGTCGCGATCCCCGCCAGCGCCAGCGTGAGGGTTAGCCGGTCGGGCAGCCAGAAATCAGTGATATCGAGCGCCGCCAATGCCAGCAGCAGCCAGCCGAACAGCGCGACCGCAATGGCTGTCGGCCCCACGATCAACGCGCCCGCCGAGACGCCGATGGCAAGCGCCGCCAGCTCGATCTGCCAATGCAGCGGATCAATCGGCGCGGCGCAGTGGCGGCAGCGGCCGCGCATCGCCAGCGCGCTGAGCAGCGGCACCAGATCGACGGGCCCAAGCACCGCATCGCATGCATCGCAGTGCGAGCGCCCTGCCAGCACGGATCGATCCTGTGGCCAACGGATAACGAGCACAGCGATGAAGCTGCCGATGATGGCACCAAGCACCCCTAACAGGCTTGCCCATTGCCATTCGGGCAGCGCTGATAAGGAGGCGGCGAGTTGATCCACGCGCCGTCGATAGGCGATTTGTATTCCGCCCGCCACGGGCCTAGATCGCGGCCAACTCATCCTTCCTGCAGGAGCTTTCCCTATGGCCACCGATCCTGTCGTCATCGTCTCCTATGCCCGCACCCCGATGGGGAGTTTTCAAGGGGCTTTGTCGGGCGCATCAGCGACCGAGCTTGGCGCGGCGGCGGTCGGCAGTGCGGTCGAGCGCGCAGGGCTGTCGGGCGCGGCGATCGAGCGGATTTACATGGGCTGCGTGCTGCCCGCCGGTTTGGGCCAGGCCCCTGCCCGCCAGGCCGCACTCAAGGCTGGGCTGCCCGATCATATCGAGGCGACGACGGTCAACAAGATGTGCGGCAGCGGCATGCAGGCGGCGATCATGGCAGCGGATGCGCTCGCGGCGGGCTCGGTCGACTTGCTGATCGCGGGCGGGATGGAGAGCATGACCAATGCGCCCTATCTGTCGATGAAGCACCGCAGCGGCGCGCGGATCGGGCATGATGTACTGAAGGATCACATGTATCTCGACGGGCTCGAGGATGCCTATGAACCCGGCAAGCTGATGGGCAATTTCGCTGAGGATACGGCGGCTGCGTATCAGTTTACGCGGGAGCAGCAGGATGATTACGCGATCGCCTCGCTTATCCGGGCGCAGGAGGCGCAGTCGTCTGGTGGGTTCGACCGCGAGATTACGCCGGTCGAGATTGCCGGACGCAAGGGCATTGTTACGGTCGACAAGGACGAGCAGCCGCTAAAGGGCGATCCCGCCAAGATCCCGACCCTCAAGCCCGCCTTTTCGAAGGACGGCACCGTCACCGCCGCCAATGCCTCATCGATCTCGGACGGCGCGGCGGCCCTGGTGATGACGCGGCTGTCGGTCGCGGAAAAGCTCGGCCTCACCCCGATCGCGCGGATCGTCGCGACGGCGGGCCATGCCCATGCCCCCGCGCTGTTCACCACCGCGCCGGTCTTCGCGATGCGCAAGGCGATGGAGAAGGCAGGCTGGTCGGCGAGCGATATCGACTTGTTCGAAGTCAACGAAGCCTTCGCCATCGTCGCAATGATCGCGATGCGCGACCTGGGGCTGTCGCATGATGTGGTGAACATCCACGGCGGCGCCTGCGCGCTCGGCCACCCGATTGGTGCGAGTGGCGCGCGGATCATGGCGACGTTGCTCTCGGCGCTGCAAACGACGGGCGGCAAGCGCGGGATGGCGAGCCTGTGCATCGGTGGTGGTGAGGCGACGGCGGTGGCGGTGGAGATGATGGGGTAAAACCTCGCCTCCCCCGTTCGATCGGCTTCGAATTAGCTTCATTTACCCCATCCGCTCGGGCTGACCGGAGTCGAAGCCCACGCGCTGCGCACGCCCCTCGACTTCGCTCAGGGCGAACGGGGGCTTTTTGATTTTCCAGAAAGATCGTCACGCTTTTCGCCCGAGGCGAAGTTGCGGAAGTTGCGGGTCTCCATCGCTTTCCCGCAACTTCGGTTTTTTGGCCGGGAAAAATCATGCAAGTTCGACGATGAGAAAGAGCGAGCGCTGCCTATATCACCCCGCAGCGATGTAGGAAAGTTGCTGCCAGCTCGGGCCACCTAGCTCCCGGCGTCCCCTGTTCCCTCGTCACCCCGGACCTGTTCCGGGGCCCACCGCGCCTCATCTGGCAGTGTCAATTGTGGAGAGGTGGGCCCCGGAACAAGTCCGGGGTGACGGTTGTTCGAGATGGCAACAATCGCCCACTAGCGGACGTTGGAATGTGCTGGCATCTTCGCATCAATGGCAGCAATCATCTACCTACCGTCGAACGAGCAAATGCCTGATCACGGGGACGACAAGCCGTGGCTGCTTGTGGAGGCGTCGGACGACGGGCGGTTCTTTGGCACTGGCTCAGCGTGGAAGCCAAGCGGCGAGTGGGTCGGCTATGGCTCGCTAGCCGAGAATGACGTTTCCCTTGCCGACGCTCTGGCAGCGGCGGAGCGGTGGGCCGTCAAATACGGCGTTCCTACGATCTGGGTCCAAACTACCCCGTGGGTCCGCTAACGCCCACTTGTCGCCGTTAATTGGCATCGATAGCGTGCCTGAAAGTTGACGCTAGATTGGAAGCCCATGATCAAGAAACACGTGGGTATCGCGTTTGGGACGGTGTGGCTTTTAGGAGGGTGTGTCCCCCATCAGCGCATCGATCCCATTGACCAAGCGATGGAGAAGCAAGGCGTCTGGTTTTCCGGTGAATACGCCCATTTTCAAGCGTCAGACGGCGGCGTGTACATTCTTCGCCTGCCCAACCCGCGTGATCAGCGACGATTCGTTGCGCTCGCCCCGGTGCGGGTAGACGCCGCACTGACGTGCCTGGCACTGCGCATTAAGGGCGGTGTAAACGGTGAAGTTGACGGGACAGACCGGCCTGTTTTCGTCGTCTCCAAGATCGTCGCAGCCCGCCGGATTAAGTGCAAGAATCTGTCCTGAACGATGCTTATAACGGCAGCTTTCCACCCGTCGACTCGCGAAAGCTGACCGAGCACTTTCCACCACTTCAAGACGCTACGAACCAACCGCTTCGACAGCCCCCTACCGTAACGCCCCCGCCACCAGCTTGTGCAGCTTGTTGTGCAGCGCGTCGTTCGCCGCCAGAAACTCGTTGCGTTCCATCATCTTGTCGCCGCCGCGGAAATCGGTGACATAGCCGCCCGCTTCCTTGACCAGCAAAATGCCCGCCGCGACGTCCCAGCGGCTGAGGCTTGATTCCCAATAGCCGTCGAAGCGCCCCGCCGCGACCCACGCCAGATCCAGCGCCGCCGAGCCGAGCCGGCGAATGCCCGCCACGCCTGGCGCGACCGCGCCGAAGATGCGGGTCCATTGTGCGAAATCGCCGTGGCCGAGGAAGGGAATGCCCGTTGCAATCAGCGACTCCGACAGGTCGTTGCGCGCCGACACCCGCAGCCGCTGGTCGGTCAGCCACGCGCCGCGCCCGCGCTCCGCCCAGAAGCTTTCGTCGGTCAGCGGCTGATAGACCAGCGCCGACACCGTGTCATAGCGGCCATCGGGGCGCGGTTCCTCGACCGCGATCGAGATCGCGAAATGCGGGATGCCGTGGAGGAAATTGGTCGTGCCATCGAGCGGATCGACGACCCAGCGCGGCTTGTTGGGATCGCCGGCGATTTCGCCGCGCTCCTCCATGATGAACGCCCAGTCGGGGCGGGCGTGGCTCAGCTCCTCATAGATCGTCTGTTCGGCGCGCTTGTCGGCCATCGAGACGAAATCGGCCGGCCCCTTGCGGCTTACCTGGAGCTGTTGGACTTCATTGAAGTCACGCCGCAAGCGTGGCGCTGCCTTGCGCGCGGCGCGTTCCATGACGGTGAGAAGGCCGGAGTGGGAAACCATTTTAAATCCTTAACCCCCTCTCCCCTGCGGGGAGAGGGTTGGGTGAGGGGTGGTTCCGGGCGCAGCGCTGCTTGGCTGCCCCTCACCCCGGCCCTCTCCCCGGAGGGGAGAGGGAGAAGGCTTAATCAGCCCGCTTCACATAAGTCTGCTCGTACACATCGACCACGATCCGCGTACCAGCGCCGATATGCGGCGGGACCATCACGCGCACGCCATTTTCCAGAAGCGCGGGCTTGTAGGAGGACGAGGCGGTCTGCCCCTTCACCACCGCATCGGCCTCGACGATCAACGCCTCGATCGTGTCGGGGAGCTGCACCGAAATCGGGCGTTCGTCGTAAAGCTCCATCACCACGTCCATGCCGTCCTGCAGGAAGGCCGCCGCATCGCCCAGGATCCCCGCATCGAGCGTGATCTGGTCATAGGTCTGCTTGTCCATGAAGGTCAGCTGATCGCCGTCACGGAACAGGAACTGGAAATCGGTGGTGTCGAGCCGTACGCGCTCAACCGTTTCAGCCGAACGGAAGCGGACATTGTTTTTGCGCCCGTCGATCAGGTTCTTCATTTCGACTTGCATGTACGCGCCGCCCTTGCCGGGCTGGGTGTGCTGGATTTTCACCGCTTTCCAGATGCCGCCTTCATATTCGATGATATTGCCGGGGCGAATGTCGACGCCGCTGATCTTCATGGGTGTGCCTGCAAGTTGGAAAGAGCGAAGGGGACGCCCTTAGCGGCCATGTGCGGTTCCGGCAAGCTGGTGGGCGGGGCAAGCACGCGGCGTGCCCGCTCAGGGATATTGCTGGCGAGCGTGGATGACGGCGAGGATGGTTATCGTTGCAGCCCCTACCGCATAGACGATGATGTAGTTGGGGTGCACCACGGCCTCGCGAGTCCCCGGAACACGGCCCGGTCGATGCGCATAGGGATGATTGGGCAAACGCTCGGCTGCGTCTTCGATCAATATCCGGATTCGTTCGGCCGCCGCAAAATTTCGATCGCCGATATAGTCGGTGATCAGATCGAGATCGTCGAGACCTCTATTCGTCCAGCTGACGCGCAGCACGCTTGGCTTCCATCTTGCGCTTTATGAAGGCCATCGCCTCGTCATGCGGGATACCCGGCTCCTTGCTGTCGAGCGCAGCCTGCACCTTGGCGCGAAACCACGCGTCATAGGCCTCCGCCTCCTCAGTGGTGGCAAATTCGGACTCGATGGGCGACAATTTGCTCATGTCGTCTTTATAGCAAAAAACAGCGCGCGCCGCTACCGGGCGAGCACCGCGGCAAAGGCCTTGACCGCCGCTTCCTCGTCCCCGCCCCACACCGCGTGCGAGACGGCCAGGAAATCGGCGCCAGCCTCGACTAACGGGCGACCATTGGCAGGCGTAATCCCGCCAATGGCGACGCAGGGAATTTCGAACATTGTCGACCACCAGCTGAGCAGCACCGGCTCGGCGTGGTGTTCCACCTGTTTGGTCGTGGTGGGGAAATAGCTGCCGAACGCGACATAATCCGCGCCGCGCTCACCCGCCTCCATCGCAAGGTGGCGGCTGGCATGGCAGGTCACGCCGATCTGCGCGCCAGGCCCCAGCTCAGCGCGCGCCTCGCGTGGATCACCATCGCCCTGCCCCAGATGCACGCCGTCCGCACCCAGCCGCTTGGCGAGCGCGATGCTGTCATTGATGATGAAAGCAACGTCATGCTCCGCGCAGATTTTCTGCAGCGGCTCGGCAAGCGCAGCGGCGGCGTGCTGGTCAATGTCCTTCACCCGAAACTGAAAGGCGGCGACGGGTCCTGCCCCCAACGCACGGCGCAAGCGATCCGGGAAGCCACCGCTCACATCGAGCGGCGAGATCAGGTAGAGCTGGCAGGCAGGCCGACGGTCATCGCGTTTGAACTGCGCGGCGAAATCGGGGGCGAGCGGGCCAAGGGGGTCATTGTCGTCAATCATGCAGGCGGCCCTACTATAGCCAGCAGGAAACCGTCCCATTTTTTTGCACCGACCGTCTGCACTGCGGTGGCGGTTAGCCGGGGTTCGTGGCCGACCATGTCGAACAGCGCGCGTGTGCCGATGATGCGTGGGTCGTCGCTCGCTGGGTCGAGCACGCCGCCTTCGCGGACGACATTATCGACGATGATTGTGGTACCAGGCCGACCAAGTGCCATCGCCGCGCGGACATAGTTGGCGCCATTATCCTTGTCCGCATCGATGAAAACCAGGTCGAACGGCCCCTCGCCCGCGGCGATCATTTGATCCAGCGTGTCCAGCGCCGCGCCGGTGCGGACATCGACAATTGCCGCCAATCCCGCTGCGGCGATGTTGGCGCGGGCGACATCGGCATGATGCGGATCAATCTCGAGCGTCACCAGCCGCCCGTCCGTTGGCAGGGCCCTGGCAAGGCAGATGGTCGAATAGCCGCCAAGCGTGCCGATCTCCAGGATTCGCCTCGCCCCCGCCATCTGCGCCAGCAAATGCAGCATGCGGCCCTGGGCTGGCGATACGTCGATATCGGGCAGCCCGGCGGCGGCATTGGCAGCGAGCGTGGCTGCCAGCACTGCATCCGCGCCGAGCAGCTTATCGCTGATATAGCTGTCGACCGCCGTCCAAGCAGGGTCCGGCTCGGCGGTCCGCTCGACCATTTATTCCTCGTTTTTGTAGATCGCGACCAGCTTGCCGAGCATCGCCAATGCGTCGCCGCGGGGGCGCTGGAAGGTGTTGCGGCCGATGATCGACCCGTTGCCGCCGCCGTCACGAATGTCGCGCGCGTCCTGATAGACCGCGTCTTCACCCTTGGCGGCACCGCCCGAGAAGACGACGATACGGCGACCGTTGAAACAGGCATCGGTAACATGCGCGACCCGATCGGCCTGTTTCGACCAATCCTTGCCCTCATACGCCTTTTTCGCGTCTGCCTGCTCGATATGGTCGCTGGGCAGCTTCACCTTGATGATATGGGCGCCCATCAACGCGGCGATATGCGCAGCATAGGCACCGACATCGAGCGCGAGTTCGCCACTTTTGGGCAATTTGCCGCCGCGCGGATAGGACCAGAGCACGGTCGGCAGGCCAACTGATTTGGCCTCGGCAGACAGCTCCTTAATCTCCTCCATCATGTCGAAGACATCGTCCGAACCCGGATAGATGGTGAAGCCAATCGCCGCGCAGCCAAGCCGCAGCGCATCCTCAACGCCGCCCGTCAGCGCCTGATTGGCAGCCCCTGCCCAGCTGTTCGAGCTGTTGCATTTCAGGATCGTCGGGATCTGGCCGGCAAACGTATCCGCCCCCGCTTCGAGCATGCCGAGTGGCGCTGCATAAGCCGAAAGCCCGGCGTCAATCGCCAGTTGATAATGATAATGCGGATCATAGCCCGCCGGATTGACGGCAAAGCTCCGCGCGGGGCCGTGTTCGAAACCCTGGTCGACCGGCAGGATAATCAGCTTACCCGTACCACCAAGATGACCTTGCATCAGGATTCGCGCGAGATTGGATTTCACACCGGGATTGTCAGACTCGTAATTGGCAAGAATAGCCTTCACGGTCGGCGTCATCGATGTTCCCCCTTATTTGCATCACCAAGCCCCTGCGGCTGTTAGCGGCGCGGCAACAAAGGGGCAACGCCCCAAAAGCGGAAAAAAACAATGGTCTTTATGCGGGTTCCGCCGCCATTTTGGCGTCTTCGTTGACGGCACGGCGCTCTGCGGTCTTTTCAGCGCGGCTCGCCATCTCATCCCATGCCTTGGCAGCGCGCAAATAGCGGTCGCGAACATTGTCGAGCGTTGCCGTGGCAGCATCGGCGGCAGCCTGCTGGGCGCGCTCCCGACAAAATGGTGCAGTGGTCGTCATCGCGAACCCTCCGTCTGTCGGCATTTCAATTGGGCGAAAAAGGGTGCCAGGCGTAAACCCGGCACCCCCCAATCAGTTAGGCAGCGGAGAGATTGACCGCAGACATCTTGCCGCGGCGATCTTGCTCCAGCTCGTAAGAAACGCGCTGTTCCTTGTCGAGCGTGCGCATGCCAGCAGCTTCAACCGCGCTGATGTGCACGAATGCGTCGTTGCCGCCGTCTTCCGGTGCGATGAAGCCATAGCCCTTGTCGGCGTTGAAAAATTTCACGGTGCCAATCGGCATAGTCGTAGTTCCTTGAGTAGATCCGGCGGCACGTTTCAATCATGCAAGCCGGTTGGGGCCGATATAAAGAAGACGGCGCATCGCCCGGCCCCGGCCGATGCGCCGAAGCGGATTACACGGCCAGCGGCTTCACTGGCGCCTTGCGAAAACGATAAAGCCCGTGGCGCGTCGCGATTTGCGCCGCATAGCCGCGGGCCAAAGCTGCATGGGCCGCACGGGCACTGCGCCCGTTCGCGCGCCGCGCATTAACGAGCGAAATCTGCTCGCGCCGAAAAAGATAATTGAGGTCCAAAGGCGCCGCTCCAACTGGGCTTGTTACGGGAGCGCGCAGGTCTCTCAGTCACGGGAGAAATAGATGGGGTACTCGAGTGATGCGGAGGCAATAGCACAGTTGGCGGGATTTGTCGCATCAATAGTCATATGAATAATGGCAAAGCCGGTGATCAGTGCTGCAACGCCGCCACGCCGGGGAGTTGCTTGCCCTCCATCCATTCCAGAAACGCGCCGCCGGCGGTCGAAACGAAGCTGAAATCATCCGCCACACCTGCCTGATTAAGGGCCGCCACGGTATCCCCCCCGCCTGCGACCGAGACGAGCGACCCATCCTTGGTCAGGGCGGCTGCCGTTTTCGCCAGTGCCACCGTTGCTGTATCGAAGGGCGGCGTCTCGAAAGCGCCGAGCGGGCCATTCCAGACCAGGGTTCGGCAGGTCTTGAGCACATCGGCAAGCGCTTCGGTCGCAGCAGGGCCGATATCCAGGATCATCTCATCGGCCGCGACTTCGTGGACGTTGCACGTCCGCAGACTCGGCGGGTTGGCCGCGAACTCTTTTGATACAACAACATCATAGGGCAGATGAATCGTGCAATGCGCGCGGTCGGCGGCGGTAAAAATCCCCTCAACCGTCGCGATCAGATCATGTTCGCACAGCGACTTGCCGACATCGACGCCGCGCGCCGCGAGAAAAGTATTGGCCATGCCACCGCCGATGATGAGGTGATCTACCTTGTCGACCAGATGCGTCAGCACATCGAGCTTGCTTGAAACCTTGGCCCCGCCGACCACCGCCGCAACAGGGTGGTCAGGGTTGCCAAGTGCCTTTTCCAGCGCATCAAGTTCTGCCTCCATCGCGCGCCCGGCAAAGGCGGGCAGGACATGCGCCAGTCCTTCGGTTGATGCATGTGCGCGGTGCGCCGCTGAAAAGGCGTCGTTCACATAAAGATCGCCCAGCGCTGCGAAGCGCGCGACAGTCGCGGGATCATTTTTTTCCTCACCGCCAAAGAAGCGGGTATTCTCAAGCACGGCGATATCGCCCGGCTGCAGCGTGGCAACGGCGGCGGCATCGCCTTCCCAATCAATGTAGTTGACCGGGCGGCCAAGCACAGCAGCATAGGCCGGCGTGACCCGCGCAAGCGAAGTGTCGGCGCTTGGTACCTTTGGACGACCGAAATGGGAAAGCACCAGCACGATCGCCCCGCGATCTGCCAGTTCGGTCACCGTCGGCAGGGTTGCGCGCAGCCGGGTATCATCGGTCACCCGATCACCCTCCATTGGCACGTTCAAATCCTCGCGCACCAGCACGCGCTTGCCGGTGATATCGCCCATGTCGTCCAGCGTCCGAAATGCCATGAAATCAGAGTCCTGATTGCGCCGTCGGTTTTTCGACGATCATTGATTGGTGCGCGGCGACGATGCGCCAGCCTGATTGCCGTTTTACGAGAACGTCCGTTGCTGCGAACCGAACACAGCTGCGATTGCCGCTCCTCGTGCGGCAGTCGCTGACCAAATAGCTCGCGACGGCAGCGCGGCCATGAAGCTGAATCTGAAAATCGCGCAGGTCGATCGCAACGGCGGCATCGGGGCTGTTCGGCTTTAGGAAGGCGCGGACCGCTGGCCACCGACGGCGGGTACCGAAGAAATCCGTATCGATCAGCGAAGGATCATAGACAGCCGACGCCTCGCCGACATCGCCGGTTTCCCAGGCTTTCCATAGCCGCTGGATTGCCGCTTTCACGCCCGCTTCAGGCGTGGCGGCGGCTGCAGGCATCGGCGCGGAGAACAGGATGATCGCGACCAGTGCGTGCTTGCCGACGCTAAGGGCTTTGCCAACGCGCGTGCGAAAAACCGTCACGAATCCTTCTCCACTGCGATCGCATCGCCAACCGCGATCACCCCGCCGGTCAGCACGCGCGTGCACACGCCACCGCGCCAATCCTGCTTTAGGGCCGCCTGAAGCCCGGGCTCAATTGCATCCATCCGCTGGCAGGGATCGCATTCGACCATCACCATCAGGCGAACCTCGCCGATCCGCAGCACCGTGCCTGCAACCTGTGGCAGATCGAGCCCGTCGACCAATATGTTCGCCCGCCGCGCCGACCAGGGATGGCTTACCCCGAGTTCGGCCATTGCCGAGTCCCAGTCCTGTCGCTCGATCAGCGTGACCTGGCGACGGTTGCGGCCGCCAGGCTTGAAGCGCCCCTTGCAGTCACCGTCCACCCCGAATTCCGGGGTGATCGTCGCGCGCTCAATCTCTTCCATCGGCGCGCGCGGAGAAGCGTGACGAGCGATGCCCGCAACGATGCCCTGACCGCCCGCACCCATGGCGATCAGAGGAACGCCGCCATGGCCTTCGCCGTATCGACCATGCGGTTCGAGAAGCCCCATTCATTGTCGTACCAGCTGACGACACGGACGAGTTTGCCGTCGATCACGGCCGTTTCGAGGCTGTCGACGGTCGAGGATGCCTGATCGTGCATCAGATCGATCGAAACCAGCGGTTCGTCGGTATAGGCGAGGATACCTTTGAGCGGCCCGCTTTCGGACGCCGCCTTGAGGATGGCGTTGACCTCGTCCTTGGTGGTGTCGCGCTTGGGCGTGAAGGTCAGGTCGATCAGCGACACATCCGGCACCGGCACGCGGATCGCCGAACCGTCGAGCTTACCCTTCAACTCAGGCAGCACTTCGCCAACAGCGCGAGCAGCGCCGGTCGTCGTCGGGATGATCGACATGGCGGCGGCGCGTGCGCGGCGCGGGTCGCTATGGACCTGATCGAGGATCTTCTGGTCGTTTGTGTACGCATGGACCGTGGTCATCAGCCCGCGTTCGATCCCAATCGCATCGTTGAGCACCTTGGCAACCGGGGCCAGGCAATTGGTGGTGCACGAGGCGTTAGAGACGATCACGTGATCCGCAGTCAGCATGTCGTGGTTGACGCCGAACACCACGGTCAGGTCAACGCCCTTGCCGGGGGCCGAGATCAGCACCTTCTTGGCACCGGCATCGAGATGCTTCTGGCAGCTCGCACGATCGGTGAAAAAGCCGGTGCATTCGAGCACCAGATCGACGCCCAATTCCTTGTGCGGCAAATTGGCGGGGTCGCGCTCGGCGGTCACGCGGATGCGCTTGCCATCGACGACCAGATCATTGCCCTCAGCCGAAACCGATCCCGGATATTTGCCGTGGACGCTGTCGCGCGAGAACAGCCAGGCATTGTCCTTGGCATCGGCGAGATCGTTGATCGACACCAGTTCAAGCCCGGTATCGCCCTGTTCAAGCATTGCGCGTGCGACCAGGCGACCGATGCGCCCGAACCCGTTGATCGCCACCTTGACCGTCATCGAAATTTCTCCGTCACTTCTGTAATTTTGCCACGATCTGCGGCGTGATCGCCTCAGCCGTCAGCCCGAAATGCGCATAAAGCGCCTTGATCGGCCCCGACGCGCCAAAGCTGTCTATGCCAAAGCGCAAACCATTGTCGCCGGTATAGCGTTCCCAGCCGAGCGTAACGCCTGCCTCGATCGAGACCCGCAGCGCATCGGCCGGAATCACATCAGCGCGATACGCGGCGTCCTGCGCATCGAAGCGCGACCAGCACGGCATCGAGACGACATCTGCACCAATCCCCAGCGCTTCAAGCGCCGCCGCAACCGCAACCGCGATTTCCACTTCCGATCCCGTCGCCATCACCACGACTTGCCGTGCTGCCGTTGCCGCGCGCAACCGGTAAGCGCCTTTCGCGCTCAGCATGTCGCCGCCGGTGCGTTGCTGCTGCAAATTCTGCCGCGACAAAGCGAGCAGGCTCGGCCGGCCCTGTTCCGCCACCGCCAGCGCCCAGCATTCCGCCACCTCAACCGCATCGCACGGGCGATACACATCCAGGTTAGGGATCATCCGCAGGCTCATCACATGCTCGACCGGCTGGTGGGTCGGGCCATCCTCGCCCACGCCGATCGAATCATGCGTCATCACATAGACGACGCGCGCCTGCTGGATCGCCGAGAGCCGGATCGCAGGGCGGCAATAATCCGAAAACACCAGAAAAGTGCCGCCAAACGGGATAATCCCGCCGTGCAGCGCCATCCCGTTCATCGCCGCCGCCATGCCGAATTCGCGGATGCCGTAATTGATGTAGCGGCCAGCATAATCACCCGCCGCCATCGCGGTGAGCGCCGGGGTCTTGGTGAGATTGGAGCCGGTAAGATCGGCCGATCCGCCAACCAGTTCGGGCATCGCCGCGGTCAGCCCTTCAAGCGCGAATTCCGATGATTTGCGCGTCGCGACCGACACCGGCACGCGATCCCAATTGGCAAAGGCCCAGCCAGCGGCGTCCTCCAGATCAACCACACCGGCGATCCGGCGTTCGAATTCAGCGCGATCGGCATGCGCGGCCAACCGATCCTGCCAGCCCATGCGATCCGCCCCGCCGCGCTTGCCGAAATCGAGCCAGGCCGCGCGGATGTCGGCGGGAATCTCAAACGGGGCCGCATGCCAGCCTAGCGCTTCGCGGGTGGCGGCGACTTCATCCTTGCCGAGCGCCGAGCCATGCGTTTTCGACGTGCCCTGCTTGTTGGGCGCGCCCTTGCCGATGATCGTGCGGCAGCGCACCAGCGACGGGCGCGGATCAGCCGCGGCTTCGCTCAGCGCGCGATCGATATCATCGACATCATGGCCATCGCATTCAACGACATGCCAGCCGCTTGCCCGGTAACGCGCGGGGATATCCTCGCTGGACGACAGGCTGACCGCCCCGTCAATGGTGATGCGGTTATCGTCCCACAGCACATTCAGCCGCCCGAGCCCAAGATGCCCAGCCAGCCCGACCGCCTCATGATTGATGCCTTCCATCAGGCAGCCATCGCCCGCGATCACCCAGGTGCGGTGATCGACCAGGTCATCGCCAAACACGGCGTTCAGATGCCGCTCGGCAATCCCCATGCCGACCGCCATCGCCAGCCCCTGCCCCAGCGGACCGGTGGTGCATTCAATGCCCGGCAGCTCAAAATTCTCCGGATGCCCAGCGCAGTGGCTGCCAAATTGGCGGAAGTTGCGGATGTCCTCAATCGTCGGCTCGGCATAGCCGGTGAGATACAGCAACGCATAGATCAGCATCGATCCATGCCCGGCCGACAGCACGAAGCGGTCACGATCGGGCCATTTCGGATCGGTGGGATCATATTTCAGATGTCGCGTGAACAGCACTGTGGCGACATCGGCCATGCCCATTGGCATGCCGGGATGCCCCGAATTGGCGGCTTCGACCCCGTCCATCGCAAGCGCGCGAATGGCATTGGCGAGAGTTATCGGCGCGACGCCCATCGGTTGCTTCCCGGGTTGCCGGCCCGCGTGGAGCACGCATCATGGGCTAGGCAGGTGGATGATGTGGCGCGTCTTTGCTGTGGCAAGGCCGCGCCGTCAACCTTCAGATCGATTCGCGGCTTGCCGTGTGGTGCCGTCCTGCTACCTTACGCCATGGTCGACGTGCATTCCCTGTCGGCGGCTGATCGCATTGATCTGGCCCTTACCCGTATCGAAGCGGCCCTGGCCGATCGCCCCCCCGCTGCACCAGCGCCGCCTGGAAGCCCGCTTGCTGATGGCGCTGCCAGTGATTCCGATCTGGCTGAGCGTCATGCCGCGCTGAAGCAGCGCGTGGCCGAGGCAATCGCCGCGCTCGATACGATCTTGTCCACCGGCCAGTCCCCAGGCCAGTCCATGGGGGCAGAATAATGGCCGAAATCATGCTGAAGATCGGCGATCGCCAGCACAAGGTCGCCTGCAAGGACGGCACCGAGGATCATCTGCGCCGCATCGCCGCAATGATCGATTCGCGCTGGACCACCGCAGCGCGCGCCTCTGGCGGGTTGAGCGACGAACGATCGATGCTGTTCGTGGCGCTGATGCTAGCCGATGCGCTGGACGAGGCCGAGCAACGCCCATGCGAGCCGCCGACTGGCTCCGTTGCGGAGGCAGCTGTGCCCGATCTCGATCGGCTGGCGGATCGGCTGGAGGCGATTGCCGCTGCGCTGGGATAGTGGGTTGGGGTTTGTGGGGTGGGAAGTTGCCGCAATTATCGCCATTTGGCGGAGCGCTCGCCGTTCCTAAAACTTGCCGTTCATCCGGGCTCGCGGTCACCACCCGCAAATGACCGGGTCTGGGACTTTGCTGCCTGACCGCTTTAGTCGACGAACTTAGCTAAAGCGAAAGCTCATGGAAGCGCTACGCCCTGAAGCTTCCTCCTCATGGCTGCGTCGCGAGCAGATAGATTTGGCGCAGAGCGTCAATCGGTCGCAGACCGTCAGGTGTATCATAGTGCCAGAAGGTCCAGCCATTGCACGAAGGCGCGCCTTGCAGCGTTGCGCCGAGCTTGTGGATCGAGCCGCTTGTTTTTCCGCTCTCGAGCGAGCCGTCTGCCCGAATGGTTGCTCGCCAACGGCGCGCTGCGTCCGTCAGCACCCGGCCCGGCGCTAAATAACCGTTCTCGACCAATTGGCCGAAGCGGACGCGGGGCGCCGATTTAGGAGCCTGCATCGTTGTCAGTGCCTTTTCGTCAAGCGCGAGCGCACTGTCGATCCGTTCGCGCGCCGCCTCGGCATATCGCGACTCGCGTTCGATACCGATCCACCGACGGCCAAGTCGCTGCGCGACGGCTCCCGTTGTGCCGGTGCCGAAAAACGGGTCTAGAACGATGTCGTTCGGTTTCGTCGCGGCCAGCAAAATGCGGTAGAGTAAAGCTTCGGGCTTCTGGTTCGGATGGACCTTTAGGCCGGCTTTGCGCAGGCGCTCAAGGCCACCGCAGATCGGGATTTCCCAATCAGATCGCATTTGGAGCTCGTCATTAAGCGTCTTCATCGTGCGATAATTGAACGTGTATTTGGCACGCTCACCCTTCGACGCCCAGATCAACGTCTCGTGCGCATTGGTGAAGCGGGTACCCTTGAAGTTCGGCATCGGATTGGCCTTTCGCCAAACGATGTCGTTCAGTATCCAAAATCCAAGATCCTGGATCGCCGCTCCGACCTTGAAGATATTGTGATAGCTTCCGATCACCCAGATCGTGCCATCGTCCTTTAGCACGCGACGCGCTTCTGCCAACCAGGCGCGGGTGAAGGCTTCGTATGCCGCGAAGCTGTCGAACTTCTCCCACTCGCTAGCGATCGTGTCCACAAGACTGCCATCTGGCCGATGGAGGTCGCCATCCAGTTGAAGATGATAGGGTGGCTCAGCAAACACCATGTTGACCGACCGTGCGGGCATTGCCGACATCGCGCTGATGCAATCTTGCACGATGATCCTGCCAATTGGTAGACCAGCCCCTGTCGCGAGATCATGGTCCAGCGCCGGTGCCAGCGAACCATGGCTTTCCATACGCGAGATGACCGACTGCTGCCGGACCTCAGCACGACGCATCACTTCCCGAACCGGTGCGAGCATTGCGAAAGTACGAGCGTCCGTCCGTTCGGGAAGCGCGTCATTCGCCACTTCAAAATGTTTGCGCAACAGGGAGTCGATTAGTCGGCGTAACGCAGGCCGATCTTCAAGCCGCATCATGTATGACGAAAGATAGTCGATGATCTGGAAGCGGTTCCCGATAAACAAGCCGTCTGCGAATGATTTAAAGCCGTGCAACGGCCTATCGCCCATCGACACTTCCTTAAGGTCATTCCGCTCAAGAATTACGTCATCGCTATCGAGTTCGACGGGATCAAACCCGACCACCACATCTCCACTAGCGCGCTGAATGAAAATGCCTTCGCTTTCCCCATACTTGGAGCGAAACAGCGGAATGACGGGCGCATCCCCGAAGCCAATCGGGTGCAAAGCTCCGGTGCAGAGATAGGAGGTCATCAGGATACCGCCATATAATTCTTGCGGACTAGCCAGCCGAGGACGGCATCGCGAATCTGGCGCTGGCGCACCGAAGGCTCTTCCATGTCAAAGATATAGGGCACACGTTCGGCGGCCATTGTTTGCGCAAAAGCCAGCAAATCCGGATTCTCGCACGCAATATCGGGCGCAACGATCGCCAGCACATTGTCCGGCTCCAATCGGAGCGGAACATCGTAATGCACCTCGATCGAGCATGCACGTTGATCATACTTCTTATGGCTGTCAGCCGCGGCAAGCCGAGCAAGACCTGCCGAATGAAGGTCGAAGCCGTTGATTTCCTTGGTCACATCGGCGCGTGCGTTCATCATGAAGTAGTTGTAGTTCGTCCCATGCATTGCGGAAACGAGTCGTCCAGGCGAGTCTTCGTCGATGGGAAGATAGAATTCGTCCAAATCGATGCCGTCGCAATGATCAGCATAACGTTCCCGATAGCCGCCAGAGTCGAACGGCAAAATGCTGCACGGCTGTGGGAGCTTGTCCATGTCCAGTATTAGACAAAAAAGCGCGGAACCTATTTGACTACTATAAATCTCACTTGGCTTTGGTCGGTAGCTCGGCTTACCGTAGAAGTGAAAACTTACTTCCTTTTGAATATGTTCATCTAGCGTTCCCACCTCGATTTCACGGCTGTCCATAATCGAGACAAACCGCTTGCCCTTGGTTGTGTGCATTAGCGGCAAGCGCGGACGTTCGGGAGCAAACGAGCTCACATAATCTTGATATCTGTGCGAGGGACTCATCTATTAGGTTTTCAACCTCTAGCCTCGGGCGATTTCGATTTGAAATAAACACGAGGATATGCTCAGCGTCAACTGAACGTTCAAATCTCGTCGAGCTAGAACAGTTCGCCGCCCTGGCCTACAGTTGTATTGTACTCTCCTCTCAGATCGGCTTGAGCGCTCGCGTCCCAGAACGTCTTGTAAGCTCGCGAAGTTTGTTACGTCCGCTTCTGAGCGAATGATTTCAAAACGGAACGGCGAAAATTGGGTCGAGAGCTGCCGAATTCCTTTGACCAAACGAATGGCCCCTACCCCGCAAGAATTCCTATAAGCAGTCTGTCAGCAGCCAGCCCAATGCAAGTCATCAATCGCTGGGCTGCAGCACTCGCCAATTGGCATCGCCCGCCCCATTCGAATCCCCCCCCCACCCATGATGCCCGCTCGCCCCCCCACCTTCCCCCCAAACCCAGCCCCTAACATCCCCGCCCTTGAGTAACTCACACAAAGCGCCTACCTCGGGAAGTGGCGGGTACTGCCCGGTACGAGCTTCACGAACATCCCTGAGGCGATTCTTCATCCTGGGGGGCTGTCCCTTCGCGGATCCTGGTCCGAGAAAATGGCCCCCACCTGACGTTACCGGCGTCAGAGGATATTCAGGCAAACGGCCATGGCGGTCCCGCCACCGCTCCCGGCCGGGGATGATGATGGTGCAGGCAGAAACGGCTGCGAAAAAATCTGACCTGCGCGCCCGGATGCGGGGCGCGCGATTGGCCTATGCCGCCGTTGCGCCACCGATCATCCCGCCCCGCGAATTTCTCGACAGAGTGCAGCCGACAAGCGTGGTCGCCAGCTATGTGGCGATGGCGGGTGAGGCCGATCCGGGCCTGCTGACGCTCGCCGCGCATCAGGCGGGCTGCCAGATCGCCCTGCCGCACATCACGACACGGGCAGCGCCGATGCGCTTCCTGGCCTGGCAACCGGGCGCACCGCTGGTGATCGGCCCCTTTGGGCTGCGCCAGCCCCCGGCCGACGCCCCTGCCCTGTCGCCCGACATCATCCTGACGCCGCTGATCGCCTTTGATCGCCAGTTGAACCGGCTTGGCCAGGGGGCTGGCTATTATGACCGCGCCTTTGCTGCCCTTGCGGCGGTATTGAGAATTGGCGTCGCCTGGTCCATCCAGCGCGCAGAGGCGGTACCGGTCGATCCGTGGGATGTGCCTCTCCACGGCGTCATCGACGAATATGGCTGGAACGGACCGGAGCCGCGCTGAATGACCCCAAGCTGGCGTAAACCTGCGGGCGCGCTGATGATGATCGTGTCGATCTTCGTCTGGGCCGTGCTGATCGCGAATTTGGCGGAGACGGTGTCGGGCTGGCCGGTCCTTGCCCAGATGCTGTTCTATGCCTTTGTCGGGATTATCTGGATCGTGCCGATGAAACCGCTGCTGCGCTGGATGGAAACGGGGCGCTGGCGGGTTTAAGCGCGCCGCCACGTCATGACATGGGCATAGGGCGCACGGCGATAGCGATCGGCCTTGGCCGGATCGCCCCCGGTTGGCGCTGGTTCGTCGAAAAAGGTCAGTCGCAAGCCAGCGTCGATCAACAGCGAGAAATAGGTCGATAAGGGCCGGTGCCAGTTGACGACATCTATCCCGCGCCACGCGGCACGGGTCGGCCGCGTGATCAGGTAATCATCGATCGCGAAATACCGGCTGCCGCCCCGCCAATCCTGCTGCCAGCCGCCCTGCGCCGCGGCGGTGTTAAAACTGTTGAGGTTGGCGATCAGCAGCATCCCGCCGGGAGCGAGCACCCGCGCCATTTCCGCAATCGCGGTGTCGATATCGTCAATGTCGATCAGTGACAGATAGGAAATGACAAGATCGAACGCCCCATCGGCAAAATCGAGCTGTTCGGCGCGGCCCAGCCGGTAATCGCCTACCGGATCGCGGCGGATGGCTTCGGCGATCAGCGATGGCGCTGGATCAATCCCCGTGGCGGCGCTGACATGCGGGGCGATCATCCGGCAGAAGCGCCCCTCGCCACAGCCGATATCGAGCGCGCGGGAAAATCCCTGCCCCTCGATTCGCGCGCGCATGGCCGAATCGAGCACATAGCGCCGGGTAAAGTCGCCGGCCTCGCCCTGCGACTCAATCCACGCAGCAGCCGAGTTTTCCCAGCGCTCGCTCACCGCGCGTCCCCACCCCTGGTTTTTTGAAGTCCACGCTATGGCGCGAGTGACGGGGCTCGAACCCGCGACCTCCGGCGTGACAGGCCGGCGCTCTAACCAACTGAGCTACACCCGCTTATAAAGCGTGAGGCGCGGCACCTAGTTGAGGTGCCGGGTGGTGTCAACCATCCTCGCAAAGGATCAGGGCGATGACGGCCGCGATGCGCGTTCGTCGCGCCGCCGCTGCTGATCAAGCGTGCCATGTTCAAATAGGAATCCGGCAATATCCGGCTGGCCGGCCGCCCCGATCACCGTCTGCAAAATAATCAGCAATGGCACCGCGAGCAGCGCCCCTGGCGTGCCCCAGACCCATCCCCAAAAACTCAACGAAATCAGGATCATGATCGGGTTAATTGTCAGCCGATGGCCAACAATGAAGGGCGTGATCGCGTTGGCTTCGATCAGATGCGCACCAATGAGAATGAAGGCCGGGATCAGCGCCACCCAGATATCGGTGAACACCATCAACCCGCCCAGCGCGAGCAGCAGCGCGGCGACGATCGGGCCGAAATAGGGCACATAATTGAGCAGCGCGACGATACCGCCCCACATCAGCGGATAGGGCATCCCCATCAGCCAGACGGCAAAGGCAACGAACAGGCCAAGCGACAGGTTGATCACGGTAATCGTGCCCAGATAGGACGACGTATCGTCGACCACATCCTGGATCACCCGCGCGGTTGCCATCGCGCCGTCAAAGCTCGATCGGCTGGTGATCGTCCGCCGCCGCAGCCGCGTCCACCCGGACAGGAAGAAAAACACCACCAGCGTGCCAAAAAATATCTGGATGAACACCGTTGGCGCGGTGCTGGCGACCAGCTCCACCAGCGAGCGCGGCGGCACGCTGGTCGCCTCGGCAACGCGCGCCATCTTCTGGGCACCGCCGGCCGCCAGCTTCATCGCGGTATCATCAACATATTTGTTGAGGCTGGAATAGAGATCGAGCAGCGGGGCGATGTTCATTTGAATCTGCCCGATTCGTTCGGGCAGCATCCGGAAAAACTGCACGGCCGGCACGATGATCGCCGCCAGCGCGATATTCGCCGCCGCCAGGAACAGCAGCACGCAGGTGAGCGAGGCGAGCGCCGCTGGCATGCGGTGCCGTTCCAGCCATTCGAGCACGGGCACCAGCGCAACGGCAATCACCAACGCCGCCGTGACGGGGAGGAAAAACTCCGCCCCCGCCTTCAACGCAAAGGGCAAAGCCAGCGCCAGCCCGAGCCCCGCGATCAAGGTGAGCGCGGCCAGCAATCGATCACGGCGCCGCGCGTCTTCATCCATCGCCACCGCATCCTCCCCCGGCGCGGAAAGGCCAAGCCCGCCGCCAGGCACTGCCTGCACATTGCCGCTAACAGGCCGCGGCGGCAGATCATCGTCGGATCGTTCAAGGGGTCCAGGCGTTTGTTCCATCCGCCCATTCTAGCGGCATTCCACTCGCTTGTAATCCCGGCTAGCATCACGCTTATGCGCGACTATCTTCTTGTGATCGATGAGGGCACCACCTCAACCCGGGCGATGCTATTGACGCCGGGCGGCGAATGTATCGCCACCCGGGCGATTGAGCTGACCCAGCATTATCCGCAGCCCGGCTGGGTGGAGCATGATGCAGGCGAAATCTGGCGCCACAGCCTGGCGGTGACCCAGGCGGTGATCGCAGAAGCGGGCGGCGCGGACCGCATCGCCGCGATTGGCATCACCAACCAGCGCGAGACGGTGGTGTTCTGGGACAAGACGACGGGCGAGCCGCTAGCGCCCGCCATCGTCTGGCAGGACCGCCGCACCGCCAGCATCTGCCGCGACCTGAAAGAAGCGGGGCATGAGGTCGCCGTGCAGGCCAAGACCGGGCTGCTGCTCGATCCTTATTTCAGCGGCTCCAAGATCGGCTGGGCGATGGCCAATTGGCCGCAGCTCGCGGAAGCGGGAGACCGGCTCGCGATCGGCACGGTCGAAAGCTGGCTGATCTGGAAATTGACCGCCAATGAAAACCGGGGCGGCCTGCACATCACCGACGCGACCAACGCCAGCCGCACCGCGATGATGGCGATTGGCAGCGGCGGGTGGGACGACGGGCTGATCGACCTGTTCGGCGCGCCCGCCCGCGCGCTGCCCGAGATCGTCGATTGCGCCGGGCGCTTTGGCGAGACGACCTTGTTCGGCGCGGCCATCCCAATTTGCGGCATGGCGGGCGACCAACAGGCAGCGACGATCGGCCAATCCTGCCTGCAGCCCGGCGAGACCAAGGCGACCTTTGGCACCGGCGCCTTCATCCTGACGCAGGCCGGCGCGATCCCGCCCGTGTCGCACCACCGCCTGCTCTCCACCGTCGCGTGGCAGCTGGACGGCAAGCGCGCCTATGCGCTGGAGGGATCGGTGTTCGTCGCGGGCAGCCTGATCAAATGGCTGCGCGACTCAGTGGGGCTGATCGGCACTGCGGCGGAGACCGAGGCGCTCGCGCGCAGCGTGGCCGATAATGGCGGGGTCTATCTGGTCCCGGCGCTATCCGGCCTGGGCGCGCCGTGGTGGCAGCCAGAGGCGCGCGCGGCGATATCGGGCCTCAGCTTCACCAACACCCGCGCGCACATCGTCCGCGCCGCCCTAGAGGCGATGGCGCACCAGGCGCATGACCTGAAAACGGCGTTCGCGGCGGACGGGGTCGACTGGGCGAGCCTTCGCATCGACGGCGGCATGGTCGCCAACAACTGGATGGCGCAGGACATGGCGGACATCCTCGGCATCACCGTGGAACGCCCCGCCTTCGCCGAGACGACCGCCCTGGGCGCCGCGATGCTGGCGGGCGTGGGGAGCGGGCTGTTCAGCGGGCTGGAGGAAGCAAGCGCCATGCGCGGCGCGGTGGAGGTGTTCGAACCCGGCATGGACGGCAGCGTGCGCGCGGCCCGGCTGGCAGGGTGGCAGCGCGCGGTGGAGAGCGTGGTGGGGTTGGCTGGGGTTTGATGTTGCGGGGGTTGCGGGGGTTGCGGGTCTCGACGTGTTTTGCAGAGGCGGCGGAGTAGTATAGTCGTGCTGGCTCGCCGAGGCGATCGACCGAGCCTGGAAGATGCGACAATGAGAGGGAGCGAGGAGATACAGTAAAAACTTGACCGCGTTGTTATCACAACATCGGATTGTAGAAAAGTTACGATAGCTTGAGAACTCCGCGTTACGGTAACTGTTGAGCCGGGACTGAATTGCGGCTTCCGTACTTTCAGAACAGAAAGCAGCCAGTTGTCCGAGGCAGGGTGAAATTTCCAAGTAAGCAACTTCAATTATTTAACGCCCTTGCCTTGCTTCGAACACGCGATTGTTTCAACCTAGCCAAACAGCTAACATTGGCTGTAGCACAGCGGGAAAGGTTCGACCGTAGACTGCAATATGTTCGCCTGTGTCCAAAAATGCTGAGGCTACACAACAATGTTTCCTGTTTTTTTCTCTGTTAGCTCAAAGAACGAGAAGTTTGCTCATCATATCTGGAGCGATCTACCTCGTGACTGGGCATACCTATACTCAACGGCTGGCGACGAGGGCGCCGAACTGTGGGACGAGATATCGAGGCGCGAACTCCCGTCTTCCAAATATTTTATAGTTTTCTGGTCAAAGGATTACGTACGGGCGGAAGGTTGCGTACGGGAACTGAAACAGGCGGCTGAGCTTATCGCGAGAGGAGCGCTTTCGCCCTTGATCCTGCGACTGGACGACTTTCCAATCACTTGGAGCGATGATTTGCCCGGCGAATTGAAGCCGGTGTTTTTGGATTTGGCCCGACTCCTCGACGTCCGCACTTCTAGGCCGAACATCTCAGTCGATGATGCGAGCCATTTAGTACAACGGTTCATCGAGCCCGCAATGAATATAGCTCATCCAATGCTCCCCCGTGACGACGTACTCGAACCAATGCGGTCAGCCGTTCAGAAGGAACGGTTTAAGTGCTATCCAGCCATGTGGGTGTCGGGCTTTCCGGGGGCAGGGCGTACAACGCTGGTCACGCAGTTAAACAGGTCAATGACGCCAAACGGACGCGTCATCCCAATCGACATCAATGCTGCCTCCCTCCCTCAGCAGGTCTGTCTTAAACTCGAGAGCTTGGGAATGGGGGCGGATTTCGAGCGGTTACAGCAGGTCCAAAAGTCCGAGGAAGCGGCTTTGCCTTCGGGTGTAGCTGCTAGGATTGACAGAATTTTCAACGCCGGAAACTACGTCGTTTTCAGGCACGAGATGATCCTGCAGAACAATGTCGATTTACCCGAATGGTTTGACGATGTAATTGGTGCCCTCGAACCATCGCAACGCCCGAAACTGTTTATCGTGTCGCAAATGCCGCTTTCTATCGAGCGCAGAAAATCCTGCTTCGAAAAGATGTCGGAACAGCGCGTGCCTGGCTTTTCCAGTTACGAGGTTACCTCCTTCACCGAGGCCCTTTTAGCGCATTTCGATCCTCAGCCGGAGCGATGGACCGCAAAGGCGGTCAACGACCTGATTGAGGCTGCACAGGGAAATCTTGGCTTGCTTGTTACGCTCGCACAAGCAGCAAGTTCCGTGATCGATCTAGGAGAAGTTGATGAACTTGTTGCCCATGCCAAGAACACGGCACTTCAGTCCATTGCCTATTATGTAGATTGGGCATTTGGAACTTTGCACGATGACATAAAATGTCAACGTCTTCTTCTATTTTTAAATGATGTCAGTCCTTGTGATCCGCGAGATTTAAGTTCTATATTCGAGGATAGTGGAGAATCCATCCTTAACATCATATCAAAATGCATGAAGCTTGGCTTTGTGGAGCGCGACAGTGGCGGACTCTACCGGTTGACACCCTTCTTATCGGGACGATTGGCTCGCCATTTAGTCCGTCAGGACCTCGTGGAGTGGCGCCGTTCAGTTATTGAGAACTTTGCCAAATCGCCGATCGATTTTGAATCGCAACAAAATGAATTTATTAGGATCGAAGCTAGAATTCAAGCATCACTTTGGACCGGCAAGGACGAATTACCGAAACTGATCGAAGAATTCATTTCTGCATCTCATTGGTTTCAAGCTGGCGTACGTCTCTATCACGCGCGGCAACACACTGCGGCTCACCGTCTTTTGAAAAAAGCGTTCGCAACACGAGCATCGTTTTCTAAGGCATCGCGGACTGAACTACTTCGTTATTTCGGACTTGCCGCAATTAGAACAGATCAAAGAGCAGATATCGAGACATGCATAACACTACTTAACAGCGATTATAATAGTAAAGAAATAGGATCTTTTCTTGAAGCATTTAACTTAGAGGTTCAGCATCATTTTCTGGAGGCGACGAATAAATACGAGGAGGCTCTCGGACTGAATCAGGGAATGGGAAACCGGTTAGAGCGGATCTACCGTCCGCTCATAAAATGTATCCTTCTTACGAAGATACCGGACTTCAGACTCGCCGAGGGTTACGCGCTGGACTGGGCGAAGGTGCGACAGACCGTGTTTACCAAACACGCACTATGCCGTGTTTATCTTCTTTGGATGCACTCGGGAGCGACGCTGCGAAACCCCGCTCCAGCCGACCTGAATAAGCGGTACGAAGACGCCCTTAGCGATCTTCAAGCGCACCCCGGAGGAATGGGCACGTATCACGAAGTGCTCGCTGAGCATGCCGAACTCAAAGGACAGCCAAACGTTGCTGTGGCCGAACTTGAAAAGGCTATCGCCATCGATGGTCGCTTCGAACTCCGGCTGAAGCGCTTGCAGATAATGGCACGTGACAGGGAGATGTCCGCGAACGCGCTGTCCGAACTTGAGGAGATGAAGTCAGAGTCGAAACAGACTGCGTTTCGGGACGCTCACTTGAAAGGGCTGGTTGAGATTTTTGTAACTGCCATGTCAAATGGCAGTTACAGTGCGCAGCGGCTCAACAAATTTGCCGCTCCATTAAGCTCTCGCGAGATTGGCGTGATCGTGAACCGGGTGAAACGCAGGTTTTGAGATAGCAGTTTGTGCTCTTTGGAACGTCACGCTTTAATGCGACGAGCCACAAATCTCACTGACGAAGGGAGAATCGAGCTGGTGCGGCGTCACCCGAAAATTGGAAAGGCATCGGCTCATCACTCGTGAACGCCTAAAAGATTCAAATGAATGGGGGTTTACGCATTAGGAATATTGTGGGCCGAGCAACCAAGTTGGCCCCCCTCAAGCCGCCACCCCCACCCGGCCTTCAAACAACACCTGCAAATCCTTCTTCAAAATCTCCCCATTCGCATCCCTCGGCAGCGTCTCCCTCACAAACCGGATCGCCACCGGCATCTTGAAGATCGCCAGACGCGCCTTCACCCACGCCTGCAGCTCGGCCTCGGTCGCTTCCATGCCGGGGGCTGGATGGACATAGAAACGGGGCCGGTCCTGGGACCAGCCCCGTCGCAATCAACTCAGGTCTCAGTTCATTGTGCCATAGGTCGCCCCTGAGCCAGCGAAGCCGACAAACACCCGGCCGAACACGTTTTTGTCGCCATCGATCGTGCGAACGGTGTCCAGGCTGTTGTTCGGGAAGCCCATCGATTGCCAGGACGCGCCCTCATCGGTCGATCGGTAGATGCCATATTGGCCGTTGACCGTGCCCGCGGCGAAGATCGTCGGATACCCGCCTGCGACCTTGGGTTTGCCAAAGCCAAAGGCATGGACGCGGGAGATGCCGGGCACATCGGTCCAGGTTGCGCCGCCATCCACCGATCGCCGCAGCGGGACATCAGGATCGCCGCTCAACGGGCCGGGGGTGAAGAACAAATGACCTGCCTTACCCGGCACTGAGTTCAAGGTCGCGTTGAAGACCGAGAAATTGGTGATCTCGCCCACGAACAACCGCGCCCAGCTCTTGCCGCCATCACTGGTGCGCCACACGCCCTGAATATTCGTGCCGGCTGCGTTATAGTAATAAAAGGTCGAGGGCAGGACACGATCAGCAGCGAGCACCTTGCGGTTCAGGAAGTTGGCGAAATGGGAATTATATTCGCCATTCACCTCGCCCGGCAGACGGACAATCGACCAGCTGGCGCCGCGATTGAGGGTGTAGGCCGGTTGGCGATTCCAGCTGGGGAGCCAGATGATGTTGTCGATGGTGTTGGCAGCAACGGCAATGTCGCCAAAGCCGAAACGCTGCTGCGGGAAGCCCAGCCGGATGGTTGGGTTGTCGGGATTGATCGACGTGTCGATCTGCGGGAAGCTGGCAAAGGTCGTCCAGTTCTTGCCGCCATCGATTGACCAGCCGGCCTGGGTCGGATCGCCCTGATCAGTGCAGCAATAGCGGTGATCAGACGTATTGGCGACGATGAACCGGGGGTTGGCCGGGCTCCAGTCGAGATCCCAGGCGCTGTTGAAATTGAAGGCAGGGCCGTGCGTGGCGGGGAATTGGTTCAAGGATTCGCTGTAGAAAATGGCGCGGTCCCACGCCGCCGTCACGGGCTGGCCACCCGGCGGGGCGATGATGTCGTTGATGACGAGCTGCTCGACCCCGCGGCTCGTCGCCTGCCAGGTCACCTTGCGGGTCGTGTCGTCAACTTGCGCGGTCCACACACCGATGCCCTGGGCGATCCAGATCTTGCCGGGGATTTTTGGATCGAAATGCACCTGTGCGGTCGAGAAGAAATCTTCGCTCGTCCAGGCATGCCAGGCCACATCACCGGCCGCCGTCCGCACGCCGGGCGTATCGAGCCGGGTCCAGGTTGCGCCGCCATCGACCGTCCGCCACGGCTCGCCAGAGCCGCTAAAGACATAGACCCGATTGGGATTGGTTGGATCGATCGTCACCGTTTGCAGATTGTTGGCGGGCGACACATTGGTCCAGACCCCACCGCGATAGCGCCACACCGCGCCGCTGCCATTTGGCTTGTCGATCGCGAACAGCGTGCCGTCGCTGGCGATTTCCGATCGCCACCCCTGGATCGGGCTGTTGTTGCCATCAGCGATCTTGACCCAGCTGCCGCCACTATTGGCCGATCGCCAGATGCCGTTGCCCCAGGACGATGCGTAGACGACGCTCGTCTGGCTGCCGGTGCGCCCACCGGCCGGATCGAAGAACACGCTGATGCCGCCGCCCGTATCCGTCACACGGCCTTGCGCGTCAAATCGGTGCAACCCGACGGGGATTTCCCCGACCGTGGTCCAGGTGACGCCGCCATCGCTGCTGCGCCGCAAACCATCGTCGCGCGTGCCGACATAGACGATGTCGGCGTTGATCGGATCGACCGCGATCTTGTAGCTGCCGGTGCGATAATCGTCATTGGCGTTGGCCGCCGATTCACCGAAGCCGGCACTGCGCGTCCAGCTCGCGCCCTTGTTATCGCTGCGATAGAAACGGCTGTTGTAATACATATAGAGCCGCTGCGTGTTGGTCGGCGAGATGACCACATCAGTAACACCGCCGCCATTTGGCAGGCGTTCGTCTGCTGGCATGCTGGTGGCGGTGACCAGCTGGTTCCACTTGTCATTGGCCCATAGATACGCGCCATAGGTATCGGTACGGATGACGCGTTCGACGCCGTCACGGTGGAGATCGATACCGGTGATGAACCCGCCAGCGCCAATCGCCAGCGGCTTCCAAACCGGCACCCCAGGCGTCCCTGCTGGCGCGGGCCGAACAGTGATCCTGACGCGATCAGACCCGATCACCTTGTCGGCCACTTTGCGCGACCAGATTTCGAACGTGTACGTCCCGGCGCGCGGCAAGGTAACGCTGGTCGCCAGCGATGTCGGCGAGGCGATGATCGCGCCAACCGGGCCACCGATCTGCCGCCACTCCACCCGCGTGCCATTTGAGCGCGCCGACAGCACAACCCGATTGTCCGGCAAGGTGATCGACTGATCAGGCCCGGCGTCAGTTGGCTTAAAGGCACCGACGCTCGCTGCAGCCACCACGACTACGGTCGCTGCGGTTGCGACGGCGGTGGCGACAGTGGCGGGATTGGCTGCCAGCGCAGCGGCCGAGAACGCCGAAATGCTGGCACTGCCCGTGATGGAACGGATAGAAATCATGAAAATTCTCCCAGTTTTTTTGGCACAGCCATCCAATCGCTCGGCCCGCGCCATTGGCGTGGACAGACGAGCGGTGGCAGAGGCGGAAATTAATTGGTCGGGGACCAGCAACGTCAGCGGCGCAGGCCTGTGCCGATGTCGTGCTGATGGGTGCGTTCTCTCCTGTTGCCGCCTGACTTTTCGTCATCGCGGCTGCCCTGAGTTAACGTTTACCCGCCCTAATCAATCCTTGCCGCGCATGGTTAATGGCGCTGGCAGGCAATCGCGGCGCTGGACCCCATCTGGGCCCATACGCGGCGAGCAGTTTATAAGGGGAATCATGCGGTTGCGCGCCGACCGCACCGGCAATGGCGACACCCCTGGCGCGGTCGTCCTTAGGAATTAGGACCCTTTATGCCCAATGCCGCACCGTGAAACCGGGTCGGTTTTGCCGCAAAAGATGAAGATTGATCGGCAAGGATCAGGCGGCCACCCCCACTCGGTCCTCAAACAGCACCTTCAAATCCTTCTGCAAAATCTTCCCGTTCGCGTTCCTCGGCAGCGTCTCATTCACGCAGCGGATCGCCACCGGCGTCTTAATGTGCTCGGCCAGGGCATCACCGGTCGATGATGACGGCGACGCTCGATTCCCCCGAAAGCAAGCGGGTCGGTCTGTTTCGCCACCAAACTTCATATAAGGAGAATCATATCGTCGGCGCGGGCAAGGCGCGGTCGGTTATGATTGGAAGCACGATGATGGGGACGACATGCAACGCGCTCTGATAACGGCCACGGCGCTGGCTGCGCTGGCCATCGCTACCCCCGCCCAGGCACAGGCGGACGGCCAAGCCTGGCCAGCCGTCATTGTCCAGGGCAAGATCAAAGGAAACGCCCTATTCTGGCTGGAAGCGCAGCCGCGCATCACGGACGATGCGCAGCGGCTCGGCCAGTTGCTGATCCGCGCGGCAATCGGCGTCCAGCTTGGCAAGCGATCGTCCATGCTGTCGGGCTATGCCTTTATACGCACCGATCCCATCGACCGGCCGGTCACAAGCGAGCATCGACTGTGGCAACAAGTGCTGTTGCCGCTCAGCCGGGATGGCGCCCCTTTGACCATCACCGGACGCACTCGGCTGGAGGAGCGCTTTGTTGAGGGCTCCGGTAGCGTCGGTTGGCGGCTGCGCCAGCAAGTGCGGCTGCAACACAAGCTGGGCAACACGTCACGGCTTTCGGCAGTGGTCTGGTCCGAACCCTTTTACAATCTGAACACGACGGACTGGGGCCAGCGTGCCGGGTGGGATCAGGTACGCACCTTCGGCGGCATCGCGATTCCTATCAGCAAGCAGGTGACGCTTGAACCGGGCTATCTGAATCAGACGGTGTTTCGGCCTGGCGCGACCCGCCATAACCATATCGCGAACGTCTGGTTGATCGTTCGCCTGTGATGGGGCGGGTGGTCTCCGGTCCGGCCCCTCAGGCCGCCACCCCCACCCTATCCTCAAACAGCACCTTCAAATCCTTCTTCAGGATCTTCCCGTTCGCATTGCGGGGCAGCGTTTCCTTCACGAAGCGGATCGCCACCGGCGTCTTGAAGATCGCAAGACGCGCTTTGACCCATGCTTGCAGCTCGGCCTCGGTCGCTTCCATGCCGGGGGCGAGATGGACGACAGCGGCGGGTTCTTCGCCCAGCGTCCGGTGCGGGATGCCGATCAGGGCGCAATCGGTGACGGCGGGGTGGGCGTAGAGGACGTTTTCGACTTCGCTCGAATAGATATTCTCACCACCGCGGATGATCATGTCCTTGGCGCGATCGACGATATAGACAAAGCCTTCCTCATCGAGCCGGGCGAGATCGCCGGTGCGGACCCAGCCATTGACGAAGGTCGCCGCGGTCGCCTCTGGCTTGTTCCAATAGCCTTTCACCACCATCGGCCCGCGCGCCCATAGCTCGCCGACGTCGCCGACGGGCAGCTCGGTCACGCCGTCCTCATCCATGATCTTCAGATCAGCGACGGCGACGGGAGGGCCGGCGCTGGTCGGGCGATTGAGATAATCCTCGGCGGCGTGGCCGGTGACGGTCGCCATCGTCTCGGTCATGCCCCAGCCATTGCCGGGCAGTGCGCCGAATTCGGTATAGATGCGCTTGACCAATTCGGGCGCGGAGGGCGCGCCGCCATAGGCGATCGTCTCCAAGGAGGAGAGATCATATTTCGCGCGATCAGGGTGCTCGAGCAATTGCCACGCGATGGTCGGCACCCCGCCAGTGGCATGGACCTTTTCACGCTCGATAATCTCCATCGCGCGGAGCGGATCCCATTTGCGCATGAAGATCATCGTGCTGCCCGCCGCGACCACGCCCATCAGCGCGGCGCTGCACGCGGTGACGTGGAAGAGCGGGATGACGGTCAACATCGTTTTGGGGGTCGGCTCAGGGATCGCCTCTCCCCGCCGCATCAGCGTGCGCGCCGCGCTATACGCGCTCGAAAAAATGTTGGTGATCAGATTGCGATGCGTGCCCAGCGCGCCCTTGGGATTACCGGTGGTGCCGCTGGTGTAGAAGATCGTCGCGTCATCCTCCGGGCCGATCGCGACCTGGGGCAGTTGCACGTCGGGCAAAGCGGCCCATTCATGCGGTGTCCCGATTAAGTCCTCAAGCGCCGATGCATGGCCCGACATCGGGGTGAGCGCGCGCGCAACAAGAATCTGTTCGATGGCAGGCAGCGCGCCATAGATTTCGGCGAGGCGTGTGTGGCGCTCCTCATCGAGCACGAGCAGCCGCGCGCCGCAATCATTGATGCCATATTCAAGCTCGGCGGCGGTCCACCACGCATTGAGCGGCACGATAATCGCGCCGATGCTGACGGCAGCGAAGAAGACGACCGGCCATTCGGGCATGTTGCGCATGGCCAGCGCGATGCGATCCCCCTTGGTGATCCCCAATCCCTGTAGCTTGCTGGCGAGCGTGGCGACAGCGCGAAAATGCGCTTCATAGGTGACGCGCTCATCCTCATGGATGGTGAATTCGCGGGTGCCATGGCCGCGCGCGAGCTGAACCAGCAGGGCAAGATTGGGGGGAGCATGCTTCCAGGTGCGGGTCGGCACGCCGCCAATCGCCACGGTTTCCATTTCAAAGCGTGCCCCTGGTGCCGTCAGGGCTGCCTCAATCTCCGCAATCCCCATTTTGGGCCAGGCCGGGTCAAGCGCGATCAGGGGCTCGTTCAGCACGGAATCGGGCACAGTCTCTCTCCAACTCTTGAATTTCGGGTTTGGCTTATCTGCCATTTTCACCAACGTTACTGTTGATTCATGCGCCGCTCAAGGCAATAGGGAGGCGACCGTTTCGAAGCAGGGGTATGGAGCAGGCATGAACATCGCCAAGCCGGAAGAACATGGCTTTGACTCCGCGCGCCTGGCCCGGATCGATACGCTGCTGCATGATCGCTATGTCGCGCCCGGCAAGCTGCCGAACGCCCAGATTCTGATCGCCCATGAGGGAGAGATCGTTCATTTTTCCAGCCAGGGCGGCGCGCGAGAGGGCGGCGCGACGATTGATGAAACATCGCTGTTTCGCATTGCCAGCATGACCAAGCCGATCACCTCGATCGCCTTCATGATCCTGGTCGAGGAGGGCAAAGTCGCCGTCGACACGCCGGTCCACCACGTGCTGCCCGAGTTCAAGGGGCTGGGCGTCTATAATGGCGGCGGTGCAGGTGTGCCGTTCCTTACCAAGCCGACGACCGAGCCGATGCGGATGGTCGATCTGCTACGGCACACGTCGGGGCTGACCTATGGCTTTCAGAACCGGTCCAACATTGATGCGGCGTACCGCGCGGGCAAGCTGGAGAATTGGCACGGCAATCTCGATCTCGACGGCTTTGTGGCGGCTTTGGGCAAGCTTCCGCTGGAGTTCTCGCCGGGCGAAGCATGGAATTATTCGGTGGCAACCGACGTATTAGGGGCGGTGATCCAGCGGGTTTCGGGGATGCCGCTCGACGAATTTTTCCGCACGCGCATCTTCGCGCCGCTTGGCATGCAGGACACTTTCTTCAACGTGCCCGAGGACAAGGTTCACCGGCTGACCGACTGCTATAATTATGTGCCGGGCGGCAAGCCGGTGATGTACGACCGGGGCGAAGCAAGCGCATGGAGCCGCAAGCCAAAATTCCTGTCTGGCGGCGGCGGGCTCGTTTCGACCGCGCTGGATTATCACCGGTTTTGCACGATGTGCCTGAATGGCGGCACCCTTGACGGGGTAAAGATTGTCGGGCGCAAGACAATCGACCTCATGACTCGCAACCACCTGCCCGGTGGCGGCGACCTGGCCGGCATGTCGAAATCGCTGTTCAGCGAGGCGGCCAATGCCGGAACCGGTTTTGGGCTCGGCTTTGCCGTCAATGTTGATGTCGCAAAAACGATGGTGCCGGGGTCTGAAGGGGAATATTATTGGGGCGGGATGTTTTCGACCGCCTTTTTCATCGATCCCGTGGAACGCATCAGCATGGTGTTCATGACGCAGCTACAGCCATCGAGCGCCTACCCGATACGCCGGGAATTGAAGACACTGATTTATAGCGCGTTGACTTGAACCACCGTCGCCCCCGCGAAGGCGGGGGTCCAGCTGCCTTCGCATGGAAGCTGAAGGAAGTAGCTGGGTCCCCGCCTTCGCGGGGATAACGAAAAAACGAATAGTAGGAGCCACCAATGACCTCACCCATCACCACCGAACGCCATGGCGACGTGCTCGTCATCATTTCCAATAACCCGCCGGTCAACGCGCTCGGCGCCGCCGTCCGTCAGGGCCTTGAAGCCGGTTTGAAGGAAGCCGCTGGCGACGATTCGATCAAGGCGGTAGTCATCCGCTGCGACGGCAGGACTTTCTTCGCGGGCGCCGACATCACTGAATTCGGCAAGGCAATGCAGGAACCGGGCCTGCCGACCGTTGTCGACATGATCGAAGCGTTCGACAAGCCCGTGATCGCCGCGATCCACGGCACCGCGCTCGGCGGCGGGTGCGAGGTAACGCTGGGCTGTCATTATCGCATCGCGGTGCCATCAGCGAAGATCGGCACGCCTGAAGTAAAGCTTGGCCTGCTGCCAGGCGCTGGTGGTACACAACGCATTCCCCGGATTGCAGGCGTTGCTCTCGCGCTGGAAATGACGGCAAAGGGCGATCCGATTTCGGCGGCCAAGGCAATGCAGGCGGGGCTGATCGACCGGCTGGCTGGCGAGGAGTCGTTGGCCGCGGATGCGATTGCTTTCGCCCGCGATGTCGCCGCCGCTCGCCCGCTGCCCCGCGCCCGTGAGAAAACCGCAACGGCCGATGCCGAGGCCATCGCCGCTTTCAGGAAGGATAATGCCAAGCGCTTCCGTGGCTTCGATGCGCCCGCCGCCAACATCGCCTGTGTCGAAAAGGCAGCCGACGGATCAAGCTTTGACGAGGGTATCGCGTTTGAGCGTACCGAATTCATGAAGCTGATGATGGGCGTGCAGTCCGCTGCCCAGCGCCACATCTTCTTCGCCGAGCGTCAGGCCGCCAAGATCGACGGCATCGCCGCCGACATTGCGCTGCGCACGATCAAGAAGGTCGGCGTGATCGGTGCCGGTACGATGGGCGGCGGGATCAGCATGAACTTCCTGTCGGCGGGTATCCCCGTGACCATCGTCGAGATGCAGCAGGAGGCGCTTGATCGCGGCACCGGCGTGATCCGCAAAAATTACGAAGCCTCCGCCGCCAAGGGCCGGATGAAGCCCGAACAGGTCGCCATGGCGATGGGTGCGCTGACACCGACGCTAAACCTCGACGACCTCGCTGATTGCGATCTGGTGATCGAGGCGGTTTATGAGAGCATGGACGTCAAGAAGGAGCTGTTCGGCAAGCTCGACAAGATCGTCAAGCAGGGCGCAATCCTCGCCTCCAACACCAGCTATCTGAACGTGGACGAGATCGCCGCTTCGACGGATCGCCCGCAGGATGTGCTGGGCATGCACTTTTTCTCGCCCGCCAATGTGATGAAGCTGCTCGAAGTGGTGCGTGGCGCGAAGACCGCAGACGATGTGCTCGCCACCGTCATGGCGCTCGCCAAGAAGATCAAGAAGGTCGCGGTCGTCTCCGGCGTGTGCCACGGCTTTATTGGCAACCGCATGCTGATGCCGCGCCAGGTCGAAGCCAACAAGCTGCTGATGGAAGGCGCGACGCCTGAGCAGATCGACCGCGTCCATGTCGAATTCGGCATGCCGATGGGACCGTTCCAAATGAGCGATCTCGCCGGCGTCGATATCGGCTGGCACCGCGATCCGACGCGGATCGAGAGCATTCGCGATGCGCTCGCCGCCGAGGGGCGTTGGGGGCAGAAAAAGTCGGCGGGCTTTTACGATTATGACGAAAAGCGCAACCCGACGCCGTCCGCGCGCGTCGCCGAAATCATCGAGGATTTCCGCTCGAAATCGAACCTGCCCAAGCGTGACATTAGCGATGAAGAGATCATCGAGCGCACGCTTTACACGATGGTCAATGAAGGCGCGCTGATCCTGGAAGAGAAGATGGCGCAGCGCGCATCGGACATCGATGTCGTGTGGATCTATGGCTATGGCTGGCCGGTCTATCGCGGCGGACCGATGTTCTGGGCAGATACCGAGGGTGCCAAGAAGATCGTCGCTGGGCTGGAGAAGCACGGCTTCAAGGTGGCGGAATTGCTGAGGAGCAATGCCGAGACCGGGAGCCGCTTCAAGTGACGGCTGCTGCGACATTCCTCCCCGTTTACGGGGAGGGGGACCAGCCGCAGGCTGGTGGAGGGGGATCGCCGCGAACGCAGCGCTTGCTGCCTACCCCCTCCGTCGGCGCTTCGCGCCGCCACCTCCCCGTCCCGGGGAGGATTTAGTTGAAGACCGCCCTCGCCATCGCCGCCGCGATCCGATCCGGCGAGACCACCGCCATCGCCGAGTGCGAAGCGGCAATCGCCCGGATCGAGGCTGGCGACGGCGAGATCAACGCGGTTGTCGTTCGTGACTTCGACCGCGCACGCGATCAGGCGCGCGCGGTCGATGCGCAGGTGGCGGCGGGCGCCATGGCCGGCGTACTGCTCGGCGTGCCGATGACGGTGAAGGAAAGCTTCGACGTTGCCGGTCTGGTCAGCTGCTGGGGCTTTGCCGAGCATGCCGATTTCGTGGCGAGCGAGGATGCCATCGCCGTCCAGCGCCTGAAGCGTGCTGGTGCCGTCATTCTGGGCAAGACGAATGTACCGGTCGCGCTTGCCGATTTGCAGACCAACAACCCGGTTTATGGGCGGACGCGCAACCCGCACAATCTGGATCGCGTGCCCGGTGGCTCGTCGGGCGGCGCGGCAGCGGCGCTGGCAGCGGGCTATGTGCCGATCGAAATCGGGTCCGATATTGGTGGATCGATCCGCTTGCCTGCAGCATTTTGCGGCATATGGGGGCACAAGCCGACCTACAACGCGCTGTTAAGTTACGGCCATAACTTCCCGCGTACCGAAGGCTGCGGTGTTGCGCTCAACGTCATCGGGCCATTGGCGCGCGATGCCGATGATCTGGAGGCGCTCTTCGAGGTGATGGGCGGCGATGCGCTTGCCCGCCCTGCCCCACGCGGACCGGACGACTGGCGAATCCTGCTGCTCGATCCGCACCCCAACGTCCCCGTGCAAGCATCGATCCGCGCGGCGATCGAAGCCACTGGCAAGGCGTTCGAGGCAGCAGGCGCGAAAGTCGACCGCGAGACCGCTTTGCTACCCGATCTCATCACCCAGTCGGCCAACTATATCCGCATGCTGCTGACCGCGATGTCGCGTGGCGGGATGCCGCCCAATGGCGCGCCGCCGACGTCGCTTGGTGACTGGTTCGGGCTGATCGACGCGCAGGCCAAGTGCCGCCGCGATTGGGGCCGGCTGTTCGGCAGCTATGATGCGGTGATTGCGCCGATCTGGGGCACCACTGCTTACCCGCATGACGACACCCCGCTAGGCGAGCGGATGCTGACAATCGACGGCACGCCGACCCCTGCCGCCATGCAGATGGCGCTGCCCGGCTTGGCCACATTCCCGATGCTGCCCGCAACCAGCGTTCGGGTGGGCACCGATGCCGATGGCCTGCCGATCGGCGTGCAGGTGATCGCCGATTACAACCGCGACTGGACAGCGATTGCCGTCGCGCGCGCGGCCCATGATTTGATGAGGAGCTGAAACGATGAGCGACCTGGAAACCTTCCGCGCTGAGACGCGCGCCTGGCTTGAGGCGAATTGCCCGCCAGAAATGCGCGAGCCCGCCCGCACCGAAAAGGACGCCAATTGGGGCGGCCGCAACGCGGATTTCCAACCCGGACAAAAAGAATGGATGGACGCGATGGCGTCGCGCGGCTGGACTGTGCCCGACTGGCCGGTGGCCTATGGCGGTGGCGGCCTGTCGCCTGCCGAAACGAAGATTTTGCGTGAAGAAATGGCGGCAATGAAGTGCCGCAACCCGCTCAACAGCTTCGGAATTTCGATGCTCGGACCTGCACTGCTGAAATATGGCACTGAGGAGCAGAAGCTCGAGCATCTCACCAAGATTGCGCGCGGCGAAATCCGCTGGTGCCAAGGCTATTCGGAACCCAATGCCGGGTCCGACCTCGCCAGCCTGGCGACATCTGCCGAGGACGCGGGCGACCATTATGTCATCAACGGGCAAAAGGTCTGGACCAGCTATGCCGACAAGGCCGATTGGATTTTCTGCCTGGTCCGCACTGACAAGACCAACAAACAAGGCGGCATTTCGTTCGTGTTGTTCGACATGGCCAGCCCCGGTGTCTCGACCAAGCCGATCCTGCTGATCAGCGGTTATTCGCCATTCTGCGAGACGTTTTTCGACAATGTCAAAGTGCCGAAAAGCCAGCGCGTCCATGAGGAGAACAAGGGCTGGGACGTCGCCAAATATCTGCTGGGGCATGAGCGCGAGATGATTTCGGGCATGGGGCTCGGCTCAGTCAGCGGCAATCCATTGGTCGACGGGGCGATTGCCACCGTGGGGCTGGATCACGAAGGCCGCCTCGCCGATCCGCTGCTGCGCGCGGCGATTGCGCAGTTTGAGGTGCGGTCAAAGGCGTTCGGGATGATGTCAGAACGCTTCATCGACGAATTAAAGGCGGGCAAGGCGCACCCCGCCCAGCCAAGCATGATGAAGTATTACGGCACTGAATTGAACAAGTCCCGCCACGAGCTGATGATGGCATCGGGCGGCTCCGACGCGCTCGAATGGGAGAGCGATCGGTCGAACGGCGGCGCGGGGCCACGCGCGTGGCTGCGGACCAAGGCGAATTCGATCGAAGGCGGAACCAGCGAGGTTCAGCTCAACATTATCGCCAAGCGGATTTTGGAACTGCCGGGCGCTTAGCACACCGTGCTCCTGCGCAGGCAGGAGCCCAGAGCAATGTAGGGCAGCGCGTGGAACCCTGGGTTCCCGCCTGCGCGGGAAAACAAGGATTATCCATGCCCCTCTATCTCAACGAAGAACAAATTCAGCTGCAGGACACCGCGCGCGGGTTCATTGGCGAACATGCCCCGGTCAAGCACATGCGCGCGCTGCGTGATGCGAACGACCAGAACGGATTCAGCCGAGATTTGTGGAAGCAATTCGCCGAACTCGGCCTGACCGGCATCCTGATTGGCGAGGATGATGGCGGGCTTGGCCTCGGCCATGTCGAGGCCGGGATCGTGCTGGAGGAGATTGGTCGCAATCTCTCCCCCTCCCCGTTCCTCGCCACCGCCGTGGCGGCGGTTGAGGCGCTGAAGGGCACGCCGCATGCCGCACGCTATTTTCACGGTATCATCGCTGGCGACACGGTGGCGGCGCTGGCGATCGATGAAGGCGCAAAGCACCGTGCAATCGTCGGCATGAAGGCCGAACGATCAGGCAATGGCTTCAAGCTGACCGGTGCCAAGCAGTTCGTGACGCATGGCCATATCGCCGACATCATCATCGTCGCCGCGCGGACAGCTGGCGCGCCCGATGACGCGAGCGGAATCACCTTGTTCGCGGTCGACCGCAACGCCGCTGGGCTTACCACCGAAGCCGAGCGCCTCGCCGACGCTTCACTCGCCGCGCGGCTGAAATTTGATGGCGTCGAGGTCGATGCCGATGCCGTCATTGGCGAGGTCGATCATGGCGGCGATCCGCTGAACCGCCTGCTGCGTGCCGGTCGCGTTGGCGCATCCGCCGAATTGCTCGGCGTCGGCGGCGGGGCGATGGACATGACGGTCAATTACCTGAAGGAACGCAAGCAGTTCGGTGTTCGCATCGGCAGTTTCCAGGCGCTGCAGCACCGGGCGGCGCACCTCTATTCGGAAATGGAGGTCGCGCGCGCGGCTGTCCTGAAGGCGCAGCAATTGCTCGATAGCGGCGATGCCAAGGCCGACGAAGCGGTCTCGGTCGCCAAGGCAATGACCGCGATGGCGACGACCCTGGCGGTGCAGGAGGGCGTCCAGATGCATGGCGGCATCGGCATGACCGACGAATATGACATCGGCTTCTACATGAAGCGCGGACGCGTGCTCGCCGAGATGTTCGGGGACGCCAATTTCCACGCCGATCAGCTCGCACGCGCGGCGGGGTACTGAAAAATCCTCCCCGAGCTTGCTCGGGGCGGAAAGAGGATACTGCATGACCGACCACCCCTCCCCCGCTCAACTTGCGCAGAACCTAGTCGATCTGCTCGACGTCGAGGAACTCGATACCGATCTCTACCGCGGTAAGCGCGGGCACGACGGCTTTGGCCGCGTGTTCGGCGGGCAAGTGCTTGCGCAAGCCTTGCAAGCTGCCCAGCGATCGACCGACGACGACAAGGCCGCGCATTCGCTTCACGCCTATTTCATGCGGCCCGGGGCCGAAGATCACCCAATCATCTACCGCGTGGTGCGGGATTTCGACGGCAAGAGCTTCGCCACGCGCCGGGTGATCGCCACGCAAAAGGGCGTGCCGATCCTCACGCTCACTTGCTCGCTTCAACGGCCCGAGGAAGGCCTGTCGCATCAGGACGCGATGCCCGATGTCCCAGCGCCCGAAGACCTTAAGAGCGATCTGCAAATCCGGCTGGAAACCGCCGACCAGATGCCCGAGCGCTTCCGCGCCAATTTCACCCGCCCGCGGATGGTCGAAAGCCGTCCGATCAACCCGCGCAGCTGGTTCGAGCCCGAGAAACAGGAACCGCGCCAGGCGAACTGGTTCCGCGTCGTCGCGCCCCTCGCGGACGATCCGGCGCTGCATCGCGCGATCCTGACCTATGCCAGCGACATGTCGCTACTCGGCACCGCGACGCTGCCGCACGGCGTCAACTGGATGACGCACAAGCTCCAGACCGCGAGCCTCGACCATACGGTGTGGCTACACGAGCCCTTCCGCGCCGACGACTGGCTGCTCTACGTCTGCGACAGCCCCTGGTCGGGCCATGCCCGCGGCTTCAACCGCGGCAAGATTTTCGCGCGCGACGGCCGCCTGGTCGCGAGCTGCGCGCAAGAGGGACTAATTCGCCTGAGGGAGTGACGCATGACGTTGAGTGCCGACATCAGCGATTTTTCGCGCCGCGATTTCACCTTTGGTGGCAAGACGAAACCCGTGCTGATGATCGGCAACCAGGGCCCTGCCGTCATCGTCATCCACGAAGTCTATGGCTTCACGCCGCCGCTTGCCCGCTTCTGCCGCTGGATCGCGGACGCTGGCATGCGGGCTTATGCCCCGATCCTGCTGGGCACGCCCGATGCGACCAATCCCGAAAAAATCAAGCGCAGCCGCCTTCTGCATCTCTGCGTCAGTCGTGAATTCACCTTGTTCTCCGCCAACAAATCAAGCCCGATCGTCGACTGGTTGAAGCCGCTTGCGCGCGAGCTGCACAAGGACTGCGGCGGCACGGGCGTGGGCGTGATCGGCATGTGCCTGACCGGAGGCTTCGCGCTATCGATGGCGGTCGATCCGGTGGTGATGGCCCCGGTCCTGTCGCAACCGGGGATGCCGGTGACCAAGCCGGCGGGGCTCGACATTTCCAAAGCCGATTTGGCTTGTGTCAAGCAACGCGCCATCGATGACGGGCTAGAAATCCGGGGTTATCGTTTTGATGGCGATCCGCTGTCCAAACCTGAAAAATTCGCAACGCTGCGGACCGAATTCGGTGGGGCCTTTACTGGCGTCGAGCTGCCCGACGATTGCGCCAATCCCCAAAGTCCTTTGATGAGAGCGGGCAAGCCGCCGCACAGCGTGTTCACCAGCGACTTGATCGACGGCGCGAACGAGCCAACCCGGCAAGCCGCCGACGAAGTGATTGCGTTCTTCCAAACCCGGCTGGCTGCCTGAACCTCAGCTATCAATCGCATTCAGCTACGCTAAGGCTTGCCGCGCGTATTTCTCAACCACCCGATCCCCGGGTTGGAGATGTGTAATGCGTATCTTGAAAATAATGGCCGCCGCTGGGCTGGCGATGTCGGCATTGACAATGGGGGTCAGGACATAGAACGGG
>FSSH01001439.1_pt1 | contig 61158 bp, 68 predicted proteins | sample 1166101 | NCBI WGS metagenome assembly FSSH01 (sample SAMEA32972668, study PRJEB13176) | freshwater metagenome | biome: Drinking water system; feature: Biomass in drinking water that filtered by 0.45 um membrane; material: drinking water | place: USA | collected 2012-12-20 | depth 0 m | reverse complement strand
CCCGACCGGGCGACCGCCTACGTGACGAGGCCGGACGGGCCGGGTCTCGCGGTGATCGACCTCGCCGCGAGGCGGGTCACCGGCCTCGTGCCTCTCCCCGGCGGCCCGCTCGGTATCGCCGTGAACCCGGTCTCGGGGGCAGTCTACGCCGCCGATTGGTACGCCGCCCGCGTCTTCGTTCTCGTGACCAAGGACGGTGCACTCACCCTCGACGGCGAGATCGCCACCGGCGCCTCGCCCTCCGGCATCGCCGTGACGCCCGATGGCGCCACGATGCTGGTGGCGAACCGGGAGGACGATTCGGTCTCCGTCGTCGATGCGAAGACCCGGCGGGAGAGCGCCCGCCTCAAGGTCGGCCATCATCCCTTCGGCATCACCCTCGATGCGACCGGCTCGCGGGCCTACACCGCCAACGTCACCGGCAACGACGTCTCGGTGATCGACGTCGCGGCGCGGCGCGAGATCGGACGGGTCAAGACCGGGGACCGCCCCTACGTCGTCGCGCTCGCCGGCGGGCGCGGCTTCGTCACCGATCAGTACGGCAACACAGTCACCGTGTTCGACCTCGCGACGCTGGCCCCGGTCGCGACGATCGATGTCGGCGACCATCCCGAGGGGATCGCGGCCTCGTCAGACGGGAAGCGGCTCTACGTGGCCAATTGGGGATCGAACACCCTGAGCGTGATCGATGCCGCGACGCTCGCGGTGATCAAGGACATCGCGGTCGGTGACGGCCCGCGGGCCTTCGGCGATTTCCTGCGCTAGCTCTCGCCCTCACGCCGCTTCGGGCGGCCCGCTCGGTCCCTCTTCCGCCGGCGAGTTCAGGATGTCCTCCAATTCGTCCACCAGCATGTCGATCTGGTCCTGCGTCGCCAGCACCTTCAGGGTCTGGCCGCCTTCGGTGGCGAGGGCCAGTTCGATATGCCCGCCGGAGCGCGAGGCGAGGATGCGGGCGAGTTTCTGGGTCTGGCTCATGCGAATCTCCGGGACGGATCAAGGCGAGGTGCGGGCGAGCAAGCCGACTGCCACGGCCGGGCCGCAGGTCGAGGCCCACTCGGCGCTCCCCCCGTCAACCAGATGCGGCGCGATAAGGTCGGTCAGCGCCACGCTGTCGCGGCCGAGGCGCCGGCCGAGGCGCTCCGAGAGGAAGCCTCCGGCGCCGCAGACGACGAGGGGCGCGTCGCCGGGCATGTCGGGGCGCGACAGAAGCAGGGCCGCCGCATCGTGGAGCAGGCGGAGTTGCGTTTCGACGAAATGCTCGGCGAGCGCCTTCCATTCGGCCGATCCCGCCTCGCCGTGGTCGCGGCCGATCATCCGGGCAAGACGGGTCTCGCTCTCTGGGAGGGACTTGCCCTTGAGGTCGGCGCTGTCCTGCTGGTCGGCCTGCTCGGGTAGGTCGCCGGTGAGGCGGTAGATGTCGGCTGTGGTGGCGAAGATCTCGGCCATCAGAGCCGCGCGCCGGCCGCGGAACGGGGCGTATCCCGTCAGCGCCAGGAGCGGCGTGCGCACGACGCCGGTATAGACGAGCTCACCCGTCTCGAGGCGCTCGGCATCGCTGTAGCCGGACGCGGCGGGGCGGCCGCCGACGACCGGGATGAGGTCGGCCGTCGTCGAACCGATATCGACGAGGAGGGCCGCCTGGCGGTGAAGGCCGACGAGCGCCGCGGTGGCATGCCAGTTCGCCGAGGCGATGTCCGGGGCGGCCGTGGCTGCGCCGCCCGGCGGCAGAAACCCGGCGCGCCCGCCATAGATCGAGACCGATCCCCGCAGGGAAGCTGCCGCCCAGGCCGAGATCTGCGCGACCCCGTCGGTCCTGTCGGCGAAGCAATCGGTCAATTCGCCCGTCATGGTGACGACGTGCCTTGCCGGCGAACGAAATACCTCCGGCAGTCCGCGGTAGGTCGCCTCGAGGGCACTCACGCCCTCCCACATCCGGCATGGCACCTGGACCACTCGCCCGACTTGGCCATCCCGGATGACGGCCGCCTTGACATGGACCCCGCCGAGATCCCAGCCGATCACCGGCGTTGTCGTGGCTGCTGACGGCTCTGGCACGGATCGAACTCTGGGGACGAGGGCGGATGAAGCAAGGATTCGAGGTGATCCCGGTGATCGACCTGCGCCACGGCGTCGTCGTGCGGGCGCGGGCCGGGGACCGCCCCAGCTATGCCCCGATCGTGACGCCGTTGGCAAAGGGATCGGAGCCCCCAGACGTCGCCTGCGCGCTGATCGCGGCAACCGGTGCGACGATTCTCTACGTCGCCGACCTCGACGCGATCATCGACGGCACCGCGCCCGATCTCGCGAGCTTGCGGCGGATCGCGGCGTCCTGCCCCGGCGTGACGCTCTGGGTCGATGCCGGCTTTTCAAGGATGGAGGGCGTGGCGAGCTTCCTCGACGAAGGTCTCGGCCGGCCAGTGATCGGCAGCGAAAGTCAGGAGGACGCGACGCTCGTCGCGGCGCTCGGCGACAGGGCCGTCTTCTCCCTCGACACGCGGGGCGACGAGGTGCTCGGGCCGTCCGCGCTCCATGCTGATCCGAGCAAGTGGCCTGGCGACGTCATCGTCATGACGCTTGGCCGCGTTGGCGCCGGCACAGGGCCGGACCTCGCGCGGCTGGAATTCCTCGTGGCGATGCATCCTCATCGACGCTTCTACGCGGCCGGAGGCGTGCGGGGGCAAGGCGATATCGAAGCCTTGAAGAGGATCGGTGCCGCAGGAGCCCTCGTCGCATCGGCGATCCATGATGGAACTCTCGCGCGCTGAGGCAGAGACCCAAAAAGAATGGGGCGGCCGAAGCCGCCCCATTTTAAAGGTTCATCGTCCGAGGAAGATGGAAGCCAGTCGCTGGAGCAGGCCCCGCGGTACGGGCGGAGGCTCGCTCTGCCCAGGACTGTCCCCGATCTAAGCGTTCGCGGCGAAGGGGTGCGAGGCCGAGTTGCGCTGCTCGGTGACGGTGCGAGCGTTGGGCTCGCCCTTCACGGCGCGCTCGATCGAGAGCTTGGTGGCCTCGTAGTTGTACTTCTGGATCTTGGCGTCGTCGGCCGCTTCCCAGTGGATGAACACGCCGACCAGGATGAACAGGTCGTCGGCTTCGTCGGCCGGGATGGTGCCTTCGGCAACCGCGTCCTGAACGGCCTTGGCGACGCCGTGCTGGGCGGGGCCGAACATCTGGACGGCCTGACGGGCGTCGTTGATGGTGACCTTGTTGAACATCAGGGTGTTGGGCTTGCACGGCAGGTTCGGCGCGATGACCGCGAGCAGGCTGGTGAAGCCATGCTTGTTGTTCACGAGGCCGTTGGCGAAGGCGGTCTCAGCCGGCGAACCGCGCGGTCCGATGATCAGATCGATGTGGGCGACCTCGTTGCCGTCGCCGACGAGAGCCTCGCCGACCTGCAGCTTGGTGATCTTTGCCATGTGGGGTTTCTCCCAGGAGTCTTGAAAAGGTGACCGCCCTAAGGGCAGGCGCGGCCGGAAGCCATCCTTGTTCACGGCGTCCAGCCCTTGAGGCCGGACCGGTTAGCCCGGATCGCGGCGCGGACCCTACTCTGGCGACTCGCGCGGAACAACCCGAGTGCGGCCGAGATTGCGCCGAATTATCGGGCAGTCGGACCCTGACGCGGGGCTGGGTTACCCGTTTTGTTGGAAACGCGCCCAATTGCCTGCGCGAAGACGGGAAATCGGTGCCGAATCACCTGACCGGCCTGGTCACGATGTCGAGGAACAGGGTTGCGACGGTGAAATCGGCGCTGGTGCCCGGATTGATCGCCGCTGCCTTGAGTGCCGAATCGTGGGCGAGAAGTTCGGCGACCGGATCCATGGCGAGGTCGACGGACAGGAGTGCTCGCGCCTCGGTACGAACGAGTTCGGCCCGCTCCGGTCCATGCTTCCTGGCCACGTGGCTATCGGGGAAGGCGGCGAGATAGGCGAGGAAGACCGCTGTGGTGGTCCATGGCGGAGCGAGGCCCCCGGCCCGCGCCGCAGCCAGCGCCGGCAATCCGACCCTCACCACGTCCTCGAAACCGGAGACGTAGGCCCTGGCGATGCGGTCGCGCGGGGCGGCTTCCTTCATCGCCACCATCAGGGAAGGCGGCGCCGGGTCGTTCACGTCGTGCTGAGCCGCCCGACCGAGGCCGCCGGGATTTGCCGCGCGGATCGCGGCGAAGACGTCGGCCGCATCCTGCGCATCGAGCCCATTGAGGATGTCCTGAACCACGACGCCACGCTCGGCGGCGAGGGCCAGGGGCGCGCAGAGCAGCAAGATGCCGAGATTGGTGTTCTGGCCGACTGCCCGCATCGTCGCCTCGACGCCACCGAGCACCCTGGCACCGACGCCTGCTCCGGCTCGAGCGAGATGCGGGGCCGAGACCGCGGCGCTTGTCACGAAATCCGTGACCGCCATGCGGTGGCCGGCGGCAAAGGCGTGGACGTTGCCGGGTTTGAGCGCGTCGAGCTCGGCGAGGCAGCTCGCCTCGTAAGCCGCCGCGATCGTAGTAGGCGGGAGGCCGAGATTCACGCCACCACCAGCCGCGGCGGCCGGGCCGCTCTCACGGCGTTGAGGAAGCCGCGTGCCACGCTGAGTGCGATATCGACATCCGTCACCTTCTGAAGGCCGGACCAGGCCGGCATCGAGTTGGCTTCGAGCACGAGATAGCCGCCCTCCCCGTCCTCGACGAGGTCGATGCCGGTGTAGTCGACGCCGATCGCTGCGGCGGTACGCTCGGCGAGTTCGACCGCCCTGGCCGGCATCGCCCAGGGCAGCGGCCGGCCGCCGCGATGGACGTTGGTGATCCAGCCGTCGCCCTCGCGGATCATCCCGGCGATGGCCCGCCCCTCGCAGACGAACACGCGGAAATCACGCCATAGCCCGTCGCTGCGCGGAATGTAGCGTTGGAGATAGTAGACCCGCGATACGGCGGCCTCGTCCGGCAAATCCTCGGGGCGCTCGACGAGCTGCAGCCCCTCTCCTTGCGAGCCGAATAGCGGCTTCAGCACGAGCGGACGGCCTGGGGCCGCCTCGCGGGCGACGATCTCGGCCGCAGCCTCGCGCTTCGAGACGACGAAGGTATCCGGCGTCGGCAGGCGGGCTCGGGCCATCAACAGGCTCGTCATCGCCTTGTCGACCGTCCGCTCGATCGCCACCGGAGGGTTCCACACGGTCGTGCCGGAGGCGACGAGGGCGTGCAGCACCCCGAGCCGCATCGTGGTCGCCTCGAAGGTGCCGCCGGCGATGGTGCGCAGCAGGACTCCGTCGGGAAGGCCGTCGGGGAAGCCCGGGACGCGCAGCGGCTCCGCCTCGCCCGTCCCGATGGCGACGTCGGCGAGGGAGAACAGCACCGGCTCCGCTCCGAGCGAACGCAGGGCCGCCAGCAGGCGCGCCTTGTGCCAATTTCCGTTATCGGCCGCGAGCCCGATGCGCATGGATGTGTACTCTGACGTCTCCCTCCCCTCTGCGGGGAGGGTCCATGACGGCGCGTTCAGCGAAACGACGCCTCGACCAGCTCCGGCATCAGCTTGCCGCCGCGGAAGCTCTCGCCGGTGGTCACGGAGGTGACGATGACCTCGGCCGGGCTGAAGAGGGCGCCGTCGATCTTGTAGAAGTCGCCGTTCACGCGGGAGAAGATGTCGGCGAATGGCGCGCCGTGATCGGCCGAGGTCGTGGAGGGAATCTGCTCGGCGAGCTGGCGCGCATCGGCCGCATCGGCCTCGACATAGAGCTGCACGCGTCCGCCATAGATGATGGCGTCGTTGGTGCGGCCCATCGCCTTGATGAAGTCCGGGTGCGGCGGCGAGAGCGGCGCCGAGCCGATCCCATCGACGATCTTGTGGAGGTCGAAGCCAACGGTGTGGGCCTTGTGCAGGGCAACTTCCAGGACGCGGGCGACGACCTGTGTCGAGCCGGCCATGCTCTGAGTCGGCGCGTAGATGAAGGTGACGCCGCTTGCCGTGAGGCCCGCCGCCTCGGCGACCTTGGCGACCACGGATGCCGGCGGCGCGCTGGCGCCCTCGAGGACGAGGGCGATGGCCGAGGCGCTGTCGCGGTAACCGAGCTCCTTGTAGAGATCCTCGACCACGGCGACCGCACGGCCGGGTCCGGAGCCGAGGGCGAAGAAGTCGGAGCCGCCGTCCTCGTCGGCGAGGCTCCAGCCGGCATACTGGCTGCCGAGGCAGGCGAGGACGGGATCTGCGGAGTGGACGATCACCGAATAGGGCCAGGCGGAGATCGGCCCGGTCGGCGCGATGGTGACGGTGCCGAGTCCCCCGAGGCAGATCTCGGCGATGCGGCGTCCGGCCTCGATCGAGCCCCGAACCTTCGCCCCCGCATCGATCATGCGGGCACCATGCTCTGTCGTGACGGCCAGGCGTAGAGCCTCGGCATCGGCCACCAGGCGCTCGACGAGCGGCGCGGTGAGTGCGTTGAGGCTCGGACTGGTGCGGAGCGGGCCGGTATGGGTCGTGGTCATCGCTGGGTTCCCTCAATGTCGAGGCGGGCGCGGAGCCGTTCGGCCCTCTCCCGCAAGGTCGTTCTCGCCGCGTCGGCATCCCTCCCCGTGGCGACGATCGTGCAGAGCGGCGCTCCCCGCGCGACGGAGGAGCCGGCGCGGGGGCGGTCACGCACGTGTTCGGGCCAGCAGAGGGAGGGCACCGGGGCGTAGTTGGTGGTCGCGTAACAGATCTGCGCGGCCGCCGCATCCATCGGCGGCGGGTCCAGCGTCACGAGGGTGCCGAGGCTCGCCGCGATATGCGCCGACAGCAGGGGTCGAGCGCGGCGGTCGAGGACGTCGAGGGTGGCGCCTGGGCGGGGATTGATCTCCGTCAGCCACCAGGACTCGCCCTCGACCAGGATGTCGGCGCTGGCGAGGCCGCGCAGGCCGGTCTCTGCGACGATGGCTCTCGCCGCCCGCGTCATCGCCTCCACGACGCTCGTGGCAAGCAGCGGTGGCGCATCCCGCGCCTCCTCGACGGCGCCGCCGTAGCGGTAAGGCCGGATCGGCGACGGATCGCTCCATTGCGCGGTGATCCCGACCACGGACAGGTTACGGCCATCGGCGAGGAAGGAGAGGGCATGGGCGCTGCCGGCCACCCGCTGCTGGAAATATGCGCCCGGTGGAGCTTTCCCCGCCGTCGCAGCCCTGACATGGCTGCCGCCCGAGCCGCCGTCTCGCTTGAGCAGCCAGCCTCGGCGGTCTCTCACGGGATCGCGCGTGACGGCAGGATGGGGAATGCGGAGGCGTCCGCAGAGAGCCGCGAACCTCATCGGGTTCTTGAGGGCCGCCACCGCTTCCGCCGGTGCCCCGAGGATCCGATGGCGTGTGGCGATGGCGGCGATCAGGTCAGGGGCGTCCTCGAAGCCGCTTCCGAGCACGATCCCGAGGATCGGCCGATCGCTCAGTTTCGCCAGCGCCTCGATCTCATCGAGGCATTGCTCGCCGCCGAGCCGCCCGGCGCCGAACCGCCCCTTCGCCGATCGGTGCTGGGATGCGAGCGCGAGGGTGTCGGCATCGCCGAACAGGTCGAGGACGAGGGGAACGAGCCCGGCGCGCCTGGCCGCCTGCGCCAGGGCGCGGCCCGATTGCGCCGCGATGAGGACGGCGCCGTGATCGTCGCTCAGCCGGCGACCTCGACCGCGAGGGTATAGGCGTCGCGGAAATCGAGGATGAGCGCCTCGTCGCTCGCCAGCATCCGCCGGAACAAGCGGCTCTGCGTCTGGTACTTGACGTTGCCGACCGCGAGCGCGCCGATGCCGATGCCCTTGCCCGTGGGGAGCGGAACGTCGACGGCGTTGACGTCGATGCCGGCGATTCCCGCCGGCGGCACCGCGTTGACGTCGGAGGCGACGAGGAGCTTGGGCGCCGATTCGAGATCCTCGGCCGAGAGGATCGGAATGCCCGCGGGGCCGGCCGAGAGGATCACGTCGGCGTCGCGGATCGCCTCGCGCCGGGCCTCGGGAGTCGAGCCGTCCACCGCGCCGACCTCGATCCCGAAGCGCCACTTCATGGTGAAGGCGATCTTCGACACCCGCTCCTCGCCGTCATGACCGACGAGAACGGTCTTGGCGCCGTTGAGCGCGCCGATCACCGCCGCCACATAGGCGACGACGCCTGCCCCGCCGAAGATCACGATGCGCTTGCCGGCAAGGTCGGTGCCGAACTTCGCCTTCAGGGCGCGGGTCACCTCGGCGACCATCGCGGCGCCGGTGGTGAAGGAGCCGGCCGGGTCGGCGATGATGTGGTTGGCGAAGGGCGGCACCAGCGCCTTCTTGGCGCGATCCATCATGTCGAGGGCGTCCTCGGCGTTCTTTCCGCCGATGAAGATGCCCGTGCGCACGCCGTCCTGCGGGGCGCGCGAGAAGATCGAATCCTGCACCAGCGAGGTCACGTCGGGCAGCGTGACGTTCTCGTAGGTGGCGACCGTCTCGAAGCCGGCATCCACGGCCATGTTCACATCGAACGGGCTCATGTGCTTGAGCGGCGTCAGCATGTGGAGAATCGAGCGGGCCATCGTGGTCATCCTTGAGAGTCGCGGCTTCGCTGCGTCGCCGGTCAGGCGGCTGCGGGCGATTCAAAATCGTCGGGCTTGCGCGGTCAAGCGCGGCCGGGAACGCAACCTTGCAACGCGGATGCTTAAAGCGAGGTGACCGTCGCGCCGCTGTTTCGCCCGCGGGCGACGACGAAGCGCAACGGGCCTCGCGGCCCGAGTTCGGCGACGAGGGCCTGCGCCTGCGCCTCCGACGCCACCAGGGCGAAGCCCGTGGGTCCCCAGGAGCTCTGCCCGTAGCCGGCGATCCCCTTCGCGGCGATGGCGTAAAGAGCCTCTGCAACCCGTGGGCTCGCGTAACGCCCGCCCTGATGCGGAGCGAAATGATCGCCGATGAGTCGCTGGATCCTGCTGATGCCGCTGCCGAAGCCTTCGAGCTCGGCGGTCGCCAGTGCTGGCAGGACCTGCATCAGCACGATGCGGCAGATCTCGGCGGCCTGGTCTTCGGGAAAGCGCGGCAGGTCGCGGAACGCCTCGACCTCGCGGCTGCCATGCACCCCGGTCATGCCCTCGTCGAGGATGAGGATGATGCGCCAAGCCTCAGGGTAGGGCAGCCGCGCCACCACGGGCGGCGGCGCGCCTCCGGCATCGCGCCCGCCATCCACGATGACGCCGCCCTGGGTGAAGGCGGCGAGGCCGACTCCGGAGCGGTTGCCGCGATCGAGAGCATCGGCGAAGTCCGCGGGTGCGAAGGGCCGTCCGTGGAGGGCGGCCAGAGCCGCCGCGACGCTCAGCGCGAGCTGCGTCCCGGATCCGAAACCCGCATGGGGCGGGATTGCCTCCTCGATCCGGATCGCGAGGTCGGAAGACAGGCCGAGATGTCCCGCGGCGGCGTGGACGTAGCCGCGCACGCGTTCCGCCTCCTGCCCCTCGACGGCGAGGGCGCCCGCACGTTCGGCGACCAATCCCACGGCCGGCGTGTCGACGGCAACGCCGATGCTCCCGAAACGCCGCCCCAGCCCTCCATGCAGGTCGAGGAAACCGAAATGCAGGCGGGCCGGAGCCTTGACCCGAACGCGGCTGGGCAAAAACTCCGGGACCTCCATTCCGACGATCCCCTAAAACCGATCCCCGGCGCCGACCCCGCGCCGAGCGGGCTTCTCCCACGGAGCGGCGCGGGCTCGCAAGCGGGCTCGTGTCGAACTGACGGTTCGGAACGATCCGGTCGATGGGCCGCCGATCCCCTGGGCCGAAATTGCAGGTCTGGACTTGCTTGCGGCGTTGCGCGAATGCAAACGTCGCCGCAAAGGCAGACCGGCGATGCCGGTATGCTGCGATCGGGCCCGACCTGCTGGGACGGCTCTGCGGCGCGCCGACGAGAACAGCCGGCGGCGCCGAGTAGCGTCCGTTTCCGAATAGGTGAGGATGATGGCAGCCTGGGTGAAGGGTGGCGCGACCGACGCCGACGCGGCGATTGAGGCGGCGGCCCATCTCTTCGCCTCCGCGAAGGTGCCGGTGGTGACGGGGCTCTGCGCCGACGTCGGCGCCCTGCGCGCAGCCTACGGGCTGGCCGGCGTCATCGGCGCGTCTCTCGATCCGGTGGCAGCCCCTTCCCTCTATGCGGAACTCGGCGTGCTGAGCCGGACCGGCGCGATGGGGACGACCCCAGCGGAAGCCGTCGGCCGGGCCGACCTCGTCGTCGTCGTCGGCAATGCCCCATGGGATCGCCCCTTCCTGCAGGACATCGCCGCCGCCAAGCCGCGGCGAGGGCGGGCCGCTGGCTCCGAACGCACGATCCTCTCGCTCGGAGGGCCGAGCAACGGCCAGATCCGTCACGTCGCCTATCCGGTCGAACCCGGCGGGCTCGCGGTGTCCATCGCCCAGCTACGCGCCTTTGCCAAAGGCCATCTCGCCGGCGAGACCGCCTATGCCGACCTCGCTCGCCGGCTGGTCGCCGCTCATTACGGTGTCGTCGTCTATGAGCCTGGAGAGGTCGGGGAGCTCGGCGTCGAGATGCTCCAGGGCCTCGTCAAGGACCTCAACGACGTCACCCGCTTCTTCGCCCTGCCGTTGGCCGACCCGTTTCAGGGGCGGGCCCTGATCCAGGTCGCGGCCTGGACGACCGGGCAGGCGCCGAGCACGGGATTCGGCCGTCATGTGCCCGAGCACGATCCGTGGCGCTTCGACGGCGCCCGGCAGGTTCGCGAGGGCGAGGCCGACGCCGCGCTCTGGCTCTCCTCCCTCCCCTCCCCTCGGCCGGACTGGCTCGCCTCCCTCCCCTCGGTCGCGATCGTCGGCGAGGGTAGCGCGAATGCCACCGGCGACACGGCCGAAATCGTGATCGCCGTCGGCGTCCCCGGCGAGAGTACCGGCGGCACCCTCTGGAACGAGCGCCGGGGCACCCTCACCCACAGCTCCGCCGCGGGTCAGCCCGCCGCGTTGACGGCCGGTGCCGTCCTCGACGCGATCCGCGCGCGCATCACCGCGAAGGACAGCGCCGCATGCTGACGCTCATCAAGGGTGGGCGGGTCATCGACCCCACTGCCAGCCGCGATGCGGTCGGCGACGTCTGGATCGAGGATGGACGCGTTGTGGCGCCCTCCGATCGCACGCCCGACAACACCATCGATGCGGCCGGCTGCGTCGTGATGGCCGGAGGCGTCGAGGTCCACTCGCATATCGCCGGCGGCAACGTCGTGCTGTCTCGCCTGCTTCTGCCCGACCTCTATGCCAGCGAGTCGGCGCCCGAAGGTCACCCTTTCGCCCATGCTGGCGGCTCGGCGGCCTGGATCGGCGCCAACTACGCACGGATGGGCTACACCACCGCCGTCGAGCCGGCGATGCCGCCCTCGAACGCGCTGGCGACCCAGCTCGAGCTCGCCGACATCCCGCTCCTCGACAGGGGAGCCCTCGCCGTGATGGGCAACGACGACCAGCTTCTTGAATTGCTGCGCCAGCGCGAGGGCGCCAATGCCGTCCGCGACCTCGTGGCGCTCACCGTCGCGACCTCGCGGGGCCTCGGCGTCAAGTGCATCAATGCGGGCGGCGCCTCTGCATTCAAGGATGGCGCGCTCAAGCTCAGCCTCGACGACGAAATCCCGGTCTACGGCCTCTCGACCCGGAAGATCATGGGCGCGCTCCTCGACGCCGTCGAGGAGATCGGCGTGCCGCACCCGCTGCACGTCCATTGCAACAATCTCGGCATTCCCGGCGCCGACGATTCGTTCGTCGCAACGCTCGAAGCGGCGGAAGGGCGCCGCATCCACTTCGCCCACGCCCAGTTCTACGCCTACGGCCTCTCCGAGCCGGGCAACCCGGCGGGCGGCTTCCGCTCCGCCGCGGAGCGGATTGCCCAGGCGATGGAGAAGCATCCGAACGCCACCTACGATGTCGGCCAGGTCGCCTTCGGGCAGACCGTGACGATCTCTCTGGACATCCTGCGCCAGTTCGGCGGCCGCAAGGGCGCCAACCCGAAGAAGTGGATCCTCAATGCCGGCGATGCCGAGGGCGGCGGCGTGGTGCCGTTCCTCTACAAGCCGCGCGGCCCCGTGAGCTCGCTGCAATGGGCGATCGGCCTCGAGATGATGCTGCTCTCGAACGATCCGGAGCGCACCATCCTCACCACCGACCACCCGAATGGCGGACCCTTCACAGAGTATCCGCGCATCATCCACTGGCTGATGGACAAGGAGGCCCGCGACCGCGAGATCGCGAGCCTGCACAAGGTGATCGGCGAGCGCTCCGGCCTCGGTTCCATCGAGCGCGAATACACCTTGTCGGAGATCGCGCAGCTCACCCGGTCCGGGCCGGCGAAGCTCCTCGGCCTGACCGATCGCGGCCACCTGCGCGAGGGCGCACGGGCCGACGTGGCGGTCTATCGCGACGACCGCGACCGCACGGCGATGTTCGCCCGCGCCAAGCTGGTGCTGAAGGACGGAGAGGCCATCGTCGAGGACGGCGAAGTGGTGAACTGGCGCTCCGGCCGCACCCTCGAACTGAGCGTCGAGTCCGACAAGGCGATGGAGAAGCGCACCGACGCCTATCTCGAAGACCGTTTCGGCACCGGTCTCGACAGCTTCGCGGTGCCCGACGAGGCCTTTGCGGGTCACGACGTATTCGAGGACGTGGCATGCCGGGCATGAAGCGGGTTGGCCGGCACGAGCGGACGATGTGGCGTGAGATTCGGTGGCCGAGATGACTGATTTCACCCTCAATGGCATCACCGTCATCGACACCTTCGCCGAGGCGTTCGACGTCGCCGGCACGGCGCTGATCATCACCAACGACACGGCGAAGTGGGCGATGATCGCCGCCGTAACGATGACGGGGTTCGCGACCTCGGTGATCGGCTGCGGCGCCGAGGCCGGGATCGATTGCGAATTGTCTCCGGACGAGACCCCCGATGGTCGTCCCGGCGTGCGTGTCCTCCTGTTTGGTTTCGAGCCGAACGGACTGAAGGACCAACTTCTCAAGCGCGTCGGCCAGTGCATCCTCACCTGTCCCGGAACGGCCTGCTATGCCGGCGTCGACGGGCCCCACAAGATCAAGCTCGGCGGCGCGATCCGCTATTTCGGCGACGGCTTCGCGGTGGCCAAGCGCCTGCCCGACCCTGCGACCGGCAAGGGCCGGCGCTACTGGCGCATCCCCGTGATGGACGGCGAGTTCCTGTGCGAGGATTACGTCCGCGCCGTCGACGGGGCGGTGGGCGGCGGAAACCTGCTCTTCCTTGGGCGCAACCATGCCGAGACGCTGAAGGTCGCGGAGATCGCGGTCGATGCCGCCCGCTCGGTGGCCGACGTGATCCTGCCCTTCCCGGGCGGCATCGTCCGCTCGGGGTCGAAGGTCGGCGCCCGCACCAAGGGCATGATGGCCTCCACCAACGACGCCTATTGCCCGACTCTGAAGGGCCGGGCCGGTTCGGAGCTCGCCGCCGAAGTCGGCGTCGTGCTGGAGATCGTCATCGACGGCCTGACCTCGCGCTCGGTCGCCGAGTCGATGCGGGCGGCGCTTCACGCTTCGACGGAAGCCGGCTCCGCGCACGGGCTCGTCGCCGTCACGGCCGGCAATTACGGCGGCAATCTCGGTCGCCACCATTATCACCTCAAGGACCTGCTCTCGAAGGAGCCGGCGAGCGAGGCGGGAGCAGCATGAGCACCCTCACCCTTCGCCAGGAGCCGCCCGAGCGGCTCGACCTCCTCAACATCAATCCCCTTTCGCTCGGCGGCCTCTCCGAAGCTGAGGCGGCCAAACTGCCGGTCGGCACCAGCCGGCGCGGCCTGACGCTGGGCGATTGCTTCACGATCCGCCTCGACGGCTCCGATACCCTGACGATCGAGGGAGGCTCCTCGCGTCTCGACCGGGTCGGCGCATCGCTCGATGGCGGCACCATCCGCGTCGAGGGCGATGTCGGCCAGCGGCTCGGCGCCGGCATGGCCGGGGGCACCCTCACCGTCACCGGCTCGGCTGGGCCTTACTCGGGTTCCGGTGCCAGCGGCGGCACCATCACGATCGAGGGCGATGCCGGGGATCATGCCGGCGGCGCGGTCTATTCCGCCAAGGCCGGCCTCGACGGCGCCACCCTGGTGATCCGGGGACGCGCCGGCGACCATCTTGGTGACCGCATGCGCCGCGGCATGCTCCTCGTCGGGGAGGCCGGCGCCTATGCGGGCGCGCGCATGATCGCCGGCACCATCGCCGCGACGCGCGTCGGCGACCATCCCGGCTACGGCATGCGCCGGGGAACCATCCTGGCCGGCGCCACCGGCGCCCTCTCGCCAACCTTCGTGGAGACAGGGACGCACGACCTCGTCTTCCTGCGCCTCCTTGCCCGCTCGCTCCGGGCCTTGAGCCCAGCCCATGCCGACCTCGCGGCCGGCGCCCTCAAGCGCTATTCGGGCGACCTCGCGACGTTGAGCAAGGGCGAGCTCTGGGTGGCGGCCGGCTGAGCGCTTCCGTCGCTGGGCAGTCGGGATCTTTTCCCGGCAACGGATATTGCCTTGTCATGGCGGTTCGCCGACCATCGGCCCCGCCGCACGGTGACGCCATCGCCAGACGGCGACGATGTCCTCCGTTAGGCGAGGTGCCACCATGTTCCTGCTCCTTTCCATCTGCCTCGTGGCCCAGCCCGACCAGTGCCGCGAAGACCGGATCAGCATGTCGTTCGAGGCGAGGAGTCCGTTCGTCTGTCTGCGTCACGCCCAGAGCACTCTCGCGGCATGGCAGGCCGAGCATCCGGAATGGCACGTCGCCCGCTGGCGCTGCGCCGCGCGCGGCAGCCTTCCGAAGGACCTCTGAAGCGGCATCGCGCTCGTTTTCCCAGCCACCCAGATTTTCAAGCCCCTTGGCGCGATGACGCCGGGGTGACACTGTCCCGTCCTGCTAAGGCACGGTCGGTGACAGCATGCGTTCGCTCAAGGTCCGGTTCGCCCTGCTGCTCGGTGCGACCGCCCTCCTCGTGATCCTGGCGGCCCTCGGGGTACTCGCCGCCATCGGCGCCGCGGAACGGGCCATCGACCGGACTCTCGCGGCGCAGGGTCGTCTCGAACTCCTCGTCGAGTTGTCCGGACGGATGACCCAGTACGGCCTCGCAGCCCTCGAGACCGTCAGCAATCCCGATGCCCAGCCCGAGGGCCTGGCCCTCGCGCGGACCAATGTCGACAAGGCGCTGACGGCGGTCGACGAGTCCCTGGGCAAGACTATCGCGGCAAGCGACGACCCCCTCGACAGGACACTCTACGCCGCCCGGACGCGCCCCATGGCGCAGCTTCGCTCGGCCCGGGTCGTGCTCGACCGGCAGGTGACGCAGGTTCTGCGCAAGGCCGAGGACGAGCAGCGCCGGGCGGCGATCCGCGGCGCCCTCAACGGCTTCGGTGCGATGATCGGCCAGCCGCTCTCGTTCCTGATCGAGGTCGAGCGCCGCTCCATGATCGCGGGCTCCGATGAGGCCCGGGCGCTGTCGAACCATCTGCGCATCGGTGCCCTCGCGGCGGCGATCTTCGCGCTCGGCGTCGTGCTGGTCCTGTATCGCGGGGTGACCCGGCCGACCCTGGCCCGGATCGAGGCGATCCGCCGGGCGGCCGGCGCGGTCGGGCGCGGCGAACTCGACACACGCCTCTCCGTGGCGACGCGCGACGAGCTCGGCCTGCTGGTGGCGAACTTCAACCGCATGGCCGCCCGCCTCGCCCGCCGCGAGGGGCGGCTCGCTGCCGACAGGGCCGCTTTGGAAGACACGGTGGCCGCCCGGACGCTCGACCTGCGTGCCGCCAACGAGCGGCTGGAGGCGGTGGACCAGTCGCGCAGGCGCTTCTTCGCCGATGTCAGCCACGAGTTGCGCACGCCCCTCACGGTGATCCTCGGCGAATGCGACATCGCCGCCCGATCGGCAGGTCGGCCGGTCGACCACACCCCGGTCTTCGCCACCATCCGCAAGCGGGCGCTGCGCCTCCAGCGTCGGGTCGAGGACCTGCTGCGGGTGGCACGCTCGGAATCCGGCCAGATCGAACTCGACCGCCGTCCCGCCAGCGCCGCGGCGATCCTCACCGATGCCGTCGACAGCATGGCCTCGGAAGCCGGTCGGCGGCGCGTCGCCCTGAGCCTCGACACCGGCGATCGCGACGTCCGCATCCTCGCCGATCGCGAATGGCTGCGGCAGGTCGTGGAGAGTCTCGTCGACAACGCCCTTCGCCATGCCGTCGGCGCGACCCGCGTCGTCGTCGCCCTGGAGATCGGAGCCGGCATGGCGGCGATCGTCATCAGCGATGACGGCCCCGGCTTCCCGGAGGCCGGAGAGGGCCTGTTCGAGCGGTTTCGCCGTGAGAGCCGGTCCGGGGAAAGCGGCTTCGGGATCGGCTTGGCGCTGGCGCGTTGGGTGATCGAACGCCATGATGGGACGATCCGCATCGGTTCTGCCGAGGGGGGAGGCGCGCGCGTCACGCTCGATGTGCCCGTGCTCGACCAAGCCCCCCAACACAATCATGCCCGAGCGGATGGGGAGAAGGTTGCATGACTCGCATCTTGATCGTGGAGGATGACGGCGACATCCGCGGCATGCTGGCCCGCGGACTGGAGGCCGAAGGCTTCACGGTGGGTGTCGCCGGCCGCGTGGAGGATGCGCTGGCTGCCGCCCGCGAGGAAGCGCCCGAAGCCGTCGTCCTCGACATCAACCTGCCCGACGGCTCGGGCCACGATGTCTGCCGGTCCCTGCGGGAAGGGGGTTATCCCGGCCCGATCCTGTTCCTCTCCGCCCGGGACGAGGTCCGCGACCGCGCCGAAGGCTTGGCACTCGGCGCCGACGACTACATCGTGAAGCCCTTCGTCTTCGACGAGTTGCTCGCTCGCCTTCAGACCCATCTCCTGCGCCGCAAGGCCTCAGAGGGGCCCCGCACCGTGGTCACGGCCGGCCGGCTCATCCTCGACCTCAACATCCGTCAGGTCGCCTTCGCCGATGCGAGCGCGCGGCTCACTCCCCGCGAAGCGGAAGTACTGGCCCTCCTGATGGACAAGGCCAACCAGCCGGTCTCCCGCGGCGACATCTTCGATAAGCTCTGGGCCGGACAGGGCGGCCTCTCGCTCAACGTCGTCGACGTCTATGTCGGTTACCTACGCACCAAGCTCTCGGATTTCGTGCGCCTCGGCGGACCCGTCATCGTCACCGTGCGCGGGCGCGGCTTCATGCTCGACTTGAAGGCGCAGGATTTCCGGCATTGACGGGACTGCCGCGGCGTCGCGCCGCGCTGTCACGCCGGTATATGATATGAGAGCTTTCTAATGGCGCAGCGGGAGGATTCGGCAATTTTGCGCTTGAAGAGTCCGCACAAAACGCCGATATAGCTTTCGCGACAGAAATGACTGCGCCGTCAGTATCTTAGGTTCTCCTTAATGGTGAATTCTCAGAGCTGGCGACATCCAAAGAAACTTTCCGGAGAAACACCATGACCTGGGCTGCCCCCATCGTTTCCGAGATCTGCGTCGGCATGGAAGTCACGAGCTACGAGTCGGCTGAGATCGACACCTTCAACTAAGTTCCGGCGACTGGGGAGTACGGTATTCGCATCGGTTCGCCATGCAGGTCGTGATCCTCGGTTCCGCAGCGGGCGGCGGCCTTCCCCAGTGGAACTGCCGCTGCCCCATTTGCTCCCTGGCCAGGCAGAATACCGGTCAGGTCAAGCCGCGCACGCAGTCGAGCATCGCCGTATCTCCCGATGGGGATCGCTGGCTCCTGGTGAACGCCTCTCCCGACATTCGCCAGCAAATTTCGGACAACGCGGTCCTGCATCCGCGTGAGGGCCTTCGCCACTCGCCGATCCATGCCGTGCTGCTGACGAACGGCGATGTCGACCATGTCGCCGGGCTCCTGACATTGCGCGAAGGCCAGCCCTTCACCCTCTACGGCACGGCTGGCATTCTCGATTCCGTCAACGCCAACCGCGTCTTCGACGTCATGGCGACCGATGTGGTGACGCGTGAGGCGATCCGCTTGGGCGCGCCATTCGAGCCGGTTCTCGGCCTCGTCGTCACCCTCTTCTCGGTGCCCGGCAAGGTGCCGCTCTGGCTCGAGGACGAGACCATGGAGATTGGCGCCGAGACCGAGACGACGGTCGGCGCGATGATCGAGGCGGGTGGCAAGCGGCTCGCCTACATTCCCGGCTGCGCCCGGGTGACGGACGATCTCAAGGCGCGGATTGCCGGAGTCGATGCTCTGCTCTTCGACGGCACCGTGCTGTTCGACGACGACATGATCCGTGCCGGGGTGGGTACGAAGACCGGCTGGCGCATGGGCCACGTACCGATGACGGGGCCTGGAGGCTCGATCGAGGCTCTCGCCGATACGGCCATCGGGCGCCGGGTCTTCGTCCACATCAACAACACCAACCCGGTCCTGGTGGAGGACTCGGTCGAGCGCGACCGGGTGGTGAGCCAGAATTGGACCGTAGCCCATGACGGGATGGCGCTGGCGCTCTAGCTATATGGGGCGTGAGCGTCTGCTGGCGACGTCTGGAAATTTAGTGCCACGCACTTTAGATAACGCGCAATATAATAGCGCGGCCGGCTCCGGTGCCCTTCACGGGCTAGGATGCCATGGATAAGATTCTTTCGGAAACGCTATGAGACGGACACCGCCATGACCGCTCCCTTCCCGCTCCCCTCCGCCGCCGATGCCCAGCGCCTGCTCTCACCCGAAGAGATGGAGGCGGCACTTCGCGACATCGGCGCGCGCCGCTATCACAATCTGCATCCGTTCCATCGCCTGCTGCATGACGGCAAGCTGAGCAAGGATCAGGTCCGCGCCTGGGCGCTCAACCGCTATTATTACCAGGCGATGATCCCGGTGAAGGACGCCGCCGTACTGGCGCGGATGGAGGATGCGTCCCTGCGCCGGGTTTGGCGTCAGCGCATCGTCGACCATGACGGCGACTCACCCGGCGATGGCGGGATCGAGCGCTGGCTCAAGCTCGCCGAGGGCGTCGGCTTCCGCCGCGACTACGTCGAGTCGACCCAAGGCATCCTGTCCACCACCCGCTTCTCGGTGGACGCCTATGTCCATTTCGTGAAGGAGCGCTCCCTGCTGGAGGCGATCGCCTCCTCGCTCACAGAGATGTTCTCGCCGACCATCATCTCCGAACGCGTCGCCGGAATGCTGAAGAACTACGACTTCATCACCAAGGACACGCTGGCCTATTTCGACAAGCGGCTGACCCAGGCACCGCGCGATGCCGAGTTCGCCATCGACTACGTCAAGCAGCACGCCACCACTCCCGAATTGCAGCGGCAGGCGATGGCGGCCCTCACCTTCAAGTGCAACGTGCTCTGGACGCAGCTCGACGCCCTGTACTTCTCCTATGTCGCGCCCGGCATGACCCCGCCCGATGCCTGGACGCCCGGCACCGGCCTCGTGCCCGATGCCGATACGCCGAAGGCCGCCGGTACCGGCACGATCGGCCCGACCGACGTGCCCCGCCTGCCGCGCGGCGTGCGCCTGCGTCACGACGAAGTTCGCGGCCAGTATGTGCTTCTGGCGCCCGAGCGCACCTTCGACCTCGACGCCAATGCGGTGGCGGTCCTGTCCCTCGTGGACGGCATCCGCAGCGTGCGCGACATCGCCGGCATGCTCGCCGAGAAGTTCGCGGCCGACCGTTCGGTGATCGAGGCGGACATCCTCGTGATGCTCAACGATCTCGCCACGAAACGGGTGCTCGAGCGATGAACGCGCTGACGCCGATCCTCCCCGCTCCGGTCGGGCTCCTGGCGGAGCTGACGCATCGCTGTCCCCTGCGCTGTCCCTATTGCTCCAACCCGCTGGAGCTCGACCGGCGCTCGGGCGAGCTCGACACGGCGACGTGGCAGCGGGTGCTGACCGAGGCGGCGGCGCTCGGCGTCCTCCATGTCCACCTCTCCGGCGGCGAGCCTACGGCCCGCAACGACATCGTCGAGATCACCCAGACCTGCGCCAAGCTCGGGCTCTATTCGAACCTGATCACATCTGGGGTCGGCGGGGCACTGGCCAAGCTCGACGCGCTCTACGATGCCGGCCTCGACCATGTGCAACTCTCCGTGCAGGGCGTCGATGCGGCCAATGCCGAGAAGATCGGCGGCCTCAAGAATGCCCAGCCGCAGAAATTCGCCTTCGCCGAGCGGGTGACGCAGCTCGGCCTGCCGCTGACCCTCAACAGCGTGATCCATCGCGGCAACATCCATGAGGTCGAGGGCTTCATCGATCTCGCCGTCAAGCTCGGCGCCAAGCGGCTTGAAGTGGCCCATACCCAGTATTACGGCTGGGCCTACGTGAACCGGGCGTCGCTGATGCCGGACAAGGCGCAGGTCGACCAGTCGATCCGCATCGTCGAGGCGGCGCGCGAGCGGCTGAAGGGCCAGCTCGTGATCGACCTCGTGGTGCCGGACTACTACGCCAAGTACCCCAAGGCCTGCGCCGGCGGCTGGGGCCGCAAGCTCATCAACGTGACCCCGGCCGGGAAGGTCCTGCCCTGCCACGCGGCCGAGACCATCAAGCATCTCGAGTTCTGGTACGTCACCGACCACTCCTTGAGCGACATCTGGTCGAAGTCGCCGGCTTTTACGGCCTATCGCGGGACCGATTGGATGAAGGAGCCCTGCCGCTCCTGCGATCGCCGCGAGAAGGATTGGGGCGGTTGCCGCTGCCAGGCCCTGGCACTGGCCGGCGACGCTGCCGCCACCGACCCGGCCTGCTCGCTCTCGCCTTTGCACGCCAAGGTGCGGGCGCTGGCCACCGAAGAGGCGGCCGAGACACCGCCCGACTACGTCTATCGGACCATTGGCAGTAACGTGGACCGCGATGTCCGCGCGCCGCTGACGGAGGAAGCCCCGCTGTGAAGACCCGTTCCTTGACGTTCCAGACCGTGCAGGCCACCTGCCTCGCCGCGGCCATTGCCTTGGCCGGCGCTCCCGCGCTGGCGCAAGCCCAGCGTCCTGCCGACGCGGCCGTCGTGCAGGCCAATACCGGCACGCCGAACGCCTCCGACCTGCTGTTCGAACAGCCGCAAATGAAGAATGTCGCGCCTGGTACGACGCTCACCTACGACTACATCCGTCGCAGCGGGATCGAGAAGGGGCCGTTCGGTCCTCCTCTCAACGACCGGATCAAGCTGAACGTCGATGCGGCCGCCCAGCCGGAGAACCGCAACATCCGCGTCGAGATGTTCTCGGGCGCCAACCGTTTCCCGGCCGGCCCCTTCGAGGACATGCCCGGCAACCCGGTGATGACCCTTTTCCTCGAGCATCACCTCGGGAGCGTTGCCAAGGTGCTGATGGCCAACCCGCGCTACATCAAGAACGGGATCCGCAAGGCGCTGCGCGAGAACGCGACGGTGACGCCGGTTCAGGCGACCTTCAAGGGTAAGACGGTGGAAGCGTGGCGCATCGAGGTGCAGCCCTTCGTCGATGACAAGATGAAGGACCGAATGCGCGGTCTCTCGAACCTCACCTATGTCTTCGTCACATCCGCCGCGGTGCCGGGCGAACTGCTCTCGATCGAGGCGCGCTCGAAGAATGCCGAGGGCGGCGAACTCCTTGAGGAGCAGCTGAGCTATGATCAGAACGCTGGTTGAACGCACCGCCGGGCTTGCTTTCGGGCTGGCCCTCCTGGCTGTCCCGGCCCTGACGGTTCCGGCTCTGGCGGTCGAGAGTGAGAACGATTATCCGACCGAGGCCCGGGCCGATTACATCTTCGGCTGCATGGCCGCCAACGGCCAGTCCCGCGAGTCGCTGTCGCGCTGTTCCTGCTCGCTCGACGCCCTCGCGTCGATCCTGCCTTACGACAAGTACGTTCAGGCGAGCACGGTCCTGTCGATGCGCCAGGGCGTCGGACAGCGTATGGCCGGGTTCAAGACCACGAAGGTTTATGACGATCAGGTCGCCGACCTGCGCCGCGCCCAGGCCGAGGCCGAGATCCGCTGCTATCGCAGCGGCACCTGACAGGGGCGGTCGGCCGCTCGTTGGCGGCACCACGCCGGAGTGCCGAAGCGCAAAGCCCTTGCGTCTCCGGCATTTCGCGGGAAAGACAGGCGGTGCGAGCCTGAGGCTCAGCCCATTCCATGAGACGCCGTGCAGCCTGATCCCGCCTCCGCCCTCGCCGAGCTTCTTCCCGGCCTCGGGCGCCGTACCCTCGTCATGGGCATCCTCAACGTCACCCCGGATTCCTTCTCGGATGGCGGTCGCTTCGAGGAGGCAGGCGCGGCCCGGGCTCAGGCCGAGGCTCTCGTCGCAGAGGGCGCGGCCCTCGTCGATATCGGTGGGGAATCGACCCGCCCCGGGCACGTGCCGGTCGGCGCGGAGGAGGAGCAGGCCCGCATCCTGCCGGTGATCCGCGACCTCGCTGCGCGGCTGCCGGTGCCGATCTCGGTCGATACCTACAAGGCTTCCACGGCTCGCGTCGCGCTCGAAGCCGGTGCCAGGATCGTCAACGATGTCTGGGGCCTCCAGCGCGAGCCAGACATCGCCACCGTCGCGGCTGCCCATGGGGCGCCCGTGATGGTGATGCACAACCGCGAGACGATCGATCCGTCGATCGACATCGTCGACGATATGCTCCGCTTCTTCGAGGTCTCGCTCGGTATCGCCCGCCGCGCCGGGATCGGTGACCGCGAGATCGTCCTCGATCCCGGTATCGGGTTCGGCAAGAGCTGGGAGCAGCATCTCGACGCCCTGCGTCGTTTACCGGAGATCCGCGCCCTCGGGTTTCCCGTCCTCGTCGGCGTCTCGCGCAAGTCGCTCCTCGGCCGCCTGCACGATTCCGACACCCGCCCGGTGGATCGCCTCTACGGCTCGATCGCGAGCCATGTCCTCTCGGCGACCCTCGGTGCAGACATCGTCCGCGTCCACGATGTTCGTGCGCATGTCGATGCCCTGCGGATCGTCGATGCGGTCATGCGCCCGGCGACGGAAGGATCCGAGCCGTGAGCGACCGCATCCTCGTCGAGCGCATCGCCGTCTTCGCCTATCACGGCCTCCTGGCGGAGGAGGCGCGGATTGGCCAGCGCTTCTACATCTCCCTCGATTGCAGCCTCGATCTCGGCCCTGCCGGCAGGTCTGACGACGTTTCGCAGACCGTGAGCTACGCTGACCTCACCCGGATCGTCATCGCGATCGCCACCGAGCGGCGCTTCGCCCTGATCGAGGCCCTGGCGGAGGCGATCGCCGGGGAGGTCCTTGACGGCTTCCCTCGGATCGAGAGCGTCGATGTTCGGGTCGACAAGCCGAGCGCGCCCGTGCCGGCCGTGATCGACGGGGTCGCCATCGTCGTCACGCGGCGGCGCCCCCCGGCAGCGGCATGACGGCTGCTTATCTGGGCCTCGGCAGCAACATCGGCGACAAGGCGGCCATTCTGGAGGAGGCGGTGGCCCGTCTCTCGGTAACGCCTGGCATCCGCATCGCAGCGCGGTCGAGCAACTATCGAACCCCCCCTTGGGGCGACACCGATCAGGACTGGTTCCTCAACGCCGCCCTGGCGGTCGAGACCACCTTGAGCCCACATGCACTGCTGGAAGCTTGCCTCTCCATCGAGACGGTCCTCGGCCGCGTGCGAGAACGTCGCTGGGGCCCGCGCATCATCGACATCGACGTACTGTTCTACGAAGGCGCCGCCGTCGCCGACGAACGCCTCGTGCTGCCGCACCGCTTCGTCCGCGAGCGTGCCTTCGTGCTTGTCCCGCTCGCGGAGATCGCCCCCGATCTCCTGATAGGGCCGGAGACAGTCACGCAGGCGCTGCGGAAGCTCGACGCGACCGGAATCGATCGCGTGACTTGAGGCATCAGCCGTTCGTCACGGCTTTCCGGCGTCGAGGAGAGCGTTGCCCTCTTCGCTCATCAGCGGCACCGCGAAGTCGCGGAGCACAGCCTCGATATCGGCCCGCCGCTTGCGCAGCACCGTATTGAGCGTCCGCTTCCAGTCGTTCTCTTCGACGCGCACGCCCATGGTGATCCGGAAGTTCAGGGGCGGCCGATCCGGCTCGTTGAGGAGCGGGATCACATCCATCGCGACGCCGCTCTGCTTGGCCAGCCAACCTGCTGCCGGACCCCAGAGGACGGCGGCGTCGAGGGTCTTGTCGGCAAGATTGGCAATGATCTCGGCCGATACGGTCTGGTGCTGGCGGCCGGGATCGAGCTGATAAGGCGCGTAGGTCCGCATCTTGGAGATCAGCCCGACCTCGCCCATGCGGTTCACCGGCGGAGTGCCCGCGATGACGCCGATGCTCTTGTCCTTGAGCTTGGGATCGTCGAGGCGCGTCACATCCGGCATCTCGCCACGGCGAACGACGAGCGCATAGGTCGAGCGGTAATACGGATTGGTGTTCTGGACGCCTTCGGCGCCTATGGTCGAGCCGATGATGAGGTCGCAAAGCCCGGTGCCGAGCGTGTTACGCACGAAACCCGGCCCCTGCGTAAGCCAGTAATAGCGGACCTTCACCTTCAATTCGTCGCCGATGATCTGGGCGATCTTGTTCTCGAAGCCGTTCTCCTTGCGATCCGAGAACGGCATGTTGCCCGGGTCGCCGCAGACACGGAGTACGTCCGGTGTGACGAGATCGGGCAAAGTCTGCGCCGAAGCGTAACGCGCCCCTGCTGGCATCAGCAGGAGCGCGACGGTGATTGCCTTCAGGAAATCACGGGCCATCATCAACCGCCCAGGCATTCCTTCTCGGACTTCCTGGCGGCTTCGGGCTTCTCTTCCTTGTCGCTCGGGCGCACACGCGGCATCGCGCCGGAAGCGCGGGCCTTCAGGTAAACGTAGAGATCATCCGCGTAGCACATGACGTTCTTGTTATCGCCGAAAGCCGGCATCACGCTCTGGCCGCCGGCGCTGGAGTTCTGCTTTCCGCCGGCAATGATGCCAATAAACTCCTCATAGGAGATCGTCTTGAGCGAATCCTTGAGAGCCGGAGCGTAGGTCGAGCCCATAGCATCCGGTCCATGGCAGACATGGCATTCGGCATGGTAGCGGCGATAGCCCGAATAGGCGTACCAGTCGAACTTCTTGCCGTCATTGGTGATGTGGTAGGTCGGCGCGCCGTCCTTGTCGAAATACTTGCCGTCCTCGGCCTTCACTGCCTGATACTTGTCGAGGATCTTCTGATCCTTGTCCGGGGCGTTCGGGTCAAGTTGATTGGCCAGCTTTGCATCGACCGGCTTCGCATCCTGCGCCTGTAGGGGAGCCGCCGCGACGGAGGCGAGGGCGACGAAAGCCAGAACTGGACGGATTGCTGCTTTGCTTATGGAGTGCAACGACGTTTCTCCCAGGTATACCACAACGGCTCACCAGCCGTTTGTTTGCTCATTCTTAGCGGGACCTAATCATAAAGATGCCGGCGCGGAAACCCGCGCCGGCACCTATTGGTGAGTTGCTAACTGCGACCGATTAGTTCGGCAGAGCGAAGACGGTCAGCTGACCACCGAGGTTGGTGTAGTTCGAGAGGGCGGCGTAACCACCCACCGCGCCGAGGCCGGCGTTCGGGTCGGTCAGACCGGCCGCGAGGCCGATGCCGGCCCAGCCACCGACACCCGACAGGATGCCGACGAACTGCTTGCCCTTGTGCTGGTAGGTCATCACGTTACCGATGATGCCCGACGGGGTCTTGAACTTGTAGAGTTCCTTACCCGACTTGGAATCGACGGCCTTCAGGTAACCCTCGAGGGTACCGTAGAACACCACGTCACCGGCGGTGGCGAGAGCACCGGACCACACCGAGAACTGCTCGGGGTTGGACCAGACGATCTTACCCTTCACGCCGTCCCAGGCGATGAAGTTGCCCATGCCGCCATGGCTGCCCGGAGCGGGGTACATGGCGAGCGTGGCACCGACATAGGGCTGGCCCGGGGTGTAGGTCACCCGGAACGGCTCGTAGTCCATGCAGACGTGGTTGGTGGGGACGTAGAACAGGTTGGTCTTCGGCGAGAACGCAGCAGGCTGCTGGTCCTTGGTGCCGAGGGCCGCCGGGCAGATACCCTTGGAGTTGGTATCTTCGCCGTTCTGCTCGGTGGAGTACTTGGCGACGACGAGCGGACGACCGTAGGTCTTCGAGCCCTTGTCCATGTCGACCTTGGTGGCCCAGTTCACGACCGGATCGAACTTCTCGGCGACGAGGAGCTCGCCGGTGGCGCGATCGAGGGTGTAGCCGAAGCCGTTACGGTCGAAGTGCGTCAGCAGCGGACGGTCCTTACCATCGACCTTCTGGTCGGTGAGGATCATCTCGTTGATGCCGTCGTAATCCCACTCGTCGTGGGGGGTCATCTGGTAGACCCACTTGGCCGAACCGGTATCGACGTCACGAGCCCAGATGGTCATGGACCACTTGTTGTCGCCCGGACGCTGCTTGGGGTTCCAGGTCGAGGGATTGCCCGAGCCGTAGTACATGGCGTTCAGCTTGGGGTCGTAGGAGAACCAGCCCCAGGTGCAGCCGCCGCCGGTCTTCCACTGATCGCCTTCCCAGGTCTTCAGCGAGGAGTCCTTGCCGACCGGCTTGCCGAGGTGGGTCGTCTTCTCGGGGTCCATCAGCATGTCTGCATCGGGGCCCTGGGAATAACCGCGCCACACCTTCTTGCCCGACTTGGCGTCGTAGGCGGTGACGTGACAGTTCACACCGAACTCGCCGCCGGAGATGCCGACGATGATCTTGTCCTTCACGGGAAGGACGGTCGCGGTGTTGGTCTCACCCTTCTTGGGGTCGCCGTTGACGACCGACCAGTTCACCTTGCCGGACTTGGCGTCGAGCGAGACGACGGTGGTATCGGCCTGATGGAGGATGATGGCGCCGTCGGCGTAGGCGAGACCACGGTTGACCGTGTCACAGCACATCACCGGGATGACGCTCGGATCCTGCTTGGGCTCGTACTTCCAGGCGATCTTGCCGTCCTGGTCGAGATCCAGGGCATACACGATGTTCGGGAAGGGGGTGTGGACGTACATCATGTTGCCGACGACGAGCGGGGAGCCCTCGTGGCCGCGCAGGACGCCCGTGGAGAAGGTCCAGGCGACCTGGAGGTTCTTCACGTTGCCGGCGTTGATCTGGTCGAGCTTCGAATAGCGCGTGTTGGCGTAGTCGACGGTCTGAAGGACTTGCTCGGCCGGGTTGGCCGTGCGCTTCAGGACGTCATCGTTGGCGAAAGCCGGGGCCGAAGCCACCAGGCCAGCGCCGAGTGCGAGAAGATGGACCGCTCTCATGCATTCCTCCGACAAGTCTTTACAGCCGTTGCCCGCTCGGTTGAGCGAGTAATCCGGTGTGACCTGCTGTTTGCGACTGGGATCATTTGGCTTCAGTGGCACTCATAACCCATTACGCCAGCGAAGTTTTTCGCTACCGTGACGGCTCTGACTGCCGAGTTCCGCTATCCCGTTGCGGCGCCCCTCGAAACCGAAGCTTGAATGAACTCTAAGAAAAAAACCGGCGCCGTCAACACGCTTCGGCAAGCTCAGCCGGCGACCTGGGTAAGTTCTCACATGACGCTTGACTGGATGGGGGCACTCTTTCGCTTTGCCGAAAAAGATGCTGCATCGCAAAAGAACGAAAACGTGATAGAAATTGATTTATCGTGAGCAAAACATGAAGCATGCGTCTGGCGCATGCGACGGGCGCCGTTGACGGTGGCGCATTCAGCTTCAGCGTAAGCCGCTGGTCGACCAAATGACCGCGGTCCTCGGACATCCAAGGTCGAGGCACGCGCATGCATGATAGTGCAGGGCGCCTGTGCGTCGTGCGAGATTTCTCGCAGCGGAAAAATCTTGCCGTCACCAACTCTGCCTTACGCAATCTGATTGGGCATGCGCGGTCTCGCCGCATTTCGATCCGGGTCCGGCCCGAGTGTCGCAGGTGGAAGTCTGGGGACAGAGGCGGCTCGTCGATAGCCTGTTCGGCCTAGAGACTCAGGCAGCGATGATCTGCGGGTAGCGAATCGCCAGGTCGCTGCGCATCGCATCGATCCAGCTCCGAGGCCGTTCGACGCGAGGCCGGTCCAGCGGAATCGTCGCCACGAGGCTTGCCGGACGTCCCGAGAGCAGGAGTAGGCGATCCGCCATCTCGATCGCCTCGACGACGTTGTGCGTCACCATGAGGACGCTGGTGCGAGTGCTGTCCACGCAGTCGACGACGATCGAGCGGAGTGCGGCAGCCGAAGCATCGTCGAGGGACACGAAGGGCTCGTCGAGGATGAGGAGCCGCGGCTCCTGAGCCAGCGCGCGCGCGAGGGAGACACGCCGCGCCATCCCAAGGGAGAGTGCGCGCGGGAACCGGCCGCGCCAGGGGGCCAGTCCGAGGGAGTCGAAAAGGGAATCGAGGTTGCGGCCGCGCTGGGCGCGGGGCAGCGCGAGCCGCACGTTCTGCTCCACGGTCCGCCACGGCAGGAGCCGCGGCTCCTGAAACACCATGGCGATGCCGGCGTCGTCCGGATCGGGGGTCACGCTGCCCTCGTAATCGGCGTCGAGGCCGAGGAGGATCCGCAAGGTGGTGGTCTTGCCGGCGCCCGATGGGCCGATCAGGCAGGCGATCTCGGCCGGGGCCACGCTGAAGGCGAGGTCGCGCACGGCCTCGACCGGCTCCGGGCCGCCCGCCCCGTAGACCTTGCGGCGGATCGCAACCGACAGCACCGGCGACCGGTCGAGGCCCTCAGCGCCAGCGTCGGACATAGGCTTCGAGCCTTTGCAGGATGAGGATGTCGATCGCGATCATCACGCTCATGAAGACGACGCTGTAGCCGACGATCGCCGCCACGTTCAGGCTCTGAACGAAATAGAAGTTGATCGCGAAGCCGACCCCGTTGGGCCGGCCCAGGAGCTCGATCACCAGCACGATCTTCCAGGCGAGCGACAGGCCCGACCGGGCTGCGGCGACGACGAAGGGCTGGAGTTGGGGAACCAGCACGTGGGCGATCCAGGTGCGACGGTCGAACCGGTAGGTCCGCGCCATCTCCTCGAGCTGCGGGTCGAGGCTGCGGGCGCCTTCGCGCAGGATCACCGCCACGTTGGGCAGTTTGTTAAGGACGACGGCCAGGACGGCGGCGGCCTCGTTCAGCCCGACCCAGATATAGGCCAGCACGGTGATCACCAGGGCGGGGGTGTTCAGGAGAATCAGCAGCGGCGTATCGAGGACGAGGTTGAGGGCGCTCCAGCGTCCGAGCGCGATCCCGAGGACGACGCCCAGAACCATGGCGAGGAGAAAGGACACGCCGACCCGCGCCAGGGTGAGGCCGACATTGCGCCAGAGCTCACCGCTCGCCGATTCGCTGACGATGAAGTCAAGGATGGTGAGCGGTGCCGGCAGCAGCCGCGATTCGGCGAGGCCGGCCGCCAGTTGCCAGGCGGCGAGCAGCACGAGCACCGAGACGAGGCGGGTGGCGAATCCCATCGGGGCAGGATCGTCGCCGGCTCAGGCCGAGCCGTCGAAGTAGAGGCCCGACGGCAGGGTCATCCCGGCGCCGACGAGCTTCTCGCCGCCGAGCCTGGCCAAAACGCCGAAGAGCCGTTCGCCGTCGCCGCGCTCGGTATCAAGGGAGCGGCGCGGGATTCCTGCGAGGAAGTCACGCTTGAGCGCCACGAAGGTCGCCTCGTCCTCAGCCGACATCAGCGGGCGGACGATCTCCCAGGCCGCGGGATCGTTGGCGAGGAGCTCCTTGGCCGCCTTCGAGGCGCGGGCAAACCCGGCGACCGCCTCGCGCTTGCTCGACACGGTGGCCGCATCGAACAGGTAGCCGATCAGCGCCACCGAGCCCGTCGCCCCGAAACCGCGCATGATCTCGTCGGCGCCGATGAGGCGGCGGAAGCCCTTGGGTTCGAGGCGGGCGCAATAGGTCCAGTACAGGAGGCCGGCATCGAGTTCGCCCTGTTCGAGCTTCAGGGCCAGCAGCGGTGGTGCCCCGAACGCGAGGGTCGCGATCGATTCGAGGTCGATGCCCTGGTCGCGGGCCTGCGCCTTCAGGAGCAGCCAGTTCTTGTCGAGGGGACCGCCGGCGATGCCGAGGCGCTTGCCCTTGAGGTCCTTGAGCGAGGCTATGCCGCTCGCCGCTGGCACCATCAGCGAGCCCTCGGTGGAGGAGTACGGCATGAACCGAACCGGGCGGCCGTCATTGCCGAGACGCGCGGCCCAGAGGAGGTCGCCGACGATGGTGTCGACCTGACCGCCCATGAAGGCGATGCGTGCCGCGTCGTTGCCGGCGAGCTTGACGACGTCGAGGGTGAAGCCGTTCTGCGTGTCGAGCCCGCGGGCCTTGATCAGCGCGGCCTCCCACGAGACCGTGCCGAAGGGCAGGCTGCCGACCCGGATGCTCGCCGGCGCGGCCACGGCGCCGACGCGGGAGCCAAAACCGAGGGTGCCGAACACGGGCATCAGCGACGCGGTCGCCACCAACCTGCGCCGTGACAGCATGGATGTCTCCTCAAACCCAGGCGGCAGGCTCGGACCGTTCGGGCGATCCGGCATTCTCTTGCACAACTCAATAGGGTGAGACCGGTGCTCCGTCCACATGGCTGCGGCGGCCGGGGCGGGATGCGCCATGCGGCCTCAGCGCGCGGCTACCGCTTGCCCCGCCCCAAGTCAGGGCGCAAATTCGCATCACCCTTCAGAATCGACGCAAGACGGAGAGTGTCGCATGGCCGGAACGCGCGAAGACGTCCTCGACGATGCCACCATCACTGAGCGGCTTGGCGCCGAGCTGCCGCACTGGACCTACGAGGGCGGCTGGATCAAGCGCACCTACAAGACTGCGAGCTGGAAGAGCACGCTCATGGTCATCAACACGGTGGGCCACCTCGCCGAGGCCGCATGGCACCATCCCGACCTCACCGCCTCTTATGCCTGGGTCGAGGTCCGCCTCACCAACCACGCGGCGAAGGGCGTCACCGAGAAGGATTTCGCCCTGGCGCGCAAGATCGAGGAGGTGGTGGGCTGGCAGCCCGGCACCGAGGGTGGCGCGTTGGAAGGCACGCCGACGGACCAGCGCTTCGCCTATATAAAGTACGACCGCTGAACCGAGCCGGGCCCTACTCCGCCCGCTTCACCCGCCGGCACTCGGTCTTCAGATAGGCGGTCTTGCCGATCTGCTCGCTCAGGTCGGTGCGGGAGATGATCTCCTGCCAGCCGTTGGTGCAGCCAAGCTCGTTCGAGACGCGGACCTTGCGGACTTCGCTCGCCCTGTCGTCGTTGCAATCGGCCTGCGCGATGGTGTTGGCGCAGACGAGGACGACGGCGATGAAGCTGTTCATGGGACGCTCCGAATGCTGATGGGCGAGTCCCTTCGGTTCTCGCCCCTCCTCCTACGCGTGGCCGGAGGGTTCGGTTTCGCGGGCTCACACGCCTTCATCCCCGCGCGCATGTCGCGCCAGGAGCTTGGCCCAAGAGACTGGACACCGAGGGCACGGGACGCCGCGGAACCACTCGTGTACGGATGTATGTCGATTCCCTGGCGTCCCGCGTCCCCGGTGCCGACGTCGCGTGGACCCGGATAAGGCAGCTCAGCGCTGATCTTCCGCTAGTACATAAGCCACGACAGCATTCGCGTGACCATGGCCCATTCCATGCTCGTTCTTCAGCATGGCGACCAGTTCCATGTGCTTGGCCGGCGCATGTCTGCGCACCAGATCCTGCCACTCGGCGATCGGCCGCCCGTATTTCTTCTCGATCGACGGGAAGTAGGAAGCAGGTCCCTTGATCGGCTCGTCCGGCATCGCGGTGTCGACTCCCTTGGCGTTCCCCTCATGAAGACCTTTGACTCCCCACGGGCGGAGCGCAAGCGCAAGGGCCGTTCCGGATTTTCGCCGTGCCGGCCGCGGAGCGCTCGCCGGCGTATGCCTGCCCTCGAGCGTTTTAGCCGGATCATCCGATAGGTTTGCCGCATCGATCTGCGCCTCCCGCAACAAGTGCCAAGCTAGCGTTTGAGCCAATGAGAAACTCAATCATGACTGAAATGTCCGCTTGCGTACTGAAGAGATAAGAAGATGCATCGATAACCTAGTTTGTATCGTTCCATTAACGTTCGCTCATGATCGTCCACATCATCAGTAAATCGCCACGGGCGCTGATGACGGGGAGAGACGCGCGCTTCCGCCTGCAACGTGAGCCGAAGCCGCCATGCCTTCCACTTCCGAGACGGATTCCCTGAACGTGCTCATCCGCAAGCTGGAGAGCATCGCGACCCTCTCGGCGGAGGAGCGCCAGGCCATCGACGGCCTGCCGGTGAGCACCCGTGTGCTCAGGCCAGGGCAGGACATCGTGCGGGATGGCGACAGGCCCTCGCAATGCTGCCTCCTGCTAAGCGGCTGGGCCTGCCGCTACAAGCTCCTCAGCGAGGGACGGCGACAGATCCTCTCTTTCCATATTCCGGGCGACCCCCCGGATCTGCAGAGCCTCCACATCCAAACCATGGACCACAGCCTCGCCACGCTTACGGAGGCCAAGGTGGCCTTCATCTCCCACGAGAGCCTCCGGGACCTGACCGCGCGCTTTCCCGGCATCGCCGCAATTCTCTGGCGCGACACGCTGGTCGACGCGGCGGTCTTCCGCGAGTGGATGGTCGGCATGGGCCGGCGCTCGGCTTTCGAGCAGATCGCGCATCTCTTCTGCGAGCTGTACCTGAAGCTGCAGGCGGTGGGGCTGGCGCAAAGCTATCGCTGCTCGCTGCCGGTCACCCAAGCGGATCTCGGCGATGCGCTCGGGCTTTCCAACGTGCACGTCAACCGCGTCCTCCAGGAGATGCGCGGCAAAAGCCTGATCACCTTGCGTGGCCATACGCTCGTCATCGAGGCCTGGGATGAACTTCTGCGGTTTGCGGAGTTTGACGAGACGTATCTGCATCTGGAGAAGCGGGCCGCGGGATGAGCCTTCACCTACAGCCTGTGCATGTCGGCACGGGCAGCCACGACATCGAGAGCCACCTCGTCTTTGCCGACGGCTACCTTGTCGCCGTGCTGGTCCAGCTCTCGGACGAGCATGATGACGAAGCCGGGATGTGGTTCCTGGAGGCAGGTTTCGGGCGTGTCGACCATCCGAATCCGCCGACCTTCGCGAATCTCGACAAGGCGCAGGCCTGGATCGAGCGGCGCCTCGCTCAGACATCGTGATCCAGGCTCTGACCCGTTGCCGGCCAATGTCGGGTCCGTTCGCTCTCGATCAAGGAAGCGTGACGCCTCAGCCTTCGATCTCCGGAACGATTTCGCCGAACCGCACCGTCGTCGCGAGTGCGCCCGCCTCGTCCGTGATCTCGAAGGCGCAGGCCATCCAGTCGCGCACGATCTCGGTGCGGGTCCGGGCGATCATGTCGCGTGCCAGCAGCAGGGCGTGCGCGCGGGCGGCCTCCGGATCGGCCAACTCGTCGCCTTCCTCGTCGACGGCGAGGCCCCCAGGTCCGGGCCGGTGCCGAAGATTGAAGTAGTAGCGCGGCATCAGGCGCCCTCGATCAGCCGGGCATATTCGGCCTCCGGGAGGCCGTAGCCGTCGTCGGCCACCTCCTCCAAGGCCCTGCGGTTTAGGAGGGTGATGCGCCCGCGCCGCGCCTTGATCAGCCGGTGCCCCTCCAGGGACTGAACCGCCAGGGTCGCGCTGGACCGCTGGGTGCCCAGCATCAGCGACAGGAACTCGTGAGTGATGTGGAGCTCGTCCTCGTCGAGCCGGTCCCGGCACATCAGCAGCCAACGCGCGAGGCGTATCTCGATAGTGTAGGTGGCGTTGATGAAGGCGGTCTGGGCGGTCTGGATGATCTGTACCTGGACGGAGCGCAGCAGCAGCCTTCGCAGGCTTCGGCTCTGGTGGACGGCATCGCAAAGGGCGCCCGTCTCGATCGACAGCATCTCGCCCGCACTCTGGACGAAGTGATCGTGAGGCGTGCGGTCGGTGCCGAGCAGCACCGGCGAGGCGCCGACGAGGCCCTCCCGGCCGATGAGGCCGACCTCAGCCCGGCCACCGGCGCCCGAGGTCGTCGTCGAGCTGAAACCGATCTCCGGAAAGAAGAGCTGCTTGATCGGCGCGTTCGGCACGATGAGGGTATGGCGCAACGGCGTCGCCAATGGCTGCAGGTGCGGCTGCAGCAGCGCGAAATCCTCGGCCGAAAGCGCCTTCAGCAGACGATTGCGGATCTCAGATTGCTGGACCTGAGACATTGCTCTGCTCCCAATAGGGGCAAGAGCACGCGCGGTCTCTCAAGCGCCTGCGCCCAGATAGCCTGCAAGCGACGATTCAAGTCTAGATCATCTGCCGTGAAAATCCAACGATAGCGTCAGTTTCGTGTGGTTTCTAACATAGGAGAGTGTCCGGTAGCAGACCTAATCGGTATATAACTTCCAATGCCGTCAGTTCTTGGTTATGGCGCTCGCCATTGAGCCTCGGAGTGCTTGCGCAGTGCTCGGCTCATCATCCGGGAGCTCTAACATGGAACGCGAGGACGCGCAGCCTATGGTGCTGCTCACGGAAGCCGATCCGCTGGTCGGCCTGGACCTGAGCGATGCCCTTGCCAGGGCGGGCTACCGGGTGATCGGGCCGGTTGCCACGGCGGCGCAGGCACTGCGGCGTCTGGAGGAGGAGCAGCCGACCCTCGCCGTCATCGACGTGCTCCTGAAGGACGGCCGCTGCTCCGCCCTCGCCCGCGGGCTGCGGGCTCGCGGCGTCCCATTTCTCGTCCATTCGGGCTGCCGGCGCGACCAGCGCCTCACCGTCGACTTCCAGGGCGTCCCATGGCTGTCGAAGCCAGCCCTGCCCACAGACGTCATCGCGTCGCTCGACGAACTCGTACCCGCGGCGGCGAGTTGATGCGGGACACTTCGATTCGGGACACATGGAGCGGGATGCCGCAAACCACGTCCGAGGCCGGCGACCAGCCCTTCGACGCCTCCAATCCGCTGATCCGCAAACTCTGTGGCTTCGTGACGCTGAGCCGCGCCGAGAAGGCGCTGTTGAGCCAGGTCAGCGGGAGGTCGCGCCTTGTCGAAGCCCGGACCGACATCATTCGCGAGGGCGAGCCGCCGGGCGGCGTGTTCCTGATCCTCGATGGCTTCGCCTGCCGCTACAAGATCCGCGCGGGCGGCGCCCGCCACATCGCGGCCTATCTCCTGCCCGGCGATATCTGCGACCTCGACGTCGCCCTCCTCGACCGCATGGACCACAGCATCGGCACGCTCGCACCCTGCCGCGTTGTCCAGATCGAGCCCGGCCAGGTCGAAGCGCTCCTCGCGCATGAGGGGATCGCCAGGGCCTTGCGCAAGAGCACCCTCGTCGACGAGGCGACCCTGCGCGAGTGGCTGGTCAATGTCGGAGCACGCACGGCCCTGGAGCGCATCGCGCACCTGTTCTGCGAATTGCTCCTGCGGCTGCAGGTGGTGGGCCGGGCCACCGGCGACGGCTTCGACCTGCCGCTGACGCAGCAGGATCTGGCCGACACGACGGGCTTGTCGAACGTGCACGTCAACCGCACGCTTCAGGAGCTGCGGCGCCAACGCCTGATCGAGCTGAAATCGAGGAGCCTCAGGATCCTCAACCTTCCCGGCCTGAAGGCGGCCGCCGAGTTCAAGCCCAACTACCTTCACCTCGGCGACCAGGCCGCCGCCTGAGGCTGCGGCCGTGGATGGCCTGCATCGCATCGGGCTCGGGGTGTGATCGAACGTTTGCCAAGGGGCATCCCTACCCGACCTCCACTACCCGCTCCGCCGAATAGCTCGCCCCCTCCACGGGGTTCGCAACCCAGCGGGTGCGGCCGAGCTGCATGTCGTGGGCGGCGTGGAAATGGCCGGAGACCCAGAGGTCGGGGCGGTTCGCCTCTGGCAGGTCGTCGAGGGTGGTGGAGGCGTAGAATGCCGGCATCCACCAGGGCACGCCGGGAGCGTTCCGGAAGGCGTCGGCGGCGAGCGGACTCGCGGGGTGATGGGTGACGACGACCGTCGGGCCCGGATAATGCAGGGCGAGGGAGGCCGTGAGCTCTGCCTTCTCGGCGAGATGCGCCGCCATGGCGTCGGCCGGAGTCCAGACCGAGCCGTCGCCGTTGCGGATCGAGCCGCGATACTCGCGCGAGCCGGTGACGGGATCGGTCATCCGCGCGGCGGCGTAGGCGACCGGGTCGGCAGGCCGGTCCAGGGTGTCGGCGGTGAGCCAGCGGCCGGCGAGCGACCAGTCGCTCCATAGGGTGGTGCCGACGAAGCGCACCCCGTCGAGGATGACGCCGGCGCCGTGGGCGAGGAGGTGGATGGTGCCTGCCCCGGATCGGTTGATCCGCGCTACCTCGGCCGTCAGGGAGGCGATGAGTTCCGGTGCCGTGCGGGGATCGCCTGTCGGCGAGTAACGCTCGTGGTTGCCCGGTACCAGGACGATTGGGCGCCCGCTGGCCAGGGCGAGGAGGGCGGCGAGCCCGCTTTCGGGACGGCCCTCGTGGAGGTCGCCGGCGCAGACCAGGATATCGAAGGCCGCCGTCGGAGGCTGGATCGTCTCGGGCCGGCGGCGTTCGAGGTGGAGGTCGGAGATCGGGAACAGGCGCATGGTCAGGTGCCGTCGGCGGTCGTCGCAGCCCGCCATTCCGCCCGCGCGGCGCGGATGATGTCGCCGGCCGAATCGGCGTTGAGTACCGCGATCCCGGCGGCGGCAACGAGATCGGGCCAGGGCGACAGGGTCAGTGCCGTGACGAGGCCGGCGGCGATGATCGCGAGGTTGGCGTAGGCGTCGTTTCGGGCCGAGAGGAAGGCCGCGCGAGTCAGGCTGCCGCTGCCGTCGCGATGGGCGCTGAGCATCGCCGCGCAGGTCATGTTGACGGCGAGCGCGCCGAGGCCGGTGAGCGTGAGGGGCAACGGATCGGGCGGGGCGAGGGTGGCGAACTTCTCCCACGCGGCATAGGCCGTGGCGAGGGCAGGCAAGAGCAGGATGCCGGCCAGAGCCATGCCGAGCCGTGCGCGGTTGCGCACGCTCCAGCCGATGCCCGCGAAGATCAGCAGGTTGATCGCCGCATCTTCCAGAAAGTCGAGGCTGTCGGCGATGAGCGCGACCGAGCCGATGGCGAGCGCCACGGCGATCTCGATCCCGAAATACCCGAGATTCAGCCCGGCGACGCGGGCGACCACCGGGCGAAGGGCCGGATCGGGCGGTGAATGGCTGGGCATGCGGCGGCCTGGCTTTGAGGGTGCCGCCTCTTGGCGCGAGTCGGGCACGCCTGTCGAGGGACGACTTTCGGTGGTCTGCGCACTGGATTCGGCTCGCCGCCTGTGCGACGGCCTCGGAACCGCCTGCGACGCTTTGAGACGGAGACCCGACGATGATGCCCGAACTGCGCGTCCTCTATTTCGAGGACCTCGAAGTCGGCCTGTCCGAGACGCTGCACAAGACGATCGCCTCGTCCGACGTGATCGGCTTCGCCGAGATCACCGGCGACCGCAACCCGATCCATCTGTCGGAGCATTTCGCGGCGCGCACGCCCTTCGGCACCCGCATCGCCCACGGCCTCTACACCGCCGGGCTGATCTCGGCGGTGCTCGGCACTCGACTTCCGGGCCCGGGCGCGATCTACATTTCGCAGACCCTGAACTTCCGTGCGCCGGTGCGCATCGGCGATACCGTGGACGTCACCGTGGAGGTCGCCGAACTCGTCCCCGAGCGCCGTCGGGCGCGCCTGAAATGCACCTGTTCGGTGGCCGGCGAGGTCGTCTTGGACGGCGAGGCCCTGGTGAAGGTGCCGACCAAGGAAGAGGCCGACCCGCTGGCGGTGCGGATGGGCGGCCGGGCGGCCGACCCGACCGCCTGATCCCCGGTTGACCACGCCCACTCCGATCGACGACCCCGCCGACCCGCGCATCGCCGCCTACCGGGCCATGCGCGAGCGCGACCTGATCGGGCGGGGCGGGCGCTTCATCGTCGAGGGCGAGGTGACGCTGCGGATCGCGCTGTCGCCGCGCTCGCGATTTACCCTCGAATCGATCCTGCTTCTGCCCGAGCGGGTCGCCGGACTCGAGGCAAGCATCGCCGCCCTGCCTGATCCTCCGCCGGTCTACGTCGCGGCGCGGCCTGTCATGAGCGCCATCGCCGGATTCCCGATCCATCGCGGCGTGCTGGCGGTGGGTCTTCGCGGTATCGATCCTGAGGCTTCCGCGCTGATTCCCGAGGGCAAGGCCCTCGTCGTCGGCCTCGTCGGGCTGACCAACCACGACAACGTCGGTGCCGTCTTCCGCAACGCCGCCGCCTTCGGGGCCGACGCGGTGATCCTCGACGGCGAGACCTGCGACCCGCTCTACCGCAAGGCGATCCGGGTCTCGGCCGGGGCGGCGCTGACCATGCCCTTCGCGCGCCTCGGTCAGGCAGGCGACCTCCTTGCGCTGGCCGACCGCCAGGGCCTCACGCCGCTGGCCATGACGCCGCGGGGAACGACCGACATCTCGCGCCTGGAGCCCCTTGCCCGAAGTCTCCTCCTCCTCGGCGCGGAGGGGCCGGGCCTGCCGGATTCGGTGATCGCACGCGCCCGGACGCTACGAATCACGATGGCGGCTGGCTTCGATTCCCTCAACGTCGGCACCGCCGGCGCCATCGCGCTTCACCATCTCGCCGGTTATCGCAGTGCGGTGCGCGACAATGAGTGGCAATTGTCGCATACCCAAGCGTAGCCGATGTTCCCCGGCGGGTGGGCTGGGGATGCCTCGAAGCGGGACGGCTCGTTTTCACGAGCCGGTGCGCTATCCTTGGAAGTCCTGATCTAGAACGGGAGTTGGGCGCGTTGCTTCAGTCACGGGACGGCTTGCGGACCCTGTCCGGACGCCGGGTGATCATCGTCGGCGCCGGTCCTGGCGGCTTGGCGACCGCATTGCTCCTCGCGAAGGCGGGCGTCCACGTCACGATCCTGGAGAAGGACGAGGCGGTCGGCGGCCGGACCAAGACCGTGGAGGCGCCCGGCGGGTTCCGGTTCGATATCGGGCCGACCTTCTTCCTCTACCCCCAGATCCTCGCCGACATCTTCGAATCCTGTGGCGAACGGCTCGAGGATCACATCAAGCTCGAACGGCTCGACCCGCAATATCACCTCGTCTTCGAATCCGGCGGCGAGATCCGAGCCACCAACGACATGGACCGACTCAAGGCCGAGGTCGCCCGGATCGCTCCGGAAGACGCCAAGAACGTCCGCAAGTTCTTCTCCGACAACCGGGTCAAGCTGAAGTTCTTCAAGCCGATCTTGCAGCAGGCCTTCCACACCCTGCGGTCCATGGCATCGCCGGCGATGCTGACCGCCCTCCCCCATCTCCATCCTGGTCGCAGCGTCGACAAGGATCTTCGGCGCTATTTCGCCGACCCGCGGGTGCGCCTCGCCTTCGCATTCCAGACCAAATACCTCGGCATGTCGCCGTTCCGCTGCCCGAGCCTGTTCACGATCCTTTCGTTCCTCGAATACGAGCACGGGGTCTACCACCCGGTCGGCGGCTGCGGCGCGGTGTCGGAGGCGATGGCAGGGCTGGCGCGTCGCATGGGGGTCGATATCCGCCTCAACAGCGCCGTCGAGCGCGTCACGTTCACCGGCAAGAAAGCCGACGGCGTCGTCGTCGGCGGCGAGCGCATTGCCGCCGACGCGGTGGTGATCAACGGCGACTTCGCCAAGGTCATCCAGGACTTGGTTCCGGAGACGCACCGGCCTCGCTGGCGCGACGCCAAGGTCGCCAAGGCCCGGCTCTCCTGCTCGACCTTCATGATGTATCTCGGGATCGACGGCACCGTGCCGGAGGCGCTCGGCCATCACACGATCCTGCTCGCCGAGGATTACGCCCGCAACATCCGCGAAATCACCGATGGGACGCTGTCGCAGGAACCATCGCTCTACGTCCAGCATGCGGGCTACACCGATGGGGGCATGGCACCTCGCGGGCAAACCAGCCTCTACGTCCTGGTGCCGGTGCCGAACCTCAAGGCGGGCATCGACTGGCCGAGCGTACGGGAGGGATATCGGCGGCTGGTGCTCGACCGCCTGAAGCTCCTGGGCCTCGGCGATATCGAGGACCGCATACGCTACGAGCGCATCGTCGACCCGACGCAGTGGCGCGACGAATTCTTCGTTCACGAGGGCGCCACCTTCAACCTCGCCCACGACCTGATGCAGATGCTGTACTTCCGGCCGCACAACCGGTTCGGGCCGGGCCTGTACCTCGTCGGCGGCGGCACCCATCCGGGCTCGGGCCTGCCGGTGATCTACGAAGGCGCCCGCATCACCGCGCGCCTCCTCATGGAGGAACTCGCTGCCGGCCGCGTGCCGGTGGAGACCTCCGGGCTGCCCGCGACCTCGCCGCTCGCCACCTCCGGCGAGGCCACTTGAGCCTGCGCCGGACGGCCGCCCTCCTCGTCGTATTCGGTTCGGCGATCGCGCTGCCCGGCGCGATCGCGTCCGGACAAGCCGCCACCGTGGAGGTCGACGTCGAGGGTATCGAACCGGTGACGAGCCGGCTCTACGTCGCCCTGTGCCAGGGCGGGCTGACCGAGACGGAATGCCGGATCGGACAGGACGATCCCGTCCGCGGCACCGGCCAGCGCGTCGTCTTCAGGGGCGTACAGCCGGGCGTCTACGCCGTGGCGGCGTTCCAGGACGTCAACGGCAACGGCAAGCTCGACCGGACCGGCCTCGGCCTGCCGCTCGAACCCTACGGCTTCTCGGGCGAGGTCGCCCGCCGGGCGCGGCCTGAATTCGAGAGCGCGGCCTTCGCGTTGCGCGAGCCGGGCGCTTCCCTGCGCGTCCGCCTCTCCCGCGCCCTCCCGCCGCGCTGATCGAATTCCCGATGACAGCCGCCGAGCAGCCCCTGATACGGATCGAGGGGGCTTCCCTCTCGTTCCGTGGCCGACGGGTCGTCGATTCGATCGATCTCGACCTGGCTGCCGGCGAGACCCTGGCGCTGCTCGGGCCGAACGGTGCGGGCAAGAGCTCGCTGATGCGGCTCGTGGCCGGCCGGCTCGCGCCGGAGGCCGGCACCGTGCGGATCGGCGGAGAGGACCCGTTCCGAACCCGATCCGTCCGCGCCGGCATCGGCTGGGTGCCTCAGGACATCGCGCTCTATCCGCGCCTCAGCGTCGCCGAGAATCTCGACGTCTTCGCCCGGCTCTCCGGCATCGGCGGGCATGAACGGCCGGCCCTCGTACGGGCGGCTCTCGATCTCGCCGAGATCGACGACATGGCCCGTCGGCCGGTCGGGCTCCTCTCCGGCGGGTATCAGCGCCGGGTGAACATCGCCGCGAGCCTGATCGGCCGGCCGCGCCTCGTCCTCCTCGACGAGCCGACGCAGGGCGTCGACCTCGCCGCCCGTGCGGCGATCCACGCGGTCCTCTCGCGCCTCAGGGCGGACGGAGCCGCGATCCTGGTGGCCACGCACGATTTCGCCGAGGTCGAACGGCTGGCCGACCGCGTCGCCATCCTGTCGGAGGGACGACTCGTCCAGGAGGGCCGCCTCGACACCCTCTTGACGCACCTTCGCAAGGCGGCGCCGGAGCACGAGGTCGCCCTCGCCTCCCCCCCCGATACGGCCGCCGCGTCGGCCCTGCACCACGCCGGGTTCCGGCCGGTCGATACCGGCCTCACCTGGCGGGCGAGCCATCTGGATGGCCCGGATGGAGCTGCTCTCCTCGATGTCCTTCGCGAGCATGGCGTGCCGGTGAGCGAGGTGCGGATCCGCGCCGCCGGAATCGAGACCCTCTACCGAGCCGCTCTCGCGTCCCGCACCGAGACGAGGCCTGGGCGATGATCGGCGCCGCCTTCCGGGTGATGTGGCTGAGCCTGCTGCGCGACCGCGCCGCCCTGGTCATGGCCTTCGTGCTGCCGACGGTGATCTTCCTCATCTTCGCGGCGATCTTCTCCGGCGCGATCGGCGACCGCATCCGCATCCATCTCGGGCTGATGGACCTTGCCCGAACCGAGACCACGCAGCGTCTGGTGGCTGCCCTGGCGCAGGACCCGTCTCTCCGCATAGAAACCCTGCCGGCGACGAGCATCGAGGCCGCGGCTCGAGCGGTCCGCCGCGGCGAGGTCGATGCAGCCCTCGTCCTGCGCGGCGATCTCGACGCCGCCTCCGGCTCCGACCAGCCGGTGGTGCTCATCGAGAACCCGGCCCGTGCCCTGGCGACGCCGATCGCGCTCGGCCAGCTCCAGCGCGTCCTCAACGAGTCCCTGCCGGACGTGGTGCTGGCGCGGATCGTCGCCGACGTCGAGCGTTCGGGCAAGATCGGGCCGGACGAACGTGCCTTCCTGAATCAGGCCTTCGCCGAGCAGCGCGCCCGCAAGGAGCCGTTTTCCTTCGCCACCCTGGTGGAGCGCCGCAGCACTGCCTCGGGCCGGGCCAACGAGCGGGTCGGTTATTATGCGGGTGCCATCACGGCGGTGTTCCTCCTGTTCGCGGCGATGCAGGGGGCGATGTCCCTGGTGGACGAGCGCCAGAGCGGCCTTGCCGACCGGCTGGTCGCCGGCCCCGGCGGACTCGCCGTGATCGTGCTCGGGAAGTTCTGCTTCCTCGTCCTCCAGGGCGTGGTCCAGGCGACGCTGATCTTCACCGCGGCGGCCATCTTCTACGGCGTCGACGTGGCGCCGCATTGGGTGGCCTGGCTCGCGACCTCATTCCTCGTCTCCGCCATGGCCGCCGCCCTGGCGCTGGCGGCCTGCGCCGCCGCGGCGACCCGCCAGCAGGCCCATCTCGCCTCGACCTTCGGCGTGCTCCTGCTCTCGGCGGTGGGCGGCAGCATGGTGCCGCGCTTCCTGATGCCGCCCTGGCTGCAGCAGGCCGGCTGGCTCACCCCCAACGCCTGGGCGATCGAGGCCTACCAGATGGCGCTCGGCGAGGGCTTCGCCGCGGCGCTCCCCGCCTGGGGCGTGATGATCACGGTGGCGGCCTTCGGGCTGGTGGCGGCCGTGGCGGCTGTGTCGCGGCGGGTGGTGTGAGGGGAATGGCGGGGCTTCGGCTTCCATCCGCTGTCGGGAAGGATATTCAAGTTGACGCGACCGGGTAGCGCGTTGACCACGTCACTATCCGGTCTAGCTTAATCAAAGGCGCGGCTGTCGAGGCGCGCTCGGGAGCGACACAAACATGAGTCTCGAGTCTTCAGTCGCCGTCATCGGGTCCGGTCTCGGCGGGCTCGCTGCGGCTTGCGTCAGCGCCGCTCGCGGGCACAAGGTCACGCTCTACGACAAGAACGGCTGGCTCGGCGGCAAGGCGGCGGTGCTGCACGAGGGCGGCTTCCGCTTCGACATGGGGCCGACCATCCTGACCGTGCCCAAGGTTCTGGAGCGGATCTTCCAGGAGGCCGGGCGCGACATCAACGATTACCTGGATCTGCGCCGCCTCGATCCGCAATGGCGCTGCTTCTTCGATGACGGAAGCCGTGTCGACCTGATGGCCGATGTCGCCACCATGGCGGCGGAGATGGACCGTTTCGCCCCCGGCGCCGGGGCCGGCGAGGGCTACAAGAAGTTCATCGAGATCTCCCAGCACCTCCACGGCGTGTCCGAAAAGTTCTTCTTCTGGAAGCCGGTGGAGGATCTGTTCGATACGATCGACATCCGCGCCAACATGAACCCCGGCACCCTGCGCGACGTGCTCTCTCTGCGCATGCACGCCACCGTCGCCAGCACCATCCGCGGCAAGGTCAAGGATGCGCGCCTCGCGCAGATGCTCGACCATTTCGTGCAATATGTCGGCTCCTCGCCCTACGGCGCGCCCGCGGTGCTCTGCGCGATCGCGCATATGCAGACGGCCGAGGGCGTCTGGTATCCGATGGGCGGTACCCGTGCCGTGGCCGAGGCGCTGGCCAAGCTCGCCGGGGAACTCGGCGCCACCCTGCGACCGGGCGACGAGGTCACGGGCCTCGCCATCGAGAAGGGCGCCGTCACCGGCGTTCGTACGAAGGAGGGAACAACCCCCTTCGACGCGGTGATATCCAACATGGATTCCGTTCGTACCTACCGCGAGCTCGTCGGCGGCGATGTCGGCAAGGCCTACGAGAAGAAGAGCTTCGAGCCGGCCTGCTCGGGGGTCGTGCTCTATCTCGGCCTCAACAAGCGCTACGAGCACCTCAACCACCACGACTTCGTCTTCTCCCGCGATCCGGAGGAGGAGTTCGACTACATCTACCGCAAGGGTGAGCCGGCGCCGGACCCGACCGCCTATCTCGCAGCCCCCTCCTCCACCGATCCGTCGGTGGCACCCGAGGGCGGCGAGGCGCTCTACGTCCTCGTCCACACACCCTACCTGCGGCCGCATCACGACTGGTCGAAGATGTTCCCGGCCTACCGCCAGGTGATCCTCGATAAGCTCAAGCGCACGGCGAACATGCCGGATCTCGAAGAACGCATCGTGGTCGAGCGTCACCTCACGCCGCAGGACATCCACGAGCGCTACAAGGTGCTCAACGGAGCGATCTACGGGCTTGCCTCACACGGCAAGTTCATGGGCGCCTTCAAGCCGGGCAACCGCTCGCGGCAGGTGCGCGGCCTGTATCTCGCCGGTGGCGCCGCCCATCCCGGCCCCGGAATGCCGATGGTGATGATGTCCGGCTGGATCGCGGCCGACGCCCTCGACGCCGATGCGCGCGGCGGCATCAAGACCGGCCGCAGCGCTGCGTGAGGGCTGTCGCAACCAGGGTGTCGATTTGAGCCGGGAGCCAGCGAAGGATCCCGGCGCGGCGGTGTCCGGCATCGCCTGGGCGTTCATGGTCGCGTATTTCGGCCGTTTCGTGCGCCGGCACCTGAACGCCCTGCGGCTCGCCGAATGGGGAAGGCCGGCGATCGCCGGCCATCCCGGCCCGGTCGTCGTCTATTCCAACCACCCGTCCTGGTGGGATGCGGCGATCATCATCCTGCTGGCTGACAGGCTCTTCCCGAACCGCGTCAGCTACGCGCCCTTCGATGCCAGGATGCTGGAGCGCTACGGCGTCTTCTCCCGCATCGGCGCCTTCGCCGTCGACCTCGAGTCGGCTCGTGGTGCGGCCCAGTTCCTGCGCGCCGCTCGCTCGCTCCTCTCCCGTCCCGGCACGATGATGTGGGTCACCGCGCAAGGCCGCTTCGTCGACATCCGCGTGCGGCCCCTCGGCCTGAAGGCCGGGATCGCGCATCTCCCGGAGCTCGCGCCCGATGCGGTTCTGGTGCCGCTCGCCCTGGAATACGCCTTCTGGGACGAACGAGGCGCCGAGGCTTTCGCCGCGTTCGGCAAGCCGATTCCCGCCAGAGACCTCCTCGGCTTGTCGAGGCCACAGCGCCTCGCGAGGCTTGATGACGACCTGACCGCGACCCTCGACCGCCTCAGCGCCGATGTGATCGCCCGCGACCCCGCCCCCTTCACCGATCTCGTGGCGGGCGCCAAGGGCGTCGGCGGCATCTATGATGGCTGGCGTCGGCTCAAGGCTCTCGCCGCAGGCCGCCGCTTCGACCCGGCCCACCGCGCGTCAGACGCGCCTCGGAACCCTGCCCCGTGACGCTCGTGCTCGCGCTCCTCGCTCTCGCCCTGGCGCTCCTCCCCGCGCTCCTCGCCGCGGTCAACCTGACACTGCTGCGCACGCCTGAACCCGACCCGGCCGTTCAGGGCCTCGTCTCGATCTTGATCCCGGCCCGCAACGAGGCGGAGATCATCGCGGCGACCGTCGAGGCGGCCCTGCGCAGCACCGGGATCGCCGTCGAGGTCCTGGTCGGCGACGACCATTCTGGCGACGCGACCGCCGCCATCGTGACCGCCTTCGCGGCGCGCGACCCACGTGTGCGCCTCGTCCCGGTCCCGGCCCTTCCCGAGGGATGGACGGGGAAGAACCATGCCTGCTGGGCGCTGGCGGCCGAGGCAAGGGGCGAGCACCTGCTTTTCATCGACGCCGACGTCGCCCTCGAATCGGGTGCCGCTTCCGGCCTCGCGTCCCATGCCGCCCGCGTCGACGCCACCCTGGTGAGCGGCGTGCCGCGACAGCGCATGGAAAGCCTCGGCGAGCGCCTGACCGTGCCGATGATCAACTTCCTCCTCGTCGGCTTCCTGCCCATCGCCATGATGCGTGCGTCCTTGCGCCCGTCGCTGGGGGCGGCCTGCGGCCAGCTCGTCCTGATAAATCGGGCCGTCTATGCCGAGATCGGGGGACACGGCGCCATCCGGGCAAGGCTCCATGACGGCGTATTCCTGCCGCGCGTCCTCAGAAGCGCCGGACACCGCACCGACCTCGTCGCCGGCCACGCCCTGGCGACCTGCAGGATGTATCGGAACCTGCGCGAGGCCTGGGCCGGGTTTTCGAAGAACGCCCATGAGGGCATGGCGACGCCTCGCGCTTTGCCAATCTGGACCCTGCTGCTCTTCGGCGGTCAGATCCTTCCTGCGCTGCTCGTGCTGGCGGCGATCGTCGGAATCGTCACAGGTGCGGCGGCCTTCGTCGCGGTGGCGGCCCTCGTCCTCTCTCTGGCGACCCGGGCGGCGATCACCCTCGTCACCGCCGAGCCGGCAGCGACGATCCCGTTTCATCCGATCGGCGTGGCGGTGGCGCTCGCCATCCAGTGGAACGTGCTCCTGCGCCCGCGCAAGGCCGGAGCGGCGGTCTGGAAGGGGCGCAGCTACCCCGTTGGCGGCGCGTGAGACTTTCCGGTCTCGGCGACGATCCAGGCCATCGTGTCCGGGTCGGCCTCGACCACCGGCAGATGCAGGATGATCGGCGTCTCGTAGGGATGGCGCGCCTTGAGGGCGGCAGCTAGCGCCGGCCCCAGGCTCTCGCGGGTCTTGACGATGGCGGCGACCTCCTCCCCCCGCTCTACTGCGCCCTTCCAGGCATAGACCGAACTCATGGCGTGGAGAACGTTGACGCAGGCCGCAAGCCTGGCGCGCACCAGCTCCTCACCGACGACCAGCGCCGTCTCGCGGTCCGGAAAGGTGGTGTAGACGAGGAGCGGACGCTCCATGCTATGAGACTCCATGACGGGTGCGGTGCGCCCGGATTGAGATCTCGCGGGCGGCCCCCGCGTCAAGAAGGCGGATGCATGGCCCAGCCGCGGCGCTTCCATCGGATCGCCTTCATCGCGAGCCCGACGCCGGATGCACGCCAGGCCGCAGCGGCGCTGATGCGGCGCTACGACCATGTGGCGCCGGAGGAGGCGGATATTGTCGTGGCGCTCGGCGGCGATGGCCTGATGCTCCAGGCGCTGCACCGTTTCATGGAGGCCGGTACACCGATCTACGGCATGAATCGCGGTACCGTCGGCTTCTTAATGAACGAGTTCCGCGAAGACGGACTGATCGAGCGCCTGGAGAACGCGCAGCTCAGCATCATCCACCCGCTCGTGATGGAGACCGTCGACATCGAGGGGCGCAAGCACGTCGCGCGCGCGCTTAACGAGGTCTACATGCTTCGCCAGACCCACCAGACGGCGAAGCTCACAATCTCGGTGGACGGCCATGTCCGCCTTCCCGAGTTGATCGCAGACGGCGTGCTCGTGGCCACCCCGGCCGGATCCACAGCCTACAACCTCTCGGTCGGCGGTCCGATCCTGCCGCTCAACGCGCAACTCCTCGCTCTGACCCCGATCTCGGCCTTCCGGCCCCGGCGCTGGCGAGGGGCGCTTCTGCCCGATTACGCCCGCATCCGCGTCGAGGTGATCGAGCCCCAGCACCGGCCGGTGGCGGCAGTTGCCGACCATACCGAGTTCCGCCGCGTCTCCACCGTCGAGACTTGGCTCGATCAGGAGACCGACCTCGTCCTTCTGCACGACCCCGACCACAGCCTCGACGAGCGCATCCTTCGCGAGCAGTTCGGGTGACGTGAGGCCGGTTCAGGCCGCGAGCCGCTCCCGGTCGCCGCGGTAGCTCGCCACCAGGGCGTCCGAGATGGTGTCATCGATGGCAGCAAGCGCGGCGATGTCTTCGACGGCTTGCTCTTCGATCAGGCGAACTTCGACGGCAAGATCTTCGACGGCAAGATCTTCGACGGCAAGATCTCGGGCAGTCTCGGCTTTGTCCTGATCCGCCGGCGAGACAGGATTGCCCAGGACTGTCACGTTGAACCCGTCGAGGGCCGCGGCCACGGCGTCAAAGCCGATCATGGCGGCCTTGCCGGCCGGCGTCGCTTCGAGGTCGGCGTATTCAAGAGCCTTCGCCTTCGGTGCCTTCAGATCCGGGGCGTCCGCACCCGGGATCTCGGCATCCGGCGCCTTGGTAATCCTGGCCTGGGCGTCTCGCCACTCCGCATCGACGACCTCGGCTTCGAGCCGGGTCTTCTCCTCGGCCTGCGCAACCTCGCCAAGGGACTTGGCGACGGTGCGGGCCTCGTGGCGGGCGGCTTCCGCCTCGTAGCGCGCCAGCAGGGCCAGCACGCTGGCGGCTTCGGCGAAGGGCATCGTCTCGCAGGCGGTCAGCGCCCGCTCGATCATACGACGGGAGAGGGCAAGCTCCGAGAGGTCGGTGCGACCGCGAACCGTTTCGCGCCACGCCGAGAGGGCACCGGAGAAAGCTGGAAGCAGCGCCTCGGGCAGGCCGGCACGGCGGTGCAGGGCGACGAACCCGGCGCCCGACCCGTCCAGCATCAGGCCGGCGACGCGATTGATGCTCAAGCCCGTGAGGTCGGCTAGGGCCGCTTCGACGAAGGCCATCCGGCAGGACAGGATAGCCCTGAGCAGCAGGCCGGAATTGAGCTCGCCGGTGCGGCGCAGATGCGTGACAAGGCGGGCAAGCTCGATCGGGTGAGCGTCGACGCTGAAGGCGAGGGTGGCGCGCTCGCGCGCTTCCCGGCTGGCGCGCTCGCTGCGAACAGGCGTGAGCCAGCCCGACGAGACCGCGAAGGAAGCCAGGGTCTCGGCGAGCCGGGCGGTGACCGCCTGGCGGACTTCGAGCGGCAGGCCGGGACGGGCGAGCAGAGCTTCGCGCAAGGCGGCGGCATCGCCGTGCCGGGCGACCATCCGCAGAAGGCTTCCGGTGGTGACTTCGGCCTCGTGGTTGCCGGCCAGCGCGACGAGCGATTGCACGCCGCCGAGTTCGGCCAATGCTCCGGCCACGGCGTAGCTGAGGCGATCGCGGCCGGCGATGGCAGCGCGGACGGTCTCGCAGCCGATCGCCACGCCATCGACGAGGTCGGCGTCGCTGAGCACCGGCGAGCGGTTCAGGACCAAGGCGGCGATGTCGGGCTGGTCGGAGGCGAGGGCGACGATGAGGGACCGCGGGGCGGTGGCGCAACTGGCGCAAGCCGTGGCGAGCGCCCTCCTGACCTGATGCGAGGGATCGTCGAGGAGGCCGATCAGGGCGGTCTTGGCGTCCAGGGCCTCGTCGGGTCCGAGGGCGCCGTAGAGGAGGGCTCGCGCCAGTTGCGTCGCCGCCTCCGCCCGGTGGGCCGCCGAATCGTGCTGGGTCCAGGCGAGGAACTGGCGGATGATCATGGACCGCTCCGGGTCGTGTAGAGAGAAGGAACGAGGGCACCCGCCTGCCTGCTGACGGGCGCCGCGAACTCGGCCGGCCTGCGCGGCGGCAGGGGCGAGCCGACGAGGGCGACGGAAACCATGGCGGTTTCGGGCGCCGCAGGGACAGCAGCGACCTCGGCGGGCTCGCTTCGCGTCGCCGCCTGATCGGAGCGCGGGAAGTAGCTCGGAGCGCTGCGGGCGGCCTCGGCCGCGCCACGGCCCTGCCACAGCCTGGCGACGCCGTCGGAGACGGCGCCCTGGCGCCGGTCTGTCTGGAACATCGAGCGCAATCCGCCTCCGTCGAGCGACGCGTAGGCGGTGGCGCCCGATGGCAGGTCGGTGACGCTGGAGGCGGCCGGGGACGCGCTGACCGGCCCGGTCTTCTGGCTCGTGCTCAGAAGGGCGTAGAGTTCGGCCGCACCGCGCGGCCGGCCGGCTTTGTCGTAGAACAGGCTTCGATTGGCGGCTGCCGCCTCCGGCATGTCGAGGGCGGCGGCACGGGCCGGGCTCACCTGGGCGGTGTTGATGAGGGAAGCGGCGCCGCGGGCGCCGAGAACGTGGGCGGCATAGAGGTCGCCGCTGGTGGGTTCGCGGCCGAGGGCGGCCCCGAGGCTATCGCGGTTCGCCTGGGTCAAGGCGCCCGCCATCGTCGCCGCGATGGTGGGATCGCGTCGCAGGTCCAGGATTGACTGGCGCGCCGCCGGGTCCTGGACCGTGTAGGTCCCGTCCGATCTGGCGGTGATCGCGTCGGCATAGGTCGAGAGGCCGAGCTTCGGCCCGGCATTCTTCATGACGCCGAGCCAGGTCTGCTCGATGAACTGGAACAGCCCGGTGGCCGAGGACGTGCCGGCCTTGGCGCTCGGGTCGAGACCGGATTCCCGCTTTGCGGTGGCGAGGAGATAGTCGAAGCCGGCGCCGGAGGTCTGCGCACCCTCGCGGATGGCATCGACTACGCCCGCATTGGCCGCACCCCGGGCGACCGTGTCGCGGCTGGCGCTGGTCTCCCTGGTGGTCGCGGGGGGCGTGGTGAAAAGGTACATGCGCCGTCCGAACGAGAGCGCGGCCGGTTTCGGCGATGCGCGCGAGGCGCGGCAGGCCGCCCCTCGATCGCGCGATGTTGTGTTGCTTATGGTAAAGGAAGACTGAAGGCGCTGCTAAGCCGTTCATTCATTGCAAGTCTTGGGTGGTGAAAGTCTTGATCGGTCCATGCGCGCGATCCTGATCGTCGGGCCGGATGAGCCGGCCATCCCTGGCAGCGAGGTCTATGTCCGCGTGGCGGACAATGGCCTTCCCGCCGCTTTGGCGCCGCACGCGGCCGGCTTCGCGATGTCCGTTCCCGGCGGCGGTCGGGACGTCGCCCGCCTTGGCTGCCACCTCGCCGTCCACGAGGCCGAGGCCGGACTACCCGATGGATCGACCCGTATCCTGGCGCTGGTCGAGTGCGCTGCGGCCGTGCTGGCGCTGCCGAGTCTCGTCAGGTCGAGCCCGCGCCTATGCGGCATCGCCTGGGACGCCGAGGCTTTGGCCCGCGATATCGGTACACGGGGGGGGCGAGACGCGAATGGTACGCTGATCCCGCCGCTGGCGCTGGTTCGCAGCCAGGTGCTGCTGGTGGCTGCGGCGGCCGGTGTCGAGGCGCTCGTAGCCGCGGGTTCGGACGAGGCGCCCCTCGCTGATGTCGAGGCGGCTGCCTGCGATGGGTTCGAGCGCCGATGATTGCGGTCGGCCGAAGGTTCGAAAGCTGTCTTGCCCTACTGCCCCGCTCCCGGCGGCCGCTTCAGCTCGAAGCGGTTCTCTTCCGAGACGGCGAAATAGTCGAAATAGCCGCCGCGCAGGATCGGCCGCATCGCGCCGGTCTCGACCCGGCCATCCTTGATGAAGGCGTCGTCGATATAGATCGAGACCACCTGTCCGATCACCATGAAGTGGTTCGCCCTGCCGCCATTCAGGGGGCTGAGCGGTACGGTCTGGACCCAGCGGCACTCGATCGCCGCCGGCGCCTCGGCGACACGAGGCGGGCGGACCTTTCGCGATGGGGCCGGCGTCAGGCCGGCAAAGGGGAATTCGCTCTCGCCACGCGGCAGCGGCGCCGAGGTCGCGTTCATGGCTTCCCTCAGGCCGAAGGTGGCGAGGCTGCAGACGAACTCGCCCCCCTCCTCCGCGAAGGTCATGGCGTCCTTCCGCCCGGCGGAGGAGAACATCACCATGTCGGGGTCGCTGGCGACGGCGTTGAAGTAGGAATAGGGAGCGAGGTTCACCGCACCTTGCCTGTTCATCGCGCTGATCCAGCCGATCGGCCGCGGCGCCACCAGGGCTTTGAGCGGATTGTGCGGCAGGGTCCGGTCGGCGGCATCGTAATGCATCGGCTCAGATCCGGGTGACGATGGCGTCGAGCTCCGGCCTCGGCCGGTCGGGCGGGACCTCTTTGGCGCGCCCGATATGGACGAAGCCCGCCATCCGCTCGCGCGGTTCGAGGCCGAGCGCGTCGAGCACCCTCCGGTCGTAGGCGAACCATTCGGTCAGCCAGGCGGTCGAGAAGCCCGCGGCGTTGGCGGCGACGACGAGGTTCATGGTCGCGGCTCCGGCCGAGAGCACCTGCTCCCATTCCGGAATCTTGATGTGAGGCCCCGCCCGCGACACAACCGCCACGACGCAGGGCGCATGGGCGAGGCGGCGTTGCTCGATGTCGAGCCGGGCCGCGTCGGCTTCGGGATGGTCGGCGGCGTAGGCCTTGGCGATGACTGCGCCGATACGGGTGCGCGCCTCGCCCTCGATGACGATGAAGCGCCAGGGCGCCAGCTTGCCGTGGTCCGGCACGCGGGAGGCGATCGTCAGGATCGCGTCGAGCTCGGTCCGGCTCGGGCCGGGCTCGTTGAGGTTGAGGGGCGGCACGGAGCGGCGAGCGCGCAGAAGGTCGAGGGTCGCTGTCATCGGGTCGCTTCGAGAGAGGGTGCAGGGGATTGCTACCGCTTTATCCTCCTGCGGAGCGCCTGTCGCCCGCACAGACTCCCATCTTCGTCACGGAGCCGCCATGGTCGCGCGGCATGGCGGTTCGCTTATGGTCCCTCATGCGGTGAAGGCTCGATGTCCGCGCTTGTGCTGAAACTCGGCCGGCCCTTCGGTTTCACCGCTCTCGCGATTGTGGCGGCCATTGCGGCGGCGAAGGCACAGGACAACGGCATTCCCAACCGTGGCAGCGGCCTGCCCTCGCCGTCGATCACAGGCCCGCAGCTGCCTCCCCCTGCCGCGGAAGGCGCGACGACGCTGAACCTCTCGGCGATGCTCGCCGGCAGCGACCGAACCCTGCGCTCGGGCCTCGCCTGGCGCATCTACGAAGACCCGGCAGAGGGCGTACGCCCGGCGATCGTCGCGCGTTCGGACTTGGCCGATCCGAGCTTCACCCTGGCGCCCGGTGCCTACGTGGCCACGGTCACCTACGGGTTCGCCAGCGCCTCGAAGCGTGTCGTCCTGTCGGGCCCGGCCATGGCCGACCAGATCAGGATCAATGCCGGCGCGCTCAGTCTTTCGGGAGCGATCGGCGACATGAAGATCGCGGGCAGCGACCTCGCCTTCTCGATTTTCGTGCCGATCGGCGCCAACTCAGAGGGGCGCCTCGTCCGAAGCGGCGTCAAGGCCGGAGAGCTGATCCGCCTGCCCGAGGGCACCTACCACGTGGTCTCGACCTATGGCGGATCGAATGCGATCCAGCGGGCCGACCTCAAGGTCGATGTCGGCAAGGTCACCGAGGCGACCCTCAACCATCGCGCCGCCACCTTGACCCTGAAGCTCGTGGCCGCCCCCGGCGCGGAAGCCTTCGCCGGCACCGCCTTCAGCGTGCTGACGCCGGGCGGCGACACCATCCGCGAGGCGATCGGCGCCTTTCCGACGGTGACCCTGGCTGAGGGCGACTACGTGCTGATCGCCCGCCACGACGGGCAGGTCTACACCCGCGAGTTCAAGGTCGACAGCGGGCTCGACCGGGACATCGAGGTGATCGCCAAGGCGGGGTAGAGCTGCCCCCCCCGTCCGATCGGTCGGCTCGAGCGGCCTTCGTTCGCGTAGAGAGGTCGCGAGCCAAAGCGGGGCCGAGAGTTCGGCATCCGCGAACGCCACGGCGAACAAGATCCGCCACGACTCAGTCCCGGGCGCGTCATGTGATCCGGGTCAGCACGTCCTCTTTCCACAGCGCGTGGTGGAGAATGGCCATCGCCGCGTGACCGAGCACCACGGCAAGGAGGAGAAAGCCCAGCCAGTAGTGGAGCAGGTCCCCCGGGACCATCATCCAGGCGATCTTGTCGTCACGTCCCGGCATGAGCGGGATGCCGTACGGTGCGAAGGCCTTACCCGACCCGTACTGGCGCATCAGGGAGATTCCCGGCACGACGACCATCAGGGCGTAGATGACGGCATGGCCGGCCGTCGCGGCGCGGCCGAGGCGACCGGGATGGGGCGTGCGCCGTCTCAGATTGGCCAGACCCCAGGCCCCCCGGAGCAGCACCAGGGTGAAGAGCGTGAAGCCCAAGGTGAAGTGGGACCCGCCGACCAAACGCGTGAGAGCCGTGTCGCCGATGCTCACGTACAGCAAAGCTCCGGCAAACTGCCAAGCGAAGAGCACAGCCATCAACCAGTGGAAGCCACGGCTGACGGCGCCATATCGCTGCGGCGTATCGAGCAAGCCGGTCATCGCCATTCCTCTTGACGCTCGGGCGCCTGCCAGGACGCACCATTCCAAGGCCTAGGCGACGGCCGGATCGGGTTCGTTCGTCAGGGCCCGAAACCGTCTCCGGGGGTGGGGTGGTGGGGAGCCCCCTGTTTAGGGGGCAGGGCTTCGCTCGTGCTGTCCGTCCAAGCTCACCCCCTCGCTCGGCACCGTCGCGGCAACGGCATCCGCCCGCCTGCGATCCGGCGAGGTCGCCTCGGTGAGGAGGCCGGCCAGAGCCTGATCGAGGGCGACGGTGCGCGTCTGCTGGCTGCCGAGCCGGCGGATCGAGACGGTGCGCTCCTCGCCCTCCTTGCGGCCAACGACGAGCATCACCGGCACCTTGGCGAGCGAATGCTCGCGGACCTTGTAGTTGATCTTCTCGTTGCGCAGGTCGCCCTCGACCCTGAGGCCCGCCCGGTCGAGGGTGGCGATGACCTCGCGGGCATAGGGGTCCGCATCCTGCGTGATCGTGGCGACCACGACTTGGACCGGCGCCAGCCAGAGCGGGAAATGCCCGGCGAAATGCTCGATCAGGATGCCGGTGAAGCGCTCGAGCGAGCCGCAGATCGCCCGGTGGACCATCACGGGCGCTTTCTTCTGGCTGTCGGCGTCGACGTAGAACGCGCCGAAGCGTTCGGGCAGGTTGAAATCGACCTGCGTCGTGCCGCATTGCCAGTCGCGGCCGATGGCGTCGCGCAGCACGTACTCGAATTTCGGCCCGTAGAAGGCGCCCTCGCCCGGATTGATCGACGTCCTGATCCGGCCGCCCGACTGCTCCTCGATCTGTGCCAGCACGCGGGTCATCACCTCCTCGGCATGATCCCAGAGCGCGTCCGAGCCGACCCGCTTCTCGGGCCGGGTCGAGAGCTTCACGACGATCTCCTCGAAGCCGAAATCGGCATAGGTCGAGAGGATGAGGTCGTTGATCTTGAGGCATTCCGCGGCGAGCTGGTCCTCGGTGCAGAAGACATGGGCATCGTCCTGCGTGAAGGCGCGCACCCGCATCAGCCCATGAAGGGCGCCCGAGGGCTCGTAGCGTGAGACGGCGCCAAATTCCGCCATCCGCAGAGGCAGATCGCGGTAGGACTTCAGACCATGCTTGAAGATCTGGACATGGCCGGGGCAGTTCATCGGCTTGATCGCGAAGACACGGTCGTCCTCGGTCTGCGTGACGAACATGTTCTCGCGGTACCAGTCCCAGTGGCCGGAGGTCTCCCACAGGGCCTTGTCCAGGATCTGCGGCGCGTTGACCTCGGCATAGTCGCCGCGAAGGCGCCGGCGCATGTAGCCGATCAGCTCCTGGAAGACGCTCCATCCCTTGGCGTGCCAGAACACGACGCCGGGCCCCTCCTCCTGGAAGTGGAACAGGTCCATCTCTCTCCCTAAGCGCCGGTGGTCGCGGCGCTCGGCCTCCTCGAGGCGGTGGAGGTAGGCGTCGAGGTCCTCCTTCGTCGCCCAGGCGGTGCCGTAGATGCGGGTCAGCATCGGGTTGTTGGAATCGCCGCGCCAATAGGCGCCGGCAACCCGCATCAGCTTGAAGGCGGTACCGACCTTGCCCGTCGAGGTCATGTGCGGCCCGCGGCAGAGGTCGAACCAATCGCCCTGGCGGTAGATCTTGAGGTCCTCACCGGCGGGGATCGTGTCGACGAGCTCGACCTTGTAGGCCTCGCCCTTCTCCGCGAAGAGGCTTCGCACCTCGTCTCGCGACCAGATCTCCTTGGTGAAGGGCGCATCGCGCGCGATGATCTCGCGCATCTTCGCCTCGATCTTGGGCAGGTCGTCGGGCGTGAACGGCTCGTCGCGCGCGAAGTCGTAGTAGAAACCGTTCTCGATCACCGGGCCGATCGTCACCTGCGTCCCCGGCCACAGGGCCTGCACGGCCTCCGCGAGCACGTGAGCGCAGTCGTGGCGGATGAGTTCGAGGGCGCGCGGGTCCGCGCGGTCGAGGAATTCGATGGCGGCGTCGCGGTCGATCGGATCGTCGAGATCGTGAACCACGCCGTCGAGGGCCATCGCCACGGTGCGCTTGGCGAGCGACTTGGCGATGCCCTCGACTACCGCGCGTCCGGTCGTTGCCGCCTCGACGCTGCGTGAATTGCCGTCGGGAAATGTCAGGATGGGCATCGCGTCTCGTCTCCTTCGCTCACTCCTGCGAACGAGGCAGGTAAGCGGGCATGTCTCTGTCCAACCGATGGAACAGGCGTAGCCCTTTAGACCGAAACCGGACGGGACGGAATCGGCGGTTGAGGTGCTGCGGGGGGACCCCCGCCCCCGAGTACCATCAACCGATCTAGCTAGGTCATCAAATGAAAGAAGTTCGTTTGTGCAATTATGAATTGTTTTACTGGCCGCATGATATCTTATTTAAGCGTTATCAGCATATCGCCAAAGAAAAATCATCATAAGTATTATCGAATGAACTACCTATAATATAGGTAATAATTTAGAGAAATTTATAGATGGTTTGAATAATATCCGTTGAAATATCGGAGGATATTACATGAATCTATTCGGCCACTATGATGAATTCGTTGAGGCTATCGGACGCTCCCAGGCATTGATCGAATTTGCGCCTAATGGAACCGTCCTGACGGCCAATCCGAATTTTCTGAAGGTGGTCGGCTACGGCCTCGATGAGATCAAGGGCCGTCACCATCGCACCTTCGTCGATCCGAGCGAACACCACAGTCTGGACTATCAGGTGTTCTGGTCGGAACTCGCGACCGGCGCCTTCAAATCTGGCGAGTATCGGCGACTTTCAAAAAGCGGGAAGCCGATCTGGCTTCAGGCGACTTACAATCCGATCCTCGACCGGAACGGCAGAACCCGGAAGATCATCAAGATCGCCGCCGACGTGACGGAGCAGCACGCCGTCTCTACCGATGCCAAGCGCAAACTCAGAGCCATCGACCATTCGCGCGCCTCCATCGAGTTCGATCCCTCGGGCAACATCCTCGATGCCAACGCAAAGTTTCTCGACCTGATCGGCTATCGGCTGGAGGAGATCCGGGGCAAGCACCATCGCATCTTCCTGGACGAGGCCGAACCGGACCGCAGGGACGACGAGGCCTTCTGGACGTCGCTCCTGCGTGGTGACTATCAGGCGGTTGAGGCCAAGCGGCTCGGCAAGGACGGTCGCGAACTCTGGCTCCAGGCGATCTACAATCCGATTTTCGACGAAGGCGGCCGCCCGGTCAAAATCGTGACCTACGCGACCGATGCAACCAAGGTGGTCCGGGAGCGGCGCGAACGGGCCGAGGCTCAGGCCTCTATCCAGTCCAGTCTTGACGACATCGACCGGAGCATCGCGAGCGTGGCGAGCCAGGTTTCGAGCACGGCCGACGCTGCTGCCGAGACCTCCTCGAACGTCCAGGCCGTGGCGGCTGGCGCCGAAGAATTCGCGGCGTCCATCGAGGAACTGAGCCGCCATGCGGTCGAGGCCAGGGCGGCCAGCGATCATGCGGTCCTGCAAGCCGAAGAAGCCGGCGTGATCATCGGAGGATTGACCCAAGCGGCCGAGCGTATCGGGCACGCCGTCACGGCCATTCGCGCCGTTGCCGACCAGACCAACCTTCTGGCCCTCAACGCCACCATCGAGGCGGCGCGCGCTGGCGAGGCCGGCCGCGGCTTCGCCGTGGTCGCCACCGAGGTGAAAGCGCTCGCCAGTCAATCTTCGAAGACGACGGAAGAGATCGGCGCCCTGATCGCCGACGTCCAAGGTTCGACCGATCAGGCGGTGGCGGCGATCCGAACCGTCACGGCCGTGATCCGGCACTTGAGCGAGATCTCGCTCAGCGTCTCATCCGCGGTGACCCAACAGGCGGCGGTCACACGTGACATGTCCCTGAACATGCAGACCGCGGCGAACGGTGTCGAGCGCGTCCGCCAGAATACGAGTGCGATCGCCGCGGCGACCCAGGAGGTGGGCTCATCGGTCAGCACGATGACTCAGGTCGCCCGCAAGCTGGCGTGATTTCTCATTGGGACAAAGACCGGACGTCGGCTTGCAACAGAACCATAACCGGGTCGGTCCGTTCGATCGTGTCCTCGACCTGCCGCAGGCCGGCTCGCATTCCGGCTGGCGCCAAGGACGGCCGATCCGCCGTGTGGGACCACGAACAGGGCGGCGGTCTAGCCGCGACTCCTCAGCTTGCACCGGCCACGCCTTTGAGGCGATCCAGGCCGAAGACATGGTGGCAGGCAACCGAACGGCTCAGATCCCCTTCTCCTCGTTCGACAGGCAGGTCGGCGGGGCACTGGCGATACGAGATCGCTGCCGGTGCTGAGGGCGATGACGGGGTGGGTGAACGATCACCCCTCCTCCGCCACGGTCTCGCACGAGAATGATGAAGGCGGTGCCTCGACCCCCCGCCAGCGGCCATAGGCCCAGGGGCGGTGCCAGGCTGCGCGAGGCGAAAGAGTTTCCGGGACGAGGTCGATGCCGTCGGTACCCCATGGACCGCACCGGCAGATCCGGGCGACGCCGATCCAGCTTCCCGCCCAGAGGCCGTGCCGCTGGATCGCCTCGTCGGTATAGGTCGAACAGGACGGCCAGTGCCGGCATTGGCGCCCGATGAGGCTCGACAGGGTGAGCTGATAGCCCCGGATGGCCCAATGCGCGGCGCGGCGCGTCATTCTACTCTGCGGCCTGACGCCGCGCGGCGACCTGATCGAGGGCGTCGACCACGGCGTCGAAGGTGAGGAGCGTTGAGGCATGGCGTGCCTTGAAGTCGCGCACCGGTTCGAGGACGGCGAGATCCGCCCAGTCGCCGTCCGGTGCCGGGCCGTTCTCCTTGAGCATCCGCCGCATGATCTCGCGGATCTCGCGCAGGCTCTCGGCCGAGGCGCCGACCACGTGGCGGGCCATGATCGAGGACGAGGCTTGGCCGAGGGCGCAGGCCTTCACCTCGTGGGCGAAATCGCTCACCCGGCCGTCCTCATCGAGGGCGATGTCGACTGTCACGGTGGAGCCGCAGAGCTTGGAGTGGGCGCTGGCTCTGGCCTGGGGCATATCGAGCCGCCCGAGGCGCGGGATGTCGGCGGCCAGTTCGAGGATGCGGCGGTTGTAGATGTCATCGAGCATTGGTCGAACGTCTCCCACACACCACGCGCATCATCTTGGTCGCCCCGGCTCGCCTTCGTGGGCGCCGGTTCCGCGCCGAGCGCATTGCACGTTGGCCTCAGAACGACGATATAAGCGCCACTCTGCCGTTTCGCGAGGATCCGGCTCGTCGAACAGTGCCGCGCCCACGGCTCTGAAGACCGCATCGTTCGGGCGCTTGCCGGTCTCTGAGACGGTTCGACGATGTACGTAAAGCCCGACTCGACTACGATGAAGTCCCGTGTCGCGCGGGCGGGAGATGCCATGGATGCCGCGCTCAAGTCCCTCTCGTATCGCTTGAACGAGAGCCAGGACCGTCCCGAACTCCTTCCCGCCGTGGTCGATCCCGCCGACCGGCGCAACGACAACGCCCCCGTCGAGGTGGCGCCGCTGCCGGCTTCCGCAGAGCGGGTGCCGACCGAGATCGCCCTCGGCCGCCCGAGCCGCGAGGAGGCCGAGGCCGCCGTTCGCGTGCTCCTGCGCTGGGCCGGCGACGACCCGAACCGCGAAGGCCTGCTCGATACGCCCGCCCGCGTCGCCAAGGCCTACGAGCAGATCTTCTCCGGCTACCGCCAGGACGCCGATTCCCTGCTCGAGCGGGTGTTCGAGGAGGTCGAGGGCTATTCGGACATCGTGCTCGTTCGCGACATTCCGTTCTATTCGCATTGCGAGCACCACATGGTGCCGTTCATGGGTCTCGCGCACATCGCCTACTATCCGAGCAAAGGCGTCGTCGGCCTGTCGAAACTCGCCCGCGTGGTCGACACCTTTGCCAAGCGGCTGCAGACGCAGGAGACCATGACGGCGCAGATCGCCGACGTGATCGAGAGCATCCTGAAGCCCCGCGGCGTCGCCATCATGGTGGAGGCCGAGCACCTCTGCATGGCCATGCGCGGTGTCCAAAAGGCTGGCGTCTCGACCCTGACCACGCAGTTCCGCGGCGTGTTCAAGGATGATTCCAGCGAGCAGGTCCGCTTCCTCACTCTCGTGCGCAGCAAGTCCTGACGCGACGGGTGTGGCCGGGCCGAGCACGATGACCGATCGGACCTCCCGCTTCGCAGGCCCCGGTTCGCGCCCCGAGGTCGAGGAGGGCACGGCCTTCACGCCCCGTTTCGACGCGCAAGGCTTGATCGCCTGCATCGCGGTCGATGCGCAGGACGGCCGCGTCCTGATGATGGCGTACATGAACGCCGAATCCCTGGCGCGGACCCTGGAGACGGGCGAGGCCTGGTACTGGTCGCGCTCGCGGGCGGAACTCTGGCACAAGGGCGCCACCAGCGGGCAGATCCAGCGGGTCGTCGAGATGCGGGTCGATTGCGACCAGGACACGCTCCTGATCACCGTGGAGGTCGGAGGCGACGGCGGGTGCTGCCACACGGGGAGGCGCGACTGCTTCTACCGCATCGTCGCGTTCGATCCCGCCACCGGTAGGGCGAGCCTCGGAACCGCTTCGTGAGTTGGGACGGCCTGCCCTATCGCGGCCCCGCGCTTTATCGCGAGGGTTTCGCGCCCGGGATGGTGGAGCCGGTTGCGATTCCGGCACCGCGCGTGCCGCGGATCGGGCTGGCGCTCGGCGGCGGCTCCGCGCGGGGTTGGTCGCATATCGGCGTCATCGAGGTTCTGGAGGAAGCCGGCATCCACCCTGACGTGGTGGCGGGCTGCTCGATCGGCGCCGTGGTCGGGGGCTGCTATGCTGCCGGCAAGCTCGGCATCCTCAAGGATTTCGCACTGTCGCTCACCCGGCGCAGCGTGATGGGCCTGATCGACGTGCGGCTCGGCTCGGGGCTGATCGCCGGCGACCGCCTGAAGCGGCGGCTGCAGCGGGACCTCGGCGACCGCCGCATCGAGCATCTCCCCATACGTTTCGCCAGCGTCGCCACGGCGCTGGGCAGCGGAGAGGAGGTCTGGCTGAGAAGCGGACCGCTGGTCGAGGCGATGCGCGCCTCCTACGCGCTGCCGGGCATCTTCCCGCCCGTGCGGCTCGACGCGAAGCTCCTGATGGACGGGACGCTGGTGAACCCGGTGCCGGTCAAGGTCGCGCGCGCCCT
>FSSH01000499.1_pt1 | contig 62411 bp, 55 predicted proteins | sample 1166101 | NCBI WGS metagenome assembly FSSH01 (sample SAMEA32972668, study PRJEB13176) | freshwater metagenome | biome: Drinking water system; feature: Biomass in drinking water that filtered by 0.45 um membrane; material: drinking water | place: USA | collected 2012-12-20 | depth 0 m | reverse complement strand
GCGTCAAAAAGCGCCCATTGCTGATTCTTGCCCAGCATTTTGAGCCAGTCGCCGCGCATCCGGTCTGCAACCAGAGCGCCGTCGTAACGCGACAGGAAATAGCGGATATTCGCGTTATCGGTGGTGCGCAGCAGCATGCGTTGCTGGTAGTAATCCACATAAGGCCATAGCACATGGCGTTGCAATCGCGCGGCGGATTCATCGAGGCGCTTGGCATTGCCCGTCTGGAATGCTTCCCGTGCAGTTAAGAAATCAGCATCCTGGCTGGCTGATGACGTTCCCAAATAAGCTAAAAGGATTAGTCCAACAAGATAATTTCTCATAGCTTTTAACCGGATAAAATCAAGGAAGGGTAATTAAGAAACGGATGACAACTATTTTACAACGAATCAAGCGGGAAGAGCATTGCAAAGTACCGGTGCGGGATGGACGCAAGGATACGTACGTGGAGCGGGGTGTGTGTTCCGGTCAGGCAAGTCTTTCCGCCTTATGGATTATTTGTTCATAGTACAGCGGTTCTCGATATCCGCCATGATGGAATCGGCGTAGCTAAGGTCTGACTTCACGATGGCGCCAAAGTAGGGATGCCGGTAGAGATCGGTAAAGTCGCGCATGAGATCGCACCAGTCTTCCAGCACAATGAACTCGTTGCTCCTGAGATGGTACGAGCTGATGCGCGGTTCAAGGAATGCCAGCGCCCATTGATTGACGCGCTCAGTATCTGCGGGACTGAAATCCTGCGTGTCGTTGCGCTTTGCCCGTGCTATCAGGTCCGCAAGCTCTTGCTCCGATGCAACGGCCAGATGCGCTTGACTGATTAACCCCGCGAGCGATAGCTGATGGGCGATCTGAATCGCCTCGCGATTCTGTTGCAGCTCAAATACCACCAGCACCATGCCCGCTACCACGGCAAGGTTGGTGACAATCGTGATCAGCCGTTCAATTTTCATTGGTATTCTTGATTATTATTCTGCATCCGGTCTTTTCGGTATTTTTTGCCAGCGACGCTTATAGCTTGTGTGTCATGGGATGCTTCCCTAACGCTTTTTTTTCTGGTTATTTTAGACTGTTACCGATAAGGCGTAACTGCATTATCAAGACAGGAACATCGTCTTTAATGATACTCCATAGCGTATCGTTATCAATTCCGAGAAACCGTGAATAAGCCGGTTGCGGGTTGCAATTACCTGCCGCCAAGGCACTGTGCTAAAGGTTTTTTGTATTTCATCTGGTATATGCGTTGCAGCTTCTCCGATAAGTTCGAGGTTTCGAACAGTGGCGTCGTAATTCAAACTCGAAGCCACAAACGCTGCTTGATCCAATCCTTCCGTATAAATCAGTACCTTTTCCGCACAGCCAATCATATCATCGAGATAAAACCGCCATTCGCGTTCAGACATCAATCGCTTCTCTCTCAATAAAGGGCTTTAATTCAGGGCGTAATGCTTTCTCAGTGACTAAGTCAACCGGACGACCTAATTGATCTTCCAGCAAAAATTGCACGCCAAAATATTTCTTCGATGTCGCCGGTCCGTCAAAAGCGATCACAATATCGATATCGCTATTTTCTCCCGTTTCATCACGCGCGGTGGAGCCGAACAGAACCAAGCGCGTTACGCCGAAACGTTCGATTAAGTCAGGCTTGAGTGTGCGTAAAGTGTCGAGAACTTGCTGGCGGTTCATCATGTTGTGTGATCAGAATTAACATTATCAGAATGCCGCTATGCTACCGCATCGTCAACAAAATTTGCGCAAAATAGCTTGAACTCCACTTTCCTATCGCAACCTGATATCGTATAGGCATGAAAGTAAATGAAGTCTTGAATATTCTGAAACAAAATGGCTGGTATCTTGCCACTACGCGTGGAAGTCATCGCCAATTCAAACACCCCGTAAAAAGCGGTCGCGTAACCGTATCCGGTAAGCCCGGGGATGATTTGGCCCCCGGCACTTTAAACAGCATACTTAAGCAAGCAAAACTCAAGGAGTGAATTATGCGTTATGCAATCGTTGTTGAACAAGCAGGAAATAACTATTCGGCGTATGTCCCAGATTTACCAGGATGCATTGCAACCGGATCAACCATTGAGGAAACGGAGCGGGAAATTCGCGAAGCCATCGAACTACATATCGAGGGAATGATGGAAGACGGTTTACCCATACCGCAACCAACCAGCATCGTTCAATACATCGAAGTTCCCGCATGATGGGATTTCATAACGCATCAACTAGCTCCAAAGAGATCGTTTCTTTTTTTACCAGGGCAACTGTAGAGCGAAAGCCTGGCAAGGTGTTCCACCAGAAGCTGAAAAATGTACAGTGTAGTGTTGCAAACGGTGGAACACTCTAATGGGCTTCCGTCTTAGGGACTTACGGGTTACGTATTGCAAACCAGGAGAAGGGAAAATTCAAAGCAATTCAAAAAATCTTTTTTTTCCTATTTTTGAGTATTTAATATTGACTCCTCGACTCATAAGTTCTGCGATTATCTCATTTTGTATTGCTCCCAATGAGGTATGTACGCCACTGATCTCATCTGCGATCTCTTTAGGACTGAACCTATAAGGTCTCGTTTTGCATATTTGGCTTTGTTTTTCTAGCCAGGTAATTGCCTTGTTCTTAAGTTCTGTATGGGTCATGCTTTTTCCATCAAGGCTACTTTAATCTGAGCATCAAGTCATTCGCCCTATCTACCGAGTCACGTGACTTATCTATCGCCCTTTCAAATCTGGCCTGCTCAATTCCCTTGGTGCCGAACATTGCATCCATCACAAAGAATGCGGTTACCAAAATGACACCGATCAAAACAATTTTTACCAAGAAATTCTGTGTTTTTGTTTTCGGCAACTGAGCACCACATTTTGGGCATGAAATTGCTTGATCACTGATTTGCTCATTGCATTCCCGGCAGTTAATTAATGCCATCTCTATAACTCCTATTTTTACTTTAGCAAAAACATCTATTTCTTTGATCACTCTCCAAAGATTTAGCCTCAGGGGTTATTATTACCAAACGAGGCTATGTCTAGAATCCAGAATATTGCGATCACTACATGAATTTTCCTTCAACCCAACCTTTCACTCCCCCAAGCGCCTCCGCCAACCGTTCCGGTTGCGTGCCCCCCGCTTGTGCCATGTCCGGCCGTCCGCCGCCTTTGCCGCCGACTTGCTGGGCGACGAAGTTGACCAGTTCGCCGGCTTTGACTTTGCCAGTGAGGTCGGCGCTAACGCCGGCGATCAGTGTGACTTTGCCGTCGGCGACGGTGCTGAGCACAATCGCGCAGGATTTGAGTGTATCTTTGAGTTGGTCGAGCGTTTCGCGTAGCGTTTTGGCGTCGGCGTTTTCCAGGTTGGCGGCGAGCACTTTGGCGCCGTTGACTTCGTGCGCTTGCGAGGCCAGATCAGCGCCTTGCGAGCTGGCCATTTTGGTTTTCAGGCGCGCCAGTTCTTTTTCGGTTTGCCGCACGTTGTCGATGATTTGCGCGATTTTTTGCGTGACTTCCTGCGGGTTGGCTTTTAATGCGTGGGCGATTTCGAGCAATTGCGCTTCGCGTTGCTGTACGTAATCGATTGCGCCTTTTCCGGTCACTGCTTCGACTCGGCGGATACCGGCGGCAACGCCCGATTCGGCGACGATTTTGAACAGGCCGATTTGGCCGACTTGCGGCACGTGCGTGCCACCGCAGAGTTCGGTGGAGAATTCACCCATGCCGATGACGCGCACCACGTCGGTGTATTTTTCGCCGAACAGCGCCATCGCGCCGCGTTTGATCGCGTCGTCGTATGACATCGTGGCGACTTCCACGACAGAGTTGTTGCGGACTTGCTCGTTGACCAGGCGCTCGGTTTCGCGGATTTCGTCGGCGCTCATCGGTGCGTTGTGCGAAAAATCGAAGCGCAACCGGTTGGGGTCGACCAGCGAGCCTTTTTGCGTGACATGGGTGCCAAGCACTTTGCGTAACGCGGCGTGCAGCAGATGCGTGGCGGAGTGATTGTTGGCGGTGCTGACGCGGGTTTGCGGGTTGACGCGCGCTTGCACGTTATCCCGGACCACCAACCGGCCGCTGCGCAGCAAGCCTTTGTGGCCGAACACACCGGCTTGGATTTTTTGCGTGTCGGTGACTTCAAAAGTGCCATTGGCGGCGAGCAATTCACCGCTATCACCAGCTTGCCCGCCCGATTCGGCGTAGAACGGCGTTTGATCGAGCACCACCACGGCTTCGTCACCGGCTTCGACGAAATCGACCGCGCTGCCTTGTTTGTAGATCGCCAATACCTGCCCTTCGTGCTGCAACGTGTCGTAACCGTAGAACGTGGTTTGGCTGCCGGTGTATTCGATGCCTTCCTGCATGGTGAATTTGTTCGCGGCGCGTGCTTGTTCGCGCTGACGCGCCATGGCTTGTTCGAATCCTTCGTGGTCAACCGTGATGCCGCGTTCGCGGGTAATGTCGGCGGTCAGATCAATCGGAAAGCCGAACGTATCGTACAACCGGAATGCGGTTTCACCGTCGAGCACTTTGATTTTCTGGCCGAGTGCGGTTTCCAGAATTTGCATACCGTTTTCCAGTGTTTCGGCGAAGCGCTCTTCTTCTTGCAGCAACACCGCGGCGACGCGCGCTTTGGCGGCGGTCAGTTCCGGATACGCTTGACCCATCACTTGACTCAGATCTTCTACCAGCTGATGGAAGAAGGGTTGTTTTTGTCCTAGTTTGTAACCGTGCCGGATGGCGCGGCGGATGATGCGGCGCAGCACGTAACCACGGCCTTCGCTGCCGGGGATGACGCCGTCGGTGATCAAAAACGAACACGCGCGGATATGATCGGCGATGACTTTGAGCGAATTGTCGGCGAGATTACCGGTGCCGGTTGCCCGTGCCGCCGCTTTGATCAGACTTTGAAACAGATCGATATCGTAGTTACTGTGCACGTGCTGCATCACGGCGGAAATACGTTCCAGTCCCATGCCGGTATCGACCGACGGTTTTGGCAGCGGGTGCAGCGTTCCGGCGCTGTCGCGGTTGTACTGCATGAATACCAGATTCCAGATCTCGATGTAGCGGTCGCCATCGGCATCAGGAGAGCCAGGCGGGCCGCCAGCCACGTCCGGGCCGTGGTCGTAAAAAATCTCGGAACATGGGCCGCACGGACCGGTATCGCCCATTTGCCAGAAATTGTCCGTGGTGGCGATGCGCACCACGCGGGACGGTTCGACGCCGACTTCGTTCAACCAAATATCGGCGGCCTCATCGTCTTCGGCGTAAACCGTCACCCATAATTTCTCGCGCGGGATATTGAGTGTGCCGGTTAGAAAATCCCAGGCAAACAAAATGGCGTTGCGTTTGAAGTAATCGCCGAAACTGAAATTACCGAGCATCTCGAAGAAGGTGTGATGCCGCGCGGTGTAACCGACATTTTCCAAGTCATTATGCTTGCCACCTGCACGCACACAGCGCTGCGAACTGGCGGCGCGCACGTAAGGGCGTTTATCCTGGCCTAAAAATACATCCTTAAATTGCACCATGCCCGCGTTGGTGAACAACAATGTCGGATCATTGCCGGGCACTAATGGACTTGAGGCGACGACGGTGTGACCGTGAGATTCGAAAAATTCAAGAAACTTTTGTCTAATTTCGCTGCTTTTCATATTTTTTGCTGTTGCTCGTATCGTTCTAGTTCAGTGACCGTTAAACCCAGCGCATCGCCCTTGACGATGGCCAGACTTTTGACTTTGGCGCGGATGGTGATTTCTTCATTCATTTTTGGGAGATCGAGCTCGGTGAGCACGGTTATTTCGCCGCTGCTGTCTTCCAGCACATAGGATTTCAGATTGACCAGCGGTAGGCGCGTGGGATTTTTCGGGATGCCTTTTAGTTTGACTTCCTGACCGTCAAAATTGACCGGTGCCGCATTGATTTCTTTGATCGGTGTGATCTCACCGGCAAGAGCTGGGTGGCCGGTTGTGAGAATTGCCAGAATGAATAGCATGTGCGCAAGCCATTTTTTCATGTGCTTTCCTCGCTAGCGTGTGATAAGACTTGTTGTATTATTTCCATGGAAAAACCCCTGTTCATCATGAAGCGCGTTTGTTTGCCGCGTTCTTCCCGTGTGGCGGGCGGATGATCGAATTTCTTCCGCCAGATGTTTAATGCAGCCTCCAGCTCGGTTTCCTTGAGTGCTGGCAGGATACCGTCAATCAAATGACCGTCGATACCCTTGGTTTTTAATTCATGAACAATGCGCTGACTGCCGAAGCGCGAGCGGCGCGTCCGGGCGACTTGTTCGACCATGCGCTGTTCGGAAAGAAAACCTTGTTGCTCCAGCTTATCGAGTACCGCCGCCAGCGTTTCCGTTGCAAGGGAATCCCTGTGCGCGGCAAGTTTTTGCTCCAATTCCCGGCGTGAATATTCGCGCTGCGCCAGATAGCGCAGTGCGCGTATTTCGATGGGAGAACGTGTATCCATGAAAGTTATTTTTCTTTTTCGATTTTTTCTTTCTCGGCTATTTCCTTGACCGGTTTGGCATAATCGGCAATGCCGACGATGCCTCTGATTTTTTGTTCGATTTCATGGGCCATTGCTTTGTGTTCCTTTAGATAATCGCGCACATTATCCTTGCCCTGGCCGATTTTTTCGCCTTGATACGCATACCAGGCGCCGGATTTGTCGATCAGTTTATGCAATACACCCAGCTCGATGATTTCGCTTTCACGCGAAATGCCTTCGCCGTAGAGAATATCGAAGTCCGCCTGTTTGAACGGTGGCGCTACTTTGTTTTTAACCACTTTTACGCGCGTTTCGTTACCGATGGTTTCTTCACCTTTCTTGATCGATCCGGTGCGGCGGATATCCAAGCGCACGGAAGCGTAAAATTTCAGCGCGTTACCGCCAGTTGTCGTTTCCGGATTGCCGAACATGACGCCGATTTTCATGCGGATCTGGTTGATGAAGATGACCATGGTGTTGCTGCGTTTGATATTGGCGGTCAGTTTGCGTAATGCTTGCGACATCAGACGTGCTTGCAATCCCATTTGCGGATCGCCCATATCGCCTTCGATTTCCGCGCGCGGTGTCAGCGCCGCGACGGAGTCCACCACGATGATGTCGACCGAGCCGGAACGTACCAGCATGTCGGCGATTTCCAGCGCTTGCTCGCCATTATCCGGCTGTGATATCAACAGTTCTTTAACATTGACGCCGATTTTTTGTGCATATTGCGGATCCAGTGCGTGCTCGGCATCGATAAAAGCGGCTGTCCCGCCCATTTTCTGCATTTCGGCGATGACTTGCAGGGTCAGCGTGGTTTTACCGGATGATTCAGGTCCGTAAATCTCGATGATCCGCCCGCGTGGCAATCCGCCGACGCCCAAGGCGATATCGAGTCCTAGCGAGCCGGTAGAAACAACTTGTATGTCATAGGCGACATCGTTGGCGCCTAGCCGCATGATGGAACCTTTGCCAAATTGTTTTTCGATCTGGGTTAGCGCGGCGTCAAGCGCCTTACTTCTGTTTTCATCCATGATTTTTCCTGTTAAAAGACAATCAAATTATCGCATAACCTGTATTGCGCCGACGTAACTTGTGATGAAGTTGTTGGGTTGGGTCAAAATTAGCATAGTAAAAAACTCGAGTATCCGGCTTGCCTGCGATATAATTGCATAATGTCGTTGAAGTGGCAGACATAAATGCGTCACCGCTTTCAGTAAATTTTAATTGGTAACAGAGGGAGAATAGCTATCCGAGTCATTTTATTAGGCGGTCCTGGTGCCGGAAAAGGTACTCAGGCCAATTATATTAAGGAACATTTTGGTGTTCCGCAAATTTCTACCGGCGATATGCTGCGTAGCGCTGTGAAAGCAGGAACGGAATTGGGCGTCATGGCAAAAAAAATAATGGACGCCGGCGGATTGGTTTCAGACGACATTATCATCAATCTGGTCAAGGAACGTATCACACAACCCGACTGTTCAAGCGGTTTCTTGTTTGACGGTTTTCCGCGTACGATTCCGCAAGCCGACGCCATGAAGGCGGCCGGTGTGCCCATTGATTTCGTCGTTGAAATTGATGTCGACGATGCGGAGATTGTTAAGCGTATGTCGGGCCGCAGAGTGCATCCCGCATCCGGACGGACGTATCATGTGAGTTTTAATCCACCCAAAACGCATGATCAGGATGACGTCACGGGCGAGCCGTTGATACAACGCGATGACGATAAAGAAGAAACCGTCCGGAAACGTTTGCAAGTCTATCATGAGCAAACTGAGCCATTGGTTGAGTACTATTCAAAATGGTCGGCACATGGCGGGAAAGATGCGCCCCGCTATATCAAAGTAGCTGGCATAGGCACGGTTGAAGAAATACGTGATTCGATTTTCGCAGCATTGAAATAAGTTTTAGCCAGCCTCTTTTTTGATTCACAGCATGGATTCAAGACTCGGGACGCGGCAAGCCGCGCCTGAGTTTTTGTGCGTACAGATTCAGTAGAATGAAAATAGCTTGCTTACGATTTGATTAATCAGGAGAAAAATATGGCAATTAAAAATGCATTTTATGCCCAATCCGGCGGCGTTACCGCAGTCATTAATGCTTCCGCCGCGGGTGTTCTGGAAACGGCGCGGCAGCATACCGATAAAATCGGAAATGTATATGCGGGCCGCAATGGAATTATCGGTGCGCTGACCGAAGATTTGATCGATACCAATGCCGATTCGGCAGCGGCGATTGCTGCACTGCGTTATACCCCATCGGGTGCTTTTGGCTCGTGCCGCTATAAACTGAAGAGCCTGGAGCAGAATCGGCGCGAATACGAGCGCTTGATCGAGGTTTTTAAGGCGCATAATATCGGCTACTTTTTTTACAATGGCGGTGGTGATTCCGCAGATACTTGTTTAAAAGTCTCGCAATTGTCGGGCACGCTGGGCTATCCGATTCAGGCGATTCATGTGCCTAAAACCGTCGATAACGATTTGCCGATCACGGATTGTTGCCCGGGTTTTGGTTCGGTGGCTAAATACATCGCGGTATCTACCCGTGAAGCCAGCTTTGACGTAGCCAGCATGTCCAAGACTTCCACCAAAGTTTTTGTGCTGGAAGTCATGGGACGGCATGCAGGTTGGATTGCAGCGGCTGGCGGTTTGGCTTCAAGCCCGGATTGCGAGATTCCAATCGTCATCCTATTTCCGGAAGTTACTTTCGATAAAGAAAAGTTTCTCGCCAAGGTGGACCGGTATGTTAAGGAATATGGCTACTGTTCGGTCGTGGTATCGGAAGGTGTCAAGGGTAGCGATGGCAATTTCCTGTCCGATCAGGGACTGCGCGATGCATTTGGTCATGCGCAACTCGGTGGTGTTGCCCCGGTAGTGGCGAATATCATCAAAGACGGTCTGGGTCTGAAATACCATTGGGGTGTTGCTGATTATCTTCAACGTGCAGCGCGGCATATTGCCTCCAAAACCGATGTGGAACAAGCTTATGCAATGGGTAAAGCTGCGGTGGAATACGCCATAGCCGGACATAATTCGGTCATGCCGACGATTGTTCGTGAATCCAGCTCACCGTATAAATGGTCGGTCGGTATGGCGCAGCTTTCCAGCGTGGCTAACGTTGAGAAAATGATGCCGGCTGATTTTATCAGTGCAGATGGTTTCGGCATCAGCCCAGCTTGCCGTGAATATTTGGCACCGTTGATCGAAGGGGAAGATTATCCGCCGTACAAAAATGGTTTGCCGGATTATGTGCGGCTGAAGAATGCTGCGGTTGCTAAGAAATTGGGTGAATTCAAATTATAATAGAGTATCAAGCAATTCGATCAGTGTTGTAATGAAGTCATACACCGCTGATTTGGTTGTTAAGTAATCGTATATTCAAAAAAATTTGATGCATTCAAGTAGTAAGAACAGATAAAATACGTCCTGATTTTTTATTCAAGACAAGTGGTTAAGAGTGCGGGATTAATTAGATCGGAATTTCGCATGCAATTTTTATGGTCTGACTTTAATTGGAGTTCTCTATGGCTAGTGGTTTCGTTATCGCAATTATCAGTGCGATTGTGGCCCTGATATTCAGTGGTATATGGATTAAGGGTATTTTTGATCAATCTACAGGCAACCAGCGGATGCAGGAAATTGCCAAAGCGATTCAAGAAGGTGCCTCCGCATATCTGAAGCGTCAATATATGACGATCGGTATGGTGGGTGCAGTTTTGTTTTTTGCGCTTTGGATCGCGTTAGGTTGGGATACGGCGATAGGTTTCGCTTTAGGCGCTATTCTCTCTGGTGCTGCGGGCTTCCTGGGAATGACAGTATCGGTTCAGTCGAATGTCCGTACTGCTCAGGCTGCGAGCGTTGGATTGAACGAAGCGCTGGCGATTGCTTTCCGCGGCGGCGCGGTGACTGGAATGCTGGTTGTTGGTCTAGGCTTGCTGGGTGTGGCTGGATACTGCGCGATGTTGTTTAACGGCGCTAGCCCTGATCAAGCTGTCAGCGATGTCATCAAGCCACTGGTTGGTTTTGCATTTGGCGGATCGCTGATTTCTATTTTTGCACGTTTGGGTGGCGGTATTTTCACCAAAGGTGCGGACGTTGGCGCGGATCTGGTGGGTAAAGTCGAAGCTGGTATTCCGGAAGATGATCCTCGCAATCCAGCCGTTATTGCCGACAACGTGGGCGACAACGTAGGCGATTGTGCCGGGATGGCTGCCGATCTGTTCGAAACCTATGCCGTTACGATCATCGCTACGATGATACTGGGCGCGCTGCTGTTTACAGCCAACGCGCTTGATGCGGTAATTTATCCGCTGATGCTGGGTGCGGTTTCTATCGTTGCATCAATTATCGGTTGTTACTATGTCAAGATGCGTGATGGCGGCAAGATTATGAATGCGCTTTACCGTGGATTGGCGGTTGCTGGTGGTATCGCTTTATTTGCTTATCTTCCTGTTACCGTTTGGTTCATGAGCGGAATGACGCTTGATGTCGACGGCACGGAAATAGCAGGTGGCATGCTGGTGATGCGAGTATTCCTGGCGGCAGCGATCGGGTTGGTATTAACGGGACTCATGGTTGTCATCACCGAATACTACACATCGACTGATTTTCAGCCGGTTCAACATGTTGCCGAAGCATCAACGACTGGACATGCAACCAACATCATTGCCGGTTTGGGTGTTTCAATGCGCGCAACCGCAGCACCGGTTCTCGCTGTATGTATCAGTATTCTGCTGGCTTATGCACTGGCGGGCTTATACGGTATTGCGATTGCTGCAACCTCAATGTTATCGATGACCGGTATTATCGTTGCACTGGATGCATACGGCCCGATCACCGATAACGCGGGCGGTATTGCGGAAATGTCGGAAATGCCGGATTCAGTCCGTGCTATTACCGATCCATTGGATGCTGTTGGTAACACAACCAAAGCAGTGACCAAAGGTTATGCGATTGGCTCAGCAGGTTTGGCCGCGTTGGTGCTGTTTGCCGATTATACGCATGCGCTGGAACATGCCGGACACGCGATAACCTTCGATTTATCCAATCACATGGTGATTATTGGCCTGTTTATCGGCGGTATGATTCCTTACTTATTCGGTGCGATGTCGATGGAAGCTGTCGGACGTGCTGCCGGATCGGTAGTGATCGAAGTGCGCCGTCAGTTCAAGGAAATCCCCGGTATTATGGAAGGTACTGCTAAGCCTGATTACTCGCGCGCAGTAGATATGCTGACGAAAGCGGCGATCAAGGAAATGATGATTCCTTCACTGCTACCGGTACTGATTCCGCTGTTAGTCGGTGTGATTCTCGGACCGCAGGCGCTGGGCGGTGTATTGATGGGTTCCATCGTAACCGGCTTGTTCGTGGCCATATCGATGACCACCGGTGGCGGTGCTTGGGATAACGCTAAGAAATATATCGAAGATGGTCATTTCGGTGGTAAAGGTAGCGAGGCTCATAAAGCATCCGTGACAGGCGATACCGTGGGCGATCCTTATAAAGATACCGCGGGTCCTGCAATCAATCCATTGATTAAGATTATTAACATTGTGGCATTGCTGATAATTCCACTGCTGTAATAGCCGTAATCAAGTAACAACTTAAAAAGCACATCAGTTTACTGGTGTGCTTTTTTTATGCTCAATTCCCCCATCAGTTAAGAACACTCCGACTGGAAAACAGCAGTCTGAGAACTCAGCAACTACTCTGCAACATGACAGAGTTTCGCAACTTCTCTTTTAATAAATTTGCAGAAGTTGCGCTTCTACTGCCTTGAATAATCGTTTTATTAATCAATAATCTCTGCTGAAAATAATAGCTCTGAGTTAAGAAAGATGAGCGCACAGTGATTTTTCTCACAGCCTGAATTCCTCTCGATCACTATCATTCCGCCAACACAGTTCTTGTGCTGGTGTAATTCCACAGGAGCGAATTTTTTATTTCTATCACTCATGACGATTCCCGTTTAAAGGAGAGAATTCAGATGAAACGCACTTTACCTAAATCGACTGATATGGAGCCAATCGCATTGGTCGGAATTGGTTGCCGTTTTCCTGGCGGAATAAGCGATACAAAAAGTTTCTGGGAGTTATTGGTCAGCAAAAAAGACGGCATTGTTGAAATTCCGGCTGAGCGTTGGAATTTGCAGCGCTTCTACGATCCAGAACCTAATAAACCCGGAAAAATTTATGTGCGGCAAGGCGGCTTCCTGCAACAGCGCGTTGATGCATTCGATGCGCTGTTTTTTGGCATTGCTCCACGCGAAGCGGAATGTATGGATCCGCAGCAGCGCTTACTGTTGGAGACAAGCTGGGAAGCACTGGAAGACGCCGGTATACCGCCGGATTCTTTAGCGGGCAGCAATACCGGCGTATTCATCGGTGCATTTACTCTCGATCATCAATTGACCCAGATGGGAAGCGGCAACAGGGATTTGATTGGGGCGCATACCGCAATCGGATCCACCATGACGATCCTCTCCAATCGTATTTCTTATGTCTTGGACTTGCGCGGTCCGAGCATGAGTGTCGATACGGCGTGTTCATCTTCTCTAGTTTCGGCACATTTGGCTTGCCAAGCGATTTGGAATGGTGAATGCGATTTGGCTATGGCTGGTGGTGTCAATATCATGACCCGCCCTGAATATCCGGTAGCCATGTGCAAAGGCGGATTCCTTGCAAAAGATGGGCGCAGTAAAAGCTTTGATGCGCGCGCCGATGGCTATGGTCGAGGCGAGGGATCCGGTGTCGTCGTACTGAAACGCTTATCTGCTGCAATAGCGGACGGCGACAATGTTTATGCCGTGATACGCGGCACCGGCGTGAATCAGGACGGCCATACCAATGGAATTACCGTGCCCAATCCGGAATCACAAGCGGCACTGATTCGTAATGTTTGCACCAGGTATAACCTTGATCCCAAACAAGTTCAGTATATCGAAGCGCATGGAACCGGCACACCGGTAGGCGATCCGCTCGAAGCGAAAGCGCTGGGTTCGGTCATCGGCCTGGATAGAAAACCGGATGAACGTTGTTTAGTGGGTTCGATAAAAGCAAACATCGGACATACCGAAGCGGCTGCCGGGGTGGCGGGGCTGATTAAAGCTTCGCTTTGCTTGTCGCACCGGCTTGTTCCGCCGCAAGCAAATCTTGAAACACCGAATCCTGATATTCCGTTTGAATCGCTTGGATTACGGTTACCTGAGAAGCTGGAGAAACTCGCTCCAGGTGTTGATCGTGTATTAGCTTGCATCAATTCATTCGGTTACGGTGGAACGAATGCGCATGTGATTTTGGAAAATGCACCGAAATTGACTCGTGCGCGTAAAACGAAAAGTGTTGAAGGCAAACAGTATGTTTTGCCGCTATCGGCCCGAAGCGAAGAAGCGCTTAAAAATCTGGCGCGTTCCTGGTTTAACCGTTTATCGGAAAATACTGCGGAGTCTCTCGAAGATCTTTGCTATTCGGCGGCATGCCGCCGCAGCCACCATCCTCTCCGCGTTGCTTTTACCGGAAACTCCAAGAGTGAACTATGCGAGCAAATCGAACTGTTCATTGAGCAAGGCAACGGTGAATGGTTGGCATCCGGTCAAGCACTGAATAAAGAGCAATCTCAACCGGTCTTCGTATTCACCGGCATGGGGCCGCAGTGGTGGGCAATGGGCAGGGAGCTGTATCAACAAGAACCTGTATTCCGTAACGAAGTCGATCATTGCGATGCGGTATTTAAGAAAATCGCCGGTTGGTCTATTCTTGACGAAATGCTGGCTGATGAGCCGGTGTCCCGTATGAGCGATACTACAATCGCGCAAACCTCAAATTTTGTCATTCAAACAGGTCTGGTTGCGCTATGGCGTTCACTGGGTGTTGAACCGGCAGCAATTGTCGGCCACAGCGTCGGTGAAGTCACTGCAGCCTATGTTGCCGGTGTGCTGACTTTGGAAGAAGCGATCAAGGTAAGCTACCATCGTAGTCAAATTCAGAAAAAAGCATCCGGACTGGGCAAGATGCTGGCCGTGGGCTTAGGGGCGGAACAATGCGTCGATTTGCTGAAACTGACTGAAGGCAAAGTTTCAATAGCAGCGATTAATAGCCCGACAACAGTAACGCTGGCAGGCGACGCGGAAAGCCTTGAAGCGATAGCTACCTACTTGACAACGATCGGAGAGTTTAATCGTTTCCTGCAAGTAGAGGTTCCGTATCACAGTCACTACATGGAGGACTTAAAACCCGAAGTACGGGAGAAACTGGCTGATTTGAAACCTGCGCTTCCTGCGTTGACATTGTATTCGACCGTGACGGGGGATCTCGTTAACGAGGTTGCCTATGATGCGGAATACTGGTGCGATAATATTCGTGAGCCTGTCTATTTCGCCAAAGCACTGGAAAGCTTATTACGAGATGGTTATCGCGTATTTCTTGAGGTGGGCCCCCACCCGGTTTTGTCGACGGCGATAAAAGAATGCTGCCGCACACAAAATATTGCACCGGTGGCGTTTGCGTCAATGAAACGCGGCATGCCGGAAAGACGGATTGTGCAGCTTGCTTTGGCCGGTTTGTATACCGCTGGATGCGCAATCGACTGGTCAAGGCTTTTCGCTGCAAACTCACGTTACGTCAAGATTCCAAGTTATCCGTGGCAACGCGAAGTATATTGGCGTGAAGAAGAAAATTCCTTAACAGATCGAACGGGATTGCCTGCTCATCCGTTTCTGGATCATCGCTTGTCGGATCCCCGCCCAACGTGGCAATATCAGTTAAATCATCAGTATCTGCCTTATCTTAAAGATCACCAAGTGGATGGTTTAGTCGTCATGCCTGGTGCGGCGTATGTTGAAACCGGTTTGGCGCTGTATGCGGAATTATTCGGGGGCAATAGCTGCACATTAGCCAATTTGCAGTTTCACCAGGCATTGCTTCTGGGATCGGACCAAGATCCCGATCCGGTGGTGCATGTTACTTATGACCCGGAAACCAAGGAATATGCCTTTTTTAGCCGGGAGCAGAAAAACCATCTGGATTGGCAGCTGCATTCCCTGTGTCAGTTAGCGGATACCCCTGCTGCGGCATCACCAGCTGAAAGCCTTGCCGTAATCTCGGCACGTTGTAACGATCAAGTGAACATTCCCGAGCTGTATGCCAGCTTGAAACAGCGAGGATTGGATTACGGCCCTTGCTTCCGGACGATTACGGAATTGCAGCGCAAAGGCGCTGAAGTTCTGGCGCGAATTGCATTGCATCCCGATCTGGAAAAGGACTTTGCTGCTTACCGTTTGCATCCCACTCTACTGGATGGGTGCTTCCAGTCGTTGATCGCGTGCATGGATGGCGATGATCATTTTTATATGCCGATTGCGATCAGAAAGCTGACATTTTTCCAGCCGGTCACTAAACAATTGTGGTGCCACGGCAGTTTGAGCGAATTCAGTGTCGAAGGTATCGAAGGAAATCTGAATTTATACGATGATCAAGGCCGTCTTTGCGTTCAGCTGGAAGGATTGCAATGCCGCGCGCTGGCGTCGCAACAAGAAAAACAAGTTGATCAGGTTAGCCGGTTGGCTTATGTATGGGATTGGCAGCAGCAAAATCTGAATTTAAGTAATACCCCAAGAAAAGGCACATGGTTGGTATTCAGCAGCGACAATGCGCTCTCCGAACACCTTTGCATGGCACTGGAAAACGATAATGTAAATCGTGTCATTCCGGTTGATACGCGTTATGTTTATCAGCAACAAAATGCCGTGATCCAAACATTGGATGACAGTCAGTTAGCGCGCGCCAAAGCCGTGCTGCAAATCGCAAAGCAACACGATTGTGTTGGCATTGCTTATTTATGGGGGCTACAGGCGAGCGTGGAGCCAAATGATCCGGCAGGTATCGGTCAAGCTTGCGTGGCCATGCAGATCATGCAGTTACTCAGCGAAGTTTTTCAGCAAAATAGCCCACGCCTGTATTTTGTGACACAGGGCGTACAAGCGGTCAAAGATACCGATGCGATCCAACATCCGGCTCAGTCACCCTTAGTTGGATTTGCCAGGGTTGCGCTGAATGAATTTCCAGGATTCCATTGTTCATTGATTGATCTGGATGAATCGAGCGGTGCCAATCAGGCCGATCAGCTCAGATTGGAGCTGCTGACGAACAGCGATGAAGATGATGTTGCGTTCCGGGACCGGGAACGGTATGTCCATCGTTTGATGCATAGAGAAGCCGATTCTTCGCCGGAAGAAATGTCTCAGCAGGCGACAGTCACTGCATCCGAGGTGGAAGCTTTTTGCTTGGATTGGGCGGGTGATCCTGCGTTTAAGGAAATTACCCGGCCAATCGCATTAAAAGCCGACGAAGTCGAAATTGAGCTGGATCATATTGACTTGGCCGGATTGAGCCGGGAGTCCGTGCAGAGTGAAAAGCTATCGGCCTATTTTGCCACCGGCATTATCCGCAAAGTAGGCGAGGCGATAACAGAATGGCGCGAAGGCGAGCCAGTCGCCGCGGTATGCAAAGGCATCCCGGCATCACATACTCTGGTGAAAAAAGATCGAATCTTTTCACTGACTCAGTTGGCGGGCATTACTAAAACCGGCATCGTCAATGCCATGTCATCCGTAATTCCTGCGTATTATTCGCTGAGCCATGTTGCTCGTGTTAAACCGGGAGAGATTGTTCTCATCGACGCAGATTTAGGCAATAGCGCACTATGCTTCCATCGTGTCGCCCTTTGGCTGGGTGCCAATCCCGTACTCTACAGTGTAAACGACGAGCGCTTGCGTGTCTTGGAGGCATTGAGTGAGGTAGCGGTTTTTGATGCCCGGGAATCGGGTCTTGCAGGAATACTGTCAGCCGCATTCGATGTTTTTGCAGTCAGGGCATGGGTGCATTCGCACAGCAGCAGTCACAGTGTGCTAAAAAATATTGCGCACCAAGCCAATGCGCACGAGGTTATTGCCGATCAACCCCAAGAGGTTGCGGGAATAGCGGCGGAGTCAATGCAGCGTGGCGGTAATGCCTATGTCGGCGCCCTGGCGCTTGCGCTTTCCGCACCGCTCCTATTCAACAAGCTCTTGACCGAACTGGGAACGTATATCCGCAAATATCCAATGGATGCAGCGGAAGTCAGCAGTGTTTCTGGGGAAGCCATGCTGGACGCTTTGCGGTCTGCTTCTCAATCGGATGGGCTGCATTCAGTTGTGCTATCGCTCGAGAACCGGGAGAAGATCCCCGTTCAAGTAGCCCGGAAAGAACCATTGTTTGTTGATCCTGCGGCTTCCTATCTGATCACGGGCGGTTTCGGCGGCTTTGGATTGGAAGTCGCGCATTGGCTGGTTAAACAAGGTGCAAAACACTTGATCCTGGTGGGCAGACGTGGTGCCGCCGGGGAAGCCGCGCAGAAAGCCATGAAACAATTGCATGATAAGGGGGTGAACGTCATGGCCGCTGCGGCTGATATTGCAGATGCTCAGCAAGTATCGCGTCTTTTGACACAAATTGACGAAGCAATGCCGCTACTGAAAGGTGTGTTTCATGGCGCCGCAGTGCTGGATGATGCGCCTATCCTGGATTTAACCCCGCAGCGCATGGCTGCGGTGATGCAAGCGAAGGCTGTGAGTGCATGGCATCTGCATCGATTGACACAAACTCATTCCCTGGATTTCTTTGTCATGTGTTCATCGGTATCCGCACTGATCGGTAATGGCCGACAAGCCAATTATGCGGCGGCGAATACCTTCCTGGATGCGCTCTCCTGGCACCGGCAAGCCTTGGGATTGCCATCCACAACCATCAATTGGGGGGCAATCAATACCGGCATGGCTGTGGATAGCGAAGAAGTGAAGAAACATCTGGCGCTGATGGGAATGAATACGCTCCCGGCCAAACAAGCGCTGGAATGCTGGAAATTCCTGCACGATAAAAAAGTTGCTCAGTACGGATTAATGGATGTGAGCTGGCCGCGCTGGCAGGAGTTTGAGCCAACGGGCGGGCAATCGTTGCGTTTCCGGCATCTTGCCAATGTTGTTGCAAATGCGGCGGCTGTCACTTCACTGGCTAAGGAAATGAGTGTGTTATCGCCAGAAGAACAGCAGGTCAGACTGGAGGATTTATTGAATGAGCTGGTCGCAAAAACACTGCGTCTGCCGCGCAACAAAATTAATACCCAAGCATCGCTTTCTCAAATGGGAATCGATTCTCTGATGGCCGCCGAACTGCAAGCTGAAATCAATCAAGCTTTGGGGGTCAGAGTTTCCACATTGGAGCTGATGCGAGGACAAAACCTTGGGCATCTTGCCCGGCTTCTGGCGGATAAAGCCAATCTATCGGCGGCACCTGCCGCCACGGCGACAAGCAGTGGCGAATCGTCCGAATTGATAGAACGATTATCCGAACAAGATGTAACGATACTACTTAATCAATTGCTTGCTGAAGGGGAGGCTGTTAATGAATAAGGTAAAAGATCTATCCGATGCGGAGAAGCGGCAGTTATTGAAGCAGTTGCTCGCCCGCAACGAGGAGAAAACGGAGCGCGTATTAAATCCGGTCAAGAGTGCCGGATCAACCGATGATCCAACAAGTTTTAATGATTTCGCAGGTTTCAAGATGCTGCAGGAGCAGGCGGAAATCTTCCAGACGCTGGCGTTAAAGAATCCCTATTTCTGCGTACATGAGGGTATTAGCGATCATGTGACCCATTTTGAAGGGAAAAAATACATCAATTATTCCGGTTATAACTACCTTGGTTTGTCAGGTCATCCGGGAGTATCGGCAGCGGCTAAAGATGCTATCGATCAATACGGCACCTCCGTATCGGCAAGCCGTATCGTATCCGGTGAGATTCCGCTGCATGCCGAACTGGAACAAGCGCTCGCAGAGATTCATGATACCGAGGCTGCGGTTGCTCTGGTGAGCGGCTATGCAACCAACGTATCGGTCATTAGCCATTTGTTCGGGCCGAAGGATTTGATTGTGCACGATGCATTGATTCATAACAGCGTAATCACTGGGTGCATTTTATCCGGCGCCAAGCGCTTGGCTTTTCCCCATAACGATTGGAACGCGCTGGATCAAATGCTGCAAGAGAACCGTCACGCGCATGAGCGGGTGCTGATCATCATCGAAGGCGTGTACAGCATGGACGGGGATATTGCGGACTTGCCGCGTTTTATCGAAATCAAGAAACAGCATCAATGCTTGTTGATGGTGGACGAAGCGCATGCAGCCGGTGTGATCGGCCCGCGCGGTTACGGCTCGCATGATCACTTTGGTATCAAGGGTTCTGAAGTGGATATTTGGATGGGTACTTTGAGTAAATCATTCGCCAGTTGCGGTGGTTATATTTGCGGCACCAAGGCACTGATTGACAATATCAAATACAACGCCGCCGGTGCCATTCTCTTCAGCGTGGGAATTTCCCCGGCCAATACGGCGGCAGCACTTGCCGCTGCAAAGATTATGCAGCGTGAACCGGAGCGCGCGGCTCGGCTCAGAGCAAACTCGGCATTGTTCATTGAACGTGCCAGCGCGAATCAACTGGATACCGGTGATGCTTCCGGAACCGGGGTTATCCCGATCATTACGGGTAACTCGGTACTGTGTTTGAAACTGGGGCAGTATTTATCCGACCGGGGTATCTACGTGCATCCCATTCTTTATCCGGCCGTGGCGGAATCGGCTGCGAGATTACGGTTTTTCATTACCTGCAACCTGACCGAAGAGGAAGTGATTTACACCGTGGATACCTTGGCAGCCGCGATGCGGACATTGAAAGCGAACTAAGCTTTGCTGTGGCTCCACATTTCCTGATTTCTAAACCCATTGCTTCAATTATAGAGAGGATAAGACAATGATTCATCGATACACCGGATGGGTTGTAAACGCGCGGTGGTACATCCTGATTCTAATGGCCGTATTAGTCGCCATGGCTGGATACGGCATCAAGGATCTACAATTCAAGTCGGATTACCGGATGTTCTTCAGTGACGATAACCCGCAACTGACCGCGCTGGAAAATCTGCAAAAAACCTATACGCGGGATGACAACGTATTGCTGGTATTAACGCCAGTCAAAGGGGATGTATTTTCACCGGAAATTCTCGCGACTGCGCAACAGTTAACGCAGGATCTCTGGCAAACGCCGTATTCAACGCGTGTCGATTCGCTGGTCAATTTTCAGTATAGCCATGCGAACGGTGACGAAGTGACGGTGGAAGATTTGGTCGGGGATATCACGCAACTGACGCCCGAAGATCTGACGCGGATTAAATTGTACGCCCTGCAAGAGCCTTTGCTGGTTAACCGCTTGGTCTCTCCGAATGCCAAAGTCATGGGTTTCAATGTGGTGATCCTGCGGCCAGGTATTAATCAGGATTCGGAAACGGTTGAAGTGACCCGCTACGTCCGGAAATTGGCTGATTCACTGCGGGCTGCACATCCCGATCTGGATGTGCGGATTACCGGTTCCATTCTCATGGATACAGCATTCGCGGAATCTTCCGAATTGGATATGCGCACCCTGACGCCCGCCATGCTGACTATTATCGCTGTTGCTTTGTGGTTCTTCCTGCGATCGGTTTGGGGTATGGTCACTGTTCTCATCATGATGACGCTCGCTGTCATTGCCACAGTCGGCATGACAGGGTGGCTGGGTATTGCACTTTCCCCTTCGAGTATTCCTGCGCCGACCATTCTGTTGACCCTAGTGGTAGCCAATTCTGTTCATTTATTGACGAGTTTTTACAAATCGGTGAATGATGGCGTGAATCCGCGCGAGGCGATTGGAAATAGCGTTGCCAAGAACTTTAAAGCCATTGTGTTTTGTAATTTTACGACGGTCATCGGTTTTCTCACGATGAACTCCAGTGAATCACCGCCATTTCGTGATTTGGGAAATATTACGGCAATGGGGATGGTGATTACTTTCTTCTTATCGATGGTGTTGCAGCCGGCTCTGATGGCAATTTTTCCCGCCAATGGGCGCCCGAGATGGGGGAGTAACGAAGGATGGAAGAAATTCGCGCATTTCGTGATCGAGTACCGCCATTACTGCCTAATCGGCATGATAGCCGCCGTTACCGTTCTGGCCACCGGCATCCGGTTAAATGCGCTGGATGATGAATATGTGAAGTATTTTGATCCTTCGGTTGAATTCCGGCGCGATACGGATTACACATCGGATCATCTTACTGGAATCTACCGTATTGATTATTCATTGGAAAAAAATAATGGCGATAGAATCAGCGATCCGGATTTTTTGCAGCGCGTCGATGCATTCGTGCAGTGGTATCGTCAGCAACCGGAGGTCACGCATGTCTTTGCGATTACCGACATTTTCAAACGCTTGAATCAGAATATGCATAGCGACGACCCGGCTTGGTATCGTCTCCCGGAAACCGCTGAAATGAGCGCGCAGTTTTTGTTGTTGTATGAGATGTCGCTGCCGTACGGTTTGGATCTGAACGATCGCATCAATGTCAACAAATCGGCGACGCGGGTGTCGGTAACATTGCACAGCATATCGAGCCAGCAAGTGTTGGACTTGGAGGCGCGCGCGCAAGCATGGCTTAAGGTCAATGCGCCTAATTTTGCAAGGCATGAAGGAACAGGCATCACGTTGTTGTTTGCGCACATCGGGCAACGTAATATCGCTAGCATGATCAATGGTTTGTTGCTGGCTGCGGGTATCATTGCACTGACCCTGATTGCCGTGCTGCGCTCTGCGACCCTGGGTTTATTGAGCCTTATCCCTAACGTGATTCCATCGATCATGGTGTTCGGTGTGTGGGGAATGCTGGTGGGACAAATTGGCATGGCTTCTTCGGTCGTTGTCGCCATGACGCTCGGTATTCTGGTGGACGATACAGTGCATTTTCTGACGCAATATCAGTATGCGCGTAATCACAAAGGGCTACTGCCCGAGGCTGCGGTGGAATATGCGTTCTCACAGATAGGCAATGCACTGTGGGTAACATCCTTTATCTTAATTCTCGGTTTTGCCATATTTGCTATCTCCAGTTTTAAGATCAACCAGGAAATGGGAATGTTAACAACGCTGATATTTGCCGTGGGATTACTGGCGGATTTCATATTGCTTCCTCCTATTCTGTTGTTTATAGAAGGTTTTAGAAAATCAGCCAAAGCAAGTTCGTTAGTCGAGAAAAAAGCAGTTTGAATAATTCATTCACTTATTACACAGGAGTACAGAAATGAAACTTAAAAGCTTAGTATGCGGTGTTCTGTTGATGGCGGCTTTGCCTGCCCTGGCACAAACGGATGAAGAAAAAGGGTATGCGATCCAAGCGGAGGCAAACCGGCGCGATAATGGTTATGTTGATAGCATGCACGATGCGGTCATGACCTTGAAGAATGCGCAAGGTGAAGTCAGCACACGCGAGTTTGTGGTGAAGACGTTAGAAGTTGCAGACGATGGCGATAAGGAAATGGGTATCTTCCATTCTCCCGCTGATGTGAAAGGTACTGCTGTATTAACCTTTTCTCACGGTACCAAACCGGATGACCAATGGATTTATCTGCCGTCGCTGAAACGCGTGAAACGGGTTGCTACAGTCAATAAATCAGGCCCCTTTGTTGGCAGTGAGTTCGCTTTTGAAGATATCTCGTCGTGGGAGTTGGATAAATACCGCTATCGTTATCTTCGTGATGAAGAAATCGATGGCAACGATTGTTTCGTGATTGAGAATTACCCGGTTTATGAATACTCGGGCTATACGAAGCAGATCGAATGGCTGGATAAAAAGATGTATCAGCCGCGTAAGATCGAGTTTTATGACAGAAAGGGCACATTGCTGAAAACACTGACATTCAGCGACTATAATCAATACTTGGATCGCTATTGGCGCGCGTCCAAATTACAAATGGACAATGTGCAGAACGGTAAAAGTACCGAACTATTGCGCAAGAATTATCGTTTTAAAAATAACTTTAGTGATAGAGACTTCACTGAAAACGCGCTTAAAAACGTGAGATAACAGCATGACTGCAAAAGTTGCGCGATATATTCTATTTTTATTCTGGACCATAGCGTTAGCAACTTTTGCACATGCTGCCGATTTTTCAGGAAAAGCAGCCGTAGATACCCGATTCTTCACCGAGCCGCCAATCTTTGCACAGCAGAAAGACGGTGTGGCTTACCCTTCGGTGATGATACAGCCCGAATTCCGCCATGACTGGGGCTCGGGCAATAACCGCTTAACAGTTATTCCCTTTGCACGCTACGATAGCCTGGATAAACACCGTTCGCATTGGGATATCCGCGAGTTCAGCTGGCTGCATATGCAAAAGAACTGGGATCTGCTCGTGGGGGTAGGCAAGGTTTTCTGGGGTACAACCGAATCCAGGCAACTCGTCGATATCATCAATCAATCCGACTTGATTGAAAAGTTCAGTGGTGAAGAGAAGCTCGGTCAACCGATGATGAATCTCAACTTGCCCACTGACTATGGTCATTTCAGCCTATTTTACCTGCCGTATTTCCGTGAACGGACCTTTCCATCTTCCAATGGTCGTTTTTTATTTGATCCTCCTGTCCGGAATAGCGAAGGTAAATTGGATGGATTTAGTCATTGGCAACCCAGTTTCGCAGGCCGATGGAGCAAAACTTTTGGTGACTGGGATATCGGCGTAGCGCATTTCTGGGGCGTGGGCCGTGAGCCGAGATTGGTCCCTTCATTCGGACAGGGGTTTACGCATCCGCCGACCGGGTTGGTTCCAGTTTATGACTTGATCCATCAAACCAGCCTCGATATTCAAGGTGTATTGGGTAATTGGATCTGGAAAGCGGAAGCGATTACCCGGTCAGGACAGGGAGACCGGTTTGCCGCAGCGGTGGTGGGATTTGAATACACGAAATACGGTGTTTTCGGCGGGAGCAAGGATGTCGGTTTTTTGCTGGAGTATCTGTATGACGGACGGAGTTCGTTTGCACCGCCAACTCCATTTAATAACGATATTTTCTCCGGAATACGTGTTGTTTTTAACGATCCGCAGAATACCGAGTTTCTCTTTACCAATACGGTTGATCTAAACACACAAGCCACCATACTGGGGTTTAATGCGAGCCGCCGGTTGGGTGAGAAGTGGAAGATTGAGCTCGAATCGCGATTTTTCGCCAATATATCCGCAACAAAAAATCCATTTGCGCCTCCCAAGGAGATTTTAACGGGGATGCGTAATGATGATTATATTCAACTCAGAGTTGTACGGCACTTCTAGGGGCAGGAAGTGGCAGGCAAAATTTGCGGTACAGCGCCAGTCTATGCGTCATTGGATGCAATTTTTTCTGGCACATCATTTAGTTTTTTCTCCTCCTGTATTGAAGTAAAAAATACCGATGTGCTTTATGCGGAAGAAAAAGCGCTGATGATGAAACAAGGCTTCAGCCAGCTAACGGATTTCTGTAAAGGCCGTTATTGCGCGCATCAGGCATTGGAGAAAATAGGCTATTACGCTTTTCCAATATTGCGCGATGAATATGGCGCACCCATTTGGCCGGAGGGGATAACCGGCAGCATCAGTCATAGTGGCGATGCCGCTGCCGCCGTTGTCGCTCGCAAAACAAATATCCAGGGCGTCGGCCTGGATCTGCAAAAACGGGAAATATTTCCTTCCGCGGTTTTATCGGTTCTTTTCCACGATGATGAAGTGGCCTCATTTTTAAGCATTCCTTCAGACTTAGCAGATTTATATGCTTATGCAATTTTCTCGGCAAAAGAGAGTGCCATCAAATGCTTTTATGCTACATGCCAATATCTCGCTAATTTGAACGAGATTGTAATTGCGATGGAATGGTCTAGCGGGACATTCAGTGCATTCATTCCAGCAACTCAGAATCCTAAGTCATTCATTTCTGATCTAGAGCTGATGGGGCGCGTGGGTTTTGACGAGCGCTATGTTTTTTCTGCAGCATGGCAGGTAACTTGACGGTGAATTTTCAGAAAGCCTGGTGACGGATGAGGCCGTTGCCGGGCGCTCGTTGACAATTTGAACCCCTATCGCACTTATTTAAAGTTTTCCGGCTGTTGCATCGATTTAATTAATCAAATCATTGATAATTAAGTAATATTTTCAATGTTAATGTGATTTTTCTCACTGAAGATTATCTCCCAAGACACTATTCTGCTGATGTGCCTAGCAGGCGGATGAAGAGCTATTTGCGGTGTTAGAACAGATTAACTTAGCAACATGATGCTTTTCTCGGCTGTTTTGCCTTGCATCACTGGTTACCGCGAGGATGTTTTTTTGACGACCTGCTGGAATCTGATCCATTTCTAATGGAATTGATTGCTGCACATCATCATTTTTATATTTCTTATAGGAGCTTTTTAAGATGAAAAATCTTTCTTGGGTCACTTTGGCAATTATTTTAAGTTACGCACATTTTGCAGTTGCTTCTCAAGATTCAAATTCAAAAAACGAGGAAGATAAAATCGACTTTACCATGACTGGCAGCGGCTATTTTATACACAGCTCCATTCAAAGCCGAGAAGATGGACTTACAAATCACATGAATATACGAGGCAAAAGCAAACAGATAGGCGAAGCCATAGTCAACGTACTCGCAGAAGTCAGAGTAAAACTGGAAAATGGTGTACCGGAAAATTGCATTACACCTCAGAATGATCAGGGTATTCGACTCGACCTTGTAAAAGCCAGAGGGGTTGTTCAATTGGCGAAAAGTGGTGATCAGATTTTTACTAAAGGTACTAAAGTAGATTTGTGTATGAGCCTTAGGTGCTTCAACGAAGATGGCAGCATAAAAGAAGGCTGCGCATTTCAGCCCAGTGCTACGGTTGAAATTAAAGGAGGAACCGGACCATTTGCCTGCGCTACAGGGCATATAACCGATACACATACTCGTATAGTTCTCGCGATGAATTCTAAAGGAGAACCATTTGGCAGCATTTCAAGTTACAGCGCGCAAGGTACCGTGCAAATTCCCAAGAGTTGCGACAATTAAACTGGGTGGATTCAAGTAATAACTGCAGTTAAATTACCTCCGGCAAAGCCGGAGGCTTATAAGCTGGAGTCCCTCAAAAGGATTGTTTGTGAGCCGCTGAAGCGGTATTGTAATAGCTTAGGCTCTAGACTATCAGAGACAATCTGTTAGTCTAGAAAGATGTTAAGAAATAGTAAATTAAGTGATTATTCTGTCAGAAAAATAATTCAATGCTTTAGCATTGATATACCAGCCAGCAAAACAGCGCTGCTATTGAGTAAAAATCGTAACACGATTAATCGTTGGTATGGCATATTCAGGCAAGTAATATACCGCCTCAGACTGCCCTGAAAGACAAGCTGTCAGGTAGAGTGGAAGTAGATGAAAGCTATTTTGGTGCGAAACGGCATCGTGGTTATCACGGCAAACTCAAACGCGGTCGCGGTACATTAAAACAACCTGTATTCGGAGTGTTTGAGCGAGATGGCAGGGTATACACCGAAATAGTACCGGACTGTAAGCGTCTGACTTTACAAGCGGTGATACTGGGTAAAGTGTCCATTGAAAGTGTCATTTATAGTGATGGCTGGCGTGGTTATAATGGTTTGGCAGATGTGGGATACTCCAAGCATTTTCGAGTATCGCATGGTGACAATGAATTTGCTCGGGATGGACATTGCCACATTAACGGAATTGAATCGTTTTGGAGTTTTACCAAGCGAAGATTGGCAAAGTTTAACGGCGTGTCAGTTAACTTTGAGCTGCATTTGAAAGAATCAGAATGGTGCTGGAAAAAACATCCTGATGAGCTTGCCAGTGAACTATGGCAACTCATCAGATTTTATTAATCTCTCTGCTAGTCTAGAGCCTAAGTAATAAGGAGTTAACATGTCAACACAGCAATTTATCTCAGCAGAAAAACATTTGGCTAAATCAGGGGTAACAGTAGGGCAAGCTTCAGATTTTATTTTGGCTAATATCGATCAACCAGAAATAATTTTTGCAGCAGCACGACAGCACGGTGTAACAAACGCGATGTTACATGAAATAACTGGTGTTTCAAGCAGTGTAATTAATGACTATTTTAAAAATGCTGATCTTGTCCCGGAAAGATTGGACCATACCAGTATCCTTTTTAATACAGATATAGGCTCAATTGAAACTTTGGTTGGGTTTAATGATAATACTGGGGCTTTATCAAATGCATCACTCAAAGCGAAAGTTCAGCCTTTGATAGATCTTCCTGCAGCATATAATTTTCCATTCACAGCCAGGTATGATTTTCAATCCGAAGATGGAATCTATGATGAAGATGAATTGGGCATATCGCAATTAGGCGATATAGCTGCAACGAATGAAAATATAGAATCCATTTTTTATGGCACATTAATAAGGATGTTTTCTCGTTTGGATAGTACAGAACTCAGTCAAATCAACGGATTTCCGAAAAACGGGAATCCTGTGGATTTTCAGACAATACTTTTAGATGCTCTAAATGACCCTGTTACTGATCCTATATGGACCGAAGAAAGTTTAGTAAACAAGATCGTTGATGAAGCTGTCTATCTTCATAATCACTATATGCAAGATGATTTTGTTGTTGGACTATTTGACCATAGCTATTTAGGATTTGCCCCAGTAATACATTAAATGGACATCAGCCTCGGCAATCACACATCATCAGCACTCAACATGCCTATGAAGCAACTTAAAAATTATAAGTTAAAAGTCGTTTTTATTTAATGTGGTTACACATAAGAATAGATGAACCATCAACAGTGATCAGCTGGCACTTCGGATTTACTCTGAAAGTCTCTATGATGATTATTGATTTTTTTTCCTCTGTTTTAGTTTTTGATAATATCTCATCTTTCTCCCTTCCAGTTATTATTTTATATCCCTCATCTTCGCGCAGTAAAAGCCTTACATTACCTGTTTTAACATCGTGTAAAGCAACGAAACCAACATCATCCCCTCCTATTTGTTCTAACTGTTTTGCAATCCCGGGGGGTAAAGAATTTTTGCTGGGGGCAGTCATATCGCCAAAACGCGCGTTATGGAATTCTACTGCTTGACAACCGGAAAGTAGCATCGCTACGGACAGAGCGGTTAAAGATAATAACGATTTTCTGGTTTTGTACATTTTGATTCTCCTATTAAAAATTTAAGGTTAAACGTGTGAAAATTGTTCTTGTCGGCAAATATATCGGATTTATAGGTTCTGCAGTTTGAAAGTGAATGTTTCGAAATAAAAAAGATTGATCAAGAATATTTTTAGCATCCAAACTAATTATCCCCCTGCGATTTGGGAGTCTGTAGCCAAGCGACGCATCGACAAGAAAAAATTTTTGATTTCTTTCATTTGAGATTTCTTTACGATCTATTTCTTGTCGTACAAAAGTACCGGTTAGGCTAAAAAACAATCCGTGAAAATTAAAATAATTGAGGTTGATAGGTATGCTCAGCGTATCTATTTTGTGAGGCCCTAATGCTGTTTCATCACGAGAAAATTGTTCAAACTGAATTTCACTTTTTACTGACCATCTGTTACCAGGTACGCCATATAAGTATGCACGATAAATTTTTTCTTTTTGATCATCAATAGAAACATTGTCAGTTGAAAACGAAGGAACTCGTAAATCCCGGCCCGAGATTTCAAAACCACTGAAAACTTTTTCTTTGTAATGCCCGTCCAGCCCTATACCGATTCGGCGCGATTGAGTACCATTGATATCATCATATAATTGATTAAAACCAGAAACCTGAGTTGGTTCAATGGTTTGGTTGGTTGTTAAAGGAGCTTTAACAGCTTCAATAAAAGCCAAGCGTAACCTTAAACTACTAACAATATTCCATTGTAGACCTGCTTTTGGATTGAATCGATCAATTTCTAATCCTTTTTCTTTATAAGTATCATAGCTAAAGCCTAAAGTAGCATTCAGATTTGAACCAAAATTTAGATTTGAATATAGATACCCATTTGTTTTATCTATATCAAAACTTTGTTTTTTAGGATTGGAAATCTGATTAATTATCAGATTTCTAGTTAACAAACTTCGGTTCACATTAATATCATAGTTTCCGCTACCAGCTATGATACTAAAATTAGAGTTACGTAGTTGATACTGAATTTCGGTTTGATAGCCTTCATTCTTGGCTGATATTTCGGAATTGCTGAAGGTATTGACAACAGGGTCTATATTCTTACTTTCCCTATCAGCATATAGTCCGGATAATAAAATATTTTGATTAACTGTTAAATCATACTTAGCACCAATTCGTACGGTATTTTGGTCAATATTTCTACGAAATCTATTCTGAGGAGCTCGAGGATTGTTCGTATCAAGATCAAAATCCAGCAACAGATTACCGTGATGCGTGGAGCGAGTCCGAACCTCGGCCTGCAAATTCAATTTGGATGTCACCGCGTGCTGCACAAATGCATTCAATACATCATGGTTTTGATCATTATTGCTACGAAAGCCCTTGCTTTCATAATGAAACTGCCCCAGGCTGATTGATGTGCGTTCATTGAATCTGGAAAAGACGATTTCATCACCTATCGTACCGTTACTGCCAACTACACCTGAAGTTACCAATTGCGGTTTGCTGCGCTCCATTAATGGCGCAAACTCATTGAATCCCGGTGAAGATGGGCCGGTGTTGGTAATGATATTCAAGTCTGCTACGGCCATGTGCGGCTGCACTGGATTGACATTAACTGGTTGTAAAAGCTGTGCCTGCAACAACTCGCTGACGCGAGCTGCTTCATGTCGAGGGATGTTGGCGTAAGTATCGGAAAGAAACCGGTGTGCCGAGTGATTGGATGGATCGAAGCTCAGCGACTTTGCCGTTTCCATGAGTGCACGCCGCTCGAATCCTAAATTCTCAAATATACGTGCCAAGCTGGAGCCGCGAGCCGCTTCATCGCGATCCAGCAGAAATTTGGAACGGTATACTGCGCGGTTATTGTTCAGTTCAATCGATTTTTGGATGTCTATTAATGCCTCTACCGGGCGATTCTGCGTTTGTTTTTGAATCGCATCATAGAACCACGGTGTTGGATCCTTGGGATCGCGTTTCTTGGCGAGATCAAATTGCGTACTGGCAAGCAGATAGCGTTTTTCCTCAAAATAAGCTTTACCCAGGTAACTGCGGATCAGCGAGTTCGCTGGATCCAAACTGGCGGCAATCTCCAATTCTATCCGGCCTGCTTCCAGTTCTCCCTCGCGGATCAGGGCAAGCCCCAATCCAAGCCGCGGCATGGGGTCGGCCTGATCCAATGCAATGGCTCGGTGGAAAATATCTTTCGCGGTTTGGGTGTCGATTTGCAGCAGATGCGCAAAACCTAATACCGTTTGCGTTTTCGCCAGACCGGGATTTAAACTTACGGCAAGTTTTGCGGCATCCAATGCGCGTTCCAGGTAACCCACGGACATCTGCAATTCAGCTAGTCGTGCCCAGATCAGTGCGTTCTGAGCATCGGATGCCAGTGCTTTTTGCACACTCTCCAGTGCCGTATCAATCTCAAAATGTGCTTGCTGTGCATAAGAAAGCGCTAAATATCCTGCAGCCGATCCTGGGTCGAGCGTGACCGCCTTGCTCGCGAGCTCCAGTGCGGGGTCTTTTTCATTCTGAACCAGGGCAATGATGGCCAGCAGCGCATGTGCGTTACTATTGTTAAGTTCTAGTTGCAGGACTTGCTGGATGATTTCCTTGGCTTCATCAGCCTGTCCGACAGTCAACAAATGGCTTGCTTGACGGACCAAAGTACTGGAACCGTCTTCACTACCCTGCCAATAATCCAGGATGACGGGATAATACAATGCCCACTGCACGGCATCCGCCGGCCGGATGATGATTTCTTTACGTGGTGCTTGTCCTTTGTATGTGACAGCTGCTTCATGATCATGAAGCAATAAGCTTCCCAGCTCATTGCTGACCGATACTTTGCCTTCATACAAGACAACTTCTGTATTGTCTTCCCTAAGACCCACAACGAATTCTGTGCCTTCCACACTGGCATTGACAAAGGGGGTTCTTATTTTAAAGGGCTGAGGCGTGCGCGTAATGATGTGGATCGCACCTTCGAATAAGTCCAGCAGGGAGGTGCCTCTTTCTTCTTGAACTGCTGGAAATGTGATGCTGGTTTTTTGATCAAGCCGCAGCATGCTGTTATTGCTTAAACGCAGCGCCGCTCGGCTTTGCGACCGGGCGCGAATCATATCTCCGGCGCAGAGCGCTACTTCCATTCCTGCTGGTTGCCAGACATTTTCTTGAGTCCGGCGTATTTCAATCGTGCCCTGCATCGATACCACTCGCGCTACTTCCGGCTTGCACGTTGGCGCTGCATGCGCCTGGGTGATATACGTCATCCAGCAGGTCACTGTAAAAATAGTGAGTATCAGCGCTGAGAATTTTCTCTGATGTGAGTAGATTGCGACTGCCCAACATATTTTCATTATCGATCTTTCGCTATCAGCTCAATTGTTGAGCATTGATTTGCAATTCTGTATCAGAAATAACAAGATATTGAAGACTTGTTATGCATTTTCTCATTATACTGAATCGATGGCCTTATAACCAATAAGGTAAATGATTCTAATCAAAGAGGCATATTTCTGTCTGTGACTTTTCTCACAGAAGAGCTCTTAAAACACAATGATTTTATTTCTTTGAGCAGCTACTATGAATTACTCGCTGTCTATTTTTAGGATAACCAAAGAGGTTACGGGGAGGACTCGTTTTGATATTTGGAACACAACGACAGAAAGTGATGGGTCGGGCCGTCGGAAGGGAATTCTCTCAGAATAACGTAAAAATACTGACTGGCTTCGGTCCATTGTTTCAGTTGATAAGCATTTAAAGCTTTTGCAAAGATTTCGCATAGCCATAGCTGTTGCTTGCTGGCTGATTGCCGGTAGGCAATCAGCTCAAAAAGCTCAACGGATTGAGTTCTCCCCGGTAATTGAAAGCTTCCCAGAGGGCGGACAAGAAAATCGTCCAATTCTTCGATTACATCGCTCGATAGTAGAATTCGCGTTTTTAAAATTTTATTAGTATTTTGAATCCTGTTTGCTGTGTTGACGACATCGCCAGTGACGCGATATGTACCGTCGCTTTTATTCAGAGACATGTCACCAAAATGCAAGCCGATTCGGGTTGGCAGCGGCGGGTTGTGTAATTTGTTGAAACGTTCGATTGCAGCGCTGAGATCAAGCGCTGCTTTGCATACATTTAGCTTTTCTGTGGAATCTGAAGGCTTCTTGATCCAATTGAAAAATTTTTGTGCGACTGGATTTTCCGGGTTTTTAATCCATACGGAGAGGGATGAGTCGCCTGTGGTATCCATAACCCTGCCATGGTGTTGATCTATCGCACTTCTTAACACAACACGATAGCCAGTCATCAATTTCTCAAGATCAGAGGGACTCATTGTTTCGGACAGAGTCGTGTAACCCGCGATATCGGTCGTTAGGCATGCACCCGCGAATTTCCCCGCCTGCCCTTCAATGATTTGATCAAGTTCTCGAGCCGGGCCGGATTTGCCAATAAAGCCCTCGAGCTTAAGAATTTTTAGCACCCAGGCCAGCATAAGCGCAACTAACACTAATAAGGCTGGAATAATGACTGGGAGCCATATCAGGGTATGTTTAAAGAATGAATATGCAATGAAAGTATAAACAAGAATGACAGAGAAACTCAGAGCGATGGTTTTGCGCGTCGACAGGATTTGGTTTGCCATGCCGATGGCAAAACCCAACAGGAATAAAATACTTAAATTACCGGCTAAAGACAAAGGTCTGACCGGCTTGTTTTCGAGCAAATTGGCGAAAGCCGTGGCGGCAATCTCGACGCCGCTGATGTAAAGCCCATCCGGATTGGAAAATACCGTGGGATAATCGTCCCGGACGATTTCTTGCTCGGACTGAGTAGCACCGGAAAATCCAACGAAAACGACTTTATTTTTTAACGCGCCCTTTTCTAATTTCAGTGCTTGATCATACGAAATGGTCTTTATGCTGCGTGGCGGGCCGTAGAAATTCAAGTAACGGGTTTGATCGCCAGCGTACAGGTCGAGCAACGATCTCAGCAGTTTCTTCTCTTCCGGTTTTAAATGGCGATTGCGATCCAAACCTTCTTTCATTTGAATAGCCAGCCGCGGATTGCCTGCGAATAGATTGCGCAGTGTCAGGATCAGATCCTCAATATCCGTTTCTTCGTTGATGCGAGCGGGTAATTGCGGGGCAAGCTCCGGTTCTGCTGAGCTGAGTAGCCGGGCAAAGTCTTCGTACAACGCCGCTGCATAGAGTTGTAATACCACAACCGGCACCGTAGCAATATCGCCGGCATGCGATTTGAAAGTCCAGTAATGATGAACTCGTTCCGCCTTCGGCAATGTGAAAGGCGCCCGGGCTTTTGCAGCTTCCCCGATGATTGGCAAGAGCTGAGTAGCGCCTTCTTGAATAAATGCTTGATAGGTAACGCCATCGAGTTGATTCAGCAATGCCGAATCCTGATAATCCAGCCGCTCTACCAATAGGACATTGCCTGCTCTTTTAATGGCATTGGCCAGTTCCTCATCCTGTTCCGGTATGTCGCTGGGGGTATCAAAAATAAGATCGAAAATGATTGCGTTGGCACCCGCTGCCGCCAGCCGGTCAATTAAACGCGCATGTATACTGCGCGGCCACAAGCGCGGCTTAACGTGAAGTTTCAGCTGCGCGGCGGATTGTTGATCAAGCGCAACGACGACCACCTCATCGGGCGCCTTGATTGTCCCGCGTAACTGAAACAATGCACTCAAGCCGAATCGTTCCTCCAACCATAAGCCAGCCGGTGATAAATAAATGATTACACCGAGCAAACCGGTAAAAATGCCCAAAAAAAAGTATTTAAGCCATCTGGTCATCGTTGTTTTAACTGAATGAAGAAGATATCAGGAACGACTGCTCATGCAGAGTAGCATTAAGCGGTTATTTTGCAAGCATCCTGGCTTACGCCACGATACTGCTTTTTTCAGAAAGCGCCTCTAATCCCTGCGACAATGGCTCGTCCCGGCAGCGGAGCGACATCCTTCAAGAAGGAAGTATGAACGCGCATATCGCTATCGAGCAAATTCCGGCCTTGCAGAAAAAGCGTATAGTTGACCGACTTGGTTAGTTTCATGTGATAGCTCATTTCGGCGTTCATCAGGGTATAACCTGGGGTTTCGCTTTCCAATACGGCGACGCGATCCTGTTGAGTGACACGGGTAAGGTTGAAATTGGCTTGCCAGGCATTTTTCTTGAAATCCAGATCAAAGCCGAAGCGTTGTGGCGTTATGCGCGGGATGTTGCCGTTATTTTTCAATCTGCCATAAACCATATCGGTGAATAACCGCAAATTCAACGTATCCGGTACTACTGCAACGATGGCTTCGGCTTCCAGACCATAGAATTTCGCCCGGGTTTGCGTGTAATCCTGGGCCAGATAAGCGCCGTGATTATCCAGCAAGCCCTCATCGTTGATTCTATCCGCTAACCCGTCGTCATTGCTGTCACGGCTGCGCTGAAAAATATAATTGTTGACATGGTTATAGAACAAATTCACTTTGCCTGTAACCATGCCGCTGGTTTTTTGCAGCGCGATGTCGAAGTTATTGGAGGTTTCTTTGTGCAGGTTTTGCTCTCCTTGCTCAAAAGTGTTGGTGGCCACATGGATACCATTGGCATACAGCGCGACAGTATTCGGCGCGCGTTGTCCGCGTGTGGCCGTCAGATTGAGTTGATAACCATCCCTGAATTGCCAAGCGCTTCCCGCGGAAATGCTGTACAAATTAAAGTCGCGTGTTTGCAACGATGTTGCTTGCGGGTTATGCAGGGTATGTTCAAGGCGTCCACCGGCTTCAAACTGCCAGCGTTGCCAATTGCGTTTTTCCAGCATAAACGCGCTGGCCGATTGCGATAGACTGGATGGCACGAATGCTTCCTCGCCTTTTGCGGAAAAATTGCGGTTTTGTAATTGAATGCCCATGATGCCTTGCCATTGGGCGATCGGTTTGTGAGCCAATTCGGCGCGACCTTCCAGCTCATTATTACTGAAACGGCTCCCAACCGCGCCGCTTTGTTCGAGCTCTTTGTGCTGATAATCGTTGTAATTGAAGCGCATTTTGAGCTGCCGGAATCCCTTTAACGGATTATCCAGATCACCGGCCAGACCGTAGCGGGTCTGCCCCATATCGATTTTCGCGCCTTCCGGGCCGGGAATGCCGTAAAAATTTTCCAATCTTGAAACCGACATTCCCACAAAACCACGTTCGCCGACGTACGAACTGCCTACCGATAAATTGCTGGAATCGATCGCGCTGTTTCTGATCAAGCCGGTGCCGCTGTCCGGATCATTGGGATTCGCCAGTCCTGGGATATGCACATCACTGGTTTTTCTTTTCACGCCTTCAAGATTCCAGGACATTCTGCCCAAACTGCCGGACGCCATGAGAGCGCCATTGCGTTCTTCCAGCGCGGAATTGAAGCGCCCTTCAAAGTTCGCTTGCGGTGTTTTGAATAAGCGATCGGGTATGCGGTCGTTGATCACGTTCACCACGCCACCGGAAATACCGCTGCCATACATCAATGTCGAAGGTCCTCGCAGTATCTCGATGCGTGAAGCATTTAAGGTTTCGGTCGCGACGGCGTGATCCGGGCTGATGGTTGAGATATCGCCGGTGCCAATGCCATTTTCCAGCACCTGCACGCGCGGCCCATCCTGGCCGCGAATAATCGGGCGGCCAGCGCCAGGACCGAAACTGCTGGAACTGACGCCCAGTTCATGCGATAACGTATCGCCCAGATTGGTTTCCCTTTTCCGGCGCAGACGATCTCCTGATACGACCGTATCCGGTTTGAATCCAGCCGATTCGGCCGAGCTGGAAACAGGCGCAGTAATCATCACGCCGGGCAACTCGACGTTTTTGCCGGTGGTTTGCCCGTGACTATGCAGCGGGTGCAGCAAAAATATAAACAGCGCGATGGTTGCCGGTTTCGACAGCAAGCTTTTACGCTGCCATCGCGCGTTATTTGATTCATGATCAGAATAATCCATACAACTTTCCTAACCCTGATGGGTATTTGCCGTGCAACTGAGTTGCTCCAATGGAACTGATCAATCGCAGGCAAGCAATGCACATCAAAGCAATCGACCGATTGCTGATGATTAAGTCAAGCCTGGATTAACAACCTGAGGAATCAGAACAGCTGGAATGGTGGCGCGCGCGAGCAGTAAGGAAGTGTGGTGCGATTGGAATGACGCCCCATGGCCCATAATGGCAACCGGCGATGATTTGCCGGATTGCGCAGAAGCAAGCCCGAAGCGATCAGAATGAAGTTTAATGCAGTGAGTGCGACGCAATCGAAGCAAATTTCGTCAAGATCAACACTGGCATCAGCTTCGCTTCCGGCGGCATCAAGCACATCGGTTTGTGCATAATGCGTGAAAGCATGCGCCAGCAAGAAGACTGGCACAGACAACAAAGCCAGCGTCAAAAATAGAAATAAGCTTTTGCGTAGCATAGTCAACAGCAGTTAGCGCAAAGGCCTTTGACTGTCAATTCAATTTCCTGGAACCGATAACCGGCTGGTAGCGGCCAGTTTGTTTCTACCGGTAATTTATCCAGGCAAATCACTTGCGCACAGCCTGTACATTTGAAGTGCGCATGTTGATGTGAATGCAGCTCACGGTTGGCGTGATAACGCCACGCCCGGTCGTCGCTGGTTACTTTATGGATCAAATTTTTCTCGACCAGCCACTCTAGCGCGCGATATAAAGTCACCCGGTCCAATTGCAGCGCTTGTGGCAGGCGTTGTTCAATTTCGCGGTGCGTAGTGGCCTGCTGCTCAGCCAGCAAAATGGCCAGAATTCCGGTTCTGCCCAAGGTTGCCCGTCCGCCGTTGTGCCGGATCATGTCTTCTGCGGTATGATGAAACTGATTAAGCATACTCAAATAGATGCAACAATGTTGCGATTATTGTAACTAAGTGATTTTCATGGTGCAACAAGTTGTTCTTTTAATCCTGGATTACTTGGCGCTATCGGGAAGAATGCAGATCGTTCATTCCGGTGAAGTCTTACCAATACTGGAGAATTGATATGAAAAAATGGGGATGGGTTCTTCTGATCGCTGCCATGATGTCCGCCGGGGTGTTGCGAGCGGATGGGGATCATCATGCTGGTGCATTCGATGAGAAAAATCTGGGAAAAGTGACCTTCCCGGTTTCCTGCACGCCTGCCGCGCAAGCACAGTTCAATCAAGCCGTCGCGATGTTGCATTCCTTTTGGTACGACGAAGCCGGAAAGAAATTCCGCCAAGTGACCGTTACCGATCCGGCTTGCGCGATGGGTTATTGGGGCGTTGCGATGAGCCTGTATTACCAGTTATGGGCTACAGCGCCGACTGCGGCAGAACTGCAAACGGGGCGCGAAGCGTTGCAGCAGGCAAAAAAGCTGGCAATCAAGACTGACCGTGAGAAAGCTTACCTTGAAGCCGTAAGTTTTTTGTATCCCGAAGATGAAAAAGTGGACCTCACTACCAGAAAGCTCATGTATCAGAAAGCGATGGAACAAGTCCTGAAACACAATCCAGATGACCGAGAGGCTGCGGTGTTCTACGCTTTGGCGCTGATTTCCACGGCATCGCCCAAGGACAAGACCTTCGCCAATCAGAAGAAAGCATTACATCTATTGCAGCAGGTACTGGAACATGAGCCGGAGCACCCCGGTGTGGCGCACTACATCATTCACAGCAGCGATTACCCCGAATTGGCCGGGCTTGGATTGAGTGCAGCGCGCGCTTATACGCACATTGCACCGGCGGTTCCGCATGCATTGCACATGCCTTCGCATATTTTCATCCGGCTCGGGCTATGGCAGGATGCGGCGCAATCGAATCTGGCGGCCTATCATGCGGCAAAAGATCACGCGCGGAAAAATGCATTGTCCGGAACTTCGGATCAGCAGTTCCATTTCATGGATTACATGATGTACGCGTATCTGCAAAGTGGTGAGACCGAAAAAGCCAGGGAAATTCTGCGCGAACTGCAAGGCATCAAAAAAGCGCAATCGGAGAATACCACCGTCGCCTATGCATTCGCTGCAATTCCCGCGCGCTATGCGGTAGAACGCGGTGAATGGCTGGAGGCTGCCGGACTGGATATCAATCCCAAAGACTTTCCCTGGCAGCAATTTGGCTGGTGTGAAGCCATCACGCACTTTGCTCGTGGTTTAGGTGCCGCGCGCAGCGGAAACATGGACATTGCCCACCACAGCTTGCGGCATCTGAAGGTTTTACGCAATGCCGATCAAGCGGACAATAAAGACTACACCGCTGGTCAAATCGAGATCCAACGCCTGGCGGTAGCCGCCTGGATTGCTTATGCGGAAGGCGAAGCGGAGGAAGCGGTGAAACTCATGCGTGCTTCGGCAGATTTGGAGGATTCGACCGAAAAAGACAATGTCACGCCAGGCGCAATCATTCCGGCTAGGGAACTGCTCGGTGAATTACTGCTGGAATTGAAGCAATCCGGTGATGCGTTGAAGGAATTGGAAGCATCCTTGATACGCACGCCCAACCGGCGCAATGGTATTTACCGTGCAGCACAGGCGGCCAGGCTGGCCGGGGATCAATCCAAAGCAGAGCAATACCAGCAACAGTATCAGCAGCTGACCCTATCCAACCAGTCGCACAAATAAATAAGTAATTTCTTGGATTTGATTGGTCAAACCTGAAAATTGTTTATAATAAAAGACATGAAAGCACATCGCTACAAATGGTTATTGGTTTTTTTCATGCTGTGGCTCCCGTTGCAAGGCGCTGCAGCGGCTATTTTGTCAGTCTGTGCACAGGAAAAAAACTTCACCGCTACGCATGACAAATCAGCGATCGCCATCGACAATCACCATCATGATGGTTGCCATAAGCAAATAGCCGATAATACCAGCGAGCATGCCGGACATGTATTAGCCAGCTTGCCGTGCGACGATACTTCCTGCGATGCATACAGTCATACACCGGTGCTTCCGGGTACTGCCGTATCCATGCCAATTACCGATACTTCCACCATCGCTTCATTTGATTCCGGCTTTGTCTCGTTTGTGCCGGAACACCCGCAACGTCCTCCGGTAGTAATCTCCCTTTAGCACTTTTTGCCTGAGTGTCAGGTAAAAAGTGCAATTTCTTGCATGAGCTTTGTGCTTGCGTGAATGCCGCGCAAGCCATGAGATATTGCAAATTATCGTTAATGTCTGCCCATGATTGGCGGAACAGATGAGATTACCTGCCAGGAGACCAGCATGTTCGTATCATTCATTCTTAATACTTGTCAGCAACAGCAAAACACCTTCAGGAGGCTGCGATGAATCGCGCTGCTGTGATCGTGATGGCGTTGCTTGCTGCCACCGTCGCAACTGCGGCGCAGGGACGGGAACCGGCAGCCGGTAAAGCTGAGGCAATCATGCTGAGCCGCGCTGTTGCAGCAGAAACGCTTACAACAACCACTAGTCGCCAGGCGGCGTTGCTGCCCGGCTTAATTACGGAAGCACTGGAGAACAATCCCGAGATTCAGGCCGCCTATCAAGAGCGCGAAGCAGCACGGCAGCGCATCGCACCGGCGGAAGCGCTGGATGATCCAATGCTCGAAGCGGGCGTGATCAATGCGCCTTTGACGTCGTCACCGTTTAACCGCGAGGATATGACGATGAAAATGATCGGTCTTTCCCAGCGCTTGCCATTTCCCGGTAAACGCGGTTTACGCAAGGAAGTCGCCAGCAAGGACGCGGAAGCGATTGAGCAGGGCTACCATGAAACGGTTAACCGCGTCGTGCACGATCTGAAAACGGCCTACTTTGATCTTGGGCTGACGCTGGAAATGATCAAGCTGGTTGAGAAAAACAAGCAAACGTTGGAACACTTTCTGCACATGGCCGAAGCGCGCTATCAGATTGGAGAAAGCAGTCAGGCCGATGTGCTGAAAGCGCAGACGCAAGTATCGAGAATGCTGGACAGGCTGTTGGGGCTCGAGCGCGAGCTACCGGCATTTGAAGCCGAACTCATCCGCGCACTGGGGCGTAGCACGCGCGGCGATATTCCGACGCCTGTGTTATTGCAAATTCACGAAACGCCTTTACTGCTGGATGCACTGCAACAAGAAGCCTGGACGCAACGCCCGCAATTGCTGGCGCTACAGAGTTTGATCGCACGCAATGAGAAATCGGCCGATCTGGCACGCAAGGCGTACTACCCGGATTTCGATGTGCGCGTATCGTACGGCCAGCGTGATAACACGCTGGGCAGTATGCGGCGTGACGACATGGTCAGCATGACCGTGGCGGTCAACTTGCCGGTATGGCGCGGCAACAAAATCGAGCCGCGTATTATGGAATCGCAAGCCATGCGCGACCAGGCAATCAGTTTGTATCAGGCGCAACGTAATGACATCGCGGCAAAACTGCGTCAGCAGATTGCCATGGCCGAACAAAGCCTGAAATCGGTCAAACTCTATCAGACTGCGATTCTGCCGCAGGCCAAGCTAACCGTTGAATCGGCGCTGGCGGCCTACCAAGTAAACCGGGTTGATTTTCTGACCTTGCTGGATAACCAGATGACGGTATTCGACTATGAAACCAATCTGATTACCGCGATCGCGAATTACAACAAAGCGCTGGCAGAAATCGATTTTCTGATTGGCAAGAAGCAACACTAACGAATACCGATCATGGAGCTTTCTATGCAATCTACCGCCCGGAAAATCAGCGCTGCAATTGTGCTGACCGCCACATTGGCCGCAGGTTACTGGTGGGGTAAAACACAATCATCGCCAGACGCCGGAATCACCGTACCGCAAGCCGCTAACGGGGAACGAAAAGTGCTGTATTACCGCAATCCGATGGGGCTGCCCGACACTTCGCCGGTGCCGAAGAAAGATTCGATGGGCATGGATTATCTGCCGGTTTATGAAAATGAAGGCAAGGAGCCGTCTGCGGAACAGAATGTGGTGAGCATCAGCACGGAAAAGGTGCAGAAGCTGGGTGTGCGTACTGAAGCGGCGCAGATGCGTGAACTGATCCGCACCGTGCGGGCGGTTGCGACGATTCAAGCCGATGAGCGCAAGCAATACACCTTCGTGACCAAGTTTGAGGGTTGGATACACCGGTTGCATGTCAATACCACCGGGCAAGCGGTCAAGAAAGGCGAGGCCTTGATGGATGTCTACAGTCCTGAACTGATTACCGCGCAGCAGGAGTATCTGGTTGCGATCAAAGGGGTGCAATCCGTCGTGAAGGGTGATGCGGCGGTACGTGCCGCGATGCAGCGGCTGGCCGATGGCGCATTGCAGAAGTTGCGTAATTGGAATATTGCCGAAGCCGAGTTACGGCGGCTGCAACAAACCGGAGAAGTGCAGCAGTACATGACGCTGCGCTCACCAGCCGATGGCGTGGTAATGGAGAAAAAAGCGGTCATGGGTCAACGCTTTATGCCGGGAGAAATGTTGTACCAATTCGCTGATTTGTCGAGCGTGTGGATATTGGCGGATGTATTTGAACAGGACTTGGGCATGATTCATCCCGGCCAATGGGTGACAGTCCGGGTGGATGCCTATCCCGACAAGATATTCAACGGCGAAGTGGCGTTCATCTATCCGGCGGTCACGCCGGAAACGCGCACCGCGAGCGTGCGCATCGTGCTGCCGAACCCCGATCGTTTACTCAAACCTGCTATGTATGCGCGAGTCGAGTTCGCGTCGTTTCACAGCAAGCATAAAGTGCTGACCGTCGCGGATTCCGCCGTGCTGGATACGGGCACCCGGCGGATGGTATTGGTCGATTTGGGTGCGGGGCGGTTTGAGCCGCGCACGGTCAAGCTCGGCATGCATGCCGATGGTTATGCCGAGGTGCTGGGCGGGCTTCGAGCCGGTGAAAACGTGGTCGTCAAGGCGAATTTCCTGATCGATGCGGAGAGCAACTTCAAAAGCGCGCTCGATAGTTTCGGCCACAATACCTATTACCCGGTTGAGAAGCAGGAAGTCGAAGCGAGTTCGGCTGTTCTGTCACCCTCTCAGGTGCAATATCGCGGTGAAGGGCGTATCGACGCGATTGATTTCGCGCATGCGACGATGACACTCGCGCATGGCCCGATCGAAAGCTTGAAGTGGCCCGCGATGACGATGGATTTTCGTGTCCGGGAGGCGGCATTGCTGCAATCGTTCAAGCCGGGACAAAAAGTTATCTTTGAGATCGCCGAAGAACCGGACGGCGAGTTTGTCATTGTGCGTATCCAGCCAGCGGATACCTTTCACGATCACTAAGGGAACACCGTTATGCTGAGAAAAGTCATTGAATGGTCGATCCGCCATGTTTTCCTGGTGTTGCTGAGTACCGTGTTTATCGCCGGCTGGGGAATCTACGCACTGTGGAAAATGCCGGTCGATGCGATTCCCGATTTGTCCGATGTACAGGTCATCATCTACACCGAATATCCGGGTCAAGCGCCGCAGGTTGTCGAAGATCAAGTTACCTACCCGCTCACCACGGCCATGCTGGCGGTGCCGCGCGCAAAAGTGGTGCGCGGTTTGTCGGCGTTTGGCGCTTCGTTCATTTATGTCATTTTCGAAGATGGCACCGATATTTACTGGGCGCGCTCGCGCGTGCTGGAATATCTGAATTTTGCCACCAACCAGCTACCCCGCGACGTGCGTTCCGCGCTTGGCCCGGATGCCACCGGTGTCGGTTGGATTTATCAATATGTCGTGACGGCCAAGGATCGCACCCTCGATGAATTGCGTGCCGTTCAAGACTGGTTCCTGCGCTACCAATTAACCACCGTGTCCGGCGTTTCGGAAGTCGCCAGCGTCGGCGGATTTGTCAAAACCTACCAAATCACGGTCGACCCGCGCCGCCTGCAAGCGTATGACATTCCATTGAAACGCATCACCGAAGTGATCGCCGCGAGTAATCGCGATGTCGGTGGGCGCGTGATCGAACTGGCGGAAACGGAGTACATGGTGCGTGGCCGGGGCTACCTGCGTAACAGCAGCGACCTGGAGAATCTGGTGGTCAGGGCGCATATCGGCAAACCGGTGTTGTTGCGTGATGTCGCCCGCGTCGAACTGGTGCCCGGTGAACGGCGCGGCATTACTGAACTGAACGGCGAAGGCGAGGCGGTCTCCGGCATTGCGGTGGCGCGCTACGGCGAGAATGCGCTGGATGTCATTCACGATCTCGAAACGAAAATCGGCCAAATCAAATCCGGACTGCCGCCGGATGTCGCGGTAACGTCGGTTTATAATCGAGCCGAATTGATCCATCGTGCCATCGCGACGCTGAAAGAAGTGTTCGTCGAGCAAATCGCCATCGTGACACTGGTGTGCGCGGTATTTCTGATGCATGCGCGCAGCGCGCTGGTCGCGATCATCATGTTGCCGATCGGTGTGCTGATCGCTTTCATCGCCATGGCGCAGCTGGGCATCAATTCCAATATCATGAGTCTGGCCGGGATCGCGCTGGCGATTGCGGAAATGACCGATGCCGCGATCGTCATGGTGGAAAATGCGCACAAGCATCTGGCGCGTTTAAGGCCGGGCGAGTCGCGCGTCAATGCCGTCATCGCGGCATGCCAGGAAGTTGGTCCATCGTTATTTTTCAGCCTGCTGATCATTACCGTTTCGTTTTTGCCGGTGTTCGCGCTGGAAGCGCAGGAAGGGCGCATGTTTCAGCCGCTCGCCTACACCAAAACGTTTGCTATGGCGGGTGCAGCAATGTTGTCCATCACGCTGGTTCCGGTGCTGATTCTGCTGCTGATCCGCGGTCGTGTTCCCCATGAAGAAGATAATCCGCTCGGCCGCTGGATGATCCGCGGGTACCAGCCGGTTGTGAGTTGGGTGATGCGCTGGAAAAAGTCTATTTTGGTGGCCGCGCTGGGTGTGCTGGGTGCTACGGTTTATCCAGCAATGAAGCTCGGAACCGAGTTTATGCCAGCATTGAACGAAGGCACGCTGTTATATATGCCTGTCACCTTGCCGGGCATTTCTGTGACCAAAGCGGCAGAAACCATGCAGACGCAAAATAAAATCATTATGAATTTCCCGGAAGTCGCATCGGTATTTGGCAAAGCCGGGCGCGCCGATACCGCCACCGATCCGGCGCCGCTGGAAATGACCGAAACCATCATCAACCTGAAACCGGAAAGCGCATGGCGGCCCGGCATGACGATCAATAAATTGATCGCCGAGCTGGACCAAGCGCTGCAAATTCCCGGTGTCGCGAATGCCTGGACCATGCCGATCAAGAACCGCATCGACATGCTGGCGACCGGCATCCGCACGCCGGTCGGCATCAAGGTGTTCGGCAGCAATCTGAGTGAAATCGAAACCATCGCGAAACAAATCGAAGCCGTGGTGAGAGCTGTGCCCGGTACCGCCAGTGCCTACGCCGAACGCATCACCGGTGGCTATTATCTCGATATCGAACCGGATCGTCTGGCATTGGCGCGTTATGGCTTGGCGGTGGGTGATTTGCTCGAAGTCGTCTCAGCTGCGCTCGGCGGTGAAGCGATCACCACCACGGTGGAAGGGCGCGAGCGCTTCGATGTGGCGATCCGCTACCCGCGCGAATTGCGCAGCGACCCGCAAGCCATCGCCACGCAAGTGCTGGTACCTGCGATGGGTGGCACAATGATTCCGCTTGGTCAATTGGCGAAAATTAAGCTGATGCAAGGGCCGCCGAGTATCCGCACGGAAAATGCATTGCTGTCTGCCTACATCTTCGTCGATATCCGCGACCGCGATATCGGCGGTTACATCGCCGATGCGCAACAAGCCGTGCGCGAGCAGGTGCAATTCCCGCAAGGCTACTACGCTACCTGGAGCGGGCAGTTCGAATATATGCAGCGCGCCACCGAAAAACTGAAACTGGTCGTGCCGCTGACCATCGCACTGGTGTTCCTGCTGGTGTATCTGAACTTTGGCCGTTTGACCGAAACGCTGATCGTCATGCTGTCGATACCGTTCTCGCTGGTCGGCGGCATCTGGCTGATGTACTGGCTGGAATACAACCTGAGCATCGCCGCCGTGGTTGGCTTCATCGGCCTGATCGGCATCGCCGCCGAGTCCGGCATGGTGATGCTGACCTTCATCGACCAGTCGCTCACCACCCTCGCGCGGCAACGCAAAGCGATGACGGAAAAAGTGACGCTGGCCGATTTGTACGAAGCAGTGATCCAAGGCGCCGTCTACCGCATCCGCCCCGTCATGATGACCATCGTCGGCAGCGTCATCGGTTTGCTACCCGTCATGCTCAGCGTCGGCACCGGCTCCGAAATCATGCGCCGCATCGCCGCCCCGATGGTCGGCGGCATGGTGTCGGCGGCGATCCTGACGCTGATCATTTTCCCGGCGGTTTATGCGGTGGTGAAGGGGGTTTCGATACGGCGGGCGAGTGCATAAAGAATGGCTGGCGGCTCTATTTTTGCTCGATTCGCTTACAATCTAATTACACATAATAGTGTACACTTAAATCGTGCACACAATATTTGAGAGGATATAGCGATGAAGAATATTACCTTGAGCGCGGATGACAAATTGATCGAAGCCGCCCGTGCCCGTGCTCGTGCTGAACAAACCACATTGAACGAGCAATTTCGCCGTTGGCTGACCGATTATGTCCGACAGGAGCAGAAAACCGGATCGGCGATGGCATTGATCGAAGAATTGCGCGGACAAGTGCGAACGGGCGGCCGTAAATTCACGCGTGAGGAAATGAATGAGCGGTGATTTTATCGATACCAACATTTTCATCTACCTGTTCGATGAAACCGATGATCGAAAACGCGCAATCGCGGAAAAATTGATTCAGCAGGCGCTGGAGACGCGCAATGCTTGTATCAGTTACCAAGTGATCCAGGAAACACTCAACGTTGTGACCCGCAAACTGCCATCCCCGATGAGTACGGAAAATGCCCGGCGCTTTCTCGAGCAAATTTTGATTCCTTTATGGCAAACCACGCCAAGTCTGGCACTGTATCAACAGGGGCTCGAACTTCAGGTACGCTGCGGCTTTAGCTTTTACGATGCCTTGATTGTCTCTGCAGCGCTTGAGTCCGGTTGCACCCGCTTATACACAGAAGATTTGCAGCACGGGCAGCAGGTCGGTGAGCTGTTGATTGAGAATCCGTTTCGTGAGTGAAGGGCAAAAAAGTTTGCTTCGACAATGCTCGCGATTACCGAATAGGTTCGCTGCGGGTCGTGCTTAGCATCGTTTCCCCGGTGGCCGGTGGCGATTTTGACACTGATCATTTTCCCGGCGGTGTATGCGGTGGTGAAGGGGATTTCGGTGCAACGGGCATTAAAAGGAGAAAAAGTATGAGATTTTTCACAGGAAAGTAATTAAACTTCCGATTCTCCGTAATCTTGCTAGGGGGGTGTTTATTTTGTCTGAATTTCCTGGTTTTCTGCAAACGGAGATATCTTGATGTCATGAAAATAATCATATGAGAATAATAATTATGAACGATCAACCTGCAAAACTTAAAAAAGTTGCAATCTTTCTTGCAGTAATTTTCACCGTGCCACTTCCTACAATGGCGCATGCCGACTGGTCAATTATAGGACTAGGTACCTTGGGTGAGGTAAATAGTCAGGCAAATGACATCAACGATTCCGGGCAAGTGGCAGGCCTTATTTCTGGCACTACCATGCATGCATTTATCACGGGCCTTAATGGTGTCGGCATGGTTGACTTGGGTACCTTGGGTGGAGTGCTTAGCCAGGCATTTGGCATAAACAATTCCGGGCAAGTGGTGGGCTATTCTTCCATTACTGGTTACGATGGCGCCCGTGCATTTATCACGGGCCCTAATGGTGTCGGTATGACTGATCTGGGTACCTTGGGTGGAAGAGCCAGCTATGCCTATGGCATAAACGATTCCGGGCAAGTGGTGGGTGGTTCTTCCACTGCAAGCGGTCTCACCCATGCATTTATCACGGGCCCTAATGGTATCGGCATGACTGACCTAGGTACCTTATTGGGTGGAACAAACAGCTTTGCCTATGACATCAACGATTCCGGGCAAGTGGTGGGTGTTGCTTCTACTACTGATCCCTATGGCCCCCGTGCATTTATCACGGGCCCTAATGGTATCGGCATGACTGACCTGGGTACCTTGGGTGGAAGAGCCAGCTATGCCTATGGCATCAACGATTCCGGGCAAGTGGTGGGAGATTCTTCTGTCATTGATTTCGATGGTGCGCCACGTGCATTTATCACGGGTCCTAATGGTATCAATATGACTGACCTAGGTACCTTGGGTGGAAGAGACAGTCGTGCCTATGACATCAATGATTCCGGCGAAGTTGTGGGAGTGGCTTATACTGCTCGTGGAGAATTACATTCTTTTATCTTCAGTCACGGTGGAATGACTGACCTTTCGTTATTGACCCCAGTCGTTGCAGCCGGATGGACTAATCTTTATGCTCTTAGCATCAATAACAATGGACAGATCGCTGGATATGGTCATCATCAAGGGCATGATGAAGCATTTTTGCTGTCGTATACTTCCGATACCGTATTTGACCCCAAACCAATTTATATCCCGCCAGTACCTGAACCAGAAACCTACCTGATGTTGCTGGGCGGGTTAGGTTTAATTGGTTATATGTCGCGACGTAGAAAGGAAGCCGCCATTTTAATTCAGACTTAGATTTAATCCGGAATGGGAGCATTGACCCCCATTTTTGAATGCTTTCCGTTGCGCAATTGTCTGAAAGGCGGCTCGGTGTGCGATTTACGTCATTCTGTGTAGCCTGACCTCAACATTCTTGTCATATTGCCTGCAATCCGGCATTCCCGCTTGCGCGGGAATGCCGATGTGAATCGTGCAGCGATTATTTTGAGGCAGATTGCAATGACAAGATTTGTCCCATTCCTACCGTCGTTTCTCGATCGATTACCCCAGTGTTTGACAACCTAGTCGGCTTTCAGTACATTCAACGCGCATGGAAAAGGTGATTTATCTTTCCTGAGCTCTCTCTTCCAAACTAAGCATCATTCATTGGTTCTTCAATATGTCTGCACCGGATTACAAACAATACACCTGCAATCTTTGTGGCAAAGAGTCTGTGGTAGTGCCGGATTTTCACCGCGAGGGAGGGGCGTGCCAACATTGTGGATCGATTGTCCGTTTTCGTGCATTGATGTTCGCACTGTCACACCATTTTTATGGCAAACCAGTTCCGCTTGCTAATTTTTCTCCTGACCGGAACCGAAAAGCGATGGGGTTGAGTGATGCGCCGCATTATGCAGATAAGCTTAGGAATCTATTTGACTACACAAATTATTTTTACCACGCGGAACCATTTTTAGACATTTGCAATATAGAAAATATGGCAGTAGGTAGTTACGACTTACTGATTAGCTCCGATGTTTATGAACATGTTTCGCCACCCCGTCATGTCGCGTTTGTTAACAGTTGGCATTTATTGAAACCGGACGGATTGATGTTGTTGACAGTCCCTTATACGATGTTGCCAAAAACGGTTGAACATTTTCCGCATTTGAATCAGTTTGGAATTGTCCGGGATCAGCAAAGTATGCTGTTGGTTAATCAACGCAAAGATCAGAGTATTGAGGTATATGACCGGTTAACCTGGCATGGGGGAGAAGGTTCAACACTTGAAATGAGAGTCTATGCAGAGGCGGATTTATTGCAAATTATTGCAGATGCTGGTTTCAAGAATATTAAAGTTTGGTGTGATGATTATCCGGAATTTGGGATTTTGCAGGCACAGCAGGGTGGTAGTTTCGTAATCAGTGCGATTAAGGATGGTAACCGGATACCGATTGCCGTTACACAACATGATCCTTATATCGATAATATTTATCCTGAAGATGCCGAGGTTGATCATTTTCTGGTTAATCGGCCGATTCGTATTACAGATGAGCGCGCCAAAAAAGCCATTGCGCAATGGAAAGATAAGAAAGCCGTCAATACAGCTTCACTATTTTCCAGAATAAGGCAATTTTTTCATAACAAGTTTAGCTAGGTTGAAGTGACGTAAGGAACCCCAGCATTCCCGTCATGCTGCTTGCAACCATGGTTCCCGCCTGTGCGGGAATGACGATGCGCAACATCCCGAGAATCAAGTCTTACCATTGACGTAACGTCTCCAAAAAATTTCGAGCTGCAACACTCAAGCTACTATCCACTTGTACTCTAGTGCTTCAACAATCTTGGCAATGGCGATTTCAGCTATTTTTCCAGATACACCGGATACCATGATGACTTATGATTCCAGGAATTTAACTTACATTCAGCACAAAAAATAATGCCCCCGCAGCATATTGCACTGGCCATCACGGTAGCGGTGATCTGGGGATTCAATTTCGTCATGATCAAGGCCGGGCTTGAGGAGTTGCCGCCGATTCTGCTGTGCGCGTTGCGGTTCTTTTTTGCGGCATTTCCGGCGGTCTTTTTTGTTCAGCGGCCTGCCGTCGCTTTCCGGCACGTGCTGATTTTCGGATTTACCATGTTTGCGTTGCAATTTACGTTGCTGTTCTTCGGCATGGCTGCCGGTGCGACCGCCGGTTTGGCTTCGCTATTGCTGCAAGTTCAGGTGTTTTTTACTATCTTGCTGGCGGTTATGTTTTTGCATGAAAAGCCATCTGTTTGGCAGATCGCCGGGGCGATTATTGCATTTTCCGGTATTGGGCTTGTCGCCGCCAATCTGGGCGGCGATATTTCGGCGCTGGGCATGGGTCTGATCATTGCAGCAGCAGCTTCGTGGGGTGCGGGCAATCTGATTTCCAAGCGGCTTGGCAAGATTGATATGTTGGCGTTGGTCATATGGGGGAGTTTCGTTGCCTGGCCGCTGCTTTTGCTGGTGTCATTCATCTTTGAACAAAACTTCTGGGATCTCGACAGCTTATCCGGACTCACGTGGCGCTCTGCCGTCGCCATTGGCTATAATGCCTACCCGGTTACCCTGCTGGGTTTTGCGGCATGGAACTGGTTAATGAGTCATTATCCGGCGGCGACAGTAGCGCCATTTTCACTGCTTGTACCGGTGTTCGGGTTTGCGAGTTCCGCATGGGTGATGGACGAACCCATCTATCCGTGGAAAATCGGCGCTGCGGCTTTAATTGTTGCAGGTCTTTGTATAAATTTGCTGGCAACCCGCCTCACTGCACGCAACTACCGGAGCTAATCTGATTGCATGAACAAGCGGCCCGATTTCATCCCAGCGTTTCATTTCCACTGGCTGACGCGCTACTACGATCCCATGATGCGACGGCTCTTTCCCGAATCGGGAATCAAGGCGGCATTGATTGCGCAAGCCCATGTTCAGTCCGGGCAGACAGTTTTGGACATGGGGTGCGGTACCGGGACGTTGACGTTGCTGATCAAACAAACCGAACCGGGTGCGACAGTTTATGGGCTGGATATGGATTTGCAGGCTTTGAACATCGCGCGCGAAAAGATCGAGAAAGCGGAGCAAAACGTCACCCTGCAACAAGGTTCGGCAACTTGCCTGCCTTATCCGGATGAGAGTTTTGATCGTGTATTCGCCAGTTTGATGCTGCATCATCTGACGAGAGAAGATAAGCAGCAGGCGCTCCGGGAAGCATTTCGTGTTCTGAAACCCGGCGGCGAACTGCATGTGGCAGACTTTGGTGCGCCGCATGATGCTGGTATGCAGATAATCTCTTGGTTCGTGCGCTGGTTTGAAGAGATTCACGATCATATACTGGGTCTGTTGCCGGTTTTTATGGCGGATGCGGGATTTCAAACAGTGCAGGAAAACGCATGCTATCGAACCGTGGCGAAGATGGGATTCATAAAATATTCTTTAACCATTTCCAATGATCAGCCGTGCTCCGCGTACTGTGAGGGATTCCGGTGTTCGCCGGTCAATATCTAAACTGTTGCCAACCCAAAGCTGATTCAACATACCTAGATTCTTCATGATCGATTCCTTACCCATACCATGCGAACCAAGAACAACGCCCGCTTCACTGGACATGATGCCCGCCGAAGGCCACTGCTTTGCCAACCCGTAGGCCAGCGCTTCGGGTGTTGTGTCTGCGTACAATAAGCGGGGGATTCTAGGAGGTTCCAGCTTATCGTGTTCCAGCTCAACCAGTTCGGCCCGCAGCTTGTCGGTAGGTTTGCCTTTCTTGCTCGATTCCTTGATCGCCGATAGCAATCCGTCCCGTTCCGCTTCCCATGCCGCAATTTTGGCGTGATATTCCTCAATCTCTGGTTTCATGGCTTCCGCTTGTTCCACTTGATATTGGCGTATTGGCGATGTAAAAAAACCGTCACAGGTCGTTTTACGCTCACCGGAATCGGCAATAATCAAAGAGAATAACGCCGATGGCCCACGCAGCCGGTCAGCCCGTTTTACATCGACATGCGCCTGACAAGCCAGCGACAAGGCCGCCAGTGCAGAAGATGCTACCAGTGGCAAGGGGGCTTTAACGAATCCCGACACTTCTTCAACTGCCGCCCGTATCGTGCCTGGCAATGCGTCAATAGGGTAGGGTTCCGGTTTAATTTTAGCGGTCATCGGCTGCGGTTCAGGCCAGTCGTTAAAATCGGCTTCAGGTGTATCGTTAATGCTGGGCTGAGGTTTCGCCCCTTAACGGATTGGCTGCATGCAGCATGGTACGATTTGCGGCTTTCCTGCTGCCTATGCCATTAAGCATTTCTGTTGCTTCGTTTGCTAGGTTACTCATGGCATGCACCTCTCGAAAAATTCGCAGCTTCATGGATACGGATAACAGCCCCAGAAAGGGTGGCAACATCGGCTTCCGGCAAGGCTTTGCCGGTTCGGGCTGCAATCAGCACGATAAGAGCGTCATGCCCCAGTGCGCCTAGAACTTGCCAGTCGTTAAAGTAAGCGCTGGGTTGTGATTCGTATTTCGAGTCTGAGCGGATAAACAAGTCCGAAGTGTTCAGATCGATAGCCGCCGTGATTTCGTGAATGGAACAACCTGCAAAGCAGTGCATGATTACCTGCCCTTGGCGTCCCAGAGTCACGGAAAGGCTGCGGCCTTTGCGGTCATCGTGGGAGGGGCAGAATGCCAGCAAGCCGCCGTTATGCCGTTTGATCACGCTTTTTAAGCGGCTAGTGACTTCGGTTAATGGGTCATACGTGGGATGGTTTGGGCGTGAGTTTGCGCCAGCTACCACCTTTGCAGGGCGCGGTCTTTTCGTGAGTGTTTGCATGATCACTCTCCTACCCGGTAATTAATCGGGTCAGCAAGCCACCTGTGAAGCTCCGTAGGCTCTAGACTAACAGATTGTCTCTGCTAGTCTAGAGCCTAAATAAATCGGCATAAGGAATCGCATTAAAATGAACGACTGGAGATACTTTTTTCGGAGCTGCAAATATGTGGTCTAAGCAGCCTTTCCATCGGGCAGGGTTACTTTTATCGATATTTTCATGAAGAAAAGCGTAATCCAGCACAACTTCAATTCGCTGTCTTACCCTTGAGGCAGTTTCCGTCTTGCCTTTCCATATCGGATTGAGTACAGTTTTAACATCATCCACGCCAATATCTGTGATGGATTTGTCGCCTATTAATGGAAATGCATATTGCATAAGCGTGTTTCTCCATTGGCTTTCGTGTTTGCTGTTTCGCCAGCCAGCCTTTTTATGTTCTATACATTCGAGTGCATAATCAGAAAAAGTCTTGCTGGGCTTTTCTGTTCGCAATACTTCTTTAGGGGATTGGCCATTTGCAATTGCACGCCGCATGTTAGTCGCGATTTCACGAGCTTCAGCCAGCGTTCTATCGGTTGTCGAACCTAATCCAAGCTCGATAGCTCTGCCATTTTGCTTATATCGAAATACCCAGCTACGAGAACCGGAATCTCTTACCCGTAAAAGCAGATTGTCGCCGTCTGAGTGAGTGCCGGGTGGGAGTGAATTGATTTGTACTGCTTTTAGCTTTTTGACTTCCTTAGCCATCTCGTCTTACCATCCGTCTTTCCCTAAAAGTTGGATGACATTATATTCCACGAGATTGCTTTGGACAAAATTCAGAGTCAATCTATTGATTTATTGTCCTATTTATACCAATTTATATGAGGATGGGAGTCATAAAATTCTCTGTGGATTCCTATTTAAGCCAGTATAACTTTCAAAAAATAAAAAGTTACTCACAAAGTTACTCACATTTTGAAAAGTACCTCCCTTTTTTCTTATCCTCAATTTGAGGAACAGAAATAAATCCTCGTTCGCCAATTTTGGCGACCGTTCAACCTAAACCATTTTTATTTCCTCGAACTTTGAAGCGCGTTTTTTTGCAGCAGGTAATTGAATCAATTCGCACGGTTGAAGCTGTGCACGCTTTGTTTCCGGTTGTTCGCAAAGCAGATTCGTGAATCTTTTAATTAGTGTGGTTTCGTCTGGGGATAGCGATTTCATGAACTCAATTAATTCGGTTTGCCACTGATATTTTTTAAGCTTCTTTCGCTTGGGATCCAAGTGCACTACATTGGCAGGGGTTGAGGTTGGTGCAACTGATTTAGATTTGCGACGTGCGGGCGCACTTATTGATTTAACAGCCATGCTTGGGATTCCTTTGTGATATGTTGAATTTTGCCTTTGTTGAGAAGGCAGCCAGGTACTTCAACACCGCACAAAGACGGCTGGTAACTTTTCCGGCTTTCACCGGTATTGTATCGTTACCCACTACCCGGCCATAGGCAAACTATGGACGTAAAAAAACCGCAGACTATCGGGCGCGGGGCAATCCGCTTTGTGAAGTGTGTTGAGCACCTACCCGAACAATAATCCTGAACGATTACGCTGTCAAATATTGTCCTCTGCTTCGGTTTCGGATTCCCCGGTACCGTCAGGCTTCCAGCGTGAAAGTTCGGATAGTGCTTCATACACCATGCCGGTAAGGATACGTTCCGCGTTACGCCGGTCGGTAATCCCCGGGATTGAATCACTGGCCCGTACCGGTAAGGAAAGCATCTTTTGCCGGAAAGCATTTACTAAGTCACTCCACCCCATTACGGCTTCAGTAAGTGAAATCATATCGCCGCGCTTGGCCGCTAATTCAGCTTCCAGCTTATCCGCTTGCATTTTAGCCAGCCGTGCCCGTTCGCTGGCCAAGTCTAATCCATTTGTCGCAGCACGCCCGGCGGCCTGCTCCCGTAACCGGCGAATATAAGCAAGCCGTGCTTCATCCAATGTTGCGCCCTTTGAGAGTACCCCGGCTGATTGAAGTTCACGGATTTGCCTGGTTGATAGATCAAGATGCCGGGCTATTTCAATTTGTGTGGTCATTGATTTGATTCCCGTATCGGGTCACTTCCGGAAGATCGGAAGCGGAATCCCCTTTGTAAACGCTTGGAACTAGCGAAAAGCTGCGGGTCTGATTGCCCGCAAGTCAGAAAAAGTGTCAGGGTCCCTGGTGTCGGTTTGTATTGCCTGCCTGTCATCTTGTGCCAGCGGATGCACCTTCCGTGCCACACGGTGCAATGTTTCGTTTATTGCTGCGGCTTCGTTCATTGGCTTCACTTCTTTTTCTGTGTCCATGCTTTGTACTCCATTCGATTGATTGATTGTTATTGAAGCAGTCCCTTGTCAAGTAATTCGAGCATAGCGAAGGGATCATATTTCGATTTCGGAATGAGCATTTCAAAGCTGTACTTATCCTTGATCGCTATGGTCAGAATCACGTTATGCCGGTCGCTCTCGGTATCGGTCACAAATGCCCGCTGAGTTCCTGGATTTTCTTCCAGCATTCGCAAGACTTTTGCCCGGCGTTGCTCACGCTTCAGCTCTTCAATGATTGCCGGCTTGTGCTTACGTAACCGTTCAATCAGTTCATGTGTGATTTTTTCCGCTGGGGATAATTCAATGCTATCGCCATCGGTCAGAGTAATTGTCAAATCTCTATCCCGTAAATATTCTATAATTTCCGCTGCTTCCATTTATCTATATCCTCACTGTCTTCTTGGCTGGGGGTGTTCTATCCGCAATGTCGCCATGTTCCAGTATTGGCGCGGGTTCCAGCATTTTCTTTTGACTTTCATCATCCGCCATGTTTTTTCTATCCGCAATGTGAAGATCAGCGTGGTTACTGGCTTCGGGCGATTCATGGCGGTATGGCGGCAAATTCTGGGGGGTACAAGAAAGATACCTATCGAAAGCATCCTCAAATTGCTTCAGTTCGTAACCTTTTGGAGTTTTACCGTAACCCAGCCAGATTGATTTTGAATAGATGTCGTAATCTCTTAGCTTGTTTGCCAGTTGCTTGGGTGACAACGGCTTGCCTCGGTTATAGGTTGCCCAGCTTTTTTCGCTATCCTCTGTCAAAGCGTTAATCAGATCGGCGGTACTGATCTTTGTAACGTGTTTTGTCTCGAATACTTCCTGAATATCTGCCAATAGTTCATTGCTGATACTTGCTGACTTGTCACCGGCTGAAAGCTTCAAGGCTACCTGGTTTGCACGGTCAAGCCATTCACTGCCAGCGCATTCCGCAATAGCCAATAACGGCTCCCAGTTATCCTGTGCGCGGTCGTTTAACGCATCGGGTAGCATTGGCCTTGCCCGTCTGACTTGCTCGCGGTAATCATCGGCAAAGCGTGCCAGCTTTCTGGTTAACGTTAAAAAAAGATCAGGTTCAGCGTACCGCAACCGGTCGACATTCTCATGACCAAGCTTCCGCCGCAATTCCAGGATGATGGCTCTATCCATCAAAGTATCTGATAAGTGGCCGATTCCGGATAATGCCTTGGCTCCCCACGTGCTGAATCTTTTGGGGGTGTGATCATCGCCTACGGTTCGGATGACGTAAGCATTATCACGGCTATGGCCGGAATTAATCACACCGCGCAGCTCCTCGTTTTCCTTCATGAATGCGTCGGTTTCATCAAGTAGTAAAGTGGGTTGCCATGCCTCGATTGCACGATAGAGCGATGCTGGGCTGATGCTGCTGGCGGATAATGGCCGGTATGACAGCTTGCCCAATATCGTTAATAGCTGAGTCTTGCCGCATCGTTTCTCAGGCGCGGTGATGATTGCCAGCGGTGCAATTTGTACAACATCCATGAACCAGGTCATGCTTGCCCATAGTGCCACTGCATCCGCCGTTTCTTTATTGCACACAATGAAACGGTGTACGGTCGCTGATATGTCACTGAGTAATTCGGCCGGATTCACTGGATATTCCCACGGTTCAACATTCGGAAAGCCGGAATCGTCGATTTCGTTTCGTTTGGCTGCATTTACCGCTTTATCCAAAGCACTGACACTGATTCCAAGCTTTTCGGCTTCCTGCTTTCTTGCCCGGTCGTAGTCAATCGGAGATAGCACAGCAAGGCGTTTTATTGCTGCTTGTTCTGATTCTTTCTCGTTGCTACTCATCATTTCAAGTGCTTGGCTCTCAAGGTCACTCATTATTTGAACCTCCTTGAATAGCTGGCTGCTTCGTTAATCCGGATAACTGCCTTTGATAGAAAATCAATATCCGATTCGGGCAATGCGTGACCTGCCAGCATCCAACGTGCAGCGATTAAAACAACCGTTGCATCATGTTGAAGGGTGGAAAGTATTTGCCATTCATTAAAGAAAGAGCGTGTCTTGGGATCGTATTTGCTTTCGGTGCGCGGGAAAAGATCGGCGGCATTCAAACCAATGGAGCCAGTTATTTCGTGAACCGAACATCCAGCAAAGCAATGAAGAAGTATTTGCCCTTCGCGGCCTTCACTTACTGCAAGACTGCGGCCTTTCCGGTCATCGTGAGACGGACAGAATGCCAGCATACCGCCGTTGTGACGTTTGATAACGCCCTTCAAACGGCTTGTGACTTCGTTCAATATGTCGTGAGTGTTATAATCCGAATGTGAGTTTATCCCAGCCGCTACCCCCGCCGGGTGCGGCTTTTTTGTGAATGTCTGCATGACTCATTCTCCCGCCCGGTAACTGATCGGGTCAGCAAGCCAGCGGTGCAACTCCGCGTTATCGTAGAAGGTGCAACGGATGCCCATCCGTTCAGGCTGCGGGGCGCGGCCTTCCTTGCATAGTTGCCTGAACTTCTCTCTGCTTACAGGAATGAATTTCTTGAATTGGGAAAACCGGCTTTTGCCGGTGGCGGGTAGTGTTTCCGGGGTAGGTAGTTGGTGCTGTTTCTGTGCCATTATCTAAATCCTTTGTCAATGATCGGCCATTATTGGCTAAGACAAAGATGACACAGCAACCAACCATCCCTGCAACCCTCCACCCACCCTCATTTTTAGGGAGGGTAGGGTATATTAAGGTGAGGTTGGCTGCGAAATTTATTCAGGGTCGTAAGATATTAGTTTTTTGTTTAATAATTCCTCCCATTTTCGATCAAAAGTATTTTTATTTAGTCCTAGTTGTTGACGGATATGAGATTTAACGCCGGGTTTTCCATTTGCATTTTTAGGTAAAAGCAATGGGTCATATTGATTAGATGTTAAACACTCAATGATTAAATCTCCTATCGCACCAACCCCGGAAGTTACCTTGATCGATTTTTCCGCCTGTATATTTCCCGACATAGAAGCAAGCCATTCTGGCATTGGAATGCCATTGCTATTGATCCATGAAATAGCGTCATTTATCTTAAGAGAAATCCTTCTATAAGGTTGAATATGTTCTATGTTTTTGCACCATGCCTTGATGTTTGGATCATTATTTAATGGGCACGATGTACCTATATCTCGCACAATCAAGCTATTATTCAGAATGTCATACTTTATTTGTATTGATACAGCTCGATAACTAGCGAATCTTTCCCGCTCAAGCTCAAATAGTTTTTTTATTTTTGCTAATCCATCTTCTGGTTTAAGCCTTTTACACTTTCTTATTGCCGCTTCTGAAGCGATGATTTCAATAAAGTAGAAGAGCGGGATCAATTCTCGCTCCTTCGCTTCCAAGAGAATATTCAGGTCTTTTCCTGCGCATTCAAGAATCCTGCTTCTAATATCATCCATTCTTCATATTCCCTTAATACGGCCCTGAATATAGGAAGCCGTGCCAGTGAGTCAGGGAAACTCGTTTTCCTCCCGTCGGAGTAGGCACAGCTAAACCGGTTACGCAGCTCTAAACGGCAATACTTCCGCTCCGGCTTTCAGCTTATTCAGATAATCCGCCCATGCCTGCATCATATGCGCCCGTGGCTCCAAGTAAAGCGCATGGTTGTATGCCGCGCTTACTGCGTCGCGTTGTGTATGTGCGAGCTGCAATTCGATATGGTCATGATTGAATCCCTGTTCGTGAAGGATCGTTGACGCTACCCCTCTGAATCCGTGGCCGGTCATGCGTCCGTGATACCCCAACCGGTAGAGTGCGTAAAGAATCGTGTTATTGCTCATGGCTTTGCCGTCTCTTCGTTCGCTTGGGAATAGCAGTACATCATCAGCCGCCAGCTTGTGGATTCCTTCCAGTACCGTTATTGCCTGATTGCTCAAGGGTACGATATGCGGTGTTTTCATCTTCATGCGTTCGGCTGGTATGCGCCATTCCTTTTTATCCAGGCTGATTTCATCCCATTGGGCACCGATCAGTTCACCAGTGCGAACAAACGTTAATGCCATAAGCTGCAATGCAAGGCGGGTGAGTGGCTGGCCGTCATAACCATCTATCTTGCGTAATAACTCAGGTAATTCCTTTTCGCTCAATCGTGCGTGGTTGGTTTTCTTGGCGGGCTTCAACACATCGGAAGGTTTTATATCTGCGGCCGGGTTACGCTCTGCCAGCCCATGTGCCACGGCATAGCGCATAACCTGCCCGCACAGGGTTAATACTCGCTTGGCAATATCCAGCGCGCCGCGTGATTCAACCTTGCGAATCATTGCTATAAATTGCGCTGCTGTGATCTCATTAACGGGCTTATGACCAATGACTGGAAATACATCCGCTTCCATGCGCCGGATCGTGTAGCCCGCGTGTCGTTCGGTTTTGTCATGCTTCCAGTGATTCCACCAAAGGCGGGCAACCGATTCAAAACTATTCGCCGCGGCTATCGCTGCCTGCTGCTTCTCTTCTTTGCGGTTTTCTGACGGGTCTATACCGTTATTCAGTAATTCCTTGAAGCGGGTGTGTTGATTGCGTGCCTCTTTTAGTGTCACATCAGGATAAACACCTATGGAAAGCATTCTTGCTGTGCCATTGAAACGATAACGATAACGCCACCATTTAGCGCCGGAAGGTTGGACCAATAAAACGAGTCCATGACCATCAGGGAGTGAGAAGGGCTTTTCTTTGGGTTTTGCCGCCTTAATTTCTGAATCTGTCAGTTTCATGTGAAAACACCCTCTGCCAGTAGCTTGCACAAATATGTGAGTAACATTCTCATGAGTATTATAGTTACTCACTAACTTACTCACAAATTAATCGTGTTACTCACATTTCCCATGATTGGCTACAGATAACAAAAAACCCGCTAAACTTATCATTTGTGCGGGTCTTGTTGGTGTTTCTAGGTATCTATTGTCGTATCTTTGGCGGAGAGGATGGGATTCGAACCCATGTGCCAAGTTACCTTGACCATCTGATTTCGAGTCAGCGCCGTTATGACCGCTTCGGTACCTCTCCTTGGGGTGGCAATGATACACCGGTTTGAGCTGGTTGAGTTCAAACCGGTATTTGAAATGGGGAAATTTACATGTTCGCGTTATGCTGTTGTTGCCAACGCGCCGCGCATTTTCTGTAGTGCTTTGGCTTCAATTTGACGGACGCGTTCTGCGGATACGCCTAATTCTGCGGCGAGATCATGCAGTGTCGCGGTATCTTTTTCCCTTAACCAGCGGGCTTCAATGATATGGCGGCTGCGATCGTCCAGACACGCGAGCGATTGTTGCAGACCTTTTTCGCGTAAATGCGTGATTTGCTCATTTTCCAGAATCTGTGATGGTTCTTCGCCATCGGTTAGATAACTGATCGGACTGAATGCATCGTCTTCTTCATCCGAAATCGGTTCCAGTGAAATATCCGAGCCGTTGAAGCGCTTTTCCATTTCCACCACTTCCTCGGATTTAACCCCCAATTGCGCGGCCATTGCATCGACTTCTTGCGGGTTCATTGTATCCAATCCTTGCTTCATGCTGCGCAAGTTGAAAAACAGTTTACGTTGCTGTTTGGTGGTGGCTATTTTAACCAAGCGCCAGTTGCGCATGATGAATTCGTGAATTTCTGCTTTTATCCAGTGAACGGCAAACGATACCAAGCGCACGCCGCGTTCAGGGTCGAACCGTTTAACGGCTTTCATCAGTCCGATATTACCTTCCTGAATCAAGTCGGCTTGCGGAAGGCCATAGCCTTTGTAACCGCGCGCGATTGCGACTACAAAACGCAAGTGCGACAAAATCAGCTGTTGCGCAGCCTCGAGATCGCCCTGATTCCACAAGCGCCGGGCCAGACTGGTTTCTTCCTCTTGCGAGAGAATAGGGAAAGAATTAACAGACTGAATATAACTTTCTATACTTCCGCCCATTGAGGGCAGTGTTAGAGCATTCGTCATTGTAATAATCTCCTGATTATGGATTGTGCTTACTCTTCAGTTTTTAATTGAACACATTCTAGCACTCCCGCAATGAGAGTGCCAAATTTTTAAAAAGTTCGCGCGTAACGCTCGGTTTATTTGGGTTCGATTTGCCAGAGATGGCTTGCAACGGAGATACGGGCGCCTAACCACCCTAACCAAGCGGAAAACAATAGCAAGCTGATGCTGTCGGCTGAGGAAAGGTGTTGTAGGTGCAAATCAATGCGATAAAGTTGCGTAAGGGTTACGAGCTCTTCATTGAGCGTGCGGATGGCCAATGCCATGATAAGCCATGCGGTAGCGCCTCCCGCCAACCCCTGAATTGCGCCGAAATAGAGAAAAGGACGCTGGATGAAGCTGTCGGTTGCACCGATGAGTTTGGATATTTCAATTTCATCGCGTTTGGTCAGAATTTGCAGACGGATGGTGTTGAACATGATCGCGATAATCGCAATGCTCAATAGTGTTGCCAGCATCAGCACGGCAAAGCGGGCAAGATCGAGTAAGGCATTCAGGCGCTCGACCCACGCGGAATCAAATTGCACGTGTTCGATTTCCGGCCAGCTTTGCATGACCGTGCGCAATTGCTCCAATGCCTCGGTACTGCTTTCCTGGGTGTGAATTACAAAAGCATCCGGAAGCGGATTGCGCATCAGGGTGGGGGTGATATCCGTGAGTCCGGTACTTTGTTGTAACTGCTGGAGCGCGACGTCTTTGGGGATAAACTGGACAGTCTGGATTTGCGGATTTTCTTCCAAGCGTTGATTTACTTTCTCAATGCTATCCTGTGTCATATCAAGCTTAAGAAACAAACTCATCTGCGGGGAATCCGCAGTTTGCCCGGAGATGGCTTGCAGGTTTTGCATGAGCACGTAAATGCCAGCCGGGAGGCTGAGGGCAATGCCCATTACAATAATACTGAGCAAGCTGGTAACCGGTGTTGAAATTAACCGTTTGAGCGTGAGAAAGAACACGAACCCGTGTTGCGTTAGCCATGCGCGCATCATGCCGCCAGTTTCCCTTGTTTGAGTGACAAAATGCGATGTTGCGTATCTTCCAGCAGCGAAGCATCGTGCGTCGCAATCAGCACAGTGACGCCCACCTGGTTGAATGAGGTAAACATGGTCATGATATCCCGGGCGTATTCAACATCGAGGTTACCGGTGGGTTCATCGGCAATTAGAATGGCCGGACGATGGACCACGGCACGCGCGATGCATAAGCGCTGTCTTTCCCCGCCTGATAACGCAACCGGCATGGATTTTTCCTTTTTGAGTAAACCCACTTTATCTAAAGCGGCGCGAACCCGGGCAGCTACGGTATTGTTATCGAAATTGCTGATTTGCAGCGGTAGCAGGACATTATCAAAAACGCTGCGATCAAACAGCAGCTTATGATCCTGAAAAATGAAACCGATTTTGCGGCGCATATA
>FSSH01001256.1_pt2 | contig 63186 bp, 56 predicted proteins | sample 1166101 | NCBI WGS metagenome assembly FSSH01 (sample SAMEA32972668, study PRJEB13176) | freshwater metagenome | biome: Drinking water system; feature: Biomass in drinking water that filtered by 0.45 um membrane; material: drinking water | place: USA | collected 2012-12-20 | depth 0 m | reverse complement strand
CTGGTTTCAGCCCGACCGACCGGCCTGAGCAGCCGACGCGCTGCTTTGGTCGATCGCCTCACCGAACTTTGTAAGTTTCACTGAGGTAGGCGCGCACGGCCGGATCGTGCGTCAGGGATATCGCCCGGCGTGCGGCATCGCGCGCTCCCTTGTGGTCAGCCAGTTGGCGGTAAACGTAGGCGCGCGTGACCCAATACGGCTGATAGCTGTCGATGCGCTCGATGGGCAATTGATTGAGCGATTGTTTGGCCAAAGCAGCGTCGCCGCTTGTAGCGATCACGGCTGCGCGGCTGACCAGCACACCTAGCGTTGTCTCATGATGAGCGAGCAGGTCGTACAAACGAATGAGCGCGGGCCAATGGGTCCGGCCGGTGACGCTGCGTTGGCAATGGACCGATTGAATCGCCGCCTCACACTGAAACCGCCCAAAGATTTTTGCACGTGATGCCGACGTCAACAGGCCTTCGGCCTCGATGATCATGTCGCGCGACCAGAGCCGTGTGTCCTGCGTGCGAAGCGGAACGAAGCCGCCGTCACGACATCGCCGCGCTGGCCGCCGTGCCTCGCAATACAACATCAGAGCCAGCAGCCCTTTGGGTTCCGGTTCTCTCGGCATTAGCGCGACCAAAAGCCGACCCAGAAAAATGGCTTCCCCCGAAAGCCCTCGAACGGTGTCATCGGCGCCGGAGACATCATCCCAGCCGGTGCTGAAGGCGGCGTACACGGCTTGTAAGACATCCGCCAAGCGGGTCGCGCGCTCATCGCAATCGGGGATGCGAAACTCAAGCCCTGAATCGCGAATTTTCGTTTTGGCGCGAACCAACCGTTGTCCCATGGCTGACGGAGCAACCACGAATGCGGCGGCGATCCGCGAGGCATCGAGGCCAAGCACGGTTTGCAGCATCAGAGGCGTGCGTATACCGGCATCGATTGCGGGATGCGCGCAAACGAACAGAAGCTTCAGCCGATCGTCGGGAAACGCCGTGTTGTCAGGCTGAACGGCATGCGCAGATGCGAGCTCGATCAGATGTTGGGCGGATGCACGGACGCTGGCGGCGCGGGCGGTGTGGCTGAGTTCGCGCCGCGCCGTAGTCAACAACCATGCCTCGGGCTTGTCCGGTACACCGCGTTCGGGCCAGACGCGAAGCGCCGTCGCGAACGCTTCCGATAAAGCGTCTTCGGCAGCCGCGATATCTCGCGTTCGACTGGCAAGCAGCGCGACCAGGCGGCCGTAGGAGGCGCGCGCCGCAGCTTCGGCAACCTGGCGCGCGTCGGACACGGCCGCTCTCCTTACGGCTTCATGGGCGGCAGAACCGGCCGCACTTCGACCGAACCATAGACGGCGGATGGAGATTTCGCCGCCCACGTCATCGCTTCATCGAGCCCCGCGACGTCGATGACGAAGTATCCGCCAAGCTGCTCCTTGCTGTCGGCGAACGGGCCATCCTGCACCTCGCGCTGGCCGTCGCGAACGCGGATGGTCGTTGCCATATGCGGTGGTTGCAATCCATCTCCATTGACGACGATGCCGGCCGCCGACATCGCGCCGATATAAGCGCTCCAGGCGCCCCAATAGTCCGGCGCCGCTTTGGGATCATTGCGTTCGGCGAATTTGCTTTCCGGTTCGGTGTACATCAGCATGTACTGCATGGGTCGAAATCTCCTTTTTTGGGGTAGCAGCACCTGATCAGCGCTGCCGGGCGAAGCTGGCCTTGTGCCGGCCTCTGCCCCCATGAGCCTTGAGCAAACGTGATTTCGACATGTCTGGCGAACATTTTTTGTGGGCCGCCGCCGGATCGAGCGACAGTCCGCGAGCGCGCGTTAAGCCATATCAAACACCAGCACTTCGGCATCTGAGCTTTCGCCGCGAATAGCGATCGTCTCAGCCGGCCCGAACGACACACCATCGCCGGCCGTCAACGTCGCCGTTCCGACGGTCACTGTCCCGGTTGCGACATGCAGCCAGCCGGTGTGCCCGGCAGGTAGTGTGTGCTGCAGACGACCGCCGTCACCCGGTCGGCTGGCATAGAAGTCAACGTTGGCGTTGATCGTAACCGAGCCATCCCGGCCGTCGGGCGATCCGACAAGTTTCAGGACGCCCTGCTTTTCGGCCTCCGTAAAAGCCTTTTGCTCATAGCGGGGCGGCAATCCATTTTTTTCCGGGATCACCCAGATTTGCAGGAAGTGAACGGGCTCGGTGGCGGAGGCGTTGAATTCGCTATGGCGAATTCCGGTGCCAGCCGACATGATTTGCACGTCGCCCGGCTTGATCACAGATCCGGTACCGATGCTGTCTTTGTGCGCCAGCCCGCCATCCAGGACGTAAGAGATGATCTCCATATCCTTGTGGCCATGTGTTTCGAAGCCACGGCCGGGCGCGACGCGATCATCGTTGATCACGCGTAGCGGCCCGAAACCCATATGGCGTTCGTCGTAATACTGGCCGAACGAAAAAGTGTGGCGACTATCGAGCCAACCGAAATTGGCCCTGCCGCGGTCGTCGGCTTTACGAATGGCAATCATGTCGGTTCTCCTCAACTCTGAGCGGACGAACAGCGCCGCTGCGTTGGCCTTAGACGTAAGGATGTGGCGCAAGTTCTACAATTATGGGATTATTCATCAGACTGTAGTGCCAAAGGAAACAATACCCCCTTGGATAAATTCGCGCGCATGTCAGCCTTTGTCGAGACGGTGTCGCAAGGCGGGTTCGCCGCTGCGGCGCGGCGGCTGAACGTGTCACGATCGGCTGTCAGCAAATCGATCCAGGCACTTGAGGCGGAGCTTGGTATCCAGCTTCTTCAGCGCACCACCCGGGTCGTGTCTCCGACCGCCGCAGGGCTCGCCTACTTCGAGCGGGCGAAAGCTATTCTCGCCGAAGTGGCCGATGTCGATGCCTCGATCTCGGGTTCGCAGGGTGCGCCACGCGGCTTGCTGCGGGTCAACGCACCGATGTCTTTCGGCACCCTGCATCTCGCCGATGCCGTCATCGACTTCATGGCGGAGTATCGCGATATTTCCATTCAGTTGACGCTGAATGATCGGTTGGTCGATCCGATTGAAGACGGCCACGACATCACGATCCGCATCGCCAACTTGACGGATTCCAGTTTGATCGCCCGTAAGATCACCGCGACGCAGATGGTGCTGTGCGCCTCGCCTCGGTATCTGAAGGCCAACAAAGAGCCAAGGACGACTGCCGATTTAGCGCAACACGCGTGCTTGCACTACGGATTGTCGGCGACCGGCACGCAATGGAAATTGAAAGGTCAGCGAGCGCTCGAAAGCGTCACCGTGCGTTACCGGCTATGCTCGAACAACGGCGAGGTCTTGCGGGCGGCAGCGATAAAAGGCGCCGGCATTGCGCTGTTGCCGGCCTTCATTGTCGGCGCCGATATTCAGGCTGGCCGCTTGAAGGCAGTGCTCACAGACTATGAGTTGGACCCATTAACGATCTCAGGATTGTACGCACCGAGCCGCCACCTCTCGACCAGTGTTCGCGTGTTCCTCGATTTCCTCGTCAGACGTTTCGGCGATCGGCCCACCTGGACTTTGCATAGCAAAACGCCGCCGCGCTCTGGCGGGCGCGGCGGCGTCAGGGCAGGCAAGCTGTAATCGGTTACGCTGCGGCGCGTGCGCCGGCTTCCAATGGCACAGATGCGATCGTCTTCAAGATCTGCGACGCGATCTGATAGGGATCGCCTTGCGAGTTCGGACGGCGATCTTCCAGATAGCCCTTGTAGCCATTGTTGGCGAAGCTGTGTGGCACGCGGATCGACGCGCCGCGATCGGCGATGCCGTAGCTGAACTGATGGATGGACTGCGTTTCGTGGTGACCCGTCAGACGCAGGTGGTTGTCTGGGCCATAGACCGCGATGTGGTCTTCGCGCGCGGCTTCGAATGCTGCCATCAGTTTTTCGAAGTACGCCTTGCCACCGACTTCACGCAGATACGTGGTCGAGAAGTTGGCGTGCATGCCGGAGCCGTTCCAGTCCGTGGCGCCGAGCGGCTTGCAATGATATTCGATGTCGATGCCGTATTTCTCCGTCAGTCGTTCCATGAGGTAACGTGCCATCCACATTTCATCGGCGGCTCTCCTTGAGCCCTTGCCGAAAATCTGGAATTCCCACTGACCTTTGGCCACTTCGGCGTTGATGCCTTCGTGGTTGATGCCGGCTGCTAAGCAAATGTCGAGGTGTTCTTCAACGATTTTGCGGGCGATGCTACCAACCTTGCTGTAGCCGACGCCGGTGTAATACGGGCCCTGCGGTGCCGGATAGCCGGACTCGGGGAAGCCGAGCGGACGGCCGTTCTGATAGAAAAAGTATTCCTGCTCAAAGCCAAACCACGCGCCCTCGTCATCGAGAATGGTCGCGCGCTTGTTGGACGCGTGCGGAGTTTTGCCATCTGGCATCATGACTTCGCACATGACCAGAACGCCGTTGATGCGCTCGCTGTCTGGAAACACGCGGACCGGCTTCAAGACGCAATCCGAACTTCTGCCTTCGGCTTGCATGGTCGAGCTGCCGTCAAATCCCCACAACGGCAAGTCTTCGAGTTCCGGAAAAGCGCTATATTCCTTGATCTGCGTTTTTCCACGCAGATTTGGCACCGGCGTGTAGCCGTCCAGCCAAACGTATTCGAGCTTATACTTCGTCATTCTCACGTGCTCCTCAAATTGATGACGAGATAACTACGGGATTGCTCGTCTCTGATGGCCGCCCATCGACCGCGCGGCGGCGTTACGCTGAACCTTGCTCGAACGTGGCGGCATCGTTCCAGATCTCGGACAAGTCGCCCGCAGCCCGACGCTCCAACGGGGAACCGGCGGTAGCGGCAAGCGTTCATCACCGCCGGAATGCTAGCCAAAGATGCAAAAGCTGGCATGCCAATAATTCAGGCATTCGCTGTTGCGAAACTAGGCAAATGCAATTTTCCCCAGCAAGCGTACACTCTGCGTCAGCCACGACGCATCGACGGCCGATGTTAGAGAGGACAGTCACCAATGACCCCGAAACTGTTGCCAAATTCGACCAACGTTTTCGAGTTCCCGGCACGTGGTCGCTCGACCCGGCCCGCCGCCTTGCCGCTGGACAACACAAGTGCTGCGGTCACTCAAATCCACGTCGCCATGACGGCATGTGGCGAAAGCTGGTATCATGAGGCAGCGATCATAGACGCCAAGCACAAGCCGCAGCGTTCGTGATCACGGTCGAACATAAAAGCCTGCCATTGATTGCGAAAAAACCGTTGAGGCTAGGCCCCGAAAATTGACCAACCGAGGCGTTTGCTGAGCGCTTCCAGCGCAATTTGGCCGAGGCGCGAGTTGCCCGACGCATCGAGACCCGGCGCCCAGACCGCGATCGAAGCTTTGCCCGGCGCATTCGCGATGATGCCGCCGCCAACACCGCTTTTGCCGGGCAGACCAACGCGATAAGCGAATTCGCCCGATCCGTCGTAGTGGCCGCACGTCAGCATGAGCGCGTTGATTCGCCGCGCTCGTTCTCGCTGCACAACTGCAAGGCCAGTCGATGGATTGGCGCCAAATTGTGCAAGAAATCGTCCCGCCATGGCCAACTGGCGGCACGACATCGCAATCGCACAATGGTGAAAGTACACCCCGAGCGTGAATTCGACCGGGTTGTCCAGCACGCCGAACGATTTCATGTAGTTCGCCAGCGCACTGTTGCGATAGCCATGACGCTGTTCCGAGGCAGCAACCGCATTGTCTATGGTGATCGAGTCGTCGTCCGCCAGAAACTGCATGAACCGCAAGATTTCTCCGAGGGCTTCGCGCGGCTGATGGCCAGAGAGAATGCAGTCGGTGACGGCGATCGCTCCGGCATTGATGAACGGGTTACGCGGAATGCCGCGCTCGCGCTCAAGCTGGACGATTGAGTTGAACGGGCTGCCCGACGGCTCGCGCCCAACGCGCTCCCAGAGCTTGTCACCGACCTTGCCCAACGCCAGCGTGAGCGTGAAGACTTTCGATATGCTTTGGATCGAAAATGGCGTGTCGCAATCGCCGGCTGCCGCGACGTACCCCGATGCGTCAACGACAACGAGGCCGAAAGCGCCCGGATCGACTCGCGCCAGTTCCGGAATATATGTGGCAACCTCACCGCGATCGGTTCGCTGCCGCATCTCGTCGGCGATTTCTCGCACGACGCGATCGAGGGTGGAAGCGGTGTCATTCATTGGACGTCCACATCAGCCATGCAATGGGTCACGTGTCTTGCCAGCATGCTAATTGGTGTCCGAGGATTTCCCGACTGTTTGGATGACGCAGGGCGCCGCGCGCGCATCATGGGCGTTGCCAGCTATTTCTCGACGAACGCTTTTTCGATGACGAACTCACCCGGCACGCCGGAGTTGCCTTCATTGAAGCCTTGATCGAGAACGAATTGCTTGAGATCGCGGAGCATTTCCGGGCTGCCGCACAGCATCACGCGATCTTGGTCGGCTGATAAGCTCGGCAAGCCAAGTTCGGCGACCAATTGCCCAGACGCCATGAGATCGTTGATCCGTCCGCGATTTCTGAAAGGTTCGCGCGTCACTGTCGGGAAATAGATCAAGTTCTTACGAATGCTGTCGCCGATGTATTCATCCGTCGGGAGCTCGCTCATGATCCGATCGCCGTAGGCCAATTCTGAAACGAGGCGGCAGCCGTGGACGAGCACCACTTTTTCGAAACGCTCGTAAGTTTCGGGATTGCGAATGATGCTCATGAAAGGGGCGAGACCGGTGCCGGTGCCAAGCAAATACAACACGCGGCCGGGGCGCAAGTTGTCGATCACCAATGTTCCCGTCGGCTTGCGGCCGATCAGAACGTTGTCTCCCGGCACGATGTGTTGGAGCCGCGACGTCAGTGGACCGTCGGCAACCTTGATGCTCAGGAATTCGAGATGTTCGTCATACGATGTGCTCACCATGCTGTACGCGCGGGTCAGCGGCCGCCCGTCGACCTCAAGCCCGAGCATGACGAATTGACCGCATTCGAAGCGCAGGCTGGCAGGTCGCGTGGTGATGAAACTGAAGAGCGTGCTGGTCCAATGACGAACGTGCAGAACGGCTTCACTCGAAAACGCAGTCATTGATAATCGTCCTGCACGTCTCGGTTTTCCCTTTGATCTTGCCGTAACGTTGAACGGCCGAGAGCGCTGCTGGTCAACGCGCCAATCAGCGAACCACCGCGCCGACACGTGTCAGCGCAGCTTGACCGTTCGCTCGACCTAATTGACCCTCGCGACCTCGACAAGATTGTCCGAGAACGTCGGCGCCCGGCCGAGCCCGCTCCACGCGTCCGACGAGATCGAATTGACTGACCCGTCAGAGCGATTGAGCGAGCGCCAGTAGCCGAGCGTTGCGACGACGATGCCAGGATTGACGTCGTCGGAAACGCGCGCCACGCCCTCGAAGTCCCCACGCGCGTTGTGGACTCGCACCGGATCACCCTCGCGGATATTGCGCGTGGCGGCGTCTGCCGGCGAGATGATCACAAACTGCTCGCCCTGCGCCTTGATTTTGTGCGGCTCGTTGGCGTAGCACGAATTCAAAAACGCGTGGCTCTTTGGCGAGATGATATTCAGCGGATAGAGCTTGGCGAGGTCTGGATTGGCGTCGGCCGTCTCGCGCGGCGCGACATAGCCGGGCAATGGATCGATATCTTCCCCCGACTGCTCGCCCTCGTACATCGCGCGGAACGGACCCGCCACGAAGTTCTTGGCGTCGTGCAGAAGAAATTCAACTTTACCGGACGGGGTCGGGAACTTGCCGTCTTTGTGCGGCGTGCGCGTATCCGCCGAGCCAATATCGATTTTGAAGTAGCCGTGCTTTCTGAAGTAGTCCATATCGACGCCGCCCATCTTGGGGTCGTCCCAGTTGATGTAAGCGGCGCACAGTTCGCTATCGGTCATTTTGAAAACCGGGTCATCGAAGCCCATTTCCTTAGCCAGCAATCGCCACATATCGCTGGTCGGCTTGCACTCGCCCGGCGGGTCGACGGCTTTCTCATTGTAGGTGAAGTAGAAGTGACCCCACGACCACATCATATCCTCAGCTTCACCCGCCATGGCTGAGGGCAGTACGATGTCGGCATACTTCGCGGTATCGGTCAGGAAGTGCTCGGCGACGACAGTGAACAAGTCTTCGCGCTTCAGGCCCTCGACGATCTTATTGGTTTCCGGCGATTGACTGACGGGATTGGTGCAGAACACGAACATGCTCTTGATCGGCGGATTGAGCCCCATTTCGCCGGTGAGCGCTTGCCCGAGGCGCAAGTTATTGACGACGCGCGTGCCGGGCTTGATCCAGTCCGGACGCGCCGCCTTCACCCAATCGACCGGGAAATCCCACAGCGGCAATTGCAACATCCCGCCGCCAACGTGACGCCACGAACCAACGATCGCCGGTAGCGCATAAATTGCGCGCGCCGCCTGAGCGCCGCCGGCCGAACGTTCGATCGCGACGCCGATGCGGATGGCGGACGGCTGCGACGTCGCAAATTCGTGGGCAAATTTTGTTACGTCAGAGGCTTTGACGCCGGTGACCCTTTCGACATAGTCAGGTGTGAAGTCAGCCGCGCGTTCTTTCAACTCCGGCCAGCCGTGGGTGTGTTGATCGACGTAGTCCTGATCGACGAGACCTTGCGCGGCCAGCGCATTGATGACGCCCAAGGCGAGCGCGCCATCGGTGCCGGGTTTTGGACAAATGTGCCAGTCAGCGGCTTTGGCCGTGCGTGAGCGATAGCTGTCGATGACGACGATCTTGGCGCCGCGCTTTTGGGCTTCGAGCACGAATGGCCAGTGGTGCAGGTTCGTCGAAATCGAATTGCAGGCCCAGATTACGATATACTTGCAATGCACGAAGCTCTCGGGGTCGACGCCGCCAGTCGGGCCGTGCGTCAGCAGCCAAGCCGTCGATGAACCCGACGTGCAATAGGTCTTCTCGTTGACGGTCGTTCCCAGCTTGTTGAAAAACGGATCGCCGGAATTGATACCCTGCACCAGCCCCATATTGCCGAGATAGCTTTGCGGCATGATGGCCTGCGCGCCGTACTTGGCGATGATGTCCCGCCACCTTTTACCGATCTCGGAAATGGCGTCGTCCCAGGTGATGCGCTCAAAAGTGTTGCCGCCGTTGGGGCCTGAGCCCTTCGGTCCAACACGGCGCAGCGGATACATCAGCCGGTCCGGGTTGGCGTGATGATCGTGAAAATCCTTGAGCTTTACGCACAAGCCGCCGCGCGTGATCGGGTGATCTTTGTTACCGCGCACATCGACGAGCTTTCCGCCCTTGACTTCGTAAACCATGGCGCAGGTGTCGGGACAATCGTGTGGACACGCGCCATGAAATAATTCCGTTTTGATTTGCTCGTTCATGCGTTTCCCCTGAGCGTCGTCGGGTTGTGCGGGTTATCAGCGTGCGCCTAGTAAAATCGCCCCAAGCCTCGCCGTCGATATGACTGGAATTTTGGCTCAGTGACGCCGAGAACACAATCGAGACCAGCCATTTTGCTCCAAGAATTCTGCAAAAGCATGCGTCAGCCCGCGCGGAGCGCGCGTGAATGGGGTCTTTCGGCCCGGGCCGGGCTAGCCGCGCCTGCTAACAAGCCCGATTTCCGGGCCGTCCACGTTCATAAGCTCAGCAGTTCTTCTTGGTTCGTCACGCCAGGTCACGGCGGTAGTTGTCAGTCAGGTTTTAGCTTCCTGATGAGGAATTTTTCATGTCCTACACTCCGATTAGCCGTCGCTCAGCTCTCGCGCTGGGCGTGTCGGTCGGTCTCGCCGGCCTGTCGATCGCCGCATCTGCGGCCGACATCACGCTCTTGAACGTATCGTACGATCCGACGCGCGAATTTTACCAAGACTACAACGCGGCCTTCGCCAAGCATTGGAAAGCGACCGCTGGCGATACGGTCACGATTAAACAATCGCACGGCGGTTCCGGCAAGCAGGCTCGCGCCGTCATCGATGGCCTTGAGGCTGATGTCGTGACGCTCGCGCTCGCCGGAGATGTCGATCAATTGCACAAAAACGGCGGCTTGATTCCTGCCGATTGGAGCAAGCGTAACGCCGACAATTCGGCACCCTACACGTCAACCATCGTCTTCCTGGTCCGCAAGGGCAACCCGAAGGGCATTAAGGATTGGTCGGATTTGGCCAAGGACGGCATCGATGTCGTGACACCTAATCCGAAGACATCGGGCGGGGCGCGCTGGAACTACCTCGCAGCCTGGGGTTACGCGCTGAAGCAAGACGGCGGCAATGAAGAGAAAGCCAGAGAACTCGTTACGCGCATTTACAAGAACACCAAAGTTCTCGACTCAGGCGCACGCGGCGCTCTGACGACCTTTACCGAGCGCGCGATCGGGGATGTACTGATTTCATGGGAAAACGAGGCTTATCTCGCAGCCAAGGAGCTTGGCGCCGACAAGTTTGAAATCGTAACGCCGTCGATATCGATTTTGGCAGAGCCGTCGGTTTCAATCGTCGACAAGGTGGTTGATAAGCGGGGTACACGCAAAATCGCCGAAGACTATCTCAAGTACCTCTACAGCGACGAAGGCCAAGATCTCGCAGGAAAGCATCATTATCGCCCGCGCGATGCCAAGGCCGCTGAAAAATACAAGGCTCAGTTCTCGGACGTCAAACTTTTTACCATCGACGACGTTTTCGGTGGGTGGTCAAAGGCGACCGACATTCATTTCAAGGAAGGTGGCATCTTCGATCAAATTTACACCAGCCGCAGTTAGCACCGGCCACGTCTAATCCAGCTTGCAACGACTGCGACATGCCGAGAGCGATCTCGGCATGTTTTTTGTTGGCACCTCAATATGCAGACCTTCCATGCGCTACGTCGCAGCCGGTTTAGTCGCCACGTCAACGTCATGGCTTATCGCATTTGCGCATATGGATTGCAGAACTTCTTCGTTGGGAAGAGTTGGCTGGCGATCTAACACAACGGTCGTTGTTTCGAGGTGGAGTTTTGCCGTGAATGATCCCGTCCGCTTCGTGCAGACAATCTCTGCCTGGTTTCTGTTTTTGGCGTCGTTTTTCGGAATTGCGGCCATCGTGCTGATCCGGTAGAGGCGCCCGTCATGTTGCTCGCAAAATCGCATCGTGTGCTGCCAGGCTTTGGCCTGTCGCTCGGCTTTACGCTGACCTACCTGGCATTGATCGTCCTCGTGCCGCTGTCATCGGTTTTCATCAAGACCTCCGGCATGGATTTCGCGCGCTTCGTGGATGTCGTGACGAGCCCACGCGTCGTTGCTTCATATAAATTGACCTTCGGAGCGTCGCTTCTTGCGGCTTTAATCAATAGCGTTTTCGGTTTGATCCTAGCCTGGGCGCTTGTGCGTTATACGTTTCCCGGCCGCAAGCTGATCGATGCTCTGGTTGATTTGCCGTTTGCGTTGCCAACCGCCGTGGCGGGCATTTCGTTGACGGCGCTTTATGCGCCCAACGGATGGCTCGGACAATTTCTGGAACCGCTCGGTATCAAAATTGCCTTTGGTCCGGCAGGCGTCCTTGTCGCGCTGATATTTATCGGGTTGCCGTTCGTCGTGCGCACGGTTCAGCCGGTTTTGGAAGATCTCGACGTCGAGTTCGAGGAAGCAGCTGCAAGTCTCGGCGCGTCGCGATTTCAAACGCTGATGCGCGTTACAATTCCGGCGCTGTTTCCGGCCCTTCTGACCGGGTTCTCGCTAGCGTTCGCGCGGGCCGTCGGCGAGTACGGTTCTGTGATCTTCATCGCCGGCAATCTGCCGATGGTGTCGGAGATCACGCCGCTGCTCATCATCACACGGCTCGAGGAGTTCGACTATCAGGGCGCCACGGCGATTGCTTCGGTCATGTTGATCTTTTCATTCGTGCTGCTCTTGATCGTGAATGGGCTGCAAGCTTGGACATCGCGGCGATCGGGCAAGGGTGAATGATGGCAGACAGCGCAATCATCTTGGATCGGCGGAAGGCGTCACTGAGCAAATTCGAGCGCCATTTCGCAACGCGCGACCGAACTGTTGTTCGGCGTATTGTGATCACGGCCGGTGTTTCGTTTTTTCTCCTGTTTATTGTGCTGCCGTTGATCGCGGTTTTCGTCGAAGCGTTCCGGCGAGGAGCGGGGGTGTACTTCGCGGCCCTGGTTGATGCCGATGCGTTGTCTGCCATGCGCTTGACGTTGCTCGCCGCCGCGATCGCGGTGCCGCTCAACCTGCTCTTTGGTCTGGCTGCGTCGTGGGCCATCGCGAAGTTCGAATTTCGTGGCAAGTCGCTGCTCTTGACGCTGATCGACCTGCCATTCTCAGTCTCACCCGTCGTCGCCGGTCTTATCTACGTTCTGGTGTTTGGGGCGCAGGGTTGGTTCGGGACATGGCTGATGGATCATGACATCAGAATAGTATTCGCGGTGCCGGGCATCGTATTGGCGACACTCTTCGTGACGTTTCCGTTCGTGGCGCGTGAGCTTATTCCGCTGATGCAGGCGCAAGGACGGGATGAAGAAGAGGCCGCCATTACGCTCGGCGCGTCGGGATTGCAAACATTTTGGCGCGTGACGTTGCCAAACGTCAAATGGGCGCTACTCTACGGCGTCATTCTCTGCAATGCGCGTGCGATGGGCGAATTTGGCGCCGTTTCCGTTGTCTCCGGCCACATTCGAGGTGAGACCAATACGATGCCGTTGCACGTCGAAATTCTCTATAACGAGTACCAATTTGCCGCCGCGTTCGCGGTTGCGTCGCTGCTGGCCATGCTGGCGCTCGTGACGTTGGCGATAAAGAGCTACATCGAGTGGCGAGCTTCGCGGCAGCTATTTCCGGAGACGACCTAGATGAGTATCGCCGTCCACAATATTCATAAATCGTTTGGCGCGATCAAGGTGCTGAACGGAGTGTCGCTCGATTTTCCCAAAGGCGAGCTGGTGGCGCTGCTTGGACCCTCCGGTTGCGGCAAGACGACATTGCTCCGGATCATCGCTGGCCTGGAGCGTGCCGACGAAGGGCAAATCATCTTGTCGGGCACAGATGCGTCCGACAAGGACGTCCGCGAACGCCACGTCGGTTTTGTATTTCAACACTACGCGCTGTTTCGGCATATGACGGTTTTTGAAAACATCGCGTTCGGGCTACGCGTTCGACCCCGCTCTGAGCGACCAAGCGAGAAAGAGATTACCGACCGCGTTCTCAAACTTCTGGATCTCGTGCAGCTTGGTTGGATCAAAAATCGGTATCCGGCGCAATTGTCTGGTGGGCAACGCCAGCGCATAGCCCTGGCGCGGGCGCTCGCCGTCGAGCCGCAGGTGCTGCTGCTGGACGAGCCATTCGGCGCGCTCGATGCAAAAGTGCGCAAAGAATTGCGCCGGTGGTTGCGGCGCTTGCATGACGAACTGCATATTTCGTCGATTTTCGTCACACACGATCAGGAGGAGGCGCTTGAAGTCGCTGATCGCGTGGTGCTGATGAATCGCGGCACGATCGAGCAGGTTGGATCGCCACGGCAAATCTATCGCGAGCCGAGCACAGCGTTCGCCTACAGTTTCCTTGGCAGCGTCAATGAATTTCGAGGCAAAATCGAAGCACAGGGCGTGCGTGTCGGAACCGATTTGCTGCCCCATGTTACAACTGCATTTAGAGCCGGTGACGACGTGCTCGGATACGCGCGCCCCTATGACATTGAAATCACGCCGGGCGACACCAACGCGCCGGGCGTTGCGGCCAAAGTCAACCGCATCCTGGAAGCCGGCGTGATGGCACGCGTTGAACTGGTTGCGAACGGTCCGTATCGGCCGGCCAAACCAGATTACTTCGAAGCCGAATTGACGGCTGCCGATCTGGCGGACCTCAAGCTAACGGTCGGGCAGGCGGTCCGCATCACGACGCGGCGGCTGCAACTCTACAGCGGCGTCGACAGGAGTGTTGAAGTTTGAACTTCCAGCAGCTTCGTATCGTCAGAGAAACGGTCCGCAAGAAATTCAATCTCACCGATGTCGCCACGGCGCTGCACACGTCGCAATCGGGTGTATCGAAACACATCAAGGACCTGGAGGACGAACTTGGCGTTGAACTGTTCGTTCGCAAGGGTAAGCGCCTGCTCGGATTGACCGACCCTGGTCAAGAGGTGGTCGGAATCGTCGAGCGAATTCTTCTCGATACGCAAAACATCAAGAAGCTTGGGCAGCAATTCGCCAACACCAAAAAAGGCACGCTGACGGTTGCAACGACGCATACGCAAGCCCGCTACGCGCTGCCGAAGGTCGTGTCGGCATTCAAAAAAGAATTTCCTGACGTCAATCTGATCTTGCAGGAAACCAGCCCGCCGGAAATCGCGATGATGCTCGTCAATGGTTTGGCCGACATCGGCATCGCGACGGAAGGCCTGCAGCAGGTTTCGGAGTTGGCGGCGTTTCCCTATTATTCCTGGCATCACGGCGTGATCGTCCCGCGCGGTCATCATCTCGAAACTTTGTCGAAGCTGACGTTGGACGATATCGCCGAGTTTCCGATCATCACGTATCATCAGGGGTTCACGGGCAGAGGCCGCATCGACGAGGCTTTCGCCAAGGCAAAACTTGAGCCCGATGTCGTCATGGCAGCGCTCGATGCCGATGTCATCAAGGCTTACGTCGAACTCAATCTTGGAATTGGCGTCATTGCGTCGATGGCGTTCGATCCTGACCGCGATAGCGGCTTGCGGTTGCTGGATGCCTCGAAACTCTTCGCCGTCAACACGTCGAAAATCGCCGTGCGACGCGGTAGCTATCTGCGCGGATTTGCATTTCGGTTCATTGAGCTTTGTTCGCGAGATCTGACGGAGGCCAAAGTTAAGGCCAGCATCGACGCGACGGCCGACTGACCCATCGCCGCAGCGCTAGCGGCTGTTACCCTCGCGCAGCGGCGAACACGGCTTATCAAACATCAAGCCGGGAACCTTCATTGGCAGCGCGACGTCTCGGCCGAGCGAAATGCCGACGGCCGTCGACCGAAAGCACAATCGCGACTGTGATCAAACTGCAGCCGGCAAAGCCAAGAGCAAGTGGCAACGCGGTTCCATCGAAGGACCGGCCGATCAAACCACCTGCGATCGCGCCGATGGCGGTGCTGAGTGAGCCGATGACGGATGAGGCCATGCCAGCATTTTCGCCTTGCGGTTCCATCGCTAGTGCGTTGAAGTTTGGCGCGATGAAGCCGAACAAGAAAAACAGGATTGCCACGAGCCCGACGAAGGTCACGAGATTGGCGATGCCCGCTGCCTCGGTTGCAGCCAGCAACAGTGAGACGACAAGAAAGCCGGCCAGCGCAGTATGTGAAACGCAACGCATGCCGAGGCGACCGACCAGACGCGCATTGATGAACGACGCAACCGCCATCACCGACGCCACGGCACCAAATACAATTGGAAACATCTGACCAAGGTCGAAGATATCGACGAAGATTTGCTGAGCGCTCGCCACGTAGGCGAGCAGGCTTCCAAACATGAACCCACCTGCCGCACCGTATGCAATCGTCTGGGGTTCAAACACGGCTTGCTTGAACGATTGAGACAATGACAGACGCGGCGCCCCGTCTTGGAATCCGCGGCTGGTCTCGGGAAGTCGCATCCCGGCCCAGATCGAAATAGCAACTCCTAGAATGAGCAATGCGTAAAACGTCCAGCGCCAATCTCCGACATGCAGCAGCGCCTGCCCTGCGGACGGTGCCAGCACGGGGATGATGATGAACACCATCATCGCGAACGACATCACGCGCGCCATTTGCCGGCCGCTGTAGAGGTCGCGGACGACGGCGACTGCGACAATGCGTGGCGATGCTGCGCCGAGGCCCTGAATCAATCGCGCCAAAAGCAGGCCATCGAACGAGCCCGCCATGACGGCGCCGAGCGTGCCTGCGACAAAGATCGCGAGACCGGACAGCAGCACGGGCCGGCGTCCGAAGCGATCCGACAGCGGGCCGTAGACGAGCTGCCCGGCGGCAAACCCAGCCATATAGAGGATGACAACAAGTTGCCGGTCGTTCTCGCTGTTGACACCGAGCGCCGTGCCGATGGCTGGCAGCGCGGGAAGCATGATGTCGATCGATAGCGCCGTGATCGCCGTCAAGGCCGCGACAAGGGCAACGAACTCAACGAACGAAATGGTCAGGGCCGGTGGCCGTCGATCAGGCTCAGCCGTAGCGCCGTGCCCGGCAAGTTCTCGACGTTCCATTTCGTGTCCTGAGTTTAAAATCTGCAATTCGGCGCGTACCGGTCAGCGGACGCATGAGCGCAGAGGCACGCTATTCGGCAGGCTGTGCCGTGTCGGCGTCAGGTTGCGGTTTCCGTTTCGCGAGCCCGGCCAGCCGTCGGCAGATGACGTAGAACACGGGCGTAAAAATCAATCCGAACACCGTGACGCCGATCATCCCGCCAAACACCGCCGTGCCGAGCGCTTGTCTGAGTTCAGCGCCGGCGCCAACAGCCCAGACAAGCGGCACGACGCCGAGAATGAACGCCAGCGACGTCATCAGGATCGGTCGCATTCTCAGCCGCGCGGCTTCCGTCGCGGCCGCAAAGCGATTGCGGCCGGCCGCCTCGAGCTGCTCGGCAAACTCGACGATCAAAATCGCGTTCTTCGCCGCCAGCCCGATGAGGACGATAAAGCCGACTTGTGTGAGAATGTTGTTATCCTGTCCCCTCATGATCACGCCGGTAATCGAGGCGACCAAACTCATCGGCACGATGAGCACCACGGCGAGCGGTAGCGTCAAGCTTTCGAACTGCGCGGCGAGAACCAGAAAGACAAATGCAACACCGAGGATGAATGCGAACACAGCGGCGTTTCCGGCGCGGATTTGCTGGAATGCAAGGTCGGTCCACTCGTAGCTGATGCCTTGCGGCAGCGTCTCCGCGGCGAGCTTTTGCATCGCCTCGATGGCTTGGCCCTGCGAATATCCGGGAGCCGCTGCGCCATCCAATTCAGCTGCTGGATACAAATTGAAGCGCGGCACGCGGGCCGGTCCGGAGATATCGTTGACGGTCGCAAACGAACCGAGCGGTACGGTATCGCCGCTGGCGTTTCTCACGCGGAGCTTCAACACATCTTTGCTGTTGAGGCGATACAACGCATCCGCCTGCGCTGTGACGCGGAACGTGCGGCCGAGCAAATTGAAATCGTTGACGTAGACCGAACCGAGATACGTCTGCAAAGTCGTGAAAACATCAGAAACATTGATGCCGAGCATCTGCGCTTTGATCCGGTCGATGTCGAGGTAGAGCTGCGGCGTGGAGGTTTCGAACAGCGAGAACACCTGTTTCAAACCGGGCGTCTGCGCCGCTTTCGCCATCATCGCCCCGACAGCGCTTTGCAGCGCCACCGGCCCGGCACCGGATTTGTCTTGGACCATCATGCGAAAGCCACCGGCACTGCCGATCCCGCGCACCGGCGGCGGTGCTACGACAAGAACGAGCGCATCCTGAATTGCGGAAAACTTCGCCAGCAATGCCGCCTGAATGGCCGGAGCCGACATTTGCGGGTCTTTCGCGCGTTCGTCGAAAGGTTTTAAGACAACGAACACGGCACCGGCATTCGACGCATTTGTGCGTGTTGCGCCTGAGAATCCAATCAAGTTGACCGCGTGCGCAACGCCCGGCACGTCCAAGGCAAGCTCGACGGCACGGCGATTGACTTCGTCGGTTCTCGCCAGCGAGGCTGCAGGCGGAAGTTGGGTGACGGTGATCAAGTAGCCGCCGTCAAGCTGTGGAATAAAGCCGATTGGCGTTTTGCGAAACTCATTCAAGCCAAACGCGAGGATGCCCACATAAATCGCCAGCATCACTGCGGCGAGGCGCACGACGCGACCGACAAACCAAGCGTATCCCGACGACAGTTTGTCGAAACTCCAGTTGAAGGCCCGAAAAAACGCATGGATAGGCCGCATCAGCAAGTTCGGCGCGCGGTCATGGTTGTGTGGCTTCAAGAGCAGCGCGCAGAGTGCCGGAGACAGCGTCAACGATACGATGAGAGAGATGATGGTTGCGCCAGCGATGGTCAGTGCAAACTGACGATAGAACTGGCCGGAAATTCCGGTGATGAAGGCGGACGGCACGAAGACGGCCGTCAGCACGAGCGCGATTGCGACCAATGCTGCGCCGACTTCCTCCATCGTCCGATACGACGCATCGCGCGGACTAAGCCCCTTCGCCATGTTTCGTTCGACGTTCTCGACAACGACGATGGCGTCGTCGACGACGATGCCAATGGCCAAAACGAGACCAAACAGCGACAGGTTATTCAACGAGAATCCGAACAACGACATCAAGAAGAATGTGCCGATCAGCGACACCGGAATGGCAACGATCGGAATGATGGCGGCACGCCACGTCTGCAGGAAGATGACGACGACGAGCACCACCAGTGCCACCGCTTCGAAGATGGTCTTAACGACAGCGTCGACCGACTGCTGAATGAAATCGGTCGGATTATAAACGATGGCGTACTGCACGCCGGGCGGGAAGCCCTTCGACAATCCAGCCATCGTCGTTTTGATTTTTTCCGCCGCCGCGATCGCGTTCGATCCGGGCAATTGGAAAACTCCGAGCCCGACAGCTGGATTCTTGTCCAAATACGAATTGATACCGTAGTCGAGAGCCGCCAATTCAACACGCGCCACATCTTTGATGCGCACAACCGAGGTGGTGTTCTGTTTGATGACGATGTCGCCGAATTCATTCGGATCGGCCAGACGGCCCTGCGTCTGGACCGCAATTTGGAAGGCGCCTGGCGCGGCGACCGGTGGCTGATTGAGCACGCCCGCCGCGACTTGCACGTTTTGGCGTTGCAGCGCCGTCACGACGTCGTTTGCCGTCAGCGCGAGCGACTGCAGACGGTCGGGGTCGAGCCACACGCGCATGGAATAGTCGCGACCGCCGAAGACAGTGATCGAGCCGACGCCCTCGATGCGGCTCAACACATCGACGACGTTGATGTTGGCGTAATTCGAGATGAACAATGTGTCGCGCGATTTGTCGGGCGAAAACATATGCACGACCATCATCAAGTCGGGCGATGCCTTCGCGACCGTGACGCCAATATTGCGGACGTCGGCGGGAAGCCGCGGCTGTGCCGTCGTCACCCGATTTTGAACCTGCACCTGAGCCGTGTCGAGGTTGGTGCCAAGGTCGAAGGTCACGGAGATGGAGAAGCGGCCGTCGCCCGTCGAATTGGACGAGATGTACAGCATCCGCTCGACGCCGTTGATCTGCTGTTCAAGGGGCGCAACGACGGTCGACGCAACGATCTCTGCACTCGCGCCGGGGTACTGCCCCGTGACGTTGATCACGGGCGGCGCAATTTCCGGATACTGAGCGATCGGTAGCCGTCCAAGCGAAACAGCGCCGAAGATCACGATCACGATCGAGATCACGGCGGCGAAAATCGGCCGATCGATGAAGAAGCGGGACATGCGCATCGGTCGGCCTTGTGGCTAGAACTGGTGCTTAATTCGTTCGCGTCGCGGGCTGCTGCGATGCTGTCGCGTTCGCTGTGGCGGTTTGCGGCGTCACTTTTGCTCCCGGGCGAATGCGCATCAACCCGTTGACGACGACGATGTCATCGGCGTCCAGACCAGAGGAAATGACCCTCATGCCGTCGACGACCGGCCCGAGCGTTACATATTTAGGATTGGCGATGTTATCGGGCGTGACGGCGTACACGAATTTGCGAACCTGTTCCGTCCCGATCGCAGTGTCCGGCACCAGCAGCGCGACCTCGGGAGCTTTGGTCGCGATTTGAAGCCGGCCGAACATGCCGGGCGTCAGTCTGCCGTCGGGGTTGGCAAACTCGGCCCGGCCTCGAATGGTGCCCGATGAGCGATCGACGGCATTGTCGACAAAATCGATTTTGCCTTCGTGCACGAAATCCTTTTCATCAATCAGCTTGAGCTTCACCGGCAGCACTATACCGCGATTGGCGGTCGTCGAGGCAGCGGCTGACGCAGCGCGCAGGTAACTGAGATACGACGCTTCATCCATGGTGAATTCAAAACGAATGGGATCAATGGACGCGATCGTTGCGAGCAGCGTCGTCGTGCCGAACGCCCCGCCGATGATCAGATTGCCAGTCGAAACACGGCGATCGCCAATGCGGCCGGAAATCGGCGCGGTCAACTGCGTATATTCCAAGTTGAGATCGGCTTGAACCACGGCGGCAGCTTGCGCCGTCAGCGTCGCCTCGGCAACGCGTTTCGCCTGGATGCGCTGGTCAAACGTTTGCTGCGTGATCGACGTCCCGCGCACCAGATTTTCACCGCGTTTAAGATCACTGTCGGCGAATGCGAGGTTGGCGGCCGCTTGCTCGTGCGCCGCTTTGGCTTGATCCAGCGCGGCTTCGAATGGCCGCCTGTCGATGGTAAAAAGTGGATCATTTTTCTTGACGAGTTGACCGTCGGCGAAGGCAACCTTGTCCAGATATCCAGAGACGCGAGCGCGGATTTCCACATAATCGACTGCAATAAAGCGGCCAACGTACTCGTCTTGATCGGAAACGAGTTTTTGAGTTGGCTTGGCCACAGTAACCTGCGGGGCAGGCGGGGCGGCGGAGGCAGCTGCCGACGGCTTATCGTCGCCACAAGCCGATAGCGCCACGCTGGCGATTGCCACGACCGCCATCGTCGCTCCACTTCGGATGATGACCATACGCTCTCCAGTGGTTGCGGCTCGCTACCCTGCGAGGCACGGGCATAAAACGCGACCGGTGGGTGACGGTTGCGAGACCAGAAATTTTAACGCGCCATCTCGCAAACGGTTTCGATGACTATCATAGCAATGATATGCTAGATGTTACTCGTGAGTAACATCCGATCCGTACCGATCACGAAAATTTCAGTCAACCCACAATGAGTGCGACCCTGCCCAACGCTCAAAGCAATGCTGCTCCCGGTCTCCGCGCGACCCAACGGCCTCGGGATCGTATTCTGTCTGCGGCTTGTGAGCTTTTTTACCGTGGCGGCATCAATCCCGTCAGCGTCGATGCAATCGCCGAGGCGGCTCTGACGAACAAGATGACTCTCTACCGTCATTTCAAGTCCAAGGATGAGCTGATCTTGGCTTACGTGAAGCAGCTCGCAAGCGAAGGGGATGGCGTCTGGCAGCGCATAACCAAGGCTCACCCGAGCGACCCCGAATTGCGCCTGAGCGCTTGGATATCGCACGTCGACGACGTGTTGATGAACAAATTTGCACGCGGATGCCCGTTGGCCAATGCCGCTGTAGAACTCCACGCGGCACACCCCGGACGCGCCGTCATTGAAGCCTACAAAAGCCGCAAGCGTGATCATCTGGTCAAATTATTCAGAGACGTCCAATTTCGCGATCCTGACATTCTGGCTGATGAAGTTTTTCTCCTGTTTGAAGGCGCAAGGGTCAATATTCAGTGCGGCGGCAAGGTTCCGGCATCGCGCGTCGTCAGAATGCTTCGTGCCGTTCTAAGTACGGCACCTCGGAAATCTCGCAGATGAACCCGCAGGCCGAACGCTCAGCCTTATGCTGGTATGCATGGCCGACGCCCAGTGCCTAATCGCAAGTCGCCCAACTGACGCTAAAAATCTCGCCAGCAACATAGCTTGCGGGCTATATCGCGGAAAATTTTCATGGCATAAGCTCGTGCCATGAAAGGCCGCTGCGCTGACAGTGCCGCCTTGACGGACGAAAGGGCAAAAAATCGATGACGACATCAGAAAAGCGGATATCGCACATGAGTTGTGGGTCAAGATTTCTCCGCCGATGGCTGGCATTGAGCATTTTGACCATCGGGGCGTTCGGCCTAGCGCCCAGTCAAAGTTCAGCCCAAAAAACTGCGATCGGCGACATCACAGTATTTGCGGCTGCCAGCCTCAAGAACGCCCTCGACGCTGTGGCAGCCGACTATTTGAAAGGTACGGGCCGCAAGGTTTCGGTTTCTTATGCCGCATCGTCCGCACTTGCCAGGCAGATCGAGCAAGTGGCTCCGGCCGACGTCTTCATTTCCGCCGATCAGGACTGGATGGATTACCTCGCCGAAAAAAACCTGATCAAGGCCGATACCCGGGTCGATCTTCTGGGCAACGCCTTGGTGTTGGTCGCCCCTTCCGCATCTAAAATCGAATTGAAAATCGCCAAAGACTTCGATCTGACCGGGGCCCTTGGCGCCGAGCGGCTGGCTATGGCCGACGTCAAGGCTGTGCCGGCGGGAAAATACGGCAAAGCAGCGCTGGAGAAGCTTGGCGTGTGGGGCGGTGTCGAAACGAAAACAGCGCAGGCCGAGAACGTTCGCGCCGCGTTGGCGCTTGTTGCGCGCGGGGAAGCCCCGCTTGGGATCGTCTATCGCAGCGATGCAACGTCAGAGCCAAAGGTTAGAATTGTCGACACGTTTCCAGACGACACACACGTGCCGATCGTCTATCCGGTCGCCGTGACGTCAACCGCGACAAGCGTCGACGCAGCGGCCGCGTTCATCACGTTTCTAAAATCGCCGGAAGCTCAAGCGCGTTTCAGCCATGAAGGGTTTGAACTTTTGAAGTGATGCAAGGCGACTTTTGTGACCTGCTTTTATTTCTCGAAAGGCTGTGCATGTTCGAGTTTACGGCTAACGAGTGGGTTGCAATCGAGCTCAGCTTGCGAATTGCTTTCCTGGCCACTATCGCGGCCCTGCCATTTGCTGTTGCAGCCGCTTATGCGCTCGCTCGACTGACCTTTCCCGGCAAGGCGATTGTCGATAGCGTCCTGCACTTGCCGTTGGTGCTGCCCCCTGTCGTGACCGGATACATGCTGTTGCTGGCATTTGGAAAGCGCGGCCCAATCGGCGCATTTCTGTTTGATCATTTTGGCATCAGCTTGTCGTTTCGATGGACCGGTGCCGCTTTAGCCTGCGCGGTGATGGGTTTTCCGCTGATGCTGCGCGCCATTCGCTTGTCGTTTGAATCGATAGACCGGCGCCTCGAAGCGGCCGCCGGAACGCTCGGCGCGAACGGTCGCTGGACATTCCTGCTGGTGACACTGCCGCTGTCATTACCGGGCATTCTCGCGGGCGCTATCATGTGCTTCGCCAAGGCGCTTGGCGAGTTTGGCGCAACGATTACGTTCGTGTCGAATATTCCGGGTGAAACGCAGACCATCGCATCTTCGATATATTCGTACACGCAGGTGCCCGGCGGTGAATCGGGCGCACTCCGTCTGACGATGATTTCAATTGCAATTGCGCTGATCGCGCTGGTGACGTCGGAATTTCTCAATCGCCGTGTGCAGCGCCGCATCGCTGTTTTCGAGTGAGGCGGCCATCGCCATGATCGAATTCGATGCTCATCTGGTGCAGGGCCGGTTCGTGCTGGAGGCCAAATTTGAAGCGGCGGCGGGCATAACGGCGTTGTTTGGACCATCTGGCTCTGGAAAAACAACGATCATCAATCTCATCGCCGGACTGACGCGGCTGCAAAGCGGACGCATTGTAATTGGCGACCGCGTGCTGGTCGATACCGCTCGCGGGCTCTTCGTGCCCTCCCACAAACGGCGGATTGGTTTGGTTTTTCAGGATGCGCAACTTTTTCCTCATCTCACGGTCGAGCAGAACCTTCGCTTCGGCCGTTGGTTCGCTCCGCGCGACTCAAACGGCATTGCGATGGAACCAGTTGTCGAGCGCCTGGGAATTCGCAGTTTGTTGTCTCGCCGTCCATCGCGGCTGTCGGGCGGCGAAAAGCAACGTGTCGCCCTGGCGCGTGCACTGCTGGCTTCGCCGCGCTTGCTGCTGATGGACGAGCCGCTTGCCGGGCTGGATCAGGATCGCAAGACAGAGATATTTCCTCTCATCGAGTCGATGCGGGACGACTTCAAAATTCCTATTGTGTACGTCACTCATGCCATCGATGAGGCGGCCCGACTGGCGTCTTTCGTCGTAAGGCTCGACGCCGGTCGCGTCGTCGAAACCGGTAGTGCTGCCGCCATCTTGCGGCAAACTAGCGGTGCGCGCGTTTGGTCGGCGCGAGACGCATTTCCAGATGCTTGAGCGGTTTTGCGAAAAGCTTGAGCGCGCGTGTCTCCATGCCTCGATAATCGCGAACGAGTATTTGGCCAAACTTGGTCAGATAGGCGGAACCGCCTCCCCTGCCACCATGCTGGCGTTCGATCACCGGCTCGGCGAATGTATCATTGATGCTGTCCGCCAAATACCAGGCGCGCTTGTACGACATATTCATGGCTTTGGCCGCCTTGGCGATCGAGCCCAGCTCGGCGATGTGTTCGAGTAATTCGATCCGGCCATGACCGATGTAGCGCTTGTCGTCAAAGTCGATGCGAAGGACGACGCGTGTCATGGTCAGGCTCCCGAGCGAAATTGTTGAGCTCTTAAAGTCAACGTTGCCGTCGCCGGACAAGTTGGTGCGCATTTTGTTGCTGCTGCGATTGCCCGCAGGGCAGACCAGTTCCACCTGGGCGGCTGCTAAAGCCAACCGCTCTATCTTTACGCCATCCTTATATCGGCTCCCGACATTCGCAATCGAGATTTGATATCGCCGCCGCCATACCTTTCACCAGTGCTTGAACAGGGATGGCCCCGATGCTCGATTTGATTTTCTTAACTCTCGGCCTTGGCGGTTTTGCACTGATGTTTTGCTACGCCATCGTTTGCAGCCGGCTGTGAGGCAACCATGAACGATCCCCTTATCGGTCTCGCCGTTGCGATCGGGCTCGGTGCCTATCTCGTCTACACCCTGATTAAGCCCGAAAAATTCTGAAGGCACTGGAGGCCTGACGCATGACCTTCGTTGGATGGTTGCAAATTGCGCTCGTCTTGAGCGCGGTGGTCGCGACGGCTTGGCCGCTCGGCATTTATATGTCGCGCGTGTTCCAAGGGCAGCGCACCGTGTTGTCGCCTGTCATGATGCCGGTTGAACGGCTGCTCTATGCGGCCGCCGGAATTCAGCCAGCGAAAGAGCAGAGCTGGATCGCATATACACTGGCGATGCTCGCATTGAATGGCGCTGGATTTGTGCTGCTCTATACGTTGCTGCGGTCGCAGAGTTGGCTGCCGCTCAACCCACAGGGGTTTGGCGCGGTATCGCCTGATCTCGCCTTCAATACCGCAATCAGCTTCGTCACCAATACCAACTGGCAAGCCTATGGCGGCGAGACGACCATGAGCCATCTTGTGCAGATGGTTGGTCTGACGGTGCAGAATTTCCTATCAGCGGCGACAGGTATCGCGCTTGCCATCGCGGTGACGAGGGGCATCACCCGCAGTGCCGTTGGCACGGTTGGCAACTTTTGGGTCGATATGACCCGCGCAACGCTTTACGTGCTGCTGCCGCTCTCTATCGTTGTCGCGATCCTGTTCGCTGTGACTGGCGTTCCGCAAACGCTGGCCGGCAGCGTTGATGCGGTCAACTTGGATGGTAGCAAACAGGCGATCGCCATCGGACCCGTGGCGAGCCAGGAAGCCATCAAGCAAATCGGCACCAACGGCGGCGGATTTTTTAACACCAATTCGGCCCACCCGTTTGAGAACCCCAACACGTGGTCAAACATTCTGTCGATCTGGAGCATGCTGCTGGTCTCCACAGCGCTGACATTCACGTTTGGGCGTATGGCTGGCGATGCGCGCCAAGGCTACGCGCTGCTGTCTGTGATGGCGGTACTTCTGATTGCCGGCGTAGCGGTTGTCTACGGTGCGGAAACGTCGGGCAATCCGCTGCTCGCAAGTGCGGGCGTCGACGCGGCTGGCGGTAACATGGAAGGCAAAGAGGTTCGCTTCGGGCAAGCGTTGAGCGCGCTCTACGTCGTCGCGACCACCGGCCTCTCGTGCGGTGCGGTCAACACCATGCATAATTCTTTGATGCCGCTTGGTGGCTTGGTTCCACTATTCATGATCCAACTCGGCGAGATCTTGCCGGGTGGTGTTGGTTCGGGCCTCTACGGCATGATCGTGATGGCCGTGCTCACAGTTTTTGTTGCGGGGCTGATGGTTGGCCGCACGCCTGAATACCTGGGTAAGAAAATCGAAGCGCGCGAGATGAAGCTCGCCATGCTGGCGCTGCTCATTCTGCCGCTCGCAATTCTGGGCTTCTCCGCCGCGTCGGTCATGATGCCGAAAGCGCTTGAAAGTCTCGCCAATGCCGGGCCGCGCGGGCTGACTGAAATTCTTTATGCGTATTCCTCGGCGGCAGGCAATAACGGGTCGGCGTTTGCCGGTCTCAGCGCCAACACGCCCTGGTACAATACGACGCTTGGAATGGCGATGCTTCTCGGCCGCTTCGCATACATCATTCCAGTGATGGCGCTCGCCGGATCGCTCGCCGCCAAAACCAAATCGCCGGCGTCGGCTGGCACGTTTCCGACGGATGGCGGCATGTTCATCGGTTTGCTGATCGGCGTCATCCTCATTCTGGGTGGGTTGCAGTATTTCCCGGCGCTTGCCCTCGGACCGATCGTTGAACACTTCCTGATGCAGACCGGACGCACGTTTTAAGATTTTCGAAGGACCACGCCCATGTCTATTCGCCCGCAATCCGACCTGTTCGATGGCAACATCCTGCGCCAAGCTGTTATGGGGTCGGTGCTCAAACTTGCTCCGCAAAAGCTGGTTCGCAATCCCGTCATGTTTGTAACGGGCGTGGTGGCAGTGCTGGTCACGATAGTCTTCGTTCGCGATGCCGTCACAGGCGCTAATGGCCTCGGCTTCACCGGCCAGGTCGCCGCTTGGCTGTGGTTCACCGTGTTGTTTGCCAACTTTGCCGAAGCGGTGGCGGAGGGACGCGGCAAGGCGCAGGCCGATGCGTTGCGTCGCACGCGCAGCGACACACCGGCCAAGCTCCTGCTGCATCCCGATGATGCCGACGACAACCTGTGGCAGCCGAAATCTGCGCTGGATCTCAACCAAGGCGATGTCGTGCTGGTCGAGGCGGGCGACACGATCCCGGCTGATGGCGAAATCATCGAAGGCATCGCCTCGGTCAACGAGTCCGCAATCACCGGCGAATCCGCGCCTGTCATCCGCGAGTCCGGCGGCGATCGCTCTGCTGTCACCGGCGGCACGCTGGTGCTTTCAGACTGGATTAAAGTCAAGGTCACGGCGGCACCCGGGTCAACATTTTTGGATCGCATGATCGCCTTGGTCGAAGGCGCCGAGCGGCAAAAGACGCCGAATGAGTTGGCGCTCTCAATCCTCTTGTCTGGCATGACGCTGATCTTTCTGATCGCGGTGGTGACGTTGTGGGGTCTGGCCGGTTATTCCGGCACCGTCCTTTCGCTCACCGTCCTCATCGCGTTGTTGGTGACGCTTATTCCAACCACGATCGGCGGGCTCCTTTCGGCGATCGGTATCGCCGGTATGGACCGTCTTATTCGTTTCAACGTGGTGGCGGTGTCTGGGCGCGCTGTCGAGGCCGCAGGCGATGTCGATACGTTGCTGCTCGATAAAACCGGCACGATCACTTACGGCAACCGGCTGGCGACGGCGTTCGTGCCTGTGCCGGGCTTGACGACGCAAGATGTGGCGGAAGCAGCATTGCTCGCGTCGTTGTCCGACGAAACGCCCGAGGGACGTTCCATCGTCGCTCTTGCCAAAGGTGAGTATTCGCTCGGCGACGTGAACATTCAGGCGTCTCAGTCGTCAATCATTCCGTTTTCGGCGCAAACGCGTATCTCGGGACTAGACTTTGATGGGCGCACTATTCGCAAGGGGGCCGTCGATGCCGTTTTGGCGTTTGTGAGGCTGACCTATGACGAAAGTCCCGCCGAATTCCGCGAGGCGGTCCAGGCGATCGCGCGCACCGGCGGCACGCCGCTCGCCGTTGCAAATGAACGCGGCCTCGTCGGCGTCATTCACCTCAAGGATGTCGTGAAGCCTGATATCAAAGCGCGCTTTGCGGAGTTGCGGGCCATGGGCATCAGAACCGTCATGGTCACGGGCGATAATCCCGTGACCGCGGCCGCCATCGCCACCGAAGCCGGCGTCGACGATTACATCGCCGAAGCGACGCCACAGGACAAACTCGCCTACATCAAATCCGAGCAAGCCAAGGGCCGGCTCATCGCGATGTGCGGCGACGGGACCAATGACGCGCCCGCTCTTGCACAGGCTGAAGTTGGCGTTGCGATGCAGACCGGCACTCAGGCAGCGCGTGAAGCCGGCAACATGGTCGATCTCGACAGTGACCCGACGAAGCTGATCGAAATTACTCAAATCGGTAAGCAGTTGCTGATGACTCGTGGATCGTTGACGACGTTCTCAATTGCCAACGATGTCGCCAAATACTTCGCGATCATTCCCGCGCTGTTCGTTGCGACGTACCCACAACTCGGCGCTCTCAATCTGATGGGCCTCGCGACGCCGGAGAGCGCGATCCTATCGGCCGTCATTTTTAACGCATTGATCATCGTGGCCTTGATTCCGCTGGCCTTGAACGGCATCGCCTATCGCCCCGTCGGCGCCGTTGCCCTGCTACGCTGCAATCTGGCAATCTACGGACTGGGCGGTTTCGTCGTGCCGTTCGTCGGCATCAAGATCATCGATGTTGCCGTTTCAACGCTCGGCTTAGCTTAAAGGACAAATCATGCTAACCCATCTTCGCCCGGCCATTGTCTTGCTTTGCCTTATGACCGTGCTGACAGGCGTGATCTATCCGCTCAGTCTAACCGGGCTTTTGCAGATAGCCGTGCCACGCACTGCCAATGGCTCGCTGGTTGAGCGCGACGGTAAGGTCGTTGGCTCACAACTCATCGGGCAGGTTTTCACCTCCGAACGTTACTTTCACGGACGTCCATCGGCTGCTGGACAAAACGGTTATGATGCCGCCGCGTCATCCGGTTCGAACCTCGGACCGCTCTCACGCAAGCTTGTCGACCGCGTTACCAGTGACGTTGCAGGTCTGAAGTCGCAAGGCATAGCGATCATCCCTGCCGATGCGGTGACCACGTCAGCAAGCGGCCTCGACCCGGACATCTCGCCGGCTCACGCTGCGATCCAAATCGAGCGCGTGGCCAGGGCGCGCGGAATTGCTGGTGAACGTGTTCAAGCCATCGTTTCGCAGGTCACCGCGTTGCCAGATCTTGGGGTCTTCGGTGAGCCGCGTGTCAATGTCCTGCAGCTCAATCTGGCCCTTGACGCGGCTCTGGCTCCCGGCGCTGGATAGCGCATGGCAGACACCAGCAAATCAAACCCTGAGCGCCGGCCCTCGCCAAAGGCACTGCTGGAACTCGCGTCACAGGAAGGTCGCGGAAGACTAAAAGTGTTTCTCGGCATGGCGCCAGGTGTCGGCAAGACCTACGCCATGCTGGCTGCCGCACGAGCACGTAAATTGGAAGGCCTCGATGTCGTTGTCGGCCTTGTTGAAACGCATGGCCGATCAGAAACGGCAGCACTGCTGGAAGGGCTGGAAGTTCTACCGCGCCGGCCGGTAAGCTATCGCAATCGAACGCTCATGGAATTCGACGTCGACGCGGCAATCGCCCGGCGTCCGCAGCTCCTGCTCGTCGACGAATTTGCGCATTCCAACGCTCCAAGCCTTGTCCATCCAAAGCGTTATCAAGACGTCGCGGGCGTTCTTCAAGCAGGGATAGATGTTTGGACAACGCTCAACATCCAACATCTCGAAAGCCTTACCGACGTCGTCGAGCGTATCGCTGGCATCACCGTGCGCGAGACCGTCCCGGATAAGGTGCTTGATCGCGCCGATGAAGTCGTGGTGGTCGACCTGCTGCCGCAGGAGCTGATCCAGCGGCTGAAAGACGGCAAAGTCTACTTGCCGGACAACGCGCGCCAAGCCATCGATAAGTTCTTTCAACCAAGCAATCTCACGGCCCTGCGCGAACTTGCTCTCCGGCGAACTGCTGACCGCGTTGACGAACAGATGCTCGCCCAGCTTCGCCAGCAGGGTATCGAAGGGCCTTGGCCAACTGCCGAACGGCTTCTTGTTTGCGTCGGCGCAGACGAAGGGTCTGAAAAGATTGTTCGCGGAGCCGCGCGCATGGCTGCGGCGCTGAAGTCCGATTGGATCGCGATCCATCTCACACCAAGCGACCGCGAAGTCACTGACCGGTCAGCGACGAAGCGTATCGAGAAAGCCATGCGGCTGGCTGAACGGCTCGGTGCGACCACTGTTCGGATGAACACCGAGGATCTGCCGGCTGAAATTCTGAACTACGCCAAGCGCAACAACATTACGCAAATCGTTGTTGGACGATCGCGCGCAGGCGCAGTGCAATCCTGGCTCGGTAAATCGTTGTCGGACGAACTGGTCGCAAGAGCGAGCGGTCTCTCCGTCACGGTCGTTGCGCACGATGCATCCGTGGCGAAGCCGTCCTGGTTTAAAATCCCAAAGCCACGCGTGGCGTTGGCCGGAGTGGTCGCTGCCGTGATCGCGGTCGCAATGGCCGCTGCTGCCGGCGTCATGCTCCAGAACATTAGCCCATTGCCAAATCTTTCACTGGTGTTTTTGTTCGCGGTCTTGATGTGCGCACTGTATTTCGGAATGGCGTCGGCCGTCATGGCGGCGATCATGTCGTTCCTCGCATTCAATTTCTTCTTCCTCGAACCGCGCTATTCTTTCACCGTCGCAGAACCCGCCGAGTTTTTTTCCCTGCTGATTTTCCTCGTCGTGGCAATCGTCACAGGCGGGCTCGCCGGACGTTTTCGCGAGCAGGCGAGTGCAACGCGCGAGCGCGCTGAAGCATCGCAAGCGCTCTACGACTTCTCGCGAAAATTATCGGGCGCACGCAAGGTTGATGACGTGGTTTGGCTTCTGGCAGCTCAGTCAGCAGCCGTGGTCAAAGGCAAATCGATCATCCTTTTGAAGACGCGTGACGACCTGCGGATCGAAGGTGGGTGGCCGCCGGACGACGAGTTGTCGCCGGCGGACTGGGCCGCTGCCCGTTGGGCTCTTGAGAAGCGCGAACCTGCGGGACGGCTGACGACGACAATGCCGTCTGCGATTTTTCATTTCCGTCCGTTGTCATCGGCCGAAAACCCACTCGGTGTCGCGGGCGTCGCGCCGGAAGACAATGATGAAATACTGCCGTCCGCGACCGAGCAGGCGTTGCAGTCATTCACAGATCAAGCGGCGATCGCAATCGAACGTACGCAGCTCGTCGAACACGCCGCACACGCAGAGACGGCAGCAGAATCAGAACGTCTGCGCGCGGCGCTGCTGTCATCGATTTCGCACGACCTGAGGACTCCGCTGGCAGGTATCGTCGGCTCGGTGACGAGCCTGCGCCAGTTTGGCGATCGGATGTCGACGGCGGATCGAGCCGAACTTCTGGCCACGATCGAGGAAGAAGCCGGCCGGCTTTCCATCTTTGTCGCCAACCTTTTGGATATGACGAAACTCGAATCGGGCGCGCTTGATATCCGCCGTGATTGGATCGATGTTGGCGAAGCCGTCCGTGGTGCAAGCGCTCGCGGACGAAAAAGCTTTCCCCTGAGACAATGCAAAGTCGTAATCGCTGCCAAGCTGCCGCTCATTCTCGGCGATGCCGTTCTGTTGGAACAAGTGCTGTTTAATTTGCTCGATAACGCCAACAAGTACAGTCCGCCTGACTCAGTGACGCGCATCGACGCGCGGACGTCGACCGCCCGGCAAATTCGTATCGCCGTAAGCGATAGTGGCATTGGAATTCCAGCAGTCGACCTCGAGAAAATTTTCGACAAGTTTTATCGCGTTGCGTCCGGTGATGGCCGCCCGCCAGGAACGGGTCTCGGGCTATCGATTTGCGCCGGCATCGTCAAAGCTCTCGGCGGAACGATCTCGGCTCGCAGTCCTGTCGATCATAACAACGGCACGGAGATCACCATTCTGCTGCCCGTCTCCGAGAAATCCGCGGCACCGCTTGAACTTTCGAAAGGTAGCGAATGAACCGTGATCGGGTTCTTGTCGTCGATGATGAACCGCAAATCATACGCTTTCTAAAGCCAAGCCTTACGGCTGCAGGCTACGATGTCATCGCAGCCGCCAGCGGCGTTGAAGCGCTCAAACAGGCCGCGACCCAGTCGCCGCACATTATTGTGCTTGATCTCGGTCTACCCGACATGGATGGCAAGGACGTTATCAGCCAGCTGCGGAGCTGGTCTTCGACACCGATCATCGTGTTATCGGCCCGCGATCGAGAGACTGAAAAAATCGCGGCCCTTGACCTCGGTGCAGACGACTACGTCAATAAACCGTTCAGCATCGGCGAACTGCTGGCGCGATTGCGCACGGCTTTGCGGCACGCAGCCGAGAAAACCGGCGAGCAGACACGTTTGAAAGCAGGCCCCCTTGAAGTCGATGTATTGGCACACATTGTAAAGTTGGACGGAGTGCCTGTTAAATTGACGCCGAAGGAGTTTGAGCTCCTGGCGATCCTTGTTCGCAACGTCGGACGGATGGTCACACACCGTCAAATTCTGACAGCGGTTTGGGGACCCGCGCATAGCGAAGATTTGCATTATCTTCGGGTGTTCATCGGCCAACTGCGCCAAAAGCTTAAAGGCACGCCGCAAACGCCTGACTTCATTTTGACTGAACCAGGAATCGGCTACCGCTTCAACGCAGATGCCGCGTCGTAATTGCGACAGCCTACGTCGCCGTTTCAATGACGAACTTCGGTCGTCGCGCTCGCGATGAGCGTTCATGGTTGCACCGCAGGACGGATGCGAAAGCCACCCACGGTTCGCGTGCAAGGGTAATCGTTCAAAACTTTCGGCGCACCTCTGAGCGAAGGCCGAAGTTGTCTTCTGCTCCCTGGAGGACCTGATAAGTCGCGTCGGCACGGAACAGCCAAGCCCTGTCAATCGGCACCTGATAGCGTGCGCCGAAACCATACTGTGGGTCCTGGGCGCCGATGCCATCGTTGCCGAAGGGTTGTACCATGGCGACTTCAAAGACCAGCTGCTGATCCAGGTTGAAGAGATACTGCAAGCCAAGTGCACCGCCCCAGGCGTCGGACCCGGTGTCGTCGAGTTTCGGATAGCCGGTCAGCGCATCGGTTTCAAAGTTGATGCCGACGTTCTTGAGAATGCCAGCATTATTCCCATCAACCAGAGGCTGAGGGTTGCCAAGCCCGAGGAAGAAGTTGGCGTATGGAAGCAACGTGCTCGGCAAGCCCGAGATCAGACTGTTTTCTGAAATGACGGCAAAGCCGTCGCCATTGTCGTTCTTGTCGTCGCCGAAGTTCGCGAACAATCGTGTCGAGTTTGACAATGTATTGGCGAAGCGCCGCGAGTAAGCTGCGGTGACGAAGTGTTTCAACAGGCCGTCTTGTTCGTCGATGCCTTGCACGATGCCATAACCCGCTTCGATGTAACCACTGTAGGCGTCGATGAACGTCGTTATGCCATAGAGATTAGCGCTGTGGTTATCGATCTTCCCATCAGCCTTTAAGATGCTTGCATTGTCGACGTTGTCGAATGCGGCGAAAACGGTGATGTCAAAGTTGGATAAACCAAGCGCGGCTGAATTCTGCGCCGGCAGTGTCGCCGCACCGCCGAGGATCGCGTCGTTCGCCCAGATGCCGTTCTGCAAAAACAGGGGAAACAGACCGACGGTGAAGGGCAAGTCAAAACTAGACTCCTGTCCGGAAGCGCCGGAATAGATGGAGCCTAAATCGCCCTCGAAAAACAGGGTTTGCGGTTCTGGGTCGAATTCGTCGTTGAACTTGTCATTGCTGTTTCCGCCGCCAAATTCGTAGCGCGTGAATTTTGCATTCGCGTCCTGAAATGGCGTGAAGAAAGCATGTATCCGTTCGGTGGCAGTGAACTTGAAGTCAACGTCGAGGTTCAGGCGCGTCGCGATCTGGGCGACATCCTTGCCGTTGTTGTTGTTGTAGGCGACCGCCGTTCGCCAGTCGCCGTAGACGGCGAGGCCCGGCAACAGCGGGTTTAATTCACCAAGCGCTGTGCTGCTCTGATCATAGATGCCGGACGTGTATTGCTCGCGACCGAATTCGAGCAGCGGCCGCGGCGGCTCAACCGCACTCTTCCCGCCGTAAATGTCGAGCTGTTCAGTGGCATCATAGTTGGTGTCGTACTGCGGACCGTCTCGGAAGGATTTTTCGATCCGCGTCTCATTCTCGGGCGTCGACTCCGTTTTTTCGCCTGCTGCAAGGTTCGGGGCTGTGCAGGACATGACCAGGTACCCACCTGCAGCGAGCGCGAACGTCGCTGACGATGTCCTGGATTGGTGGCGACGGTCGACTTTAGCGTCAAAAGTCATGAGGAAGCTCCACGTCGTGGCTTAGACCTAAGGGGGTCAGGCCGGGCTCCACTTTCATTCGACCCATTCCGGGTTTTGAAAGCGATGACCTCGGCCCGTCGGCGCTATCCCTTCACTTCGAGGTCAACCGAGAAGGCGTGGAAGTTCATCATCCGCTCGTTCATGGTCCGCTCCATATCCTTGGTGGAGCCGACAAAGCGCATGAAGTAGATCGGTTCGGCGCGGCTACGCATGCGGAAGGCAAGGCTGTATTTGCCGGGCTTCGTGATCAGTTCAGCCGGCACTTGGTACTTCGCGACCTTTTCAGCCAGCGGGGCCAGTGAGTGGTTCTCCATGCGCACCAACGGCGGATGGTTGAGTACGGTCGTCGGGATTCCCGGTGGCCGCAGATGTGGCAGTGGATCGACGTCGAAGTTCACCGGAAGATACATTTCGCGATCCGTGCCTTTGACGTTGGTCGTCAAAAACTTGGTCTGGAAATTCATCAGTTGCTGGTCGGCGGCCATGCGGCCGGCGGCCACATCGAGGCTATGAAGATCGGCCATGTCGCCGTTGCTGTCGACGTATCCCGACTCCCAAATGTTCTTGCCGTCGGGATCAAGCAGCGCGACGTTCATCCACAATTGCGGCTGCGCACCAAGCGAGCCCGACGGTAGGTTGTGCCCGGTATTGACGTTCTTGATTTTGTAGGAGAACGCCAGATCGGTGCCAACTCTCGGTGTTCCCTGAATGTATGGCCCGTCGATCTTACTGGAATTCTCCATCACCTCTTTCCTGAGCACGTCGCGCTCAGCGAGCTTCCCAAGGTTTTCCTTGATGATCAGCCGTGCCTCTTCACGATCGAGCGCATCGGCCCAACGCTTAGGAAACGCAACTTTGATTTTTCCGTCCGCGACCTTGTCTTCGAAATCCGTGTTGCCCCACCCAGCTCGCCAGTCGAATTGAAGCCAGTCTTCGATTTTGATGGCTTGAGCTTTGGTGTTATGGGGAAAGATGCCTGGGTGCGCGATGGAATAGCCCGGGCCGATAAACCGGTGATTGGCGTGCTTGCGCCCCGGATTGATCTCTTTGCCGCCGACGATCGCTGATGGCGCCAGCGAATAGCCGTCGGGTTTTCCGGGCACCTTGCCCATATGGCAGTCCTGGCAGCTTATACCGGCTTTACGTGCCGGGCTGTCGCGATACTGATCCCAGACGATCTCCAGCTTGATCCCGAGATTGACAGCCACCTGATGGCAGCTGACACAGAATTCGGATTTGGTGATCTGATCGTTCGTGATCATGCCCTTATGAATGTCGTTGCCGCGCCCATCCGTACTTGTCTTGACAGAGTAGGTTTCTTTGTCGGCGAGGACGTCTTTGATGACGCTCTTGTCTCCGCTGCCATAGACGGGCTCATAAATCTTGCCGGGTTCAACGCGGCGCTCGCCGTTGACCTTGCCATACTGCTCCTTGACGCGGTGGCACGTGATGCAACTCACGCCCTCACGTGAAATCTGACTGCGTTCCCAAAGCGGCGCGTCGCGCGCTTCGCCAAGTTGGGTCCCGACCTGCTGATGGCAGCGCACACAGAAGGTCCCGACCGTACCCTGTGTCAGCTCCTGAAACTTCTGCTCAAACTTATGAAACATCGGCGAGATCGATGCATTGGCGTGGCTAGATGAAGACCACTCGTCGTAAATCTGCTTGTGGCATTCGCCGCATTGCGCCGCCGTGGGATAGAGACTCGTATCGGCGCCGCTCCCACTTGAGCCGCTGGATGTATTGGTGATTGTCCCAACGTTTACGTCATCGGGGTTTTGAACTTCCGAGCTTTGGGCATCGCCGGTTTGAGCGTCGGAACCCGCCTGGGCGCGACGCTCCTCGTCTTCCTTTATCAGTGCTTCGAGCGCAGCGTTCGAGTCGGTCACGGCGGCCTGGGCAAGCAACACTCTCGCCGGCGCATCGTCACTGAGACGCGGTTGATTGCTCTGGCCGAGCGATTCCCCGGTGGACCCGGCAATGGCATGCTGACCTAGAATGGCCGTTTGCATCACCATGGCGCTCGCAAAAGCGCACAAAAACTTTGAAATCCCAGACAATGGCTTCATCCCCCAACGCTTCGCTCTCTTGGTCGTGCGCGGCAGAATCCCCATTCGCCTCGCAAACACAATAATGGCGCATAAAGCCTGCGCGATTTATCATGCTGAAGAACGGCTAGTGGCGAATATTGGCCGTCATATGGCTGATGCAGGATTCGGTTATTTATTGATAAATATTGCGGCGATTTTCAAAGTTTTCAAAGTAATCAATTCGCCCATAATGAATTATAAAATCAATTGTACTCGGAGAACGTTTATGTGCTGTGCGAGTTCTATATTGCAAATAGCCGAGCCATTTGGCTCATCGCCACAATAAGTGGCGCTTGCAAACGAAGGCATAGATCATCGTTTTAGATCAACACCTTGGCGAAATGGAGTAAATATGTTCAATAGCGACATTTCCGTTTTGCTCTCGCTCTTCCGAGCCTTTGGCCGGCCGTTTTCTGCCGGTATTTTCAGAGCGGAAATAATGAGAAGTAACTAGGGCGTATGACGGGCAACCATCAAACGGCCTTTCTCTGACCATTATGGGAGCACAGACGGCCGATAATCGAGGAGCTCCAGTCGCTAATGGCTGAATTGGGATTGTCGATCGCGCTTGTATTTGGCCGCCAATCTCAAATCGGGGAAAAGGGGATTATCTTGACGAGCACAATTCAACAGCTGCGCGCCAGCGACCGAGGCGATGAGAGCATTTCAGCGTCGCCACGTTCGCGCGCCTGAGCATCCCAGGATGTGCCGGAGCGGCGGGTTAGTCGCCACGCCGTCGATCAGAAACTTTCAGACTTCTGGGATTTGACAATGGCAAAGAGCCACCAAATTACTGTCAATGGCAGCAGCTTTGTTGCGCGCCGCGGCGAGTTGCTTTTAGACGCTGCCATCAGGAATGGAATCGATCTGCCCTACGATTGTCGCGCCGGCCATTGCGGAACTTGTTGCGTGCGTCTTGTCTCCGGCGAGGTGCAAGGCGGGGCAGGGGCTGAACCGGGCATCGTTCATGCGTGCCAATGCCGAATTGCCGGCGATGCAGTTGTTGAGCAGGGCCAGGCGTCGGTTGTTCGGACTGTCGAGGGCACACTGAGTTCATTGCGGCCACTTTCGGCCGAAGTCATGGAAGTCGGCATCACGACCGACAGTGCATTGCCTCATCATGCTGGCCAGTATGCGCAGGTGCGCTTCAATGGCTATCCAAGTCGTCCTTTCAGCATCACCCTGCCCTTGGGCGGTGATCCGAGTGGCCGCGCGGTGTGGTTCCACGTTCGCCGCATGGCCAATGGCCGTGTCACCTCATCGCTCGGCAAGAGCATTAGGCAAGGCCATCGTGTACGGCTGACCGGGCCGTACGGTTCGGCGCATTTCCGGCCGGAACTCGCGGGCCGGCTGATCCTGGTCGCAACCAGTACCGGTTTTGCGCCGATCTGGTCGATCGCCGTCGCCGCGCTGCGCGAGAACCCGCATCGCATGATCATGGTCATCGCTGGCGGCCGCACGATCGAGTCCCTCTATATGGGGTCGGCACTCGCGCGGTTGGCGAGCTTCCCGAATGTGCGGATTGTGCCTGTCTGCAGTACGCCGCAAAACCTGACGGACGTCGTGTTGCCGGGCCGGCCGACGGATTATCTGCCACGACTTTTAGCAACCGATGTTTTGTATGCTTGCGGTGCGCCAGCCATGGTCGATTCGATCAAAGCGATCGCGGCTCATGTCGGAGCGGTGTGCTACGCCGATCCATTCCTTCCGACAACGGACGATACTGTTGAAGAGGGCGTACTGTCTCGCACCATTGAATGGCTCGCCGTGCCAACGACGCGCCAGCTTCGCAAGCTCGCTGTCAATCGTCCCCGCAGCGTGCGGGATCATGCGATGCAGGGGCAGCGCATGCTGAATCAAGGGTGAGACGTCCTTGTGGTCCTCAAAACGCATGAATGTCTGTCGAGTGTTTTGGCAGCCAGGTGCTGGCCGGTCTGCCGTCATATATCTTGGCGGCATACTGATCGTTCTCGGCGTCGCCGCTAACGGGGCTTTCGCAACCGATCCAGTCAAGACCGTCGGTCCCAATGCCTGCGGCGAATGCCACAAGCAGGAGGCTGAGGCCTGGAAGGGCACGCATCATTTCAAGACTTTTCGCGATATGCCGCGCAACACCAAGGCGAACGAAATCGCGAAAAGGATGGGTGTGCGGCGCATAAAGTCCGAAAGCCTGTGCTTGAACTGCCATTTCACGGTGCAGCAGAAAGACAATAAGGAAGAGCCAGTCGCGGGCATCTCCTGCGAATCCTGCCACAGCGCCGGCCAGGACTGGGTCAAGGTTCACAGCGCGTTCAGCGGCAAAACAGAAAAGACCGAGACGAAAGCTGAAGAACAGGCGCGCTGGAAAGTTGCTGATTCAAAGGGCATGATCAGGCCGTCGGCTCTCTATCAGCTGGCGAAGAATTGCTACAGCTGCCACGTCGTGCCGCGCGAAGATCTCGTGAACAAAGGCGGGCACCGGGCCGGAAGCGCATTCGATCTGGTGTCTTGGTCTCAGGGTGAAGTTCGCCACAACACCTGGCACTCCAAAGGCAAGGACAACGTGGCGGCAAGTGCGCCGCGTAAGCGGATGCTGTACCTCGTCGGTCTCGGCGTTGAACTGGAAACGGCGTTGCGCGCGGTCGGCAAGGCGACCGTGAGAAAAGCCTTTGCATTTGAGATGGCGAGGCGCGCCGACCGCGCCCGCAAATTGCTTGCGGCCGCGGCGAAAGCGGTACCCAGCGTGCCAGAAATCGCACAAATGCTCGAGGTCGCCCATTCGGCTGGATTGAAGCTCAATAATGAAAGCCGCTTGACGTCTGCTGCCGACAGCATTGCCAAGCTGATCGTGAGCATAACCGAAAAGTACGATGGCAGCACTTTGGCCGGGCTCGATGGTCTTATTCCCGGGCCCGACAAACTCAAGGGCACGGCGAGACAAGCCAGCGCCGCAAAGTGAGTCCAGACCGGCGGGTGGCGGGCACAACCTGGATGGGCGCCACGGGGAAACAGCGATGGGGTGATTTTGGCAAGCAGCGACAGATCGGCGGGACGGCGAGCTACTGAGCGTTCGATCGGCTTACGCAGTGTTAGCTCGGCGGGATTTTTGAGTAGCCAGTCCGGCCAGGGCATCGCCATTGCTGCCTTGTCCGGCGGCCTGCTTTGGCTCGTCTGGATTTACGGCAACGGTCTACGCGACCCGCGCTATTTCGACGGTTGGGTGCTCGCCGGCGGGATGAGTTTGCAGCTTGGATTTCACATCGCAACCAAGACTGCGATGCTGTCACCAAAATTGGCGATGCGCTGGCGTCACTTCCATGTTTTTCTCGGCTATCTGCTGATCGCGGCCTTTATCTCGCATTCGAATTTCACTCTGCCTGACACCAGTTTCGAATGGGCTCTATGGGCGTCCTTCGTGCTGGTCACTCTGACTGGCGTTTTCGGCACGTATCTCGCTTGGTCGCTCAAGGCTAAGCGCGGCATCGACGAGCGCATTGGCTATGAACGCATCGCCACTCGTCGCGCAGAACTTGCGCAAGAAGTCCACGCCGTTGTGGTCACGACCGATCCGGTTGCCGCGGCGTTTGGCTTGCCAGCACAGCCCTATGACGCTTGGATCATGGACCTCTATACCAATCACCTGCGCGATTTTTTTCAGGGCCCGCAAAATCTCACAGCCCATCTCATCGGCTCGCAGCGGCCGCTCAAGAGGCTGACCGACGAGATCGACAAACTGTCGCCTTATATTGATCGGCAAGGCCAAGAGAAGCTCAACGCCGTCAAAACGCTGGTGGTGGAGAAGGATCGGCTCGATTTTGCGCGTGTCTATCTCGGGCTCACCAAGGGCTGGATGTTCGTGCATGTGCCCGTCACCTATGCGCTGATCGTGATGGCAGTTCTGCACATTTTCGTCGTCTATGCTTTTTCGTCAGGGGACTGGTGATGCGGTCGCCCGAATGGCTCAGATCGGTTGGGCTCGCCCAGTCAGAAACGTGGGCACGACCTTCGTCGGCGCGCGATCGTTTTGCGATTGTGCTGGCGCTGGTCACCATCGTCGGCCTCGCCACGCTCTTCGTATTCTCGAAAGGTACGTCGTTTCTGATGCCGGGCCCGCTCGCCAGTGCACACGGCACGATCGAGAAATGCAGCACCTGCCACACGAAGAGCGGAAGTGGTCAATTGAGCTGGGTGCGCGGCTTGGTTGCCGCCGATTCCCACGCCGACAGCAAAGCCTGTCTCACCTGTCACAAGATGCCCGAGACAGCATTCAACGCACACAGCGCACCCAGCGATGTCCTTCAACAGAGCACCGAGCGGTTGACGAAAATTGCCGTAGCTACCCCTCAACCGCAATCAGCCCGCGCTCAGAGCTTCGCTTTCCCGACCATGGACTTGGTTGCGGGCGGTGTAACATGTGCGACGTGTCACCAGGAGCATCAGGGCGTCAATTTCAATCTCAATAAAATCTCCGACGAACAATGCCGATCGTGCCACGTGGTGAAGTTCGATAGCTTCGACGGCAATCATCCGACGTTCGATAATTATCCGTTCAAAAGGCGGACACGCATTGTCTATGACCACGCGGGCCATTTCGGCAAACACTTCCCCGAGGTGGCGAAAAAGGATGCTGCCAAGCGCATCCCCGAAACGTGCTCGACGTGCCACAACAGCCGTGAAGACAAGCTTGTCATGGCGGTCGAGTCGTTCGATAAGACCTGCTCCACTTGCCATCTCGATCAGATCACCGGCAAGGAACGCGTAAGCGGCCCGAAAGGCATTGCTTTCCTCAGTCTGCCTGGGCTCGATCTCGAGTCACTCAAGAAAAAGAATGCCGCGATCGGCGAATGGCCTGATGCTTCCGAGGCCGCACTAACACCCTTCATGAAGGTGATGATCAGCCGGAATGCCCGGGCGCGTGCTTTGCTGCAAACCGTCGACAGCCTCAACCTTCAGGATTTGAGCACTGCAAGCGATGAACAGATCGAAGCGGTGACCGATCTCGCGTGGGAGATTAAATCACTTTTTTATAAGCTGATCTCTGACAAAGCATCGGACGCGCTTGGTGATCTCAACATCGGTAGCGGCGCCAAGCTTAGTCCGGCGTTGGTCGCGGATCTAACAGCAAGTATTCCGAGAGATGTGATCATCAGCGCGCAACAGCAGTGGTTGCCAAACCTCGCGACCGAAATGGCTAGTCGACAGGTCACGAGCGAACAAGATCGTGACGGCTGGAGCACAGTGACGAAGGGACCGCCGATCGCCGTTTCTGCGTCTCCCGCCCCGTCCGCTGAATCGGATCCTGTTCAGGCAGCCGCAAGTGTTACCCCAGACGTGAGTGGCGGCGCGGACACGGCGCCGGCAGCTGGAGGCGAATGGAGTGATACGGCGACGGCTGCGTCCGACAGCAGCAGTGACAGCAGCCCAGACAGTGGCACGGACGGTAGCGATCAAACGGCCTCCACGGACACATCGAGTTCTAACGAACCAGACTCTGATGACGACACTGCGGCCAATGAGGCGAAAAAGCCCGTTAAGTTCGATCCGCCCGCCTGCGTCGTCCGTGTTTTGGGTCAGTGTCTAGTATCCAATGGATCTGAAGGCGGAACCGCGCGGCCGAAAGGAGCGGCAGGAAAAACCGATGCCGCGAAATCGAAGGCCGCCAACAGCAACGAAACGTCTTCCGCCGACAAGATGCCGCCCGCGATGAGGGCAGGTCTGAGGGACGTTATGCAAGCGGCAGACGCGGACGTCACGCGCGCGAATGCCAAAGCTGCGCACGGCGCGACCGACAGCGGCCGGAGGATGGTGGTCGCCGAAAACCAACCTGCTAGTAAATCAGCGGGCCAATCGGACGATCTGCTCTATCCCACCGAAGAAGAGCTTCGCGAGATGAAAGCGCTGAATGCGGGCGGTGGGGCTGCCGCCGGACCGCCAGGAGTGACTGGAAAGGCCGGCACGTCGAATGCTCCGCCCGAGGCTGGTGCTACGATAGATGCTGAGCCGTCCGCTGGTGTTCCAACCGCTCGATCGCAAACGGCCGCCTCGCCCGTGATCAGCATCGAAAGCACCGTGGACGCGGAGAGCTGGGCTGACTATGGAGGCTGGTATCGGCAAGACTTTGCGATGTTCTATCGTCCAGCAGGTCACAAGGACAAATTCATTTATTCTTGGCTTTTTCTCACGGGCCCCCAAGCGCTGAAGGCCGAGGCTAGTCCTGCAGGCGCTGTCTTTGACTATCTCACGAACAAAGACGCCCAAGGGTCGTGCACGAAGTGCCACAGCGTCGATGACATCAAAAGCAAAGGCCGGCTCGTCAATTTCGCCCCACTATCGATCGAAAGCAAACAAGGCCGCTTCACGAGTTTTGTCCATGAGCCGCATTTCGGCACGATGGACGATCGCGGATGCCTAACCTGCCACACTCTCGAAAAAGACCGCGCCTACCTCAAGAGCTATGAGCAGGGCAATCCGCAAAGCTTCGCCGCCAATTTCGGTGCGGTGAAAAAGGATCTCTGCCAAACCTGTCACAGCAGCACCAAGGCCCGCCAAGACTGTTTGCTGTGCCACAAATATCATGTGAATGACGCGATCACGCCGATCATGACGACAAAAGTGCCAACCCAATAGTCGGTTGCGCCGCTGGAGCGATTTCGATCTGATGGAATTTGATCGGCGCTCCAGCCCTCTACTTTGTCACATGTTCTGACGACGAACCGGCTTCCACTTCGTCGGAAAATGCTCTGGGAAAACGGATTGCAAGGAGTGGATATGACACAAATCTACGCGCTGATCGCCATCGGCACGGCCGCAACATTGATGGCAATCATTCTGTTGTTGTTGCGAACGAAGGTGCAAGGCCGCCAGCCGGCCGTGGCCCTCGCCCAGCAGTGGGCTGCGACGCGGCTTCGCACGTCGACCGTGGTTGTGGCCGGACTCGCTGCGATCGCCGCTTTCAGTTTTTCAGAGCTTCCGGCGAATGACCCCAGTCTCGCAGCCGGACCATCGGGCTTGAGCGCGGTCGCAAACGCGCCCGCCAACGCGGTCAACGCAACGCCCGCGGACGCGAGCACCAGTGATCCCCAAGCATTGGCAGCGCTGCGCGCTTACGCAGATAACATCGGCGACAAGCAATCACCGCCGCAAGCCGCCACGTCAGCCCCGTCGGCGAACTCCACGGCGTTGCCCGACGTCGCGTCGATGCTTGAAAAGCTCATCGCGCGGCTTGAAAAACAGCCGGACGACGTGAACGGCTGGAAAACGCTCGGCTGGTCTTATCTCAATACGGGCAATCCGACGGACGCCGTGAAAGCTTATGAGACGGCCCTCAAGCTCAAGCCGGCTGACGTCGAGATTCAAAAAGGTCTTGAGCAAGCAAGGTCAGCACAAACGTTGGCAAGCCGCGCGGCATCGTCCGATCCGGCGCCGCAACCAACGCCGCAAGACATCAAAGCTGCGGCGGATCTATCTGAGACGCAGCGCGACAGCATGATCCGTGGGATGGTCGACAAGCTGGCAACGCGGCTCGAAACGTCTCCAAATGACGAGGATGGCTGGCTGCGCTTGATGCGTTCGCGCATGACACTTGGTGAAAAGGATGCGGCCAAAGCCGCGCTGGCCAAAGCGCTCGAAACGTTTAGCAGTGATGCGGCTGCGAAGGCTCGTCTGACGTCTGCGGCGAGCGAACTTGGCGTCAATTCGAACTAGCCGGCAGGTGTTGGTCCGAACGTGAGCCCAGAGAACGGATAGACGATCCATACCGATTTGACGGATAGCGGCTGGCCGGGTGACAATCTCCCGGCCAGCCAAAAGTCATGTTCAGATACGGCGCTGGGCGTCGAACCGGTCGAGGGTCATGACTTTTGTCCACGCGTCGACGAAGTCGCGTACAAACTTTTCCTTGGCGTCATCAGCCGCGTAAACTTCAGCGACGGCACGCAACTCCGAACTCGACCCGAAAATCAAATCGACAGGCGTCGCGGTCCATTTAACTGTCCCGGTTTTACGGTCATGCCCCTCATAGACCCCGTCGGCACCAGACGCCTTTTTCCATTCGGTGGACATGTCGAGCAGATTGACAAAGAAGTCGTTGCTCAAAGTTCCTGGTTGCGTCGTTAACACGCCCAATGGCGTGTGCCCCTGATTGGCGTCCAATGCCCGCATGCCACCGACCAGCGCTGTCATTTCAGGGATCGTGAGCGCGAGCAGACTTGCGCGATCAACGAGCAGGTCGGCCGGCGATCTGTCATTGTCTTTGCCGAAATAATTGCGGAAGCCGTCTGCTGTCGGTTCCAGGACGGCGAACGATTCGACATCCGTTTGTTCCTGTGCGGCATCCGTCCGGCCTGGCGAGAACGGAATTTTTACGTCAACTCCGCCCTTTTTCGCCGCCGCTTCGACGGAAGCATTGCCGGCGAGCACGATGAGATCGGCCAACGAAACTTTCTTGCCATCCGTGCGCTCAGCGTTGAATTCATCTTGAATGCCGGTCAAAGTTTTCAAGACATTTGCAAGCGTTGCTGGATCGTTGACCGCCCACGACTTCGCAGGTTCGAGGCGGATGCGGGCACCATTGGCTCCACCCCTTTTGTCCGTATCGCGGAACGACGCGGCGGCGGCCCACGCAGTTTTCACAAGCTCGGATTGGGGAAGTCCCGCGCTGAGGATTTTGGTTTTAAGATCGCCAGCGTCGGCTTCGTCAATCAATTTATAGTCGGCGGCGGGAATGGGATCTTGCCAGATCAAATCCTCTTTCGGCACATCCGCACCCAGGTAGCGCGCACGCGGTCCCATATCTCGGTGCGTCAGCTTGAACCAAGCCTTTGCGAAGGCGATCTTGAACTCTTCCGGGTTATCGTGAAAGCGCTTTGAGATTTTGCTGTAGGACGGATCAAATTTGAGCGCGAGATCGGTCGTGAACATCATCAGAGGATGGCGCTTGTTTGGATCATGGGCATCTGGCACCACGTCGTCAGCATTCTTAGGTTTCCACTGTACGGCTCCAGCCGGACTTTTCGTCTGAACCCAATCGAATGCGAACAGGTTGTCGAAATACTGAGTGGTGAATGAGATCGGATCGGTCGTCCATGCACCTTCGAGGCCGCTGGTAATCGTGTCGACGCCTTTCCCTGTGCCGCATTTGTTGACCCAGCCGATGCCCTGGCGCTCGGTGGCTTCGGCGGCAGGAGCCACGCCAACACATTTTTTGGAAGAGGCAGCACCATGCGCCTTCCCGAAAGTATGCCCACCGGCGATCAACGCAATTGTTTCCTCGTCGTTCATCGCCATCCGGCCAAAAGCCTCGCGAATGTCCTTGGCTGCCGCGAGTGGATCGGGATTGCCGTTCGGTCCCTCAGGATTGACATAGATGAGACCCAATTGCGTCGCACCCAAAGGCTTTGGCAGCGCGCCTTTGCTATCGCGAGTGCTCGACAAAAATTTAGTTCCAGCCCCCCAATAAACTAAATCAGATTCCCACTCGTCCGTTCGCCCGCCGCCGAAGCCGAATGTTTTAAAGCCCATGGATTCAAGCGCGACGTTTCCGGAAAGCACCATCAGGTCGCCCCACGATACTTTTTCGCCATATTTTTTCTTCACCGGCCAGAGGAGGCGCCGCGCCTTATCCAGGTTGACATTGTCTGGCCAGCTGTTCAGCGGTTCGAAGCGCTGTTGCGCGCCATCGGCGCCGCCACGGCCATCATACGAGCGATAGGTGCCCGCGCCGTGCCATGCCATACGGATAAAGAGCGGCCCATAATTTCCATAGTCAGCGGGCCACCAATCCTGCGACGTTGTCAGTACGGCTTTGAGATCGGATTTGAGCGCATTGAGGTCAACGGTTTGAAACTCTTTTGCGTAGTCGAAAGTCTTACCCAATGGATTCGATTCAACGGAATTTCGGCGAAGTGGTGATAAATCGAGTTTTTCCGGCCACCAAAACTGATTAGGTCTTGGAGCGCCATCGGCCCATGACACAGTAAATCCACCAGCAATGACGGCCGTTATCGTGACAGCGCTCACGAGATAGCTTTTCGCTTTCATTGTCTTCTCTCTCCCCATGGCATTCTTGTTTTTGAGTTGGTCGTCAGCGCGCGCGGTCTTGAGCGACATCAAGCCTCGGCGTTCTTGTTTTTTGTTTTTTGAAATGCCACGGCATGTCATTTCTTTTGGCCTGTCACTGTCGAAGATCGCATGACAACGAAAGCAAAAAAGCATAAGGTTATCTTTGCGCGGCGCGTGATAGGCGGCGATCGTAGCTGTCCATTCGCACCACGATGCCGTTAGCGTCGCTGGCGCTTATTGTTTTCTGAAAATTGCCGAGAGGCTGATTGGCTGGTCGCGCAATCGGCTTCAATCGCTCAGCCTAGCCCGCTGGCAAACTCCGCTGATGTCACAAATCGGTCATGGCGGCGATAAGCGACTTGGGTTCTCTGTCATAAGGAATGACGGAGCGACGGTCATGTCACTTGGGCAGGCGACCATCGGCGACGTGCCGGCGGCGGCTTGGGCTTTACCGTAGCGACGGCCCGCTGCCAGCGAGCGGCACTCTGCTTGAACGAGCTGATTGCCTAGAATTTATGCCGTCTGCCATCCGAAAACCCAGAACGGCAACAAGTGCAAAGTCTCGCAGTTGATAACGCGCAATTACCATCTCGCATCGGCCGGCGAATGGTGCATGGTTTACCCATGGTCATGTTGAAACAGGTCGGTGCACTGCCCGTGCGCAAAGCCGACAACGGTGACGTCGAAGTCCTTCTTGTCACGTCCCGCGATACCGGCCGCTGGGTCATACCGAAGGGCTGGCCCTCAAAACGCATGACAGATGCCTCGGCCGCGTTGCGCGAGGCCAAGCAGGAAGCAGGTGTCACCGGCAAGATAGCCGCTGCGCCGATCGGCTCCTATCGGTACCGCAAGGTCGAGAAGGACGGCTCGCGCCTGATTGAAGTCGACGTCTATCGGCTTGTGGTCAAGAAAGAGCGCAAAACCTGGCCGGAAAAACTCCAGCGCAGCCGCGCCTGGTTCGACCCGGAAACGGCGGCGCGACGCGTGCGGGAACCGCGCCTCAAGACGCTGATCGCAGCGCTGCGCCGATCTTGACGCACTAGACAAGTTTTTGGCGAATGTACGCCTCGGCGCTGGCCGCATCACGCCAGCCGACAATGCGCGCATCCTTGTCGGTGAACAGCGTGGCATTCAAAAAGAACTGTCCGATTTCTTCTCTGGCGCGATCGGAGAGCACGAGGTCGCCGTCGAAAGCGCGACCGCCATCCCAAGCAGGCGCCAGCACGACCCGCGGATTGCTGATGCGGCCCGTTGCGCCGTGTTGATCAACGTCGACGAGGGCGAGACAGCGGCACGGTAACACGACGCCGGGAAAGCAGGTTTCATGATGGATGCATGCCGCATCGACGGCATCGCCGTCATCGCTTCTCGTGCCGGGGATGAAACCCCAGTCGAACGGATAGCTGACGCCGAGGGCCAAGCTGCGCGAAACCGTGAACGTGCTGCGGCTCTCGTCGAACTTGAACTTGATGGTTGATCCGCGCGGACTCTCGACGACCATCTGCACACGGCCTCGGTCATCAAACGCAGCGATCTTTGAAAAATCCAACATGGTTCACCTCAGCTGACCGTTTCATAGCCCTTCTCGGTGGCAGGCGCCTTGTCATAATCAAGCAAGCTCAGGCGCAAACGGCGACGCGTTTGTTAACCATTGCCACGTTCAGGCTCGGACTTTGAGTATCGATGCGCGAAAAACGGCGCAGCGCCGCAAGCCCTTGTTCGTGGGTGCGGTCGATCGATAGGTCTATGGCAGACGACGTTGGCTTTCGCGGACGTTCGATGCAGATCGTCCTCGCGCTATGTCCGCTCGTATGGCGGACCGCAAGCAATCGTGAACTCAAAGCCTGAGCTTGCCGGCATGCGACGTGGAGGAAGCAACGCGCCTGCAGGCAGCGGTCAACGCTGCCAACCACGGGAATACTTATGGATGGTCTAGACATAGACCGCGAAGGCCGTGCGGCGCGTCGTCGAAGATAGCGTCAATCGTAGAAAGCTAAGTCACGTGCGTGGGGTCCATAAAAAAGGGCTCCCAGGTGTGTCCGTCGGGGTCTTCAAAGGTGCCCTGAACCATGAAGCCGTAATCTTTCTTTGGCTTGGGTTCTTTGCCGCCCGAATGAACGGCCTTCGCAACCATATCATCGACCGCCGCCTTGCTGTCCAACGCCAGTGCGATGAGAACGCCTGTCGTTTGCTGGGCATCGGGTGTCGGCTTGGTGGTGAAGGATTTGAACTTCTCGTGCGTGAGCAGCATGGCGTAGTTGTGCTCAGAGATCACCATGCAGGCAGCGGTATCGTCGGTGAACTGCGGGTTGAACGTAAATCCAAGCGCCTCGTAGAAGGTCATCGATTTCTTCAAATCGTTGATTGGCAAATTGACGAACATTTTTGTGCCCATCGTAACCTCCAGTTTTGATCGATTGCGTGTTTCGTCAACTTCGTTTTTGCGGTCAAAGTTCGACCAACGACTGAAAGCCACCCCAGAACATCCGCTGACCGTCAACGGGCACCGAATCTGGCCCGATCTCGGCGAATAGCGGATCCTTCATCACCTCCCGTTTGATCTTGTCGCGATCCTCCCGAGATCGGAACGCGACCCAACTGACAACCACGATCTCATCTGCGTCGAGCTTCACGGATTGAGGAAACGACGTGTGCACGCCTGGTTTTACGTCGTCGGCGGTGACTTCGACAACTTCCAACGCGCCATGCTGACGCCAAAGATGTCCCGACGCCTCGGCGAATTTTCTGTAGTCATCGATCTTGTGTTTTTTGACGGGCAAGACGTAGACGTCGATATAACGGCTCATGCTGAAGCTCCTCTATCTGCCTATAGCTGTAGCGGCGTGTGCCGATCGCACTGCGTGAGGATCACACAGCGGCGGCTTCCAAAGCAGCCACGTCGATTTTGACCATCTGCATCATCGCCTGCATGACGCGCTTGCTCTTTGCCGCATCAGGATCGGACAGCAGCTCGGGCAATCGGCGCGGTATGATCTGCCACGACAGTCCATATTTGTCCTTCAGCCAGCCGCAGGCAACGGGCTGGCCTCCGCCGGACGTCAATGCAGCCCAGAGTTTATCGACCTCAGCCTGGTCTTCGCAATCGACGGACAGCGAAATCGAATTGTTGAATTTTTCATGCGGTCCACCGTTGAGTGCCAGATAGCTCAGGCCGGCCAATGTGAAATTTATCAACAGCACCGCGCCGGCTTTTCCGCCCGGATAATCAGCGGCTGACCTCTGCACGTGAACGATGGACGACTGAGGGATCAGCGACGTATAAAATTGCACTGCCTCCTCGGCGTTTCCGTCGAACCAAAGACACGGGGTGATTTTCTGCTTGCTGGCCATGTATAAAGCTCCATTCTAGGTGTTGGCGTTGTCTTCCTAGGACGAACAGACCGAAGCCGATCCGACACTGCGTCTTTACATTATGACGGGACGCGATTTGGCGAGTCAGTGCCGCTCATCAATCGGTCTTTTTCCAAACCATCCAGCTGTTTGCGAATATGCGCGGCTTCCGCAGCGGAATTGGCGCGCGCAATAGCCTGATCGAAGGCCACGCGGGCTTCTTCCAGACGGCCAAGTTCTTTAAGCAGCCAGCCTTTAACTCCGAAATAATAGAAATAGCCGGCCAGTGGTTCCGCTAATGGTTCGATCATTGCCAACGCAACGGCTGGTCCGCGAAGCTTTCCAACGACCACGGCGCGATTGAGCGTGACAACGGGAGATGGTTGAACAACTTCAAGCGACGCGTAGAGGCGTTCGATTTGCGCCCAATCGGTTTCATCCGGGCGCGCGCATTGAGAATGGAGTGCGGCAATAGCGGCCTGAATCTGATAGGGACCGGAGCGTCGATGGCGCATGGCCTTGTCGATCAGAGCAGCGCCCTCAGCGATCATGGCGCGGTCCCATAAACTGCGATTTTGATCGTCCAGCAGAATGATGTCGCCTGCGCCGTCGAGCCTGGCGGGCGTGCGGGCGTGCTGCAAGAGCATCAGCGCCATCAAGCCCATGATCTCAGGCTCACCGTGGAACAGTCTCAGCAACAAACGCCCGAGGCGGATGGCTTCATCGCACAACGCCGTTCGCACGTGACGCTCGCCACCGCTCGCCGCATAACCTTCGTTGAAGATGAGGTAGACGATTGCTGCCACGGCGCCCAAACGTTCGGAGCGCTCAATGGCGCCGGGCGCTTCGAAGGGCACTTCTGCTTGCGCGACCCGCCGCTTTGCGCGCGTGATGCGTTGTTCCATCGCGGTTTCGCTGACGAGAAATGCGCGCGCGATTTCACAAACGGACAAGCCGGAAACAACGCGCAAAGCCAGTGCAATTTGCTGGCTTGGCGACAAGTCTGGGTGGCAACAAATGAACAGCAAGCGCAAGATATCATCGCGGTAGTGAGCGTTGTCGAGATGTTCGACGAGCGCCGTTTCTCGGTCATCGAGATCGGAGATCACGTCGTCGGCCGGCAAAGGCTGCTGTTTATTGCGGCGTCGCACGCCATCAATGGCGACGTTTCGGCCGACCATGATCAGCCATGCGGCCACATCGCGCGGGGGGCCATTCTGGGGCCAAGTCTTGAGCGCGCGCAGGCAAGCATCCTGAAATGCTTCCTCCGCCGTGTCGAGATCGCGAAAATGGCGTAGAAGCGCGGACACAGCCTGTGGTCTGGCAGCTGTCAAGGCTGAACTGATCCAAGCTGTTTCGTTTGTCACGCTCTGCTCGCAGACTGGAAATAGGAAATCGGTCTGATTTCGTAGGCCCCGCCGGGGTTCGCGCGACCCAGATCCCGAGCGATGCCAAGGGCTTCATCAAGCGAGTCACAGTCGACGACATAGAAGCCGAGCAGCTGTTCCTTGGTTTCCGAAAACGGGCCGTCGAAGATCAGCGGCGGATCGTGGTCTTTCCGCAGTGTCGTCGCAGCGGTTGTTGGCATGAGGCGGGCGACAGGCCCGAGCTTGCCTTGCTTGGCGACCGGTTCAATCACCGCTGCAAGCTTCGTCATGACCGCGTCATCGTACTCTTTTGACCAAGCGCACGTTACTTTCTCGTCGTTGTAGCAAAGAATGGCATATTGCATTTGCTTCAAGCCTCGATGTCAGCCAAACGCGTCACGTTTCTACACAATTTTGGCCTCGATGTTTTGGCGCAGGCGCTCTTCTTGCTCGCGCAACTCCGGCGTAAACGCTTCACCAAAGTCTTCAGCTTCAAACACCTGGCGAATTTCTATGTCGCAATCTTCGTCATGGGGGTTTGGACAGCGTTTGACCCAGGCGATGGCTTCCTCCAGCGAGCGCACCTGCCAAATCCAATATCCAGCGATCAGCTCTTTCGTCTCGGCAAACGGGCCGTCGGTCACAGTGCGTGTTTTTCCTGAGAAACGGACGCGCGCACCTTTTGACGTTGGCTGAAGCCCTTCGCCCGCCAGCATCACGCCGGCTTTGACAAGTTCCTCGTTGAAGTTGCCCATTGCGGTCAGCAACTCTGTCGACGGCATTTCGCCGGCTTCGGAAGCGTTGCTGGCCTTGACGAGGATCATGAATTTCATCGCTTTTTCTCCTTTCAGCTCGACGTAGACTGCAGTGTAGATCAGGGCGGGTGCTTGATAGGCCTGCTCCTGAAGGACGAACGGATTGTCCGGCAGCCGACAATGGCAGCATAAAATAATTTTAACGCGCCATGGCCGCCTTCCTGATGATATCGGTCCAGGGTGCCTGCGTTCCGCGAAACCACTGTCACGCGCTGCATCAATTGGCGGGCGCTGTCTTTGTGTTTGACCGCTCTGTTTTTTCGCAAGTTGTATCCAACGGGTCGTTGGGCTGTCGGCGCTTGCCGAGGCACCAGCGGTCGACACTCGCTGCTATCGTGTTCACGAGCGGATTTGTTTCCGACGCAGCGTGGTCAAGAACATCGTGCGTGACGCCAAACATCGTCTCTCTCTCACTCCGTCTCGATAATTGAGAGATGGTGGCCGAGGGCATTTCGACATAAGCGAGCGACACAGCGTATCATTGCCCTGTCATTCGCAAATCCAGCTTAGCAAGTGAAGTCTTCTTGTTTGTCATTGCGACGCCGCCAGCGTCTACTTGGGGTGTCGATGAAGTTCGTCATCGATCGCGGTGATTTGTGGTGAGCGACTTGCGCCGCGTCAACAAACGCTAAGGCGTCACGGTGTAGACCGTGGCCCGCCATTCGGTGGAGTCTGCTATGATGAAACGAGATCTGATACGTGATGCGCGGCCGGCACGACGGCAAATGTCGGCAGCAGTTTTCACTACTGCGCCCGTCGACGACGGTACGCGCCAAGCGTGTCGACGCAGCTAGCGCGACACCCGGCTGCACAGCAGCCAAACATCTAATCTTTTTTGTCCCAAGAACGAGGATCCATCCGCAGGATGGAGATGATCAGCCATGCATAAAACTTACGTGATTGAAGTCGGCGACGAGCAAGTTGGGCTCGTGATCCGCGAGGACGGTGACCACGACTTCCAGTTCCATGCCGCAACGCCGGCCTATCAAGCGCTCGAAGGCCGACACTTTTCAGATCCACACCGGGCGGAGCGTGCGGCTATTGCTTACGCCATCAGTCGCCGAGGTAGGAGATCGAGGGCACAGGACCCACGCATCGGAGGCGCGCTATGAGCAGGCCCAGCAGTTACTTCGCACGCCTTCGACGGCGCAAATCGCCCAAGAAACCTGTCGCCGGGTCTCAAGGGTCACGTCGCAATCGCGAGATTGCAATTTTAGCTGAGGCTGATGGCGCCTTTGGCAGGCGCCGCGGGCCATTGCCACCTCGCGAACCGGCTGCGGAATTTTAGCAACTTGCGCCGCGCGGCACTCACCGCGCGGTGCTCAGTCCACAACTCCGGCAATATGCGATCTTTCTCCTGAGCATCGATCGGTTCTTCCGAAGACGCAGTCCGGCACCTCTTTCATTCCGGGGGGACGGCGGATTGATCGGCACGCGGCGTGCTGGTCGGTCCGCCGCTAGGTTGCGGCCAGCCGCCACCGTTAGAGCCATGGAAGTGATCGTCGACATAGCGCTGCTGATATGGCGAGCATGATTTCGGCCGTCGGCGGGCTCGGCGCACGGCGCACCCAAAGTAATCAGTCACCGGCCAAGCTGGCCGAGAAGATCAATGTCCTGGTGTCCCACGACCAAATCGTGCCTCAGGCGCGATGAATTCAGGCGGCACGTTTCAGCCTTATCACCATGCATTCCACTTGCTCGGCAGCTGATCAATTTTCCAAAGCCCCATGTAGTGCGTGTTCCAAAGTGGTTTTGGAAATGAGAAGGGCGCCTGGACCAAGTCCAAATGTCTTGAGCTGCCACCGATATTCTTCAGATCGACGTTCGGGCGGTCATTAAAGTTATTGGATGTCAGTAAATAAGTGGAACCAGAAGCCTTCATATTGGCTATCGTTCGCCTGACGTCAGCATACGTAAGGTGATTTAGCAGATCCTTGCAAAAGATGAGATCGGCCCGGGGCGGAACGCTCGATGCAATGTTGAGGTGATGGAAGACGCGGCCGGGGTGACGCTTGCGATTATCTTCGATCAGCCGCTCGACAATATCGTAGCCTGTATACGCCACATCAGGATGCATATCGAGGAACTGATCTAGCCAGTTAAAGTCTCCGCAGGGAATATCGATCACAGAATCAAAACCGTAAGCTGATTTCACATGCTGTAGGGCCGCGAGCGCAGCATGCACGCTGCCGGAACTCTTCCGCGATCCCGGACCTGATCGGGTTTCATCATCACCCCAAAAATTTCCGTCGTGTACTTGCGTAAATCTATCCTGCAAATAACCAGAATGTTTACTTTTGAAAAAGAACACCACGTCTGAAATTGCTTCTTTCATCCGAAACCTTCTTTGCTAAAAGTAAAAATCTGCCTATGCGCGCCAACCACATGGCTCGCCGTGTCTACATCGAATTTTTTCCGCGCGGTCAGTGGGGCGCGAGACGCCGCCGCAGCAAACCCAGGTTCGAGAATTTAGGCTGAGGTTTATACCACTGTCTAACTCGTCATGCGGCATCGCGTCAGTTGTTTGTGGACAACCGCGCGCGTCGGTTGGCCCGCAACGGCAAAACACGCAGTGTTTGCCTGCGAATGATAGCAGTGCCCGACAGAACGCAACAACGCCGCGAGATCTCACATGCTCAGACGATACGCGCGCCGCTTGCTCAATGTCATGCGCGGTGCACTGACGAACGACAGCGTGACGGCTCGCACATCATCGCCATCGTCAGCCGCCTTTGATCGGGACATAACGGAGCACCTCGGAGCCATCCGCCACGACCAATGGCTCGCGAAGGAGGCGCAGGGCTTCCTGACTGACGAGGCATTGATATTTCTCGACCCACGGTCGCGCGATGCGCGATTCCTCGGGCGCCATGCGGCAAAGATGTTCTCACAAAACTACGAGGATGCGATCGTCGCAGAAATCTTCGCGCGCGTAGGCGAGGGCAATCGGCGCTTCATCGAGATCGGCGCGGGTGATGGCTCCGAAAACACGACGCGGTTCTTGTCGATGCTCGGATGGAGTGGCGTCTGGTTTGAAGGTGATCCGGCCAACATTCGGACCGCACGCGAAGGCATGGCAAACGTTGTTGCCGAAGGCAGGCTACAAATCATCGAGGCGATGGTCGATACCGTAACCATCAACGGTCTCGTCGGGCAGGTTGAACTTGGCTCCGAAGTCGACTTCATCTCGATCGACATCGATCAGAACACGTCGCACATCTGGCGCGCCCTGTCCGTTAGCGCGCGCGTCGTTTGCGTCGAGTACAATGCCGCGCTGCCTCCTTCAATCGCCTACGAAGTGCCCTATGATCCAAAGCAGATCTGGGATCTGACCAATCATTACGGCGCGTCGCTCAAGGCGCTAGAGCGGATCGGCTGCGAGAAGGGAATGTCTTTGGTTGGATGCGATCGCCACGGCGTCAATGCGTTTTTTGTGCGAAACGATCTCGTCGGCGACAAATTCTTGAGCCCGTTTACAGCAGAGCAGCATTTCCAGCCAGCGCGCTTCTCGCTCAGTCGACCGCGCGGACACGCGCGTCCCGGCTGGCCGCGTCCAGCAGCCGAAATTGTACCCAACGGCGCAAGGCAGGCTCGCCTCAAGATCGATGGCGTGCCGGAGCAGCCGTTTCTCGTCCACGGACCACAGGATCTGTATATTTCAGAGTGCCTGCTCAACACCGGGCAAATGGAGCCGCTTGAAACAGCCATTTTTGTAGAACTCAGCAAGCTATCGGCGGGCTTTCTCGATATTGGCGCCAATATTGGCTATTATTGCGTCATTGCCGCGCGGATATGTCCTGCCGATATGCCGATTATCGCCATCGAACCCAATCCGGACAATGTGGCGCTCATTCGCGCCAACGCCCGCTTGGTTGCTGCGGCGCACCGGATCGTTACGCTGGAAACCGCCGTCAGCGATCGGATCGGCCGGACCGATTTGCATCTGAGCTCCAGCAACTTCGGCGATCACCGGGTTTTCGCCGATCCGCACGAAAAGCGGATCACGACGTCCGTCGAAACGACGACCCTCGCGCGACTTTTAGAGCAGTATCCGACAGTTGACTTCATCAAGATCGACACCCAAGGCGCAGAGCCCGTCGTGCTGCTGCCGGCACGCGAATGTCTTCGTGCGCGGCGCGATACGATCATAGTCATCTTTGAATTCTGGCCGCACGTCCTTGAAGCGCATCAGGCCGACGAATTGCTTGAACTTCTGGCGGATATGGACTTGACGCTCTTTGATATAGACGAAGATCAACGCAAAGTTACGCGCAAATCGCCGGAGGCATTCAAGGCCTACTATCGCGCGTGCAAGGACGGCACTGAAGCGCGGCCTTTCACAAATATCCTTGCCACGTCTCGGCCAGATGCTCTCGACGTCATGGCGTCAGCCTTCGGAGCCTGATCAGCCTGCGCCAGACTATTTTCGTCGCTGCCGATTTGCTGGTCGAGCGATGAACCATTGCCCATCTCCGTTATTTTGTTAAACGTCGCGCGAACCGCGCAAGCCGTTCCGAATCCAACTCCCCGCCGGCGATGGCAGCGCGCACGGCGCAGCCCGGTTCGGTTTCGTGACGGCAATCGCGAAACCGGCATTGCGCCGCCAGTGCGTCGATGTCGTCGAAATCGGTTTCGACGCGCTGGCTCGGCTCCCACAATTCCAGTCCACGCATGCCAGGGGTGTCGATGATCGCGCCGCCTTGCGGACGAATAAAAAGCTGCCGATGCGTCGTCGTGTGACGACCGCGGCTATCGTGCGCCCGTACCTCTTGCGTCTTCTGTAAATGCTGGCCCAACAATAGATTTGTCATCGTCGACTTGCCAGCGCCCGACGAACCAACAAGAACAATGGTGCGATTGCCGTCGAAGTAGCGCTGAAGCGCGGCGATGCCGCTTGTGCTGCGTGCGCTAACGACATGCATCGGGATCCCCGGTGCGACGTCCGCGACGCGATCGGTTGTCTCCTGAGCGATGTGCGCGATATCAGCTTTGTTGATGACGACAACCGGCGTCGCGCCGCTTTCGACTGCTAACGCCAGATACCGCTCCAGGCGCTGCAAATTGAAATCGCCGTCAAGCGACATCACGATGAAAATGTAATCGACGTTGGCTGCGACCAGCTGCGGCCGCGTTTCGCCGGCCGCCTTGCGCACCAAAGCGCTCGTGCGCGGCAGGATCGCTTCAATCAGGCTTGGTCCATCGACTGAACTCAGGCGCAACGCCACAAAATCTCCGACACCGGGAAGGTCTGTCCTCAAAACAGAGTCGCTGCGAAACCGGCCGGTAATCGTCGCCGACCGCTGCGCCTGTTCGGTTGCCACCTGATAATGTGTCCGATGCTCGGCAACGAGGCGGCCAGGCGCCAATCCATCAGCGGCGTAGGGCCGGAATTCCTGCGCTCGCCGGTCGTTCCATCCGAAGGCCTCAAGCATTATTTGAAATTTTCCTAGCGCTTCATGTCAGCAGCGCTCTTGGCCTAATCCTTCGAACACGCCATTGCCAGCACGCTTTTTTGGAGTTCGTCGTTTTTGCAAGACGAAATCAATTCAAGGTCTCGCAATCAGCACGTTGGCGACCGCGCGCGTGGCGGACTACGCGACCGGCCAAGCCGCCGCGCATCGCACTTACAACACATTATCGTTGCGTCGGGTCATCGATCGCGCTGCCCACACTCTTAAGTCTGCGATGACTTTGATTGTCGCCGAAAGGACCAGAGCACACAGGACGGCTTTCGATATCGTCTCCATCGCCCCTTCTATGAGACTTGCATGGACGACAGTTCCCGCGACGATCACCACAGCAAGGCACGTGTGAGCAATGCGCCAGGTGCGCAGACTTATTCGCAGCCGCCGACGAAGCGCAGCTAAAATCGCTACGGCGAAGACCGCCCACATAGCGATCACGCCCCAATCGGAGAATGGCGTCGGCGATGCGAAAAGCAAGGCGTCAATCACATCTGGAGGACTGGTCATCCAAAGGCCGCCGACATGAACAACCACAGCTATAACGAGCAGTCCGCCGGTCCATCGATGAATGCGCCGACCGCGAAATACTGTTACCCCCGGCAAGTATCCGCCAATCAGCAACGGTTGAACGAGCATGAGCGCAAGCGCAACGACGCCTGCAAATCCTGAGGTGATGTAAATGGAATCTCGCCATGCCAGCAACGGGCTCGTGGCAGCGGCGGCGATCGGCACAACGACGACCAGAGCGAGGGCGCCCCAAATCAAACTCGCCCAGGCCGATGTCGTTCTCTTCAAAGTCAATCCGTTTAAACCGGCTCTAGAACGAAGTGCGCTTCAAGGCTTGTTGCTTTTGCGCTTGACATGACTGGGCGCAGAAAGACCGTTTTGAAGCCATCACTGTCGTATGCGAGATGGGCATGTGGCTGGCCGAACGCGGGGATGATTTGCGGCATCTCCAATCGGAATACGCCGTTGGAGTCAGTCAGCGTGGCGCCATGGCTTCGCTCGTCCCTCTCATATCCTTCGGTCGTGTGCGCCCAGATTTGGATGCGCTGACCTGCGAGCGCAACGCCATCGCCCGCACGGCGTACGGTGCCGGTCATCCAGAAGCCGCCGCCGCCGATACGATCCACAATCGGCGCGCCCTTGCGATAATTGTTGGAGCCGCCTCGCATTGAGACGGTTGGTGCGATGCCTTGCGCTTGGGCGGGTATAACGAAGCCGATCGCCGCAGATGCGATCACGAAGCCACCCGAGCAGACAAGGCTTCGACGCGTGAGTAGAACGCTCGTCATGGATACCTCAAAGCAAATTGCGCTCCGTCTCCAGATACCGCTTAATCTGTCAGGAAACCAAAGCGTCATTGCACTTGACATTACTTAGGTGTGCCAAAGCCCGACTTCAACTCCACCGATCGGGTCGTCATGACGAGCGAACGTGTTGATCTTCAGCGACACCTGAATGAGCTGACGTGCTGCGGGTTGGTCACAGCAGACGGCACCGCAGATGATGATCGTTGCGCTTGCACCGCCACCGTGCCTGAGACTTTCACAGCTTGCCGGTCGTTCGTCTGGCGGCCGTCGACCCAAACCACAAGCAGGTTTCTGGCCGATGAAGTCTGTGCACGACGGCCGGGCGTTTTGCGCGACAAGCAAATCGGGCATGCGCTTTGCTTTGGTCATCGATGGCAAGAACTAAACCGGGCTGTAAAAATCGCCTGCAAGGGTGGTCGCAGGTTCTGACTGCAACGAATATCGGCAGTTCAGGCGCCAAGCGCGAGACGATCGGAGGCGTGCTATTTTCCAACCCGCATTGGTCGCAAACGCCCGACTGCGAATTTACGTGTCCTCTTGATTGCTGATCAAACCGCGGTTGACAGAACGGCGTTTGATGACTACAAGAACAAATAGAGAACAATCTTTCATATGCAATGCAATTTTCCGATAGCGCAGGCCATGAAAAAATTAGCAAATGATCAGCAGCCAAGCGCCGAGCCTAACCCTGTTTCTTTTGGGGCACCAACGATCGACGCAGCGTTGAATGGTGGCCTTGTCCGTGCCGGAATACACGAGATTTACGCTGCCGAAATCGCGCACCTCGGAGCTGCAACGGGCTTCATCGGTGGCCTTGCTTTAAGAGCCGCCGGGAGCCGGCCCATCTTCTGGGTCCGGCAGGATTTTCTGGATGTAGAAACCGGTGCGCTTAGCGCCTCCGGCCTTTCCGAACTTGGCCTTGATCTTCGGCACTTCATTCTTGTCCGGGCACGAGACGCCGAAGGCGTTCTGCGCGCTGGCGAGCAAGCCGCGAGGTGCGCGGCGCTCGGTGCCGTTGTGATGCAGACTTGGGGCGAACCTAAGATGATCGATTTCACCGCAAGCCGGCGTTTATCCTTGGCGGCTGCCAAATCGAATGTCCCAATTTTCATGCTGCGCGCGGCGGCTTCGCCATCGCAAAGTGCTGCAGCATCGCGCTGGATGGTTCGATCTGCGCCATCGCACGCGCTTGAGGCCAATGCGCCGGGTTTTCCTGCATTCGATTTGACGTTGCTGCGCCATCGCGGGGGAATGGCGGGATTGCACTGGTGTGTGGAGTGGAGCCGTGATGGAAAGTATTTCCAAGAGTGCAAACGCGGTGATGTCGCGTCGCTATCTCGCCCTATGGTTCCCGTTTCTGGCTACAGATCGGCTCTATCGGAAGCGCCATATTTCGCAAGGCGCAGAGCCGGATGACCGGCCTCTCGTTGTAACGGAAAAGATCAAAGGCGCTTTGCGCATCACTGCGGTCGATCCACGAGCATTGAAGCTCGGGTTGGTCCAGGGCATGACTTTAGCAGACGCAAGAGCTCGCATCCGCGAAGTCGCCGTTGCTGAATCTGATGCCATAAGTGATGCGCGATTCCTCGACCACCTTGCAGAGCTTTGCGACCGGTTCACGCCCTCCGTTGCCCTGGACTTGCCTGATGGTCTGATCCTTGACATCACCGGATGCGATCATCTGTTCGACGGCGAAACGCAATTGCGGAAGCGCATTTTATCGAGATTGAATCGCATCAACATCAATGTGCTCGCGAGCATTGCCAGCACGCCTGATGCCGCCCGCGCACTCGCCCGTTTCAGCAAAGTCGAAATTGCACCACCCGGAAAAGACGAAGCCTTTGTGAAGCTATTGCCGGTTCGAGCACTTGCAGCAATTGAGCGTGAAACTGTGGTGGCGCTCGCGCGTGCCGGGTTAAAAAAAGTCGGCGATCTGAGCGAGCGTCCCTCGCAAGTGCTCGCGGCCCGTTTCGGACAAGACCTTGTTACGTGCTTGGTGCGAACGCTTGGGCGCGAAGATGCGCGGATTACGCCCATTCGGCCATCGCCTTCTGTCTTTGCGGAGCGGCATTTTCCTGAACCGTTTACGCAGATGGTAGCGCTTGAAGGCGTCTTGGCGTCCTTGCTCGATGAAACTATTCAACTCATGCAAGAACGTGATGAAGGCGGCCGCGTTTTTGAAGCGAGCTTCTTCCGAAGCGATGGCGCAGTTCGGCGGCTGACAGTTCAGACAGGGCGCCCATCGCGTCACGCAAGCTTCATTCTGAGGCTTTTTCGGGAACGGCTTGAGACGCTTTCTGATCGGCTCGATCCTGGCTTCGGCTTCGATGCAGTCCGCATCGCCGTGCCAGTGACAGAAGTTTTGAGCGCAGCCCAAACCGATCTTGACGGTCACCATCTTGATGAAGCGACGCGCAAAAACGAGGCTGTTAGCGATCTCGTCGATCAACTCATCGTTCGCTTTGGGCGCGGTCGCGTTCTACGGTTTTCTCCGCGCGATACGCACGACCCGGATCATGATGCGCGGCTCGTTTCGGCAGCCGATGCGGTCACCCTAGAAAATAGTGCGCCGCCGCTTGAGTCTGGCGAACCGCCACGGCGACCACTTCAGCTGTTCAAGCACCCGCAGCCGATCGAAGCTCTTGCTGAAGTCCCAGATGGACCGCCAATGCGCTTCCGCTGGCGTCGAGTTCTGCATGACGTCGCACGCGCCGAAGGCCCGGAGCGCATCGAACCCGAATGGTGGCATGGAGGATCCAGCGAAGCCAGAACGCGCGACTATTACCGGGTCGAGGATGCCGCCGGCTGCCGTTTCTGGATTTTTCGTCAAGGTCACTATGGCGAGCAAGAGGCGCATCCCCGCTGGTTTCTGCATGGAGTTTTCGCCTGATGCGCTATGCGGAATTGGCAACGGCAACGAATTTTTCGTTTCTGCGTGGCGCATCGCACCCGCGCGATCTCGTGACGACCGCGTTGTTGCTCGGTCATCGCGGCATAGGCATCGCCGATCGCAACACGGTGGCCGGCGTTGTCCGCGCCTACAGTGCGCTCCAAGAGTTGCGTCGTGACGGTATCGTACCGCCCGAAAAGATGCGCGACGGTGGTGGGCCTGGCGAGTTTGTATGGCAAGACGTGGCGCAGCCCGATGGCGACCCCACGCAACTGAGACAGCAAGCGCAAGATTTCAAACTCGCGGTGGGTACGCGTCTCGTATTTTCGGACGGAACGCCGGACATACTTATATATCCTGCCAACCGCGACGGCTGGGGACGTCTGACGCGCCTGCTCACAATTGGCAATGACCGCGCTAAAAAAGGCGATTGCATCCTCACACTCGGAGATCTCACCTCAGACACGAAAGATCTATTGCTTGTTGTCGTGCCGGATCAGTGTTTGGAGGCGCTTGAACGTCTCTTGCCGCACTTGGCCGAAACCGCCACTAATCGAGCCTGGCTTGCAGCCAGTATGCATCGTCGTGGTGACGACCGGCGCAGGCTGGCGCGTCTCAAACGCATAGCATCGGCGAGCCGTGTGCCCCTGCTGGCAACCAATGACGTGCTTTATGCCGGCCCCGAACAGCGCGATTTACAAGACGTTCTCACCTGCATTCGCGAGGGTACGACGATTGTTGAGGCAGGACGTCGGTTGGAGGTCAATGCCGAACGGCATTTGAAGGCGCCTGAAGAAATGGCGCACCTCTTCCGTGATTGTCCCGATGCGATCACAGAAACGCAAAACCTGCTTAGCAAAATTGGCTTCTCGCTTGACCAACTCAAATACGAATATCCCGACGAGCCGGTGCCGCCGGGCTGGGAAGCACAAACGTGGATAGAGGATCTGACGCGGCGATGCGCGATCGAGCGCTATCCGGAGGGTGTTCCCGACAAGGTCGCCAAAATCATCGGTGAAGAATTGGCGCTGATCGCCAAGCTCGATTATGCGCGGTACTTCCTGACCATTCATGACATCGTTCGTTATGCGGACAGCCAAGGTATCTTGTGTCAAGGGCGCGGATCGGCGGCCAACTCCGCCGTTTGTTTCGTACTGGGCATCACGGCTGTCGATCCCGCCGATCACGATCTTCTATTCGCGCGCTTCATTTCAACCGAACGCAAGGAGCCGCCCGACATCGACGTCGATTTCGAACACGAGCGGCGCGAAGAAGTCATCCAGTACATTTACGAGAAGTACGGACGCCATCGGGCCGGTATCGCTGCAACTGTCATCAGCTACCGGCCGCGCAGTGCCATCCGCGACGTCGGCAAAGCCCTCGGTCTGACAGAAGACGTGACTGCCAAGATCGCAAGCACGCAATGGGGAAGCTGGGGCAGCGACATCAAGGATGCGCATATCCGGCAAGCCGGGCTCGATCCAGCCAACCCAATGATACGGCGCGCAGTAGATTTCGCCATTCGTATTCTGGGATTTCCACGTCATCTCTCGCAGCACGTCGGTGGGTTTATTTTAGCGCGGGGCCGCCTGGACGATATTGTGCCGATCGGCAATGCTGCGATGGCGGATCGGACTTTCATCGAATGGGACAAGG
>FSSH01000384.1_pt3 | contig 63244 bp, 50 predicted proteins | sample 1166101 | NCBI WGS metagenome assembly FSSH01 (sample SAMEA32972668, study PRJEB13176) | freshwater metagenome | biome: Drinking water system; feature: Biomass in drinking water that filtered by 0.45 um membrane; material: drinking water | place: USA | collected 2012-12-20 | depth 0 m | reverse complement strand
GGCGGCCGGTCCTCCGGCTTGAAATCCTTGAGGCCTTTGAACAGCCCGTTGAAATCATGCGTGATGATAAAGCTCGCAACATTCGGAATGGCAATTTCGTAATGGTTGGTTTCAGCCGCCGCATCCGGCCAGCCAAACAGCACGAGCCCGGCCGGCTTCGATCCATCCCAATGCGCTTCCATCGCCGCGATTTTGGCCGGCTGATGTTCCGCCGTATTCAATCCATGCGCGTCACCGATAACGAGCTGCAGCGGCGCTAAGATCGCGACCATGCCAAGCCCCATGCGGATCATGGTTTTGGCGTCTTCGTGAAACCGGTTCGCCATCAGATAGCGGGCACCGACCGACAGCACGACCAGCGATGTCGTCAAATACGCCGCCGTAAACATATGCGCGAAACGATACGGAAAACTCGGATTGAAAATGATTTGCATCCAACTCACCGGATGCGCCACGCCGTCGATCATCTCATGCCCGGCGGGCGTCTGCATCCAGCTGTTCGCTGCCAGAATCCAGAACGCCGAGATCGACGTGCCGACGGCGACCAGCACGGCAGCGGTCACATGCAAATTCGGCGAAACCCGGTTCCAGCCAAACAGCAGGATGCCAAGAAACGTCGCCTCAAGGAAAAACGCAGTCAGCGTTTCGTAACCGATCAGCGGTCCGATGACATTGCCCGAGACTTCCGAAAACCGGCTCCAGTTGGTGCCGAACTGGTACGACAGCACGATACCCGAGACCACGCCCATGGCGAACGAGACGGCGAAAATCTTCGTCCAAAAGCGGGCGAGCCGATTGAAGCGCTCTTCGCCTGTCAGCCGCCAGCGCACCAGCAGTGTGGCGATGAACGCTGCGAGCCCGATCGAGAAACTTGGAAAAATGATATGAAAGGTTACGGTGAAAGCAAATTGAATACGTGACAGCAATACGGCATCGACGTCCATGATCGCATCTCCCCGCCCAACGGACCAAGCGCCCGGCGCGGCTTAAATAATGGCTGCATCATGGACTGTTCGGGCGCGCGCGTCGATGCGGTGTCACATCAAATCTTCGATTGCGCGCAAGGCGTTCGCGGTATCGCAGCAGCCGTGTGCGATCAACTAATTGCGCTGGGCAAGGCGCGGTTCGGGTAGCGCCCAGACGCGCACCACGCCATCATCGCCGCCGGTCAGCAGCGACGCGCCATCATTGGTAAACGCCACCGTCTTGGCCCCAACACTCACGGCCCCACCGCTCACGGCGCTCAGCGACCAGTACAAACGCGTGCGCCGCAATCCGCGAACGCGCACCGTGCCGTCGTCGGCGGCTGATGCGATCAACTCACCATCCGGCGAGAACGCCAGCGACGCAACGCGGGCTGAGTGTGCATTCAAAATCCGCTGCACGCGACCGCTCGAAATCGACCACAGCCGAATGACGCCATCGAGGCTGCCGGCTGCCAGCGTCTGACTATCCGGAGAAAACGCCAGCGCCGAAACGAAGTCGGAATGATTGCGAAATGTGCGCCGCGCATCGCGGCTGTCGAGGGTCCACATTTTGACGTTGCGATCGGCCCCGCCCGACACCAGCCAACGGCCGGCGGGATCGACGGCCACCGTCTGCACGGCGCTCTCGTGGCCTTGCAGCAGCGCCGCCGGTTCTGCCTGTGAGGCCGTCTGCCACAGCGCCACAGTCCAGTCGTGACCAGCCGCCGCAACAATGTCTTCCGAGCCGGCAAACGTCGCCGCCCACACTGTCGCGTCGTTGCGCTTGAAGCGATACAGCCGGTTGCGGCTTTCGAGATCGTAGACCGAGACGACGCCATCTAAATGCGCAACGACAGCGCGATTGTTGCGCACCGACAGCGACGTTGCCGCGCCGTCCGCCAAGCTGATCACGCCCTGCAGCGCGTGGCCGTCAGTCGTCCAGACTTTAAGCAGATTGTCCTGTCCGAGCGTTACGATCAAGCGCCCGTCGCCACTCAGGCTCATGGCCTTGATGGCGCCGTCATGGGCTTTGAAATCCGCGGTCTGCCGCAACGCCGAGCGCGCCGATGCCGAGGGCGCGATCGCGCCCGTCGTAATGCCGGACGCGGTCGGGATGAACACGCGGAGCAGATGATCCTGCAGGCCGATCACAGCGCCGGTCAACGCCACGGCGATTGCCAGTTTTGTTTTGAGGCCACGGGCCCAGGCCCGCGTCGGGGCGACATCGGGCTTTGGGCGAACCTTGCGTCGCCCCGCCGACGGCGTTGCAGCCTTCGCCGCGATAACGGCGGGCAGATTTATGATCGGTGGCGCGGGCGCAATCGCGGCCATGGCGACCGGCGCCGCCGACTTCTTATTCTTGACGGGTTTCGCATTTGGTGCGGCGGCCATAGGCGGTGCGGCCGCAACCGGCGGCACTTCGGCGACGGCTGCGCGCGGTTGCTGGAGCGCGTCGACAAAATCAAGTAGCCCGCCCGCTGGTCCCGGCACATCCGGCGGTGGCGGAACCGGCCCCGGTGCCGGCATCGCGGCGCCGGCGCGTTGTGTTTTGCTGGCGCTGCGGCGGGCTTCGGTGCGATCGCGTATCCGCGCCAGCACGCCGGGTTTTTCAGGCTCGGGGGCCAACAACGCCCCGCGCCACGCCGCGACCGATTGCGGACGCTGATCGATGGCGATCGCCAGCCCGCGCTGGACCGCCTCGAGAAAACCGGCGCGATATCCAGCCAGCGCCGCGTCGCGCACCGGCACCATCTCGTCCTTCAACATGCGTGACGGTGAATCCGGCGGCCGCTTGCCGGTGATGGCATGATAGAGCGTCGCCGCCAGTGCATAGATGTCGGTCCACGGACCCTGCTGCCGGCTCGATTCCGCGTATTGTTCATAGGGGCTGTAGCCCGGCTTCACCAGCGCCGACACTGTCTTGGTTTTCGAGTGTGCCGCCAACTCACCGCGCGCCGCACCGAAGTCGATCAGCACTGGATCACCCGACTTGCGGATGATAATGTTGTCCGGCGCGATATCCCGGTGCAGGAAATCGGCTTTGTGGATGGCGTCCAGCGCATCGAGCAGCGGCGCCAGGATCGTGTCGATTTCGTTTTGTCGCGGGGCCCGGCCCAGATGCTTCAACCACGACTTCAGGCTTTGGCCTTCTTCGAAATGCAGCACCATGTAGGCGGTGCCATTGGCGCGGAAAATGCGATGCACTTTGACGATGTGGGGATGATTGAATTTGGCCAGGGTCTGCGCTTCTTCCAAAAAGCGATCGAGGCCCCAGGCATAATCTTCCGCACAGCCTTTCGAGCGCGGATGCGCGGCTTTTGAGGCTTCGCGAACTGCGAAATCAGCCGGGAAATACTCTTTGATGCTAACGCGGCGCGACAGCGCCTGCTCATCGGCGAGATACGTGATGCCAAATCCGCCCGCGCCCAGCACGCGGCGGATTGTGTAGTCGCCCGAGAGATCTGTTCCATCCGGTAAGGCGACCAACTGTGTCATCATCCTGTTCGCGTGCGTGGCATGTGCGGAACACTAGTGACTGCTTCGTTCCTTCGCCGCAAGAATGTGGCCGCAGTAAATATGGTCTTAAAAATGTGGCAAGGGAAAGAGCGATGAACCCGAAATGAACAAATCCCAATGGTGTCGTTTTCCGGCCATTGTGATGCCCGTTTCGGTGTGCCCTCTCGATCACGGCAGTCGTGAGCAAAAATTCGTTGAGTTGCATGCAGGCCAGCGTGCAATCGACTTGTGGGTCATGGGCACGCACGGCCGCGTCCGATGATCAACCATGTCAAGTTCTTTACTCATCGGCCTCGTGTTCAGTTTAGCGGCAGCGGTTGGCGTTTTTGATTTCTGAGCGGAGGGAGAGGATACGATGGACAATGAGCGGGGCGAAGAATCGATGGCGCGTGATCCCAAAGGCGCAAAGCCGAGCGGATTTTTTGGCACATTGAAAGATGCGTTGATGGCGGCAGGCCGCGACGAGGTGGCCGAGCAACCGGCGCCAGCCGTGCCGCAAAAATCCAATGCCGCCGTCACGCCGATCGCGGTCACGCCCAGTCATGCCAGAGCTGAGGCCAGCGCCGTGCCGCCGCCTCGACTGAGTGCAGAAGATGCCGCGCGGCTTGCACGCACAACGCCGATCGCGGCGCCAGACCAGCCGCTCGCCAATGCCAGCACCAATGCCACTGACCGCGCCGCCGCCGATGCGCCGCCAACCACGCGCGTTGTCCGCCGCGACGCAAAAGATGAAGCGCCCGCGCCGGCGCGGACCGTCCTCGTGCGCGGACGCCAATCGATCGAACGGCACACTTTCGAGCGCGATCCGGTCGTCGGCTTCCTTGTCATTGTCGGCGGGCCGGGGCTCGGCTCGCACCGGGCGATCTATGAAGGCAACAATACCATTGGCCGCTCCGCCGGAAATCGCATCGCATTGGATTTTGGCGACGATACGATCTCGGCCGATGCGCAAGCTTACGTGCGCTACGATTCCAACGACCGTTCGTTCCTGTTCGTCCCCAACCTTGCCAAAACCAACGTTGTCTCGGTGAACAACAAGCGGCCGACCGCCGCAGTCGAGCTGAAAGCCATGGATGTTATTACGCTCGGGCGCACGCAGGTTGCATTTGTGCCGTTTTGTGGCGCAGACTTCGATTGGTCAGATCTTTCCGAAACCTAGGCTTGATGAACCGTTTTGACTGTGCCGTCGCCGCCACCCGCGGAGCGCGAGACTACCAAGAGGACAGCGCTGCCTATTGGCCGGGCGAAGGGGACCCGTTTGCGCCGGCACCCGATGCCGACGCCTCGTCAAGCGCCGGCGACATCGCGACCGTCGTTGCTGTGCTGGCCGACGGCATGGGCGGACACACGGGCGGGGCGCTCGCGAGCCGCATTGTCTGCGAACAGTTTCTGAAAAGCGCCGTCGTCCATCAAGCCGCCATGCACGATCGGCTGCTCGCCGCTTTGAACGAGGCCAATGATGCCGTCGCCGCCAAAGTCGCCGACAAACCGGTGTTGTCCGGCATGGGATCGACGCTTGTCGGCGTTGCCTTCGGCGGCACCGGCATGCAATGGGTCAGCGTTGGCGATAGCCCGCTTTACCTATTCCGGCGCGGTGAGATTGCTGTGCTCAACGAAGACCACTCGCTCGCTCCTGAACTCGATCGCTTGGTTGCAGCCGGACGCCTGACAGAGGCCGAAGCTCGCCGCGACCCGCGTCGCCATATGCTACGGTCTGCGATCACCGGCGATGAAATCGATCTCGTCGACGTGTCGCGCCAGCCCTTGGCCCTCGAAGTCGACGATTACGTGGTGCTCGCCAGCGATGGCATAGCCACGCTTGAGCCGGCCGAAATCGGTCGCATTATTCAGGCCTACGCCGCCGACGGTGCCAATGCCGTCGCGACCGCGTTGATCCGTGGCATTGAAGCGCTGCGCGAACCGCATCAAGACAACGCCACGGTTCTCGTCGTTCGCCAGCTCGGCTGAAAGCCAACTCGGCCGAGAGCTTCGTGCGGCCGTACCCCCAAGTGCGATTGTTCACGCCGCCGGCTGGCTGTGCCGGCGCAACAGTGCCGCCAGCGCCGGATGGCGGACTTCGAGCTGATGGAAATCCGCTTTGTGCAGTTTCAGCAGCTTGCACTTCGTTGAAGTTACGTATGTCGCGTCATGGACATCGTTGTTGAATATGGCCAGCGCGCCGAAACAGGCGCCCGTGCCGAGCGTCGCAACGCAGGCGTCGCCGTGGTGATCGACCTTGCCTGCGGCGATGAAAAACATCGCGTCACCCGGCGCGCCCTTGGCCGCGACTTCGACGTTCGGCGGCAAATTGTGGGCTTGCAGCAGCGGCATCATATCGACCACTTGGCGCGCATCGAGATCGGCGAGCAACGGCACGCGTGACATCAGCGACCAGGTAATGACGAAATCGCGTCGCGACAGTTCCTGTGCGAAGCCCGTCGCGATGATCGCCACCGGCAACGCCAGAATGCACAAGCCGACGACCATCGTCAGCCCGGCGAACACGCGGCCGAGCGGCGTCACCGGTGTTACGTCGCCGTAGCCAACCGTCGTCAGCGTCGCCATCGCCCACCACGCGGCCTCCGGCACGCTGCCGAACTTGTCGGGTTGCGCCTCACTTTCAAGGTAGTACATGATGGTGGATGTAAACAGCAGAGCCGTCGCCAGCAGCAGACCGGCGCCGAACAGTGCGCGTCGCTCGTTCGAGAGCACACGGATCAGCGTGTACATCGCTGGAGAATATCGCGATAGCTTCAAGAAGCGCAGCAGTCGCAGCGCTCTGAGCGCGCGCAGATCAACGCCGAACATGCCTCCAATATAGAACGGCACGATCGCCGCGAGATCGATGAGCAGCGCCGGACGCGTCGCCAGCGACCAGCGCGCTCGCCATGGCGTCAGCCGCGACAGAAACGGCATCTCGACGGCGGTCCACAACCGGCTCGCGTATTCGATCGAGAAAATCAAAACCGAAAAGACTTCGAAGCGATACAGCCACGTGCCCCACTGGGCCGCGACGCTCGGAACGGTTTCGAGAACGAAAGCGGTGATGTTCAGCACGATGAGCCATACGATCAACGCGTCGAACACCCGGCTGACCTGATCGTCGCCCGAGCCGAGTTCGACAATCTCATAGACGCGGCGGCGCAGTGTGCGCGCCGGAACGGACGATCTGGCCGCAGCGGTTTCACCGTTTAGCGTCGCCTGCGCTCGCGTGTCGCCGTTGTGCATCTCATTGGCCCACCGTGCTGATCTCGCGGTGTGGCGTAACCTGTCTGCATGGCGCAAGGCAAATGAAAGCCGCGCCGTCTTCGTGCGCCGCCGTCGGCGTCAGAAGTGATCCTTGCGGATGACTTGCACATCCGAGATCGTGACGATGCCGATCTGCCTTGATACCAGATTGAACAGCGGTTCGAGGACGGCATCGACGCGGGCCTCGTCGAGAATGCAGAAAATCTGCACCACCGCACCGACCCGGCCAACCAGCCCGTCGCGATGCCAGGACCCGTCGACACCTCGACCGGCCAGCGCCGGCAGCACGGTGTATCCCGTCACTCCGTGTTGATCGAGCAGCGTCAGCACCCGCTTCATCAGCGGTGATTCGACCATGATATCGATGCGCTTCTTAGGATACGTCTGCACAGGGCACCTCAATGAATGTAAGCGGCAAGCGCCAGATAAAGCGGAATGCCGAGCGTCAGATTGAACGGAAATGTCACTCCGAGCGACAGCGGCAGATAGATCGATGGCCGCGCATCGGGCAAGGCGAGACGCAGTGCCGCCGGCACGGCAATGTAGGATGAACTGGCGCATAATGTGATCAGCAGCGCCGTGCCACCAAGTGACAGCCCGATCGTCATCGCCGCGAGTGCGCCAAGTCCGGCACCGATCAGCGGCATATAGAGCCCGAACAGCAGAACGGGCGGTGTCAGATGTTTGCGCCCTTCCGCCAGTCCGCGACCGGCAATCACGCCCATGTCGAGCAGGAACAAGCACAAGATGCCCTTGAACGGATCGACGATGAACGGCGCGATGGACTTCAAGCCGCTCGCGCCCGTGATGCAGCCGATCGCGAAGGCGCCGACGAGAACCACGATCGAGCCGTTGAGCAAGACATCATGCAGCACCGAGCGGTCCATGCCACCGCCTTGGCCGCCGCCTTGTCCGCTAACCGAACCCGCGCCGTTCTTGCCCGTGTGCGCCAGCCATAGCGCCACCATGATCGCCGGCGTTTCCATCGCGGCCGCGACCGCCACCATATGCCCCTCGTAGGGTATTCCAGCGCCATCCAGCGTTTGGATAGCGGCCAAAAACGTCACGATCGAAATTGATCCGTAGTGGGCCGCCACCGCCGCCGCATCGACACGCGGCAAACGGGTCGACGCTGTCAGCAGCTTGAACGCGATCAGCGGCATGATCGCGCTTAAAATCACGCCTGCGATGAGCGACGCAATCAGCAAACCATTGATACCGTTAGCGGCAACGCTCGCTCCGCCTTTGAAGCCGATCGACAGCATCAGATACAGCGACATGCCCTTGGCGATGGCTTCGGGAATGCTGAGATCGGATTTGGCAATCGTGGCGAGAGCGCCGAGTAGAAAGAACAGCACCATGGGCGACAGCAAATTTGCGGCCGCCAAATCGAGAAACGAACCCATGCGTGTCAATCCCCTTTTCGCCGCGCCTCGCACTTGCGCGACGCCCTTCGCCGGCGGCAACGGATAGACACCCTTGCATCTTTGCGAAAATGAATAATACTCGATTGTATCATCAATTTATCAAATCATGGATTTGGTCGCGATGCCCAAAAAGCTGATGAACCTCGATGTCGATCTGCTGCGGACCTTCGCAACGATCGCCAACTCCGGGAACTTCACGCGCGCCGCTGAAAAACTCATGCGCCAGCAATCGACCATTTCACTCCAGATCAAACGCCTCGAAGAGCAGCTTGGCCATCGGTTACTGGATCGCTCGCCGCGTGCCGTCAGTCTGACGCCCGAAGGCGAGGCGGTTCTTGCCTACGCGCAGCGCATCCTCGATCTCAATGATGAAGTCGTGTCGTTGACCCACGAGCCGCTGATGCAGGGCGCGGTGCGGCTTGGCACGCCGGAGGATTTCGCGACCCATCATCTGCCTAATATCCTCTCGCGTTTCATTCAGGCGTATCCCTCCGTCGCGCTCGAAGTGCATTGTGATCTGACGCTCAATTTACTCGACGGCTTTCGGGCCGGAAACTACGATCTTGTTCTGGTCAAGCGCGAACAGGCGGCGGGCTCGTCAGGCGTTCGCGTTTGGCGAGAGCCTTTGGTTTGGGTGTCGGGCAATCATGATTACATGGCGTCCGGCGGGCCGCTGCCGCTCGTCGTATCGCCAGAGCCGTGCGTCTACCGCAAGCGCGCGACGGCGGCACTCAATCGCAATCGGCGGCAGTGGCGGGTGGCCTACACGTGCGCCTCGCTCGCCGGAACACTGGCGGCCGTCCGCGCCGGCTTGGGCATCGCTGTGCTGCCGAAAGAAATGGTGCCGCATGGCCTGCACGTTATCGATGGCGATCCATTGCCGGATCTCAAAGACACGGAAATTGCTTTGATGTCCGCCAAGCGCACATCGCCGCCAGTGGCCAAGCTGCGCGATCATATCATCCGAAGTCTTGGCGACGGCGTCAGTGAAAACGCTTGATCTTGCCCTCTCCAATCATTGCGAAGTGCAATCATTGAGTTGAGTTTAATCTATTTCCGAAATCGCATTGCAATAACTACCTTGTTCACTGAAGCAGTTTGGTCATCGCATCTCCAGGTGCGAAATCTCGATTATCTCTCATTCAACCCGCCACGTCGTCCGCTGGCCCACCTTCGGAGTTCGTCAGCATGTCGAAGCCGGCAGCACTGAATGTCATCGCTGGAGACACTAAGCCGGGTGCGATGTCATCGGCCAAAAAAGACCTTTACGAAATCGGGGAAATTCCCCCGCTCGGCCATGTTCCGAAAAACATGTACGCCTGGACCATCCGCAAGGACCGGGAGGGCGCACCCGATACGGCCATGCAGGTGGAGGTGATCCCGACGTGGGACCTCGACAGCCATGATGTTCTCGTTCTCGTCATGGCCGCCGGTATCAATTACAACGGCATCTGGGCGTCGCTCGGCACGCCTGTTTCGATGTTCGACGTCCACAGCAGCAAGCATCACGTTGCTGGCTCCGACGCATCCGGCATCGTCTGGGCCGTCGGTTCAGCCGTCAAGCGCTGGAAAGTCGGCGACGAAGTCGTCGTCCACTGCAATCAAGACGATGGCGATGATGAAGACTGCAACGGCGGCGATCCTATGCTCTCGCCGTCGCAGCGCATTTGGGGCTACCAGACGCCCGATGGTTCGTTCGCGCAGTTCTGCCGTGTGCAGGATCGCCAGCTTTTGCAGCGGCCAAAGCATCTGACGTGGGAAGAAAGCGCCTGCTACACGCTCGTGCTCGCCACGGCCTACCGTATGCTGTTTGGTCATCGCCCGCATGTCCTCCGCCCAGGTCACAACGTGCTCGTATGGGGCGCTTCCGGTGGACTGGGCTCCATGGCTGTGCAGCTCTGCTCCACAGCTGGTGCCAATGCCATCGGCGTGATCTCGGACAGCGACAAACGTGATTTTGTGATGCAACTCGGAGCACGTGGTGTGCTCAATCGCAAGGATTTCGATTGTTGGGGCCAGATGCCGAAAGTCGGCACGCCGGAATATGCCGAATGGTTCAAGGCCGCGCGCGTCTTTGGCTCTGCCATCTGGAATTCGACCGGCAAAGGCAACAACGTCGATATCGTCTTCGAACATCCCGGCGAATCGACGTTCCCGATATCAGTGTTCGTCGCCAAACGCGGCGGCATGGTCGTCACGTGCGCTGGCACCACCGGCTTCAATCTCACCATGGACGCGCGATATTTGTGGATGCATCAGAAGCGCGTGCAAGGCTCGCACTTTGCTCATTTGAAGCAAGCGAGCCTCGCCAACAAACTCGTCATCGAGCGGCGCATCGACCCGTGCATGTCGGAAGTCTTCGCCTGGGATCAGATCCCCAAGGCCCACATGCGCATGTACCGCAACGAACATAAACCCGGAAACATGGCAGCTCTCGTCTGCGCGCCGACAACGGGCTTGCGCACGCTCGAAGACAGCATCGAAGCCTCCCGCAACACTCTTGAACGCGCGTAATGTCGTAATATCAGGCACGCTAACGCCTGCGTCGCTCCTGCCTGGGTTGATCTCAGGCAGGAGCATTTTCAACATTGCGTCGATACTGCATTCAACCTCACCAACCCGTGATTTAGGGATGGTCGAGATTGACGTTGAGAACCTTGAGGTGACTCAGCCGAGCCCGCAGCTTCGCCGTGCGCCAAGCTAAGTCGCGGTTGAAGCGCTCATGTGTTTCGACAACGGCGAAATCGATTTTGCCCAACAAGTCGCGATCGATCAGCGCGTTCAAGATGTCGACTTCGCTGCCCTCGATATCCATTTTCAGAATGCCGACGCGCTCGCCTAGTTGCTGAATGTACGCGATGAAATCGATGATCTCGACGTCAACATGGTCCTGCGCATTGGTTTTGCCATAGTCGACAAGCGACGACGCAGCCGTGTGGATCTTCGTTTGCGACTTTTTCTTGCGCCGAAACAGTGTGGCGACGCCTCGGCCGATGCCGACGGCTGCCGGAAAGATGCGCACTTGATCGGCCGGAAACGCCCGAGCGACGAACGCGTCTCTCGCCGTTGGATCAGGCTCGAAAGCGTGCACGCGAAAACCGGCCGCGACAAACTTCGACGTGATGTTGCCGACGTTGGCGCCGCAATCGATTGCCAGTCGCGCGACGGAGGCGTCGCCAAGATGACGGTCTAAACTTTGGCTCGATTTTTTCTGCCGCGCCCGTCGGCCGATTGCGAAGAAATCTCGGATCAAAAAATAAATGGTGAGCGGCAGCGGCGCTGATGGACTGATACGACGCTGAACCATTTTCTAGGAACTCACACAGTCGTCAGCACATCGGCAAGCACGTTCTATAGGCGTCATTTCAAGAGGTCGCTACGTCCATCTGTTGCTGCAAGCGCGTCGTTCTTGGTGCAATGCATGATCATCGATAGCCGAAGCGTATGGCGCAGCTAATTACAACGGCTGCGAGCACCACACTCGAATTCGACGGCGGGACACGTTGCATTCGGCCAATGCTCACAACCGCATTTTCGAACCGTTGTCCCCGGCAGTAACTATCGCGCAAAAAAACTTATCCCCGCATTGTCGCGCGGCCCGCATACTCAGCCCATCTCGCCACACGCGAAGACACAGTCTCGAGCTGCGGCACTGTGGGTGGATAGAGAGCATGCCGGGTCGCCAGCGAGATCAGTGCGCTGGGGATTTCTGCCGGCCGCGCGGAGCCGTCAGCGGCAGCGCGGTTCAACGCCCGCTCGAATAAACGAGATGCACGGGCGGATGGTGGGGTCGACGGCTCTTGGAGACGGACACGTCTCCGCAGTCCAGCGAGCGGTGCCGGGGGCTTACGTCGGTATCGTGAACGCGGGGTTGGCATGACGCGGGGCGGCGATGGCTGCATCCCGAACCAAACCAAAAACAGATCGAGGCCCCGTCGCCCCGCTCTTTGCTTTGCGCTTCCGACTTCGCTCCGCGAAGCCGGCCGGAAGCGCTGGAGCACCGCCCTGGCGGCCGGCTGCTCCGAAGGCAGCCGCCGTGCGCGTTTTTTGGTGGGCGCTGGCGACTCCGCTTCGCGCAGTCGACCGCCAACTCCGCAGCTCCGGCACTTCCGGCCGGCTCGCCGGAGGCGAGTCGGAAGCGCGCCCGCATGAAAGAGACATTTGTCTCTGATGGCGGCCACTCACTCCGCAGCCCCGGCGCTTCCGGCCGGCTCGCCGGAGGCGAGTCGGAAGCGCCCACGCATAATCTTCAAGCGCCAGAAAACCCTTCCGCGCTTGGCGGCCGGCTCGCGGAACGCGAGTCGCCAAGCGCCAGCAATAATGTCGCTCTTGGCGACCGTCATCCAAAAGTCCAATATCCCGAGGCCGAGCCTCGACGCCCGGCCTCGAAATTGCCTGGCCCCACCGGCCAGCCATCAAAAGACCTGGGAGGGGACGTCGCCGTGACCGTTAAGTCCGATATCGAAATTGCCCGCGAAGCCAAGCAGCAGCCGATCGCCGATGTGGCCGCCAAAGTCGGCGTTCCGGCCTCCGCGCTGGTCCCCTATGGTTGGACTAAGGCCAAGATTTCATTCGATTTTATCAATTCCATCGCGGGCAACAAAGACGGCAAGCTGATCCTGGTGACGGCGATCAGCCCGACGCCTGCGGGCGAAGGCAAAACCACGACCACGGTCGGCCTCAGCGACGGCCTCAATCACATCGGCAAAAAGTCCATCGCAGCGCTCCGCGAGCCCTCTCTCGGGCCGTGCTTCGGCGTCAAAGGCGGGGCGGCCGGCGGCGGCTACGCCCAGGTCGTGCCGATGGAAGACATCAATCTGCACTTCACGGGGGATTTCCACGCTATCACCAGCGCCCACAACCTGCTGGCGGCGATGCTCGACAATCATATCTACTGGGGCAACGCGCTTGGCATCGATCAGCGCCGCATCCAATTCAAGCGCGTGCTCGATATGAACGACCGGGCCCTGCGCTCAATCGTCAATTCGCTCGGCGGCGTCTCGAATGGATTTCCCCGCGAAGACGGCTTCGATATCACCGTCGCCTCGGAAGTCATGGCCATCCTGTGCCTGTCAAAGGATCTCAAAGATCTCGAAACCCGTCTCGGCAATATCATTGTCGCCTACACGCGCGACAAGAAACCGATCCGCTGCCGCGATCTCAAGGCCGACGGCGCCATGACCGTGCTGCTGAAAGACGCGCTGTCACCGAACATGGTGCAAACGCTCGAAAACAATCCTGTATTCATTCACGGCGGACCATTCGCCAACATCGCGCACGGCTGCAACTCGGTGCTGGCCACCCGCACAGCGATGAAGCTCGCCGACTACGTCGTTACCGAAGCTGGATTTGGCGCCGACTTGGGGGCTGAAAAATTCTTCAACATCAAATGCCGCAAGGCCGGCATTGCGCCGTCCGCGGTCGTTATCGTCGCCACCGTCCGCGCGCTGAAGATGCACGGCGGTGTCGCCAAGGATGATCTGAAAACTGAAAACGCCGCAGCCGTCGCCAAGGGCTGCGACAATCTCAAGCGCCATATCGAAAACATCAACAAATTCGGCGTCCCGGCCGTCGTCGCGGTCAACAAATTCGTCACCGATACCGACGCCGAAATCTCGGAAGTCAAAAAAGCCGCCGAGAGCATGGGCACCAAAGCGTTCCTGTGCACGCATTGGGCCGATGGCGGCAAAGGCACAGCCGATCTCGCCCACCACGTCGTCGGCGTCATCGACGAGGGCAAGGCGAATTTCAAACCGCTCTATCCCGATGACATGAAGCTGCGCGACAAGGTCAAAACCATCGCCACCGAAATTTATCGCGCCAGCGACATCACCTGCGACGCCAGCGTCGAAACCCAATTCAAGGATCTCGAAGCGGCGGGCTTCGGCCATTTGCCGGTGTGCATGGCCAAGACGCAGTATTCGTTCTCGACCGATCCGGCCAAGCGCGGCGCACCGACGGGCCACATCGTCGCCGTGCGCGAGTTGCGTCTCTCGGCCGGCGCCGAGTTCGTCGTCGTCGTCACCGGCGAGATCATGACTATGCCCGGCCTGCCGAAAGTCCCCTCCGCCGACACCATCCGCCTCGACGATCATGGCCAGATTCAAGGGCTGTTTTGATCAGATCAACGGGTGCCCCTCGCCGCCATTGATGGCGGAGATGGAGCCTCGCGTGGATAGCGATTATTCGATTGTGGACAAGTTGAGTTTTCGCGACAAAGTTCGAATGTGTTGGGCATCATTCTAACCCCTAACGTCATCCCGGCGCAGGCCGGGATCCACGATAACCTTAGGGTAATCGGGTGGGAGTGGCACGCTCGGACGGCAACGCGTCTGAGGTTTTCTTCAAGACGTTGCACCATCATCAACGCGATCGACATGGTTAGCGCTGATATTTGCAGTGGATCCCGGCCTGCGCCGGCATGACGGAGTGTGTGGAGGCCGGCGCGCACCGCCAATGCATCACTCGTGTAATTCGGCTGGGCTGCACTCGCGTTGCCGTTGCTGCTACGGCTTCTGCTTCTCTTTAAAACACAACTTTTCCCACCTTAAATTTGGTCGTGACATCGCCCGCTAAGCTCACCTCATCGGGGTCCAGCAGCAACACTGGCTTGCCTTCCGTCAAGTCGAACGCTTTCAAGTCTGCCCACAAGACGCTCGGAGTTGTCGTGAGTTCGAAAAAATAACGCTGGTTCGTCAGGTCGATGGCCGTTCGATACTCAGTGTTATACAAGCTGCCCGGCGTATTGTTGGGTGCACCGAACGGCACGGACACGTTACGAGCGATCGCGAGAATGCCAGCGATAGCTTCGCGTTCGGTTTTTGGCTCCGGCAGCATCTGGCGATAGTAGTCGGCGCGCACGAAGCGATGTCTCGGATCGACGTTGCCTGGAATCTCAGTTTGCCGCGTTGCGCCGTCGAAGTTGTATTTGGCCCGATTGGCCAATTGTTCATCGTAGGGCGGATCGTTCGTCATGATGCGGTGTTCGCGACCGTGATACACTCGTGATTTCCCGGCGACGTATTCGATGATTGCGCTATCACCGCTGGCGTCCTCAATCGCCATGTGCACTGAGGCTTTCATGCCGTCGTGCTCTACCATGATTGGCTGAATAGTCTCGAGCAGTGCCAATGCGGCCGCGACGGACTCGGCGTTGTCGAGAACGTATTGACCCCAGAGCGCTGCCTGGACGCCGGCTTTACGCGCATCGCGAGCGCCGAAATCCGTGGCAACCAAATACAGCAGGTGCATAGCCACACCTTTTTCGTTCACACCATCAACTGTGCCAAGGCCGTAAACGGACGTGACGATGCTGCCGTATTTTGAGGACCAGAGGGCCGGGTTGGCATCCCCGATCTGTTTGCCGCCAATGCTGCCGCCGTCACGCGCCATGCCACGCGGCAGAACCGTCAGTACGGGCTGTGTGGTCGTCGGCCAATCCATGGTTCGGCCCACGACAACAGCGAGCTTGTTGTCATTCCAGAGAACGCGTGTACACGCGTCGACTGCAGGTGACGGCAAACCGAAGCAGGCTGTTAGCACTGTTGCTGCGAAGACCGCAAAACGACTCATAGTCATGGCATCCCCGATTTTGGAACCAAACTGCACCGGACAGTCCAAGGGCAATGACGGCCAGTAAACCGTGATCATGTTCGTAAAAGCATGTAGCGGCGCATGGCTATTTCGGCCGCTACTAAACTTTATGCCGAGCTTACGGGCAAGTGTCCGCCGCACAGTAGGAGAGCCTTATAAATTGCGTCGCGGCGCACAATGGCTTGTGAGCGCGCGTATCGCTACTAGGCTAGAGTCAAGTCTCAGCCAATTCAAAGTCCTGCGCCCCACATGCGACTGCTTCCCATCCTGGCCGTCGGTTGCTTCGTCAGCTCGATGTCGATGCGCGTCATCGACCCAACGATCCCAGACATCGCCCGCGATCTCCACGTCAGCGCCGCGACGGCGGCCTTGCTGGCATCGGCCTTCACATTTCCCTATGCGCTCGGCCAACCGCTGCTCGGCGCTCTCGGCGATACGCTCGGCAAGGCGCGCATCATCAAGATCAGCCTGGCGATCATGATGCTTTGCCTCGTAGCAGCCAGCCTCGCCCCCTCGATCGATGCGCTTTTCATCGCTCGCGTCATCGGTGGCGCGGCCGGTGGCGGCATCATCCCCCTCGCCTTCGCGCTCGTCGGCGACCGCTTCGACATGGCCGACCGGCAGGTGATGCTGTCGCGCCTGCTCAGCGCCATCATCGCCGGACAAATCACCGGCTCGCTCGGGTCCGGCCTCGTCGCCGCCGAATTCGGCTGGCGGGCATCGTTTGCCGCAGGCGCCGTCCTTGCCATCGTCGCATTGGCTCTGACACTTTCTCAACTCACTTCTCGTGCCGATGTCGCCCGCCCGCCGCTGCGCTTAACGGCGATGCGCGACGGTTACGCCAAAGTGTTCCGCAATCCCCGCGCCATCGTCTGCTTCACGGCGGTGTTTATCGAAGGCATCGTGATTTTTGGGCTGTTTCCTTACGTTGCCCTGCTGCTCGAACAGCGCGGCACGGGCGGCCTGCGCGAAGCCGGATTTGTGCTCGGCGGCTTCGCCCTCGGTGGCTTCGTCTATACCGCCCTCGTTCGCCTCATGCTCGATCGGCTAGGCCTGCTCAATCTCATCCGCGCCGGCGGCATCACCTGCGGCATCGGTTTGGCGATCGTCGCGCTGGGTGGCCCGTGGCCCATCGAACTGGCGGTCTTCGCCGTCATCGGCGTCGGTTTCTACATGATCCACAATTCACTTCAAACCCAGGCGACGGAACTTGCACCCGGCGCGCGCGGCTCTGCCGTGGCGGCGCACGCGTTCTTCTTTTTCCTCGGTCAGGCCGCCGGCCCGCTCGTCTATGGTCTCAGTTTGGCCAGCGTCGGCCCTGCGGCTACCCTTGTCACGGCCGGCTTGGCGATGGCGGCGACAGGGCTTGCAACCGCGCTTGGCTTGTCGCGACGCGGCACCATCGGAACTGGCGTCCGATGATCGGCGTTGCCCGGCGAATGAGCAAAATGCACAAAGCAGAGGCGGGTTTGCTATGGATGCTGCTCGCGCGGGCCCGTAAACATTGGGCACTAACGCGATCATGCCAGTTGGCCTGGGGCTTGCGATACCCGTCGCAAAGCGTGATCAAAGGCGTGGACGGCACGAGCAAGCAAGGGGACGTCGGTGGTCGCTGCATTCGATGAAATGAACGGGCACGGCGACGGCGTCCGCGAGCCCTATCGAGGCTTGGCGGAATGGCTCGGCGTTCAGCAGCTCGATGTGCTCACCCAAAAAACCATCGAGGCCGAAGCCCTGTTTCGCCGCTCGGGCATTACCTTCGCGGTCTATGGCGAGGAGAAAGCCGCCGAGCGGCTCATCCCCTTCGATATTTTGCCGCGCATCATTTCGGGCGCCGAATGGAAGCGTCTCGAAGTCGGCATCGAGCAGCGCGTGCGCGCGCTCAACGCCTTCATGTACGACATCTATCATCGCCAGGAGATCATCAAAGCGGGCAAGATCCCGGCCGAACTCGTCACCCAAAACAAAGCCTTCGTGCCGGAGATGATCGGCGTCGAGCCGCCGCGCGGTATCTACAGCCACATCATTGGTATCGACCTCGTGCGCACCGGCGAGGATGGCTTTATGGTGCTCGAAGACAATACCCGCACGCCATCGGGCGTCTCGTACATGCTCGAAAACCGCGAGACGATGCTGCATCTGTTCCCCGATCTTTTCAGCCGCAACCGTGTGCGCCCCGTCGAGACCTATCCGGACGACCTGCTAAAAACGCTCGAAAGCGTTGCGCCGCCGAACCTCGATGCCGAGCCGACCATCGCCGTGCTGACGCCGGGGCCATATAATAGCGCTTACTTCGAGCACTCGTTCCTCGCCGATCAGATGGGCGTCGAACTGGTCGAAGCGACCGACCTCGTGGTTCTCGATGGCCTGCTGCAAATGAAAACGACGCAGGGCATGAAGCGCGTCGACGTGCTCTACCGCCGTGTCGATGACGCCTACCTCGATCCGCTGGTGTTCGATCCAAAATCACTGCTCGGGGTTCCGGGCGTGTTCGACGTCTACCGCGCCGGCCGCGTCACCATCGTCAACGCTCCGGGCGCTGGCATCGCCGACGATAAAGCAGTCTACTGCTACATCCCCGAAATCATCGAATTCTACACCGGCCGCCCGCCACTGCTGCCCAACGTCGAAACTCATCGCTGCGGCGACGCGTCCTCGCTTAAGTATGTTTTGGAAAAATTGTCCCAACTCGTCGTCAAAGAAGTCCACGGCTCCGGCGGCTACGGCATGCTGGTCGGACCGGCATCGACCGCCGCAGAAATCGAGGAGTTTCGCGCCAAAATCATCGCCAACCCGAGCAACTACATCGCCCAGCCGACCTTGTCGCTCTCGACCTGCCCGACGCTCGTTGGCCGTGGCGTCGCGCCGCGCCATCTCGACCTTCGCCCGTTCGTTCTGGTCGGTGACCGCGTGCGCCTCGTGCCGGGGGGCTTAACACGCGTCGCCTTGAAGCAAGGCTCGCTGGTGGTGAACTCTAGCCAAGGCGGCGGCACCAAAGACACCTGGGTTCTGCAGGATTAATCACGCATGCTCGGACGTACCGCTAACGACCTGTTCTGGCTGTCGCGCTACATGGAGCGCGCGGAAAACATGGCCCGCCTGATCGAGGTCGGCTATCGCATTGTCCTGCTGCCGCGCGAAGGCGAGGGCTTCCACGAAGAATGGCGCTCGACGCTGCAAAGCGCCGGCTGCCTCGATGGATATGTGGCGCGCCACGGTGCGCTCGAAACACGCAACGTCATCGATTACATGCTGTTCGACCAAACCAACACGTCGAGCATCGCCTCGTGCCTCGCCTCGGCGCGACGCAACGGCCGGGCGCAGCGCACTGCCATGACGCGTGAGATGTGGGAAAGCCTCAACGGCGCCTGGCTACAATTTTCTGCCATCACGCCGTCGTCGGTGACCTCGAATTCGCTGCCGGAAATGCTCGACTGGGTGCGCTCGCGCTCGGCGCTGTATCGTGGCGCGCTGCTCAATACGATCCTGCGCAACGATACGTTCTATTTCAGTCAGGCCGGCACATTCATCGAGCGCGCCGACAGCACGTCGCGGATTCTCGACGTCAAATATTATCACTTGCTGCCATCGAGTGAAATGATCGGCAGCGGCACCGACAATTATCAATGGACGTCGATTTTGCGGTCGGTGTCGGCGCATCGCAGTTATCGTTGGGTGTTCAAGGAAAACTACCGGCCGCTGAAGATCGCCGAGTATTTGATCTTGCATCGCCAGATGCCGCGTTCGTTGCGCTCGTGCTATGATGAACTGACGGAGGCACTGGGCCAGCTCGCAGCGCTCTACGGCGCGCGCCATACCTGCCACATGACGGCGAACGCTACTCGCGATCTGCTGATGGACGGCGATATCCAGCGTATCTTCGCCTCGGGGCTGCACGAGTACGTGCAGGACATTATCGCCCGCAACAACAAGCTCGGCCGTGAAATCTCCGAGGCCTACCACTTCACCGATTGACGTTGTTATGGATGACCTGACGTATGCGTGTCTCGATCGGCCATGTTACCCGTTATACCTATGCAGAGCCGACCGGGTATTCGATCCAGTCGCTGCGCCTGACGCCGCCGTCGTTTCAAGGGCAGCGCGTCATTGAGTGGCGGGTGAGCGCACCCGGCATCGACAAGGCAACGTCGTTTCGCGATGGCTTCGGTAATTTCACGCAGCTTTGCGTTTGCACCGGCAACCACAGCGAAGTGCTGATCATCGCCAAAGGTGTCGTTGAAACCGAGGATCGCGCCGGCGTCGTCAAGGGCATCCTCGAAGCCGCGCCGCCGCGAATCTTCCTGCGTCAAACCGAAAAGACGCGGGCCAGCCCCGGCCTTGCCGATCTCGCGACGTCCGCGCGCGCCGACGGGACGCTCGCTGGCATGCATCGGCTGATGGCGGCCGTTGCCGAGGCGGTGATCTACAAAATCGGCTCGACGACAGCGCACACGAGCGCCGCTGAAGCGCTCGCCGCCGGCGAAGGCGTTTGCCAGGATCATGCTCACGTCTTCATCGCTGCGGCGCGAACGCTCGGCGTCCCGGCGCGCTATGTTTGTGGATATTTTTATGCTGGCGGCGACGAACCGTCGGAAGCCCATCATGCCTGGGCGGAAGTTTGGATCGATGGGCTCGGTTGGGTCGGCTTCGATCCGGCCAACGGCATGTGCCCGACAGAACGTTATGTCAGGCTTGCGACAGGGCTCGATGCGATGTCGGCTGCGCCAATTCGCGGTGCGCGCCGTGGATCTTCGCACGAAGAGCTTGACGTGATCGTCGAAGTTCAGCAGCAGAACTCTCAGCAATAGAAGTCTGCAGCGAGGACTGGCGATGACGTACGGCGTGGCGATGAGGCTGGAGCGCGGGTTGGTGTTCGCAGCCGATACCCGAACCAACGCCGGCGTCGACAACATAGCGCAATACCGCAAGCTTCAATTCTGGCGTCAGCCCGGCGATCGCGTCCTCGTGCTCGTCAGCGCCGGAAATTTGGCCATCACGCAATCGGTGCTGAGTTTGCTCAATGAGCAGCTAACGGCGAACGATGACGGCGCCACGCATCTCTACAACGCGCCGAACATGTACCGCGCCGCCCGCGTCGTCGGCGATGCCGTGCGCGACGTCCGCGGCATCGACGGCCCGGCGCTGGAGGCGAGCAAACTTTCCTCGTCGACCACGCTGATCTTCGGCGGCCAAATTGGCAGTGAACGGCCGCGCTTGTTTCACATTTACGCTGAAGGCAATTTCATCGAAGCAACCGACGATACGCCCTTCTTCCAGATCGGCGAGCACAAGTACGGCAAGCCGATTCTCGACCGTGTCGCCCGCGCCGACATGCGGCTGGGGGAAGCTGCGAAACTGATGCTTCTGTCGTTCGATTCGACTCTGCGCTCAAACCTGTCCGTCGGCATGCCGATCGATATTCTGATCTACGAGCGCGATTCACTCGACGTCAAACGCGAGAAACGCATTTTTGCCGACGACGAGTATTTCAAGAGTCTCTCGAGCGCCTGGTCGGATGCGTTGCGTCAGGCGTTCGCTAAGATCGACGAGTTCAAAGTATAATTCGCTCACAGCTCCGGTGATTTGAAAACGCCATTTCGGTAGCCGAAAAAACTAACGAACATCGACACACCTGTTGCGATAACGAAGGCCAGCAACGGCGGCGTTCCGGGACCAAATAGCAAAATCGCGGCATAGATCGCGTAGTTCAGCACCGAAACGCTGGCAGCGACGCTGGCAAACCGCAGAAACTGCGCCAGAGACGCTGGCTCGCGCACGGCAAACGTGAGGTTTCGGTGGGCGAAGTAGGCGACCACCATAGCGACCGCAATGGCAGCGATCCGTGCCGAATAGGGATCGGCGCCGGCAAGCGTCGTCAAAGTGGTCAGCACGGCGCCGTCCACCGCGAACGCAATGCCGCCGGCGACGATGAATCGAGCCCCTTGCTTTAGGTTATCGGGCAAGCGAGTTGGCCCCTTCGAAGTTTTGATCACCAAATCATCGCCACGCCAGAGCCTGTCATCGCGTTTCATCGAACGGCGGCTGAGCCAGCGATGGCGTCATGCCATTCAGCGGGAAACCGATTTCATCGCGCACCAGAAATAGCGGCCGGGCTTTGACTTCTTCGTAGACGCGGCCGAGATATGAGCCAAGGATGCCGAGAAAAATCAGCTGAATGCCGGCGAAGAATAGCACTGTGACCATCAAGGTCGGATAGCCGCGCACGGTATCGCCAAACACCAACGTTTTTATCATCACGGCCACCATCGCGACGAATCCGACCATCGAGATGATCAATCCAGCGATCGACGCGAGCCGCAGCGGTACCGTCGAAAAAGTCGCGATACCATCCACCGCGAAATGCAAAAGTTTAAACGGCAGCCAGCGCGATCCTTCACCACTGGCGCGCGGTGCGGTGTTGAACGGAATACCGACCGCCGGAAAACCGATCCAGGCGAACAAGCCATTATTATAGCGAACGCGCTCGCCGATCCGATTGACCGCATCGACGGCGCGGCGGCTCAGCAGTCGGAAATCACAGGAATTCTCTTGCAGCGGCGTGCCTGAAAGCGCGTGAAATGTTTTGTAGAAAATACGCGCTCCCGCGCGCCGCCAGGCGGCGTCTGATTGCCGGTCCATCCGTTGGCCGAATACGACGTCGAAACCTTCGCGCCATTTCTCGACAAACGACGGGATCAATTCGGGCGGATGTTGAAGATCGGCATCCATGAGCACGACAGCATCTCCAGGTGCGTAGCGCAGCCCGGCGGCTAATGCCGTTTCCTTGCCGAAGTTGCGGCTCAGCGCCACCGCCTTAATGCGATTGTCGCGACGATTGTGGGTCCGCAACACCGACAGCGTGGCATCGGTCGAGCCATCATCGACGAAGACGATCGTCCACGACAGGCGCGTGGCGTTCAGGGCCGCTTCAAGACGTGGCAACAACAGCGCCAAGCTGGCGGCTTCGTTCAGGACGGGAATAACAACCGACAAGTGCAGCGGTGAGGGCGGCGTATCGGAGGGCACGGTCATGCAGCTAATATCGTGTCACGGGTGGCGGTGATGAGGCGCAAGGCGCGCCACAGGCGGAAACACGACTTAAGCCCAAACGATGTTGCGTGCAATCGTCAGCGCTCCTTGAAGGCCTTGGCGAACTGATCTTCAATCGGTTTGACGAGGTACGACAACGCCGTTCGCGGATCGGTTTTGATCTGCAGCTCGGCCGGCATGCCGGGAACCAATTTCAAGCCGTTCAGCTTTTCATTTTCACCGTCATTCAACTCCACCTGCGCAACGTAGTACGTCGCGCCCGTCTGCGGCTCTCGTGTCAGGTCAGCCGCGATGTTGGAAATATGGCCTTCAAGGACAGGCGTCGTGCGCTGGTTGAATGCCGGGAAGCGAACGAACGCGGCGCTATGGCTCCGGGCCTGATCGATGTCCTGCGGCGCGATGCGAGCTTCAATCATCAGCTTCTGGTGCTCAGGCACAATCAGCATCAGCGGCTCGCTGCTGTTGATCACACCGCCAACGGTAAACACCGACAATTGATGAACGAGGCCCTCGCCCGGGCTCTTGATGTCGATGCGGCGGAGTTGATCGTCGGCTGCGGTGCGGCGTTCAGAAAGTTCAACAAGCGTTCCTTCCGTTTCGCGAAGCTCCTTGACGATGTCGCTTTTCGCTTCGCTCTCAAGACTGATCTTCTGCACTTCGATTTCAGCGATACGACCCCGCGTTTGGCCAGCGGCTGCCTGCAGCTGCGCCCGCTCGCCATCGAGACGCGCGCCTTCGCGACGGAGTGCCATGAGCTTACTGGTGGTGACGAGCTGTTTGGCTTCGAGCGCCTGAAGTCCAGAGAGTTCCTGACTGATCAGCTCGATCTCACGAGCTTTGGCCGCTGCTTGGCTCGTCGTGCCGGCAACTTCTTCGCGAAGGCCGGCGATCCGCTCATCGAGTTGCGAGCGTTGCGCGTCGCGTGCGCTGAGCCGCGAATGAAACAGCGTATCTTCGCCGGTTAAGATCTGCTCCACGGCCGGTTCGTGCCGCCGCGCGATCAGATCAGTGGGAAACTCGATCGCGTTCTGGTCGTCGCGCTCGGCGCGCAACCGCGTTTGCCGGCCAATGAGTTCGTCGATTTGTTTGGTGATCAATTGCAGATTGGCGCGCGTCACCGTCTCGTCCAAGCGAACAAGAACGTCGCCAGCCTTCACCCGGTCACCGTTCTTGACCAGTATTTCACCGATCACACCGCCTGTCGGATGTTGTATTTTTTTGACGTTGCCAGCGACCACGATGTTTCCCGAGGCGAGCACGGCGCCCGCCAAATCCGTTACCGCAGCCCATCCCACCAACCCGCCAAACAGCAAGAATGTCGTCACCAATCCGGCCGCGAGATAGCCGCGCACCGACGTTGCTTGAACTAATGAGGTCGCGGCACGCGCACGGCCGGATGTGGCGATTTGGCTCGATGGCGAATGATTCATTTGCGATCTCTCAGATCGGCGCTGCTGCTGTTGCCAGGTGCACCATTGTGGAGCGTGTTCGAAGCGCCGATGTGAGCCGGGGCTGACGGCACCGTCTGCAACACTGATTTCAGCACGTCTTCTTTTGGTCCAAAGGCACGCGACTGGCCATCCTGCAACACCAGAACTTTGTTGACGTTGGCCAAAGCGGACGGGCGATGGGCGATGACGACGGCAATGCCGCCGCGCAAGCGAACGGCAGTGATGGCGTCGGCCAAGGCCTGGTCGCCATGGGTATCCAGGTTGGCATTGGGTTCGTCGAGCACGACAAAGAACGGGTCGCGATACAGCGCGCGGGCCAGCGCGATCCGCTGGCGCTCGCCGCCCGACAAACTACGCCCGCCCTCACCAACTCTCGTCTGATAGCCATCTGGCAAGCGGACGATCATCTGATGCGAGCCGGCAGCCATCGCAGCGTTGACGATGTCCTCGGACGTTGCAGATGGATCGAAGCGAGAAATGTTATCACCCACGGTACCGGCAAAAAGCTCGATGTCTTGCGGCATGTAGCCGATGTGGCGGCCGAGATCCGATGGCTCCCACTGCTCGAGCGCGGCGTCGTCGAGACGGACTGAACCGGCCGGATTCGCTGGCGGCCAAATGCCGACAAGGGCGCGCGCTAGCGTCGACTTCCCCGACCCACTTGGCCCAATAATTCCAAGCGCATCACCGGCTTCCAATTTGAACGAAACATTCTTGATGATCGTCTCCCGCTCTCCGGGTGGCGCGACATACAGCGTATTGGCTTGCAAGGTCCGCGACGGCGCGGGCAGCCCGACCAGTGGTGTCTCGGTCGCTTCGATGGCGTTAAGCAGCGCGTTCAGGCGTCCGGCGCTTTGCCGCGCGGTGACGAAGTTTTTCCATTGCCCGATCGCGGCCTCGATCGGCGCCAGCGCCCGCGAGACGCTGATGGACGCCGCAATAATGGCCCCCGGCGACAATTTCCCGAGAATGACCAGGTAAGCCCCGAGCCCGAGCACGATCGATTGCATCAACAGCCGAATGGTTTTTGTGACGGTTCCAAGGCCGATCGCCTTATCGGAAGCGCTGAGCTGTTGCGCCAGATAAGCATCGTTTAAGGTCGCGTAGCGCGCCGCGATATTTTCAGACAGCCCCATGGCGTGAATCGGTTCGGCGTTGCGGCGCGCGGATTCGGCCAGCGCCAGACGCTGCCCGCCCGATTGTGCGGCGGCCTGCAGTGGTCCAGCGCAGCGGTACTCGGTGATCACGGTCAGAGTGACGAGCAGCAATGCGCCAACGACGGCCACGAGGGCGAGCGAGGGATGCAGAAAATAGACGAAGATAAGGAAGATCGGCATCCACGGCAGATCGAATAGGGCCGGTAAGCCCATGCCCGACGTGAAATTCCGCACCTGATCGAGATCGCGCAACGGCTGCATGCCGTCAGCGCCAGCCGGTGAACGCAGCGGGATCAGCTGGATGGCTTTGAACACGCGTGGGCTGAGCGCCGCATCAACACGCGTGCCGACCCGCGCCATGATGCGGGCGCGAATAAGCTCAAGTGCGCCGCTCATGACATAAAGTCCGGCCATCAACACTGACAGACCGATCAACGTTGGAACCGACTGCGACGGCAGCACGCGATCGTAGACCTGAAGCATGTAGAAAGAGCCGGCCAGCGCCAGAATGTTCACCAGACCGGAAAACAGCGCGACGCCCAAAAAGATCGGGCTGTAAGTCCAAAACATACGGGCGACGACGCGGCGCGTGGCGGAGGACGTGATGCGAGACATAGAGGCCTTGCCGGATCAGGAGTGAACGGTCGTGCGCTCTCGTTATGGCTCAATCTGGTTAGCGGACCATGTGGCAACTGGCTAACGCAGTGCATCGCGGTGCTCGAAATTGAAACGAACTTCAAAACGCCGTGCAGCGCGCCTCTGCAACTCAGCCGCCGGAGCTGATCCAAAGTCATAACAAATTCTGAATCTTGCTGAAGCGCGCCAGACCCAATGGCGGCAATCTCGATACGACAAACTTTAATGAACTTGGTCGGCAAGCAAACGCGAGCGCATCCGCCGCTTGGCCGTGAAAGTCACCTCGCATATCGCCGCTCACCACAAGCTGCGACCGGGCTCGCTTATAGAACTTAAGTTGGACTATATAAGTGTGAAGCTCCAGAGAGGATGGCCGATACGGCCGGGTCATGGGACAGGTTACGCTACACGACTATCTGGCGGCATGGACGCTCGAAGGCGTCACCCGCCGGGCCGTCGCCGATACTGTTGCGGCGCTGGCTGCGTCGAGCATTGCGATGTCAGAACGCGTTGCCAAGGGCGCAATCGGCGGCCCGCTTGGCCGACCGACGTTGCGTGCCGGTGAATTCGATGAGCAGAAGGAGATCGATGTTCTGGCCAACGATCAGATCGTCGCCGCACTGCGCGCCGCGCCCGTCGCCGCAGTGGCTTCGGAAGAATTGCCGGTGCCGATAACGTTGGACGCGACGGCGCCGCTTCTTGTCGCGACCGATCCGCTCGACGGCTCATCGAATGTCGATGCCAACGTTTCCTTCGGCATGATTTTTTCAATTTTGCCGCGCCATCCGTCGTCTGCGGGCGAGCAGGCTTTTCTGCGTCCAGGCTCACACCAGCTAGCGGCTGGATTCGTTGTCTATGGTCCACAAACCACATTGGCGTTGACGGTCGGCGCCGGCACGCAGATCTTCACGCTCGACCGCGACACTCACGCGTTCCTTCAAACGCACAAGGCGATCGCGATCCCGCCTGAAACTAGCGAGTATGCGATCAATGCTTCGAATGCGCGATACTGGGACGAGCCCATTCGAATTTACGCGCACGATTGCGAGAATGGCGCCGACGGTCCGCGGGCCCGCGATTTCAACATGCGGTGGACTGGGTCGCCGGTCGCCGATATTCATCGAATTTTATCGCGCGGTGGGATTTATCTCTATCCCGGAGATCGGCGCAAAGGTTTCCACCAGGGCCGCCTTCGGTTGATTTACGAGGCCAGTCCAATCGCCTGGCTCATCGAGCAAGCGGGCGGACGGGCAACCACGGGCAAGGAGCGTGTGCTCGATGTGGTGCCGGCTTCGCTTCACCAGAAAACACCGCTCATCTGCGGCTCGCGCGAGGAAGTCGACCGCGTCGTTCGGTTGTATACAGGCGAGTATTTCAAAGGCGAGCGCTCTCCCCTGTTCGGCCGCAGGGGATTGTTTAGAGCCTTCCCTTAGAGGAGTTTTTTGTCGTGTGCCGCGTCGGCACAAGCGCACTGCCCCACCCTTCAAGATAGGTAGCCGACCGGTTCGTCATGTCCATCAAACATCCCATCATCTCTGTGACCGGATCGTCCGGCGCCGGCACCACGTCGGTTCGCCACACCTTCGAAAATATCTTCCGCCGCGAGAACGTGACGGCGGCGTTCGTGCAGGGTGACGCGTTCCATCGCTATAATCGCGCTGACATGGAAAAAGCCATGAGCGAGGCGGCCTCGCTCGGCAATCCGAATTTCAGCCACTTCGGCCCGGAAGCAAACCTCCTCACGGAACTCGAAGCTTTATTTTGCAGCTATGCCAGCAGCGGCACCGGCCGAACCCGGCAGTACGTACACGACGACCTCGAGCCGCGCAGTTGCAAGACGCCGGCGGGGTGTTTCACATCGTGGACCGACATCGCGCCAGGCACGAACTTGCTGCTCTACGAGGGATTGCATGGCGCTGTCGTGACGGAAACATCCAATCTGGCCCAATACGCCGATCTCAAAATTGGCGTTGTGCCGGTGATCAATCTCGAATGGATTCAAAAAATCGATCGTGATCGCGGGCATCGTGGCTATACCACCGAGGAAGTCACACAGGCGATCCTTCGGCGCATGCCGGATTATGTCCGCTACATCTGTCCGCAGTTCACCGAGACAGATATCAATTTCCAACGGATTCCGACGGTCGATACGTCCAACCCGTTTACGGCGCGCTGGATTCCGACACCGGATGAATCGATGGTGATCATTCGCTTCAAGGAGCCGCGCGGCATTGATTTCCCGTATCTGCTATCGATGATCCACGATAGTTTCATGTCGCGCGCCAACTCGATCGTGATTCCCGGCGGCAAGCTCGACCTGGCGATGCAGCTCATCTTGACGCCGCTGATCCTGCAATTGGTCGAGCGCGGCCGCAGGGCGCTTTAGTTGCAAGACGTCGTATCAATCGAACCATGGTGACGAGCCCGTGCGCCCAATCCTGATCGCTCCCTCTATTCTGTCGGCTGATTTCGGACGTCTTGCCGACGAGATCCGCAGCATCGATGCGGCTGGCGCCGATTGGATCCATTGCGATGTGATGGACGGGCATTTCGTGCCCAATATCACCTTCGGAGCACCTGTCATCAAAGCCGTGCGCGCAGCTTCGGCCAAGATATTCGACGTGCATCTGATGATTGCGCCGGCTGATCCGTTTTTGGCCGATTTTGCAGCAGCCGGGTCGGACATCATCACCGTGCATGCCGAAGCGGGTCCGCATCTCGACCGGTCCTTGCAGGCAATCAAGGCGTTGGGTAAACGGGCTGGCGTCGCTCTCAATCCCTCAACGCCGGAACGCGATATCGCCTATGTGCTCGACCGGCTCGATCTGATTTTGCTGATGACGGTCAATCCGGGCTTTGGCGGTCAGGCGTTCATCCCGGCTGTGCTGGAGAAAATTCGACGCGTCAGAGACATGGTCGGCGAGCGGCCGATCGACATCGAAGTCGACGGCGGCGTGACGCCAGAAACGGCGGCCATGGTTGCCGAAGCGGGTGCCAACGTGCTGGTCGCTGGATCGGCGGTGTTCAAGGGCGGAACATCGTCGGCGTATGCAGCCAACATCAAAGCGATCCGCGAGGCAGCGCAAGCCGCTCGTCACTCCTGACGGATCGGAGCAGCGGCGGTCATCGGCAGATATCGACATCATGCGATTGACGTTTCCCCTGCCGATCGACGAGGTACTGGCCAACATCCAGCGCGCCTTGACATCAGCGGGTGCGGCCGTACTCGTGGCACCGCCAGGCGCGGGCAAGACGACGCGCGTGCCGCTGGCGCTCATGCACGAGCCTTGGGCTGCCGGCAAAAAAATCCTCGTCCTCGAACCACGTCGTATCGCTGCCCGCGCCGCCGCCGATCGTATGGCCGCAACACTTGGCGAACCGTTGGCGCGAACCATCGGCTTGCGTGCCCGTTTATCGTCAAACACCTCGGCAAACGTCCGCATCGAAGTGATCACCGAAGGCGTGTTCACCCGCATGATCCTCGATGATCCAGCGTTGACCGGCGTCAGCGCGGTGCTGTTCGACGAGTTCCATGAACGCTCGCTCGATGCCGATCTCGGCTTGGCCCTGGCGCTCGACGCTCGTGCCGCGCTGCGTCCCGATCTGCGCATCCTCGTGATGTCGGCGACGCTGGATTCAAAACGAGTTGCTGATGTGCTCGGGGGCGCGCCAGTGATTGAAAGTCAGGGTCGCGCCTATCCGGTTGAAACGCGTTATGTCGGGCGCCGATCGCAACGCATCGATGATGATGTTGTCGATGCTGTTTCGCGGGCACTGGTGCGCGACAGCGGCTCGATGCTGGTGTTTCTGCCCGGCCAAGGAGAAATCCTTCGGGTGAGCGATCGATTGCGCCAAAGCATCACCGATACCTCCATCGATATTGCTCCCCTCTTCGGCGCGATGACTCCGGCGGCGCAAGACTTGGCGATCTCGCCAGCGCACTCCGGTCGCCGCAAAATTGTTCTCGCGACGTCTATCGCGGAAACGTCGATCACCATCGAGGGCGTGCGCGTCGTTATCGACAGCGGCCTGTCGCGCGTGCCGCGTTTTGAACCCGACGTCGGCGTGACGCGTTTGGAAACGGTTCGCGTATCGCGCGCGGCGGCCGATCAACGGCGCGGCCGGGCAGGTCGAACGGAGCCAGGCGTCTGCTATCGCTTGTGGGATGAAGCTGAAACGACAGGGCTCGTTGCTTTCGCCGATCCGGAGATTCGCAGCGCCGATCTGGCTGGCCTGGCTCTCGATTGTGCCGAATGGGGCGTCGTCGATCTGACCCAATTGTCGTGGCTCGACCCGCCGAGTGAGGGCATCGTGCGTGCGACGCGCGAGGGGTTGCGGGCCATCGGTGCGCTCGACGCCAATGACCGAATTACGACGCAAGGCCGACGCGTGCGGGCGTTGCCTTTGCCGCCTCGCCTCGCTCACATGGTGCTTGCTGCGGGCCGTTTCGGCGCCGCATCTCCAGCGGCTGACATCGCTGCGGTTCTTGTCGAGCGTGGCATCGGCGGCAACGATATCGACCTGGACCAGCGGCTCGGCGCATTCCGGCGCGATCGTTCGAAACGTGCCGACGACTTGCGCCGATTGGCGCAGGGATGGGCCCGCGCCGCAGTCGATGGTGCCAAGGATGGTGTGGCGTCGCTGCCGTCTCAATCCCAAGCGTCGGCGTCCCTGCTCGCCCTCGCCTATCCAGACCGCATCGCTAAAGCGCGCGGTGCACCAGGGCAATTTCTGCTCGCCAACGGCCGCGCCGGCATGATCGACAGCGCCCATCCATTGGCGCGCGCGCCCCTTATCGTGGTCGCCGAGCTGCAAGGTCGCGCCGCAGCCACGCGAATTTTACTGGCCGTGTCGCTCACGGTCGAGGAGCTCGAACACATCGCAGGGTCGCGCATTCAATCGGCTGACGAGATTTTTTACGAGGCGGCGGCGCAATCGGTTCGGGCTCGGCGAAGCCGGCGGCTGCACGCCATCACACTGTCGATCGAGCAACGACCGCTCGCTGCGAACGAAGATGTGTCAGCCATCCTGGCGCAGGGTATTGTCGCCAGCGGTCTCGCGCAACTGCCATGGACTTCGTCGCAACATCAGCTTCGCAAGCGGTTGGCGTTCCTGAGATCGACCGACACCAGCTGGCCGGATTTATCGGATGCGGCACTGCGCGCCCATGGCGGCGCGTGGCTGCAACCCTACCTTGCCGGCAAATCTCGCTTAAGCGACGTGACCGCAGACGACCTCGCCCAGGCACTCGACGCCGCGTTGCCGTGGGCGCTTCGCCAGAAACTGGAAGCTGCGGCTCCGACCCATTTCGTGGCACCTACGGGCAACCGGCACCCGGTCGATTACGAAGGACCAGGCGCGCCGGCCGTGCAAATCAGGGTTCAGGAGCTGTTCGGGCTGAAAGTGCATCCAGCGCTTGCTGGCGGGCGGATGCCGCTGACACTCAATCTGGTGTCGCCCGCCCATCGACCCATCCAGATCACCCGCGATTTGCCGGGGTTCTGGGCCGGTTCGTGGGCCGCCGTCCGCGCGGATATGCGTGGCCAGTATCCCAAACACCTTTGGCCAGAAGACCCAGCGAACACTGAGCCAACGGCCCGTGCCAAGCCGCGCGGAACGTGATTGCGCGGCTGGCAATCAGCGATTTGCACGCGCCGTAGTCGATATGTTGACCACGAGCCCTAGCACCAAAGTCGCATTGGCAGGCGCCCATGGCGATTGCATACGCGCCATCGCGGCGCTGTTTCGCGAATAGCGGCCAAGCGATAAGGTTGGTGCGGCAGGCCGTGGGGAGAAATAGTGTGGCCGGTCCATCGCACATCCTGATTGTCGACGATCATCCGCTTTTCCTAGAAGCGTTGCAGCGCGCGATCTCGTCCATTTTCCCCGACGCTAAAATCACTGAGGCCGTGTCGATCGAAGCAGCCAAAACTGAGTTGCAGGGTCGGGCGATTTTCGATGTGGTGATGCTCGATCTGGCATTACCGGGGACGCGTGGATTCGAGGGGCTGCTGGAACTGCGCACGCTCTATCCGAAAATTCCGATCGTCGTCGTATCGGCGCTCGAAGATCCACGCATCGTTCAGGACGTTATGCGTTACGGCGCGGCGGGCTTCATTTCGAAATCGGCTGCGCGCGATGATATCGCGACCGCCCTCAAGGATGTCATGGAAGGGTCGATCACGTTGCCCAAGGGCTATCAGCCGCCGAAGGAAAGTACGAGCGCGGGTCATCAAACCGGTCTCGTCCAACGTCTTCAGACCCTGACACCTAAACAACTCAGCGTTCTGAAAATGCTTCGTCAAGGTCTCCTCAATAAGCAGATCGCTCATGAACTCCAGATCGAAGAAACGACGGTCAAGGCGCACGTCTCTGAAATTCTGCGCAAGCTGAACGTCGCATCGCGAACACAAGCGGTCATCGAAGCTCAAAAAATCGATTTCGAAACAATACTCGGCGACCATTGAATACGGCTCAACGGCGGTCTTTGAGCATGTGCTGCATCAGCGCCCGCAGTTCAGCCGGCCGCACCGGTTTATGCAAAAGCTCGCACTTCGCCGCCGTCGCCGCAGCTGTCGTCGTCTCGGCGCGATCAGCCGTAATCAGGATAGCGGGAATTGCGGACTGACGGGCGTTACGAATGCGGGCTACCGCTTCCAGGCCGAGCACGCCACCGTCGAGGTGATAGTCGGCAAGCACCATCGCCGGCATGAAATTCCCATCACCGAGAATCTCGTTGACGTCATCCATGTCGCGCGCCAAGCGCACGTCGGCGCCCCAGCGGGCGAGCAGTGTCTGCATGGCGTCAAGCACGCCAAGGTCATTGTCGATGATGATGACCGGCTGTGCGAGAAAACCGGGCGAAATTGTCGTGTCGCGTTCACCAGCAAGCGCGCTCGCGGGCACCGGCGCAGCGTAGGGCGCCAGAATAGTGAAGCGGCATCCGTGACCGACCAGCGAGCGCAGCTCAAGCGGATGGTCGAGGGCTTCCGCCATACGCCTGACAATCGCAAGACCAAGCCCAAAGCCGACACCACCCGATCGCTCCGAGGCAGCGCCGCGCTGGAACTCGTCAAAGATGCGGCTGCGTTCGGCGGCGGTGATGCCAGGTCCCGTATCCACAACGTCGATGGCGACCTGATCTCCGCGCCGCCGGGTCGCGAGCAGAAGGCCACCGGTTTGGGTATAATTCGCAGCGTTGACTAATAGGTTTTGCAAGATGCGGCGAAGCATCAACGGGTCGGACTGGACGCCGAGTTCGGTCGGTTGGATGAGCAGGCGCAGCGATTTTCGTCGGGTCAAGGGCTCTAAACTCACAGCAAGACCGGCAAAGATATCTCCCAGGGCCACCGCTTGGAAATTTGGGACAAAGGCGCCCGCTTCCAATTTCGAGATATCGAGAATGCTGGTCAGCAATTCCTCAATGGTTGAAAGGGCATAGGAAAGATTCCCGGCGAGACGAATGTTTTCTGTGGAGTTCTGCGCGTCCGCCAACTCCGTCAGCGTTAGCCGCGCGGCGTGCAGAGGCTGCAGCAGATCATGGCCGACAGCGGTGAAAAACCGCGTCTTGAACATGTTGGCGCGTTCGGACGCGTCGCGCGCATCACGCAATTCGTTGTTGGCGTGGGCGAGGCGAAGAAGGGCGGTGTTGAGTTCCTCCGTTCGCAGCTTGATCTGCGCCTCTTGACTGATGGCCGTTTGGAACAGCGAAAAAGCGCTCGCTTGCTGGTCCATTGATCGCTCGACGCGGTTCATCAACGCTGCGTTGATCTTGGTCAGCTTGGTAATGACGCGACCAAAATCTTGCGGTGCGACGTCCGCCGCAGGCGTTGTCATGGCGGTACGTTTGTCGGGTGCGCGCGGGGGAAAGTCGGTCATTTTTCGATCAGACGACCTCTGGAGGACTGCCGAAGGCGATGCCAGTCAATGTTTGATTGAGGTGCATGCCGTTGTACTGCTCACCGTAGGTATGAAAGCCCGCAATACTGTATTTCTGGTAGATGCCGTCGACGTCGTGGCGCACCTGCCGGCTCTCGGCATCGAGGCGTCGCAAAATGCAATCAAAACCTAGAATGAAATCTATTCCGCCGAGCTGCTCATCGATCCGCTCGAGAGTTTCGAGCGTCGAGCGGACCATGTCTCGCGGCCGAGCGACGGTGAACACCAAGCCTTCGTCGATGGCACAAAAGAATGACAAACTGCCGTCCGGATTCATATTGCGGATCGATCGGCAATAATAATCGCCGCCGACTTTGACGACGAGGGGATAAGACGCGAAGCTGAATGGCCCAAGATCGTTCGGCATCAGGCCGATGGCAGCCGCGTACTCGCGTGCTGCCGGCTCGGCGTTCAGTTCGTAGACGATACGATTTTCAGGGTCGGCGGCAGTCACGACCAGCTTGATGGGTGTCGGCTCGAAATTTTGCGTTTTGAATACTGAGAACGGAGTTGTGCTTTCGATCACGAACAGAATGGCACTGCCGCGGATCAACGCGTTGCGATGGATGAGGGCCGTGTTGCGGAAGGCAAGCCCATCACCGGCAGACCCTCCGATGAGTTCGATGTCGTCGAGCGACATGTGAACGGCGGCAATCAAGGCTTCTTCCTTGTTCGACAACCCGTCGATCAGCACAAGCGCAAAAATGTTGTCCTTTATCACCCTGCTTCCGCCGCCGATCATTTGCATTTTCAGGCGCCGGGCAATTTCCGATGCCCGCTCCACGCCGCCCGTGTCGATGTTGGGTATGACTTCGCTGAGCACGCGGAAGCCGCGCTCGGGAAACGCGATCAAAACCAGGCCACCCTGCGTCATCCCCAGGGGGCCAACTTCTCCAGCGGTACTGCATCCGGAAAACGTCGTGTCGGGGAACGACGTCTGCATGGCGTCGATCAAGATCTGCGGATCATGCTCAATGGAAAAGAACGCAATGATATGCTGATAAATGCCGCTGCCAAGCTCTGCCCGCGCAGACGCGACGGCGTCGCTGGGCGACGACATTGTCGTCGCGACTACACGAATTCCGCAAGCGGTGTCTTTCACTCGTGTCGACATCAGCGCGTTCGACCGTTGTTCAGGGTGAGATTGGATGCAGCGCTGTAGGTGAGCGCCCGTCGCGACCGTGCCACAAGCCGTTTGCTCCGTGCAACAACGGCCTGTGCTGCAACTCCGATCCTGCGACCGGAGCGCGACTGCAGACCTATCGCGCTTCGACGAGCCCTGAATCGAGCAAGCGGCGGTGAAACTGTAGAATGCGATCGTGGTTGGCGCATGTGGAGTAGCGTCCGTCGCAGGCCGCCAGTAGGCGCAAGCGTTCGGCGTTGGCGTCCGATAACGGCAACCCGGCTGCGTTCAACAGGACCGCACCGAGGTAGGGAACTTCCAGCGTATCGACTGCCGGCATCGGCGGCGGTCGGTAGTTCAAGCCGTCGATGCTGTAATACGTCAACAAGCCCGGGCTATCGGGATTGAGCTTGACGTCTTCCGCAGTCAGCCTCGAGTCCAACCCAAGCAAGGTTCGCGTGGCTATCGGTTGATGATCGCCATACTGTACGATGAGAAAGCGCTCGGCTGGAAAGCGGCGCTGCAACTCGGCGCGAAATGCGTCGTAGTCAATTTTCGCCATCGCAAGGCGGCGCAGGTACTCGTTCATTTCCGGCGGTGTGCCGGCGCCGCCGCCGGGCACATTCATTTCGGGTTCGTAGATGTTGCGATACGGCAGATGCGTTGCCGAAGTCAGGATGTACGTAAACAGCGGCTGCTTGGAGCCAGCAAGGTGGCGTTCAAAATGTGTGAGCGCGTTGCCGTAGTAGAACTTGTCGCGCTCATTATAACGCTTGGCGCCTTGGGCCTTGAAATCGAAGATCTCCGTCATGCCGGACGCCATGTAGAAGCGTCCGTTCGACACGAAGTTCTTCGGCACCGGATAGAAGACGCTGTTGCGATACCCGCAGCGCGCCAAACTTTGCGGCATCGTATCGTGAACTTTGCCCTGCATCAGCGATTGGACGAATGTCCGCATGCTGCCGAAGGAATAGGTCGACACACCGGCGATAATTGAAAATTCGGTCAGCCACGATGCGCCGCCGTAGGTTTCGACCCGCAAGCGGTGCATCTGGCCGTCGAAAGACGTGAAGAAAGGGTCGAGACTGCGATCATAGGAGAGCGATGGAAAATACGACGGTGGGACGACGCTTTCTTGATGGATCAGAATAATGTGCGGCGGCCGTTCGGTGGTGATGCACGACGTTGGACGCGTGAACAACGGCTCTGATTGCGAAGCCGCGGCTTCGATCAATTGGCCTCGCCACATCGTCTCGAGTGTTTCCGCCCAGGACGCGTAAAATGACGACAGATAAAGCTGGTCCCAAAAGAAAAGTGTGTTGCGCCGCTCGCCTTTGGCCTGTGAAGCCCACAGCGCGATACCGCAACAACAAATGGCGACGGCCGCGCTCGAGACCCGTGAGATGCGCGTTGGGTCAATTCGCAACAACAGCGCGCCGAGCAGTCCGCAGCTTACGAGCGCGGCGAGTAAAGCCAGCAGCGGGACTTTGTGATCGACCCACAAAAAGCTCAGCGTTGTCGGCGACGTGAGATAGAACACGACGTCGTACGCGTGCAGCACCATATTCACATAGTGCCGTTTCACATCAGATGCGACGACGACGATGGCGACGATGCTCCCAATCATTGCGATGGAAAACAACAGGCGCCGCGTCGCCAGCGTGAGGGCAGCCGCGAGCCCCGTCGTGATCGCACCAGCGAACACAATCGTGTCGCGCGAACCTTCATATCGCCAATGATAGACAGCAAGCGCGAGCGCAATCGCGGCAGCGATCACGCGAGCCGCCGTCGGCGTGAACTTGCCGACGTTGTTCCGCACTCGGTGCGGCAGGCGGATCAAGGATCTGATTGGTCGCGGAGACAGCGGCTCAGATGTCATGGATTGGAAAGGCGCACGCCATCATTAGGCTCAAATCAGCGCCGGAAACCGGCCGCAGGATCACGTACATGGTCCTTGCGGCAGGTCAATGGCGGGGCAGGGTCTGCGCAGTGGCGGCGCCAAGTCATTGCCGATCCAGCACCGCACCGCGCTGAAACCAGAGCCGCGGCCTCGCACGTCGATCAATGCTGTTGCCGGCAATCGCCGTGACGCCAGCAAAGCCGTGGCTTGTTAACCGTGAGCTTAAGCCGCCGCTAGGCGAACGAACTGACCGTTTGCCATGGGGCATGCGGCCCATAAACTACTCAAAGCCGAGATCAACTGCTCCATATGCGCGTCGGTGTGCACCGGCGATGGCGTCAGGCGCATCCGCTCCGTTCCTTTCGGAACGGTTGGATAGTTGATCGGCTGCACGTAAATGCCGTGGGTCACGAGCAGCGAGTCGGTCACGGCCTTGCAGTGCACCGGATTGCCGACCAGGATCGGTACGATGTGGCTCGGATTTTCTTTCACAGGAATGCGCGCCGCTGCAAGTCGTGCCTTCAACGTGCGGGCGCGTTCCTGATGTTGATTGCGTTCGACCGAGCTCGATTTGAGGTGACGGATGCTGGCTAAGGCCCCCGCGACCACAGCTGGTGCCAGAGACGTTGAAAAAATGAACCCAGGTGCGAACGAACGAATGGCGTCGCACAGCGTGCGGCTGGCGGCAATGTAGCCACCCATGACGCCAAATCCTTTGGCCAAAGTTCCGTTGATGATGTCGATGCGGTGCATGACATTTTCGCGCTCGGCGATGCCAGCGCCGCGAGGGCCGTACATGCCCACCGCGTGAACCTCGTCAATGTATGTCAACGCGCCGTACTTGTTCGCCAAATCGCAGATCGCCGAAATCGGGGCGATGTCGCCGTCCATCGAGTAGACGCTTTCGAATGCGATGATTTTTGGTATGCCGATCGGCAATGACCTCAGCTTGGCTTCGAGATCGCCGAGATCGTTGTGGCGGAACACCAGCTTTGGACCGCCGCCATGACGAATGCCTTCGATCATCGACGCGTGATTTTTTTCGTCCGACAGGATCACGGTCCCAGGCATCAGTTTCACCAGCGTCGACAGCGTCGCATCATTGGCAACATAAGCCGACGTGAACAACAGGGCGCTTTCCTTGCCGTGCAGGTCGGCAATTTCCGCCTCGAGCTCGACGTGATAATGAGTGGTGCCAGAGATATTGCGCGTGCCGCCCGAGCCCGCACCGACACGATCGATGGCTTCGTGCATCGCGCTCAAGACGAGGGGATGCTGGCCCATTCCGAGATAATCGTTGGAGCACCACACCGTAACCGGCTTGCTGCCGGTCGGCGTCATGAACTCGGCATTCGGAAAGGCACCCTGCCGGCGCTTCACATCTGCGAAAATTCGATAACGCCCTTCGGTGCGGAGGCCCTGAATATGTGCGCCGAGGATATTTTCGTAATTCATTCCGTCCTCCGCTCGCCAACCCCTGCAAGGTTGGCTATGGCGTTTCTTGCTGGCGTCCGCGCGAAAAGCGAGCCGTCGGAACAAACTCACCCATGCCAACGTCATCCCTAGTCGTAACTTTACCCTGACAAAAAACAGTGTCAAGCGCACTTAACACTATTGTTTTTGGACGCTCCGCAGATTAGTGCTGCCCTGATGCTGGTCAGCGTTAGTTTGCTCAGTCAGGTCAGGCCGCAGCCATTCCGATATTTTCGCTTTCGGGCTTGCTGTCGGCGCTGTTTTCCGGCGGCGGTTGCGAACGCGATGCCAACCCCCAACTCCATAGCCGCTCAGCTGGGATGGGGATGACCAAAAACCAATGCTCAAGCACGGCGAGCGCCATCAGGATGGTCAGAAATGTCAGGCCGGTGACTTGAAATGGCGTTGCCGAGGCGTGCAGCGCGGCTGCGGCCAGCAGCGCGGTAATGATCGTCGACACTGTGACCGTAATCGGAAAAAACCCGTTCATCGGCCGCCGGCAGAAATAGGTTTTCAGATATTGCAAGTGGTTCGGCAGAAATTGCTCGGTGAGATTTTGCACGCCGAAGTAGATGTTGAGCTTGGCGCTGAGGCGCATCAGCCAGAGAATTACAAACGTCCACAAGCCGACCTGATTTGGCGCATCGAAGGTCAAGGCGAAGATCAGCATCGCCGTTAACGCGATGGCGATCTCATGGTAGATGACCGACTCTATTGCCGGCAGCAGCGGCGCGCGGCGGCTCGTCGGCTCATCGGGACGACCAGGGCACGGCGTTGTGCGCGGACCCGTCACCTTGCCGGTGAGGAAGCTCATCTCGTGCCAGGCCCACACCATCAGGGCGGCAGCAAAAGCGACATAGGCTCCGACGACCGAAGCGTCGTCGCTCGTCGTCCACAATCCGTAAAGTGCCCCGGCCGCTAAGGCCGAGATCACAAGCATGGCGTTGGTGTGCGTCGTCGCCGGCCGGCCGACGACATACAAAACGACGCCGGTGGAAACCCACCAGATGAACATCGCAAACAGGGCCGGCAAGCCGTAGGCGAGCACGCGCGTCTCCTAACCGCCTACCAGACCGGCGACATCCTAATCTGCTGCGGGAGCGGATTGTCGACGGCTTTAAGGGTGTAAAGCCTCAGGAACGTCGCCAGCGCCGAAAGTGCAAGGCCGCGCCGCTTCATGCTGGCAACAAAACCCGGCACAGCGCTGAGTTCGCTGAACCGGTCGTTGATGATGCGAAGTTTTTCAAGGCCAGCCCGAAACACCGGATTGTCGATATCGAGAGTGAGCGGGAATGTCTGCTTTGAAATTTCCGAGGTCAGATGAAAGACCTTATAGTCGTATTCTGTCGGATCGATCCCGAGCGCCTTGTGAAATTCTGGCCGCGCGTGGTCGCGAACGTACATGGTTGCGTAAACCGCGAGCACGAAAAAGCGCACCCAAAGCCGGTTCATACCCGCCAGCAGATGCGGATTTGAGCGCATGATGAGCGCGAATGCTTCGCCGTGCCGGAACTCGTCATTGCACCACTTTTCAAACCATTTGAAAATCGGGTGGAAGCGAAGGTGCGGATTGCGCTCCAGGTGACGGAAGATCGTGATGTATCGCGCGTAGCCGATTTTCTCCGACAAGTACGTCGCGTAGAAAATATATTTCGGCTTGAAGAAGGTGTACTTTTTGGCCTTGGTCAAAAATCCGAGATCGATGCCGATGCCGAGATCCTTCAGGCTGTCGTTGATGAAACCGGCGTGGCGCGCTTCATCGCGGCTCATGTATTTGAAAAGCTCTTTGACGTCGGGGTTGGTGCCGCGCTTTTTCATTTCCGCGTACAGCACACAACCGGAGAATTCGGCCGTCAGCGAAGAGACCAAAAAATCGACGAACTCTTTGCGCAGCCCCTCGGGGAGATCGTTGAGGTTGAAGGCATCCCATGCCTCCGTGCGCTTGAAGTGGCCCTTGTTCGGGTCGTCACGCAGTTCCTTGATCAGTGCATCCCATTCGGTGCGCACAGAGCTGACATCGATCTTGTCGAGCTCAGCAAAATCAGTCGTGTAAAATCTTGGGCTCAACATCGCTTCTTCGGCGGCGATGCGGGTGGTCTCGTTCGGACCGACCCCAATCGTCTCGATCGTCATAACTTCCTCCCGGAAGAAAAGCTGACTTCGTATAATTCGGTGAGTTCCAGGCGCGCCAACAGCGTCGTCCACAGGCGTTCGAGCCAACTGGCCCGAGTGACCGTCGCCATCCGCTCGAGTGTCAGCTTCTCACCGTATGGAACGCGGATCGGGTCGCCGTGGACCAGCACCTCATCGCCGGCCTCGATCTCGATGCCGCCATGCAGTTCGACATGCGCATGCAAGCTTTCAAAGGTATTTTCGATCTCGATCGTGCACGGAACGTCGATGGTTCGTTTGCCTTTAAATGGATCCGCCACGCCTACTTACTCCGTCCAGGGTTGTCGCGTGCGCCGAGCAATTCGGCGAACACTGCGCGATTTCCCGAGCCGAATGCGCCAACAGTGATGATGCGGCCCGTCGCCATATCTTTGAGAATGGTCTGACCGTCCGTGAGTTGACTAAGGCGAAAAGCGGCAGCGGGATCGATACCCCTTGACGTGCGCTCCTGCATCACGCTGCGCAACACAATTTTGATGAAACCGTCGCTCTTGGCGGGCAGTGTTTTGATATCGTTGTTGCGCTGCACATCCCGGATTTCGATGGCGCCGTCGGCAAGCGTCAGGAATTGCAAATCGACGCTGGCGACGGCCGGTGCCGGGTGTAGTCGATGGGCGCCGATGTCGCTATTGCGCGCCACAAAGGCGAAGGCGCAGGTCAGTGACAAGAGCACCGCCGCGCCAATCAGAACGCTTTTCGGAAAATGGACGAAGTTCGGATCGGGCTGCTCACTGCGGCGTCCTTGAGACGGAGTGGGTGTGGTTGACGAAACACTCATGGCTAATCTCCATTTTTCGTCGCACGGCTGTTCGAAATTTTTCTCGAAGCAATCTAGGCCGACGCGGTACCGTACGTCATGTCGCCGCCAGCCGCAGCCGCTGGGTTGGCGCTGGCCGCAAGAACGGGCGTGCGTGACGCTTCCGGCATAACGTCGGTCATAGCTTTGCTGAGCAGGTTCGCGACACTCGACGGATCAACGAGACTGCGCAACACGGGCTGCGGATCCTTAAGATGCCAAGCACGGGCATGCGGCCACAAATGGAGATAGGCCAGCTTGCCATCACCATTCAAAGTCAGGGCAATGTTGCCCGTGCCGTCGCGATTAAGCCCAATGTCGGCAGTCGTGATGCTCGAAAATGGCAGGTTGACCGTCAGCGGTAGCGCGATGCCATAGCGCATCAGAACGCGGCGCGAGGTAATCGAATAGATGGTGGTGCGGGCGGTGAGCCAAGCCAGCAGGGCAATCAAACCAAGCGCTACAGTCGCAACGATGCCAATCCACAGCGCTGAGGTTCCAGCGACCATCAGATCGTCACCAGTCCAGTATGCAGCAAATAAGCGCCATCCCGCGAGCACAGCAAAGTACGATGCAACAAGCCCAGCATGAAAAACATGGCGGGCAATTGAAATCCACTGCGGCGAGCCCTGCCAGAGGAGGCGTTCCCCCTCGGGCAGTTCAGCCGGCAACCCTGGAACGGGTTCGAACTCGTACTCAGCGTTCAAAATAGCGGCTCCTGACGCGATGGGTCAGCATACAATGTGCCGCCTCCATAATAGGCAACAATCTTGTCTTCTTCCAGCAGAGTTACCTGATTGGCGTTGGCCAATGCCGGAACCTGAGCGAAGTGATGGCCCATGATGGCCTTGACGGAAACGCGGCCTCGGCGCCCGTCGACGCGGGCGAAATTGATCGGCAGCAGCACGGACTTGCCGCCCGTCACTTCGACCTCGAGATACCGGATCAAGACTTCCGAGCGATCGACCCAGACGTCGCGCACCGTGCCGCCAACGGCGCCATCAGCGCCATAGACCGTCAAACCGCGCGGATCGGGATCGCGGGTTTCGAGGTAAAAGTTTGTCGCGACACGCAGTGGTACGATTTTCGGTACGCCCTCGTGGGTCAGATCAGCGGTGTTTGAGCGTTCGGCGTAGGAGCCGGGGCCGACAGCTGCGAGCATAGGGTCGCCGATCGGCGCCAGCGGTGCGCCGGGCCACGGCTCAACCTTGGCGGCGCGGAGATCGCGGCTGTCGACTTTGCCACTTGGAGAGCTTGCCGTGCCGCCATGCGGAAGGCGGAACACCTTGGGCGGCGGGATGAAGAAGAAATCGCCGCTCTTGTAAGTGTTTGAGGGTTCGGAAAACAGCGGATAGCCTTCGCGGCGGTCTTCACGGCGGATGTAGACCATCAGCGCGACGAAGAAGCCGAGAAACACGTAGAGCGTCACCTGCGCCACGTCGATGTAACTGGTGATTTGTCCTAGTTTCATGGTCGTTACCTCCGTAAGAAAAGTCTCAGCCTGGGAATTCCGCTAAACCGAATTTTTGCGACGAGAACGCTGGCGATGCCGACGTCGCCGGCCGCACCAGCGGTCCGATCGCGATCAGTGTTGCAAACAACAAAATGATTTCGAGATTGTAGACGGCGTTGTAGCCGGTTGCCGGACCGGCGAGCGCTGTCCCGAGTTGACCTGTTGTCGCCAACGCCGACACCAGGTCTCGCAAGCCGCCGCCAATGGCAATGGCAAGACCGGCGGCCGTTGCCTGCACAGCCCCCCAAGCACCCAGGGCGAGGCCGCGACGCTCGGCATCCGCCGTCGACATGGCCGCCGTCAGCGTACTGACCGAAAACAATCCACCGCCAAAACCGATCAGCGCCACGCCACATCGAAAGAGAGCCGCCGATTGAGCTGACGCGGACAGCATAATCGCGGGGAATGCTATCAAGCCGACGAGCGTGCCGAGGGCCGCGAGCCGGTAGGCTTCAACGCCGCGCATCAGCAAGTGGCCCGACAACGCAAAGCCGACGAGCGTGCCGACCGCCAGTAAGCCGGTGAGCGACGTGGTTTGCCCAACGGATAGATGCAAGATCTCGCCGCCATAGGGCTCAAGCAGAATGTCCTGCATGCTAAAGGCAGCTGTGCCGAAACCTACGACAACGAGCGCCCGCACGGCCTTCGGGCTATCGCAAAATGTTCGCCAAGCCTCAGCGAAGGAACGACAGTCAACTGGAGCGGCCGCCAACTGCGGGTCGCGCGCTTCTTGCTTCCAGAGGGCGGCGATGTTGAGGACCATCGTGACGACAGCGGCGCCTTGCACAACTTGAATGAGCCGGAATTGGCTGAAGTTCGTCAGCAGAAAACCAAACACGAACGAACTTATAACCATGCCTATGAGCAGCATGACATACAGGAAAGCGACCACGCGTGGGCGGCTTTCGGGCGGCGCCAGATCGGTCGCCAGCGCCAAACCGGCCGTCTGCGTTGTGTGCAGGCCCGCCCCCACGAGCAGAAATGCAAGGGCAGCTCCAACTGTGCCGACCCATTGCGGGCCGGTGGTGTCGCCGGACAGGATAAATAGTGCGAATGGCATAATGGCCAAGCCGCCGAACTGTAGCATTGACCCAAACCAGATGAACGGAACGCGCCGCCATCCAAGGGCTGTCCGATGATTGTCGGAGCGAAAGCCGATCAATGCGCGCAACGGCGCAAACAACAACGGCAATGACACCATCAATGCGACCACTGCGCTTGGCACTCCAAGCTCGACGATCATGACGCGATTGAGCGTTCCGTTCAAAAGCACCACGGCCATCGCAACAGACATCTGAAACAGCGACAAACGCAACAGACGCCCGAGGGGGAACTCGGGCGTCGCTGCGTCCGCGAACGGCAAAAACCGTGGGCTTAAGTTGGCCCACTGTCTTGCCATCCTGGCATTCAAGTGCTTCATCCGCGCCGAATCTCCATCGCCTCGGACATGTAAAAGCCGCTGTCGACGCGCTGGGTCGGCTGCGGACTCCAGCCCTTCAAATCGCCATGCGCGATGATTTGACGGCGCAACTCGTTAACGTCGACGGGCTCGATGGCCGGCGCGCGATCTGATTTGGGGAAGATCAGCCCAACCGTATGCATGACCGTCAGCAGCGGTGTGCGTGGCGCGAATGTGAAGGCGACCGAGCGATCAGCCATCGCAGCGAGACTGGCCACCATTCCGACCATGTCCGGCGTGCGATAATGAATGAGGCTATCCATCGCCACGATATGGTCGAAGCGCCCGAGTGAGGGATCGAGCATGTCGCCGACCAGGAACTCGACTTGGCCCGAGCCGGTGTCGATCAATCCGCTGTTGGCACGCTCACGCGCGACGTCAACAAGCGAGCCGGCAATATCGATGGCAACGACGTGGGCGCCACGGCGTGAAGCCTCGACGGCCAACGCTCCGGTACCACAGCCCGCATCCAGCACGCGGCGACCGGTCAAATCATCGGGCAAGGTGGCGAGCAAGATCGCGCGCATGCGATCGCGCCCGGCGCGCACGGTGGCACGAATGCGACTGACCGGCGCGTCGGACGTTAGCCGTGCCCAGGTTTCGGATGCGGTGCGGTCGAAGTAGTTTTGAATTTGTCCGCGGCGTTGGCGGTAGGACATTGTTTGCATTTTGATTGTTCTCAGTCATAGCCAAGGAAATCGAAGATCTCGCGGTCCTTCATCGGACGGGCTTCCACCGGTTCCGATCCGGCCCACAAGCTTGCGGCGAGTTTCATGTATTCGTCTTTGACGGCGTCCAGCTCGGGCGAGGATTCCATTTCAAACAGGGTCGACTTTTTCAACCGCGAGCGGCGAATGACGTCGAGATCGGGGAAGTGGGCAAGGCGGTTCAGCCCGATCGCGGCATTGAAGCGATCAATCTGGTCGGTATCCTTGCTGCGGTTGGCGATGACGCCACCAATCCGCACGCCGTAATTCTTCGACTTCGCTTGAATGGCGGCCGCGATGCGGTTCATCGCGAAGATGCTGTCGAAATCGTTGGCGGTGACGATCAGACCGCGTTCGGCATGCTGAAGCGGGGAAGCAAAGCCGCCGCACACCACATCGCCGAGTACATCGAAAATGACTACGTCACTGTCGTCGAGCAGATGATGCTCTTTGAGCAGCTTGACGGTCTGACCGACGACATAGCCACCGCAGCCCGTGCCGGCTGGTGGACCGCCGGCCTCGACACACATCACGCCGTTATAGCCTTCGAAGACGAAATCCTCGACACGCAACTCCTCGGTGTGAAAATTCACCTGCTCGAGAACGTCGATCACGGTCGGCATCAACTGCTTGGTCAATGTGAAGGTCGAATCGTGCTTGGGGTCGCAGCCGATCTGCAGCACGCGCTTGCCGAGTTTCGAAAACGCAACGGACAAGTTCGACGACGTCGTGCTCTTGCCGATGCCGCCTTTGCCGTACACGGCAAATACCTTGGCGCCCGTGGTGATTTGAACCTTGGGATCCAGATGAACCTGGACGCTGCCGTCGCCGTCGCCCTTCTGTTTCGTGTGAACTGCGGGGCGCGAGATGAGGGTGGTGGTCATGCTGCTGCGGCCTCCATGCCGACGCCTTCAAGGCGATCTTCGAGTTCTTCTCCAGCTCGGCGCAACGCTTCGAGAACATCTGCGTCGGGCTGCCAGTATTTACGTTCATGCGCTTCAAGAAGACGGTTTGCGACCTTCGCTGACGCGGTTGGATTGAGTTCGGCAAGGCGATTGCGCATCACGTCGTCCAGTACAAACGTTTGCGTAATCTGCTGATAGACCCACGGCGCGACCTGGCCGGTGGTCGCTGACCATCCAAGCGTGTTCGTTACCTGGGCTTCAATGTTGCGTACGCCTTCATAGCCATGCTTCAGCATGCCTTCGTACCATTTGGGATTGAGTGTGCGCGTGCGAGTTTCGAGTGCGACTTGTTCAGACAGCGTGCGCACAAGGCCTTCGCCACGTGTTTGATCGCCGATATAAACGGGAACGGCTTCGCCGCCGGCAGCTTTCACCGCGCGACTGATCCCGCCGAGCGTATCGAAATAGTGATCGATCGTCGTGACCCCGACTTCGACGGACTCCAGGTTCTGATACGTCAGCTTGACGCCAGCGAGTACGCTCTGGAGCAACTCGGTTTGCTTTATTGGCGTTCCACTGCGCCCATACGCGAAGCTCTTGCGGTTGTTGTAGGTTTCAGCGAGTTCGTCTTCGCTGTTCCAATTACCGCTTTCGACAAGATTGTTGACGTTGGCGCCGTAAGCGCCATCGGCATTCGAAAAAACGCGCAATGAAGCCGTTTCCACATCGCAATTTTTCAAAGCCATGTAGGCCAGAGCGTGCTTGCGGACGAAGTTCTGTTCAATGGGTTCTTCGGCTGACGCCGCCTGGAATGCAGCCTCGGCGAGGAGTTTCGTTTGCAACGGCAGCAGGTCGCGGAAGATACCCGATAACGTAACGACCACGTCGATCCGTGGACGACCAAGTTCGGCAAGCGGAATAAGTGTGGCGCCGGCCAGGCGGCCGTAGCTATCAAAACGGGGCTTAGCGCCAAGCAAAGCCAGCGCCTGGGCCATTGGCCCACCTTCGCTCTTGAGATTATCCGTACCCCACAGAACGACGGCGATGGATTCGGGGATCGCGTTGCCGTCCGCCTGATGACGTTCCAGCAGCCGTTCGGCCTGCCGCGCGCCATCGGCAACTGCAAAGGCGCTCGGGATTCGGAAAGGATCGAAGCCATGCAAGTTGCGTCCGGTCGGCAAGATCTGCGGCGCGCGGATGAAATCGCCGCTCGGAGCCGGACGCACGAAGTTCCCGTCGAGCGCGTGGATCAGTGCCGGCAACTCCGAGTCCTGAGCAAGAAGTGCGTCCGTTTTTGCGAGCTCTCGCAGCACGTCCAGCAATTCGGTACGGCCGCAGTCCACACCCGCTTCCAATGCTTTTTCAGCGCTGGCGCCGTCAACCAGCGCGTTCAGCGTCACGCGGTCGATGATGACTCCGTGCGACGCTTCGGCGGCAGCCGCGAGAAGATCGATGCGCTCAGCTGGTAGTAGCCCTTGTCCCACAACGTGAAGACCGTTGGGGATCAGGGCGTACTCGACGTCGAGCACTTTCTTCCACAGATCTGCAACGAGCCGCTCAGCGTCAGCAAGCGCCCATAGCGGTTCGGCGGAAACAAGATCGAGGCCAGCCGCCTGCGCCTGAATGAGAGACGCAAGCCCTGCGCGGTCGCAATCAGCGTTTGGTTCGAGACCACGCCAACGTTCGATCGAAGCTTTGAGATCGATTAACCCGCGATACAACCCAGCCTGCGAGATTGGTGGAGTCATGTAGCTGATCAACGTCGCCGCCGCACGGCGCTTCGCCATCGTGCCTTCCGACGGGTTGTTGGCCGCATAGAGATAGAAATTCGGGATGTCGCCGATTAGGCGATCGGGCCAGCAATTGCCAGACATGCCGGCTTGCTTGCCCGGCATAAACTCGAGTGCGCCGTGTGTGCCGAAGTGGAGGAGTGCGTGAGCGCCGAAATCGTCGGACAGATAACGATAGAACGCGCAAAAAGCATGCGTTGGCGCGAAACTTTTTTCAAAAAGCAGCCGCATCGGATCGCCTTCGTAGCCGAAGGATGGCTGAATTCCGACCAGAACGTTGCCGAAGCGCTGACCAAGCACGAAGATCGAACTGCCGTCGCTCTGCTGGCGACCGGGTGCTGGTCCCCATTGAGCTTCAATTTCGTCGAGCCAGCGCTGACGCGAGACGTGATCGTCGGTTGGGATTCGGTGCAGCACATTGGCGTTGGCGCCAAAGCGCTCGGCATTGCCACGGATGATGGAGTTGCGCAAATCATCGACCGTCTCCGGCACGTCGACCGTATAGCCTTCGTCGCGAAGTTTCTGAAGCGTTTGATGCAGCGATTCGAAAACAGACAGGAAAGCGGCGGTGCCGGTTGCTCCGGCGTTCGGTGGGAAGTTGAACAGCACAACCCCAATTTTCCGATTTTGCCGCTCTGATTTGCGCAACTGGATCAGACGATCGACCCGGGCCGCAATCATTTCAGCGCGATCGATGCAGACCTGCATGTTGGAGGCGACGCTATTCGTCTGGCCATCCGTCTTGAATGTGCATCCGCGATGGCAGCCGGTGCATTTCGAGCCCGACGCATCCGATCGTCCACCAAAACTGATGCTTCCTGTCGCGCCATCAAGCTCGGGTATCGCAACCATCATGGTCGCTTCAATTGGCAGCAGCCCCCGTTCCGATGCACCCCAGTCCTGCAATGTTTGAAACTCGATCGGATGGGCGGCAATATAGGGAACACCAAGCCTGGCCAGAATCTCTTCCGCAGCCTTGCTGTCGTTGTAAGCTGGTCCGCCAACGAGCGAAAACCCCGTGAGCGAGACGAGCGCATCAACAACCGGTTTGCCGTCCTTGAAGAAAAAACGTTCGATCGCTTCGCGCGCATCAAGTCCACTGGCAAAAGCTGGAATGACGCGCTGGCCGCGCGCTTCCAATGTTGCGATCACGCCGTCATAGTGCCGGGCGTTCTCGGCCAGAGGATAGGAGCGCAGGATCAGCACCCCGACGGTGCCCTTGATTGTCGTTTGCGTATGCCCGACGGGCAGCGGCAAGTCATCGGGGTGCTCGCTGAAACGGCCGTTCATGCGTGGGTGATAGACGCCCACTTCGGGATATTCGATCGGTGTCGCAGCCTTGACGGCGCGCAGGCTCGCGCGCGGACCGTCGGCGTAGCGGCTGACCAGAAAGCGGATCATGTTGCCGATGTTCTCGCTCGATCCACCGAGCCAGTACTGCAAGGTCAAGAAATAGGCGCGCACGTCCTGTGCCGTGCCGGGAATAAAACGTAGAATCTGCGGCAACCGGCGCAGCATCTTCATCTGCTGGGCGCCGGCCGCGGTCGGCTTGTCTTTACTGCCGCCGCGCAGCTTCTTCAGCAGCGCCATCGCGCCGCTTTGCTGCCCGTCCATCGTGAACTTGCCCATACGGGTCAGCCGCATGACTTCCTTCGATGACAAGGCACAAATCATCGCGTCGCAATGATCACGGCGCGCCTCGAGGTCCGCGAGGATCGGCTGGAAATGCTCCTCCAGGAACAGCATTGCAGAGATGATGATGTCGCCCCGTGCGATGTCCCTGCGCGCTTCCTCAAGCGCCTCGGGATTGGCCGCCCATTCGGATGCAGCATGAAGCTGGAGCGACAATCCGGGAATATCGCGCAGCAAGCCGGCCATCGCTTGTTCAATGGCGCCTGATAGATTCGTGTCCATCGTCACCATGACGACGCGGACAGTCGGTCCTCGCATTGCGGCCGCCTCAGCGGCTGAAATGTGCTTTTGCATCGTACAGCGTCTCAATGGTGATGGTTGCTATGCCCTGTTCGGTCGCAAACTTCTCCGTGTTGCGGCGGGCCTTGCCGCGCACGAAGAACGGAATTTTGGCGAGTTCTTTTTCAGCTTCAAGCGACCAACCGCTCAGAACCGGAGTGTCGGTCGACTGCGTTTGTGTTGCCGTCATTGCGGCGCTGGCTGTTGGCGATACGGCCGCTTCGGATGATGCCGAAGGATCGCGTCCCTTTGACGGGCCAAGGTGTGACGGCGCTGCCTCGTCGTGGAATTCGAAGTCGTCGCGGAACATGCCGAGCAGATGCTCTTCGAGCCCCATCATCAGCGGATGGACCCAGGTGTCGAACAGCACGTTGGCGCCCTCGAAACCCATCTGCGGCGAGTGCCGGGCAGGAAAATCTTGCACGTGAACGGGGGCCGAGATAACCGCACACGGAATGCCGAGGCGCTTGGCGATATGGCGTTCCATCTGCGTGCCGAGCACGAGTTCCGGTTGCAGCTCGTGAACTTTCGCTTCGACTTCCAGATAGTCGTCGGTGATCAGCGGCTCGACTTCGTAGAGTTTAGCCGCCTCGCGCACCTCGCGAGCGAACTCGCGCGAATACGTGCCGAGGCCGACGACCGTAAACCCGAGTTCTTTTGAGGCGACCTTTGCAGCCGCAATGGCGTGCGTCGCGTCACCGAACACGAAGACGCGCTTGCCGGTGAGGTAGGTGCTGTCGACCGAGCGCGAATACCATGGCAGCCGCGACGCATCGGGCGTTAAAAAGCGGCTGGCATCGATGCCCGAAATAGCGGCGATTTCTTCGATGAACGCCCGCGTTGCGCCGACGCCGATCGGCACTGTCTTGATGCTTGGCTGCGCGAACGTGCGCTGCAGCCACGTTGCCGCCTGCCCTGCGATCTCCGGATAAAGCACGACGTTGAAGTCGGCGTTGCCAAGACGCGCGAGGTCGGAGGGGCGTGCGCCGAGCGGAGCGACAACGTTGACATCGATGCCGAGTTCGCCAAGCAGCGTCGTCACTTCTTTCACGTCGTCACGATTGCGGAAGCCGAGAGCTGTCGGGCCAAGAATGTTGCAGAGAGGTTTGGTGCCGGCTGCACGCGGCTCGCGCTTGGTGCCGGGCGGCGGCGCATGAGGTCCGGCAAACGTGCGGACGAGCTGATAAAATGTTTCGGCCGCGCCCCAGTTCTCTTTCTTCTGGTACGCGGGCAGCTCCAGCGGCACGACGGGGCACGGCAGATTGAGCGCTTTGGCCAATCCGCCTGGATCATCTTGAATAAGTTCAGCCGTGCACGACGCGCCAACGAGCATCGCTTCAGGCTTGAATCGCTCGTAGGCCGCCCACGCCGTCGATTTGAAAAGGTCGGCGGTGTCGCCGCCGAGGTCGCGTGCCTGGAAAGTCGTATAGGTGACCGGCGGGCGCTTTTTATTGCGCTCGATCATCGTGAACAGCAGGTCGGCGTACGTATCCCCCTGGGGTGCGTGCAAAACGTAATGAACGCCCTCCATCGCCGTTGCGACGCGCATCGCGCCAATGTGCGGAGGCCCTTCGTAGGTCCAAAGCGTGAGCTGCATGAGCTAAACCTCCAGCCGGGTTCGGCGCACGAGCGGCCGGGCGAACAGTTCGGCGAGGTCGCCTGCCTGCTCGTAGCCCTGCACCGGCGTGAACAGCAATTCGATCGACCATTTCGTTGTGAAGCCTTCCGCTTCGAGCGGATTGGCGAGGCCAAGACCACACACCACGAGATCAGGTTTTGCCTCGCGGCAACGATCGAGCTGACGCTCGACGTCCTGGCCTTCGCTGAGCAGCGTCGTTTCAGGCAGTTGGTCGAGTTCCATCGCCAAATGCTGTTTGTGCAAATAGGGCGTGCCAACCTCGACCGGGTCGACGGAAAGTTCGGAAAAGAGAAATCGCGCCAGCGGAACTTCGAGCTGTGAGTCGGGGAAGAAGAAAATGCGCTTGCCGGCTAGGCGCTGGCGATACGGTTCGAGCGCGGCGCGCGCCCGCTTCTCGGCTGGCGCAATCACTTGCCGGAAATGCTCATCAGGAATGTTCCAGGCGTCGGCTGCGGCCTTTAGCCAGCCGGTCGTGCCCTGCGCGCCAAGCGGGAACGGGGCCAACAGTCGCTGTGCACCCGCCGCTTCCAGCAAACGTGCGGTGTCAGTGAGGAAGGGCTGGGCCAATAAAAACGACGTATTCGGGCCGACGGGCGGCATATCGGCGGCTTTGCGCGGCGGCAGGAAAGTGACGTTGTCGATGCCGAGATCAGCAAAAATGCGCTTGAACTGATCTTCGACAACGTCCGCCAGTGCGCCGACGACCAGTAGCGATTTCGGTGCCGCGGCCTCCGTGCGCCGGAGGTCGGGAACGAGCGATGCGAGGCACGCATCTTCGCCTTGCGTAAACGTCGTCTCGATGCCGCTGCCGGAGTAATTCAAAATACGTACGCGGGGCGCGTGTTCGCGCGACAACCGTTCAGCGGCGCGCGATAGATCGAGCTTGATCACTTCCGATGGGCACGAACCGACCAGAAACAACATCTTGATGTCGGGCCGGCGCTCCAGCAGACGGGTGACGACACGATCGAGCTCGGCGTTGCAATCAGCGAGCCCAGCGAGATCGCGCTCATCGATAATGGCCGTTGCAAAGCGCGGCTCGGCGAAAATCATCACACCCGCTGCCGATTGAATGAGATGCGCGCAGGTGCGCGAGCCAACAACCAGAAAAAACGCGTCTTGAATTTTACGATGCAACCAGATGATGCCGGTGAGCCCACAGAACACTTCGCGCTGTCCGCGTTCGCGCAGCACGAAACGCTCGGCGCCGGGCGCAGCGGTCGTGGTGCTCGGGCAGGCATCGAGATTGGCTGTGGACAGACGCGTTGGAATGAGAACGGTCATTGCGCCACCTGCACCATGCCGGACTGGCGGCGCGTCGATGACGAATTCGCGGGCGTGATCAACGCTGCCGGCGCCTGCCGGCGCGCCATGCGAAGTTTGATGATGAACTGGGCTGCGTTCACCAAATAAGTTGCGTAGGCGGCGAGTGCCAGCAGCATCAACTCTGTCGTGGTCAAAGCGCCGGTATAAAGCGCGATGAGGTAGGCCGTGTGCAGCGCCAGCACGAGCATCGAGAAGACGTCTTCCCAGTAGAAAGCCGGAGCAAATAAGTAGCGTCCGAAAACGACCTTCTCCCAGATCGCGCCAGTCACCATAATTGTGTACAAAACCAATGTTTTAACGACGATTGACGCTGTCGCGGCGGCCTCGCCTGTTCCCGTTGTCAGGAAGCTCAGCACGAGCCACAGGCTGACGAGAAAAACAACGAATTGAAACGGCGCGAGCAAACCTTGGACCAGTGTCCATTTTGATGCGTCGCGGCGGCGGCGTTGGTCGGGCGTATAAAGCGCGTTGGCGCTTGCGCGCTGCGAATGCTCGCCGCCGTTAACATCGCTCGACCGCACCTCGGAAGACATCGCGCCTCGGCTCCCGTTTCGGCCCGTGCCTACGCAGCGGACCTTTATCTCGAGCGAGACTAGGACCACGGAGGCAATGCTGTCAACCTGAATAGACGTACAGTTCACTTTACAAATTGTTCTTTACAAACGCGGACAGCGAGGATTGAATGCAAAGAACATCGGTCACGCTGAATTCGTGCTCGTGACGTCTCTAAAACAGCAGACGAACTGACGGATTAAAGACGAATACGCGGGCGATCTGCCTTCATACCTGGCGTCTTCGACGTCGTATGTTGGGTCTTCAGTGCAATTGACGGGTAAGAGAGGTGACCATGGTTGAGACCCGGCAGCTCGTCGCATCACGACAGGATTGGTCCGCTGTCGATGCCTATACTCCTTCTCGCGCGACGACGGCCGGCATTCGGCTATCGCGTCGGCAAAGTGCCGATTGCGAACATTTGGCGCTTGCCCGAACGATCGAAAGCGAAATCATACCGCGCCTGATGCTGACGCATCGCATTGATGTGGCGCGTGACGCAAAAAATTCGCGAGGCAACGACCTATTGGCTGATGTTTCAGTCGGCGACTGTGTCGTGACGCTGGCTGATCTGGCTCTTGATCGCCCTCTCGACGTCGGAGTAGCGTTTCTGCAATCAATGCAGCGGAAGGGCGCTTCCGCTGAATCGTTGTTCATCGACGTTATCAGCCCCGCAGCGCGCCGATTAGGTGAGCTTTGGAAGGCCGATATTCGTGATTTCACCGACGTAACTGTCGCGCTGACACGCCTTCAAGGTATGATGTGCGAGCTGACGCCGGCTTTTGAAAATCAAGATGTTTCGCGGTTTTCCTCGCGCACGGTCTTGCTCGCGCCGTGTCCAGGTGAGCAGCATTCTCTCGGATTGTTGATGGTGCAGGAGTTTTTTCGCCGCGCCGGTTGGTACGTTCACCCAACGACACCCAAAGACATGGGCGATTTGAAAGAGCTCGTTCGCAAGAGTCACTTCGATATTGTCGGCTTTTCTGTCGGCTGTGAAATTTTCACAGACGCTGTCAAGTTCGCCATTCAGGTGACGCGGCGCCATTCCAAGAACCGTGCGGTCGGCATCATTGTCGGCGGCCGCTTGTTCAATGATCACCCTGAACTGGTGGCGGCGGTCGGCGCCGATGCCACGGCGGTTGATGGCCGAGAGGCCATTCAGCGGCTTCCGTCATTGCTCGGAATGTCTGCGTCGATTTGCTAGCAGGTTGACGCCGCACGTGCGGCAAAAGAAGGAATACGGTTGTTACGCAAGGATTTATAAGTGCTGGAATGGATACTCAGTCCGCACGAACAGTTTTGGATTCTTTCCGATCTCCGAAGAAGACGCTCGGAGATCTCGACGCTGAAGCGGCGTCGAGACTGCTCACGGCTGCAGCTGACATCGCACTCGTCATCGATTCCAAAGGCATCATCCGAGATGTCGCGGTCGGCAATGAGGATCTAGCGAAAGAAGGCTGTTCCCAGTGGGTCGGCCAGCACTGGGTCGATACAGTGACGATCGAGAGCCGCATAAAAATTGAAGAGTTGCTGCGCGATGCATCTGAAGGCAAACGTGCTCAGCGGCCGCGGCAAGTCAATCATCCATCGAAGCGCGGCGCCGATGTTCCCATTCGCTATGCGGCCATCGAAGTCAATTCCAACGGCCGGGTGGTTGCCGTCGGTCGCGACTTGAGAGCGATCGCGGCGTTGCAGCAGCGATTGGTTGAAACGCACCAGTCGATGGAGCGCGAGTACGCGCGTCTGCGCCATGCGGAGACGCGGTACCGGCTGTTGTTCCAGGTCGCAACCGAGGCTGTTCTCGTTGTCGATGCGAGTTCGATGAAGATCGTCGAATCCAATCCGTCCGCGATGCGTTTGCTTGGCCCAGCGGTCAAGCGGATCGGCGGTCGCTCGTTCCCCGAAATCTTCGACGCAGGAAGTGCGAAGGCGATTCAGACGCTGCTGACGGCGGTTCGCAGCTCCGGTCGGGGCGAAGATGTTGCAGCGCGCCTCCTCGATACCAAGCAGGAATTCGTGGTTTCCGCTTCTCTGTTTCGCCAGGAAAGCGTCAGTCATTTCCTTATCCGATTGTCACCAGTTGGGGGGATTGCATCGACGGCCGGTGATCGGTCGCGCGTGTTTGATTTCGTCGACAAACTGCCGGACGGTTTCGTTGTGACCGACCTTGATTGCCGGATTTTGAAGGCGAACTCGGCGTTTCTTGAGCTGGCGCAGATTGCATCTGAGGAACAGGCGCAAAATGAATCGCTGGACCGCTGGCTCGGACGACATGATGTCGACGTCAAAGTGCTCGCTACAAATCTGAAAGAACGTGGGTCGATCCGAAACTTTGCAACGGTCATTCGGGGCGAATATGGATCCATCGAAGACGTCGATGTGTCGGCGGTCTCGGTCACTGCGGGCGAAGCTCCTTGTCTTGGATTCACAATTCGTCTGACGGGGCGCAAGCCTGAAGCCATCACGACGGCTCGTCGCGAACTGCCACGTTCAGTCGAGCAGATGACGGAATTGGTCGGCAGGGTTTCATTGAAGGAGCTTGTCCGCGACACAACCGACATCATCGAGCGGTTGTGTATCGAAGCTGCATTGGAGCTCACCGGCGATAACAGGGCGTCGGCGGCAGAGATGCTTGGATTGAGTCGGCAGGGCCTTTATTCGAAGCTTAGGCGCTATGGTCTTGGCGACCTCGATGGTGACGACTCCGACGAATAGCGAGCCAACCGGCGCAGCAATTGCCGACCAACGAGCGTCGCGCTGCGGACATCAATTCGAAATATTTCGCAGCCAAAACTTGAACGAAAAAAGTGTAACCCCAGATTGACAGAGTGAGGTCTGCGGCGTACCGTTGAGCATGGCTCATCCCGCAACCATAACGTCGAGACCCGACCCGGCGGTCGTGCTCGAATTGTTGAAGCCCATCACGTGGTTTGCGGCGATGTGGGCGTTTATGTGCGGCTTAGTGTCGGCCGGTTTTTCGTTGTCTCAAGCCAATTGGCCGGTTTTCGTCGCCGGCGTGCTACTCGCTGGCCCCCTCGTGTGCGGTACCAGCCAAGCTGTAAACGATTGGTTCGACCGTCACGTCGATGCCATCAATGAACCCAACCGCCCCATACCGTCCGGCAGGCTACCTGGGCGCTGGGGTCTCTATATCGCCGTGCTTTGGACGGGACTTTCTCTCGTTGTTTCGACCGCGCTTGGTATCTGGGGCGTGGTTGCTGCGGTCGTCGGCCTCGCCCTCGCCTGGGCTTACAGCGCGCCCCCCTTTCGTTTGAAAGAAAATGGATGGTGGGGCAATGCCGCCTGCGCACTTTGCTATGAGGGCCTGTCTTGGTTCACCGGCGCGGTGGTCATCGTCGGCGGTTTGCCCGACGCACGGATCACCACTCTGGCGCTGCTCTATAGTCTTGGTGCGCATGGCATCATGACGCTGAACGATTTCAAATCGGTCGAAGGCGACGCCAAAATGGGCGTGCGCTCCCTGCCGGTTCAGCTCGGAGTCAAGGCGGCGGGCCAGTTGGCGTGTGTCATCATGGCCGTCGCCCAGGTGGCTGTCGTGGCGCTGCTCGTATGGTGGGGCAAGCCAACGCACGCAGCGATTGTTGCGGCGCTGCTTGTGGCTCAAATTGGTTTGATGGCCCGACTTCTGCAGAAGCCGCGCGAATTGGCGCCCTGGTACAATGCCACGGGTGTCACGCTCTACGTTCTCGGCATGTTGGTCAGCGCCTTTGCCGTGCGCGCCTTGCTCGCGGAGGGCTGATCAATATGCGCGGCTCATTGGGATGGTTCGGTATCGTCCGTCTCGGCCTTGTGCAGACCGCACTCGGTGCGATTGTCGTGCTGACCACATCGACGATGAACCGCGTTATGGTCGTCGAACTGGCGCTGCCCGCCGCGCTTCCAGGTGCCTTGGTCGCCTTTCATTATGCACTTCAGTTTTTGCGTCCGCGCTGGGGTTATGGCGCCGACGTTAGCGGCCGTCGCACGCCGTGGATTTTCGGTGGCATGATTACACTAGCGGCCGGCGGCGTCGGTGCGTCCATTGCCACCGCGTGGATGGCGACGAACCTTGTTGCCGGCGTGTTGCTCGCAGTCGTCGCCTTCGCAGCAATTGGTGCTGGTGTTGGCGCAGCCGGCACAAACTTGCTGGCGTTCCTCGCTACCCGCGTCAGCGCCGAGCGCCGTGGCGCGGCTGCGACGATTGTTTGGATGATGATGATCGCTGGGTTCGTGGTTACGACGATAACTGCCGGTCATTATCTCGATCCATTCTCGACCATGCGCTTGATCGCTGTCACGTCAGCCGTTTCAGCTGTTGCCGTTATCGTGACAGCGTTGGCTTTGTGGAAAATGGAATCTGAGCAAGAGCGGCATAAGGTCGTCGAAACCTCATCAGAAACCAACAAAACGCCATTCCGAGATGCGTTTGCTCAGGTGTGGCAGGAGGCGGATGCGCGCCGCTTCACCATCTTTGTCTTTGTGTCGATGCTGGCCTACAGCATGCAGGACTTAATTCTTGAGCCGTTTGCGGGCTTAGTGTTCGGCATGACGCCGGGTGAATCGACAAAGCTGTCCGGTGTCCAGAATGGCGGCGTTTTCACCGGGATGCTGCTCGTGGCGCTGGCTGGTAAAGCCGGGCTTGGCATCGGCAGCCTGAGAAGCTGGACCATCGGCGGTTGCATTGCATCGGCAGCGGCGCTGCTTGCGCTCGCTGCAGCTGGCACGGGCGGCCCCAATTGGCCGCTGCGCGCAACCGTATTCGGGCTTGGCCTCGCGAATGGCGCATTCGCCGTCGCCGCGATCGGCTCGATGATGCAACTTGCAGGCTCAGGCGCCAAGTCACGCGAGGGCGTAAGGATGGGCCTGTGGGGTGCGGCTCAGGCCGTCGCCTTTGGTGCGGGTGGATTTGTCGGCGCCGTCGGCGTCGACATCATCCGGCAAGTCGTCGATCAGCCGGCCACCGCATACACAACAGTGTTTTTCATCGAGGCCTGCCTGTTCCTGGCCGCCGCCGGACTGGCCTCGCGCGCCATCGCGTCCGATCAACGTGCAACTGAAATAAGACGTTCCGCCGATCATAGTGGTTTGGTGGAACAGAGCTGAGGGTGAGTGAAATGTCCAAAGCGGAAACATTCGACGTCGTCGTCGTGGGGGGCGGGCCATCCGGCGCGACAGCAGCCCACGATCTGGTGCGTCAAGGCCATAGCGTGCTGTTGCTGGACCGCGCTGGCCGCATCAAGCCCTGCGGTGGCGCCGTGCCGCCGCGCCTGATCAAGGACTTCGAAATTCCCGATCATCTCATCGTCGCCAAAGTCACCAGCGCCCGCATCATCTCGCCGAAAAATCAGCAAGTCGACATGCCGATCGACACCGGCGGCTATGTCGGAATGGTCGATCGCGACGTCTTCGACGAGTGGTTGCGCGAACGCGCCGCTGACGCCGGCGCCGAACGGCGCACCGGAACCTTCGAAAAGCTCACGCGCGATGCGTCTGGCGTTTCAGTCGTCTCATACCGGCCAAAAGGTGCGGCAGAAGCGGTTGTCGAACAAGTTCGCGCACGCTGTGTCATTGGCGCCGACGGAGCGCTGTCTCAAGTCGGCAAGCAAGCGATCCCCGGCTCCGAGCGCACTCCGTTCGTTTTTGCGTATCACGAGATCATTCGCTCTCCGTCGAAAACCGCAGCCGCTAAGCCGTCTAAAAACGGCTCCGCTTTCGATGCAGCGCGTTGCGACGTGTTTTACCAGGGTACGTTGTCGCCGGATTTCTACGCCTGGATTTTCCCGCATGGCGACACAACGAGTATTGGCACCGGCTCTGCCCACAAAGGTTTTTCACTTCGCTCGGCCGTTGGCTCCCTGCGCGAGATGACCGGACTAGACAGCAACGAAACCATTCGCCGCGAAGGCGCGCCGATCCCGCTTCGGCCGCTCAAGCGCTGGGACAATGGCCGCGACGTGATCCTGGCCGGTGATGCTGCCGGCGTCGTTGCACCAGCCTCCGGTGAAGGCATTTATTATGCGATGTACGGCGGGCGTTTGTCGGCCGATGCCGCGCACCAGTTTCTTTTGACCGGTGATGCACGCGCGCTGAAGATGGCGCGCAAACGTTTTATGAAAGCTCACGGCATGGTGTTCCGCGTGCTCGGCATCATGCAATACTTCTGGTATCAAAACGACAAGCGGCGGGAGCGCTTCGTCGACATATGTCGCGATCGCGATGTGCAGCAGTTGACGTGGCAATCGTACATGCACAAGGAACTGGTGCGCACTAAGCCGATTGCGCATATCAGAATCTTTTTCAAGGATCTGGCGCACCTCGTCGGCCTCGCTCAGCCGCGATAAAAAGATCATTGGCCAACGTCGGCGACGAACCGAGGACACGGCGTTTGCTCTCATTTGCCGGCTGACGGCCGTCGGGATGGAATTCGATTGGACAGCCTCTTCGCCTCTGGACGGATCGTCGACATCATCCTTGTGCTCATGGTGATCGAAGCAATCGCATTGATCGCTTTCCACCGGCGATCCGGAGCCGGCATCAAGACACGGCATGTGTTGAGCAATCTTATAGCCGGCATGTGCTTGTTCCTGGCCTTGCGATTGGCCCTGACCGACGCTCCTTGGCCGTGGATCGGCGCCGGACTTGGTGCGGCGCTCTTGGCTCATTTGGCAGACCTTAAGTCGCGTTGGCGCGACAATTAGAAATCGCTACAGGAGGTCCCTTGGATTGATTCCCAATCCGAGAGGCTCTTGGCCATGGCGCTTGAAGCCATCATCATTCGCGCCGACGGTGCGCTCGCTGAGACCGAAGACCTGCGGCGCATGGCCTTCGAGCAAGTGTTTTCCGAGGCGGGCTTTGCGTGGACTTTCAGCCGCGATGCGTTCGCGCAATCGCAACGGCATGGCACGGCGCGGTCGCGGATGGCGCACTTCGTCCATCAAGCCCTCAAGGGTAAGCGCGAAACGCCGGATCTTTCGCCGCTCATCGATGCCATGCATCGTCGATGCTGCAAGTTGTTTACGGGCTTCATCCAAAGCCAACCAATAGAACCGCGCGCTGGCGTTCGTGATCTCGTGACGGCAGCGCATCAAGAGCAACTGCGCCTTGCGGTGACGGCGCTGCTGCCACAATTGGAAATCGACGCACTTTTGCGCAAGACGCTGGGTTCTTGGTCCGCCTCAGCCTTCACGACCATCGCGCCGGACAAGAACGTTGCCGACGACGGCGACGCGGCGAATCTCGCCTTGTATCAAAGGGTGCGCGAGGCAATTGATATCGACCCCGTCAACTGCCTGGTCATCGAAGCGACTGTGTCCGGCGCAAACGGGGCGCGCGCCGCAGGCTACGCCGTTGTCACCACGCGCAGCGCGTTTTGCGCGCAGGGCGGCGAAGGCGCTCAAGGCCCCGTGTTTGAAGACTTGCCTAGCCTGATGACATTGTCGGATGGTGGCTGGACGGATGCCGTGACGGCCGACGAGCGAACCGAATTGATTGCGACGCTGCAGCAATTGCATGCCAGCAATTTTGCGACACTCGCCAATCCGAATGGGAGTGATACGATGCGTGTCTGCGATATTTTGAAAGTCAAAGGTTCTGACGTCAAAACCATCGAATCCGGCGCCACGATCAGGGCTCTGGCCGATGGTCTGAAGGCTGAGCGCGTCGGCGCCATGGTCGTTCTCGATCCGTCGCGGTCGGTCGTTGGCATCATCTCCGAACGCGATCTGGCGCGCGGCCTCGCCGAATTCGGAGCCGATCTCCCCCGCATCAAAGTTGCTGATCTGATGACGCGGAGTGTCGTTACGTGCGTGCCTGAGGATAGCGTGGCGGCCGTTGCGAAGGTGATGACGGTTCGGCGCATTCGCCACTTGCCTGTCGTCGTCGACGGCGCTCTCGTCGGGTTGATCAGCATCGGCGACGTCCTGAAGCATCGTCTCGATGAGGTGCAACTCGAAGCCAATGTGCTTCGCGAGTTCGCCTTGGCCCGCAAGTAGAATTTTTCCAACGCAGAAAATTGCGTCTTAACTTAATGGCGCCGGGCGGTTATCGCTTGCACGCAACCGTCATATGTTGCCAATCTCGCGGCTGCGCGCACGGCTTTAAGGCCCTGGACGCGCGGGCTGAAGCAGCGGATTGCTAAGGCGATATCAGGCAGGACTAGAAGCGGGATTTGACGAGCATGGCGGCACTGTTTCCTTTTTCGGCGATCGTTGGACAAGACGAAATGAAGCTCGCGCTTCTCATTGCCGCGACCGATCCGACGGTCGGCGGCGTCCTTGTCTTCGGCGATCGCGGCACCGGCAAATCCACCGCAGTTCGAGCGCTGGCCGGTCTGTTGCCGCCCATGACTATCGTCAAGGGCTGCCGATATCATTGCGATCCGTCGAGCGGCGATAAATGTACGCACGTCGAGGCGGCGCAGAACGGCGAAACTGAAGTTGTTGCCGTGCCGGTCGTCGATCTGCCGTTGGGGGCTACCGAGGACCGCGTTGTCGGCGCACTCGATCTGGAGCGGGCGCTGACGCAAGGCGAAAAATCGTTCGAGCCTGGATTGCTGGCGCGCGCGCATCGCGGGTTCCTCTATATCGATGAAGTCAACCTGCTCGAAGACCATCTGGTCGACGTTCTGCTCGACGTAGCGGCGTCCGGCGAAAATGTTGTCGAGCGTGAAGGTCTGAGTGTCCGCCATGCCGCGCGCTTTGTGCTCGTTGGCAGCGGCAACCCGGAAGAAGGCGAGCTGCGCCCGCAATTGCTCGATCGGTTCGGTTTGTCCGTCGACGTTCGAACGCCAACGGACCTCGCGACGCGGATCGACGTCGTCCGCCGCCGCGATCAATTCGAGCGAGATCCGGCCAGTTTTGTCGCGCACTACAAAAACCAGGACGTGCAAATTCGGTCGAACCTCGAAGCTGCGCGCGGTCGTCTCAGCGGCATCAAAGCCGGCGACCACATCCTCGAGCTCGGCACCCGCTTGTGCATGTTGCTTGGAACCGATGGCCTTCGCGGCGAAATTACGCTGTTGAGGGCGGCACGCGCGCTCGCCGCCATCGATGGCGATCGCGACGTCACTGACGGTCACTTGCAGCGTGTCGCACCATTGGCATTGCGTCATCGGTTGCGCCGCAATCCTCTCGACGACGCCGGCTCGACGGTGCGCGTCGAACGCGCGATGCGCGAAATTTTCGTTATACGCGAGGAGCGTCGCGCCGTATGACGCCAGACGGCGCGCCATTGCCCGAGCCGTCCAGCACGGCGATCGCTTGGAGTTTGGCGACTGACGCTGCCATCCTGTTTGCAATTGATCCAGCGTTCGTCGGCGGCGTGTCGGTACGCGCCCATGCCGGCCCGACACGAGATCAATGGCTGGCGTTCGTCACGTCGGCATTGCGACCGGGCCTGCCGATACGGCGCCTGCCCGTCAATGTCGCCGACGAGCGGCTGCTAGGCGGTCTCGATCTTGCAGCAACGTTGAAGTCTGGAAAGCCGGTCGCCGAGCGTGGATTGCTGGCGGATGCTCACCACGGTGTGATCGTCGTCGCGAGTGCGGAGCGGTTGGAGCGCTCGACCGTCGCCCACATTGGTCATGCCATGGATCAGGCCCACGTCGTCGTTGCGCGCGATGGCTTTTCGTTCACAACGCCAGCGTCCTTCGGCGTGATCGCACTCGACGAGGGACTTGCCGAGGACGAGCGACCGCCGGACGCGTTGCTCGACCGTCTCGCGTTTTTGATCGACATCGATGCTGTGGCGCCGCGCGATGCGCAGGTGCCGGAGGATATCCTCGATCAGGTCGCGTCGGCGCGTCGTCGATTGCGATCCGTCGCGGCATCCGATGAGATCATTACCGCGCTTTGCCAAGCCGCTGTAGCGATGGGTATTGCTTCGATCCGGGCGCCGATCTTGGCGCTGCGCGCTGCCCGTGCGCTGGCCGCCTTCGA